>Ga0214919_10000041_pt1 | contig 181431 bp, 180 predicted proteins | sample LL1503_MetaG_FD_177994 | JGI IMG/M metagenome (GOLD analysis project Ga0214919, IMG submission 177994) | Freshwater microbial communities from Lake Lanier, Atlanta, Georgia, United States - LL-1503 | ecosystem: Environmental > Aquatic > Freshwater > Lake | place: USA: Georgia | collected...
GAAACTTTTGTTTCATTCGACAAGAAGGCCGTGGCGCTGCTCAGTGCACAAGGGAGAGAAACGCGGCTCCTATGACAACGGTGAGTAAACCATGATGATCAAGACCGAGTACGACGACGAAGAGTTAGAGATATTGAAGGCGTGGGAAGCTCAGGGCAAACCATCGTCTTTACACCGCAGGTCGTGCAAACTGGTGGTCGTCAGCCCGAGCCGGTCAGCGGACGGACCTGCGGGGACGGGGGAGTGATCGGAGTTTCTGAGCCTCCATGCTCGGTCGTTGGATAGTGGTGCGGCATCTTTTATTCCGCAATTCACGCCACTTCGTTCCGAATTTCACGTCATCTTATTCCGAAATTTACGGTATCATGGACACAGGGTGACACTTGCACTTTATCCGCGCCGTATCGAACCGCGCATTGCCGAAGCGATAAACGATATGCCAATCCCTTGGCTACGCCAGATTTGCAGCGTAATCGCCCCACCACCAATACCTTAAAAGCCAACCCTAACAGGTTGGCTTTTTTTTGCCTACTACCGCGTGTTCACGCGGATTCAATGGTGGTCACGGCAGCCCGTACCAAATGGAGCGACCACCGCCATGTCGCACCAGAAGCCCCTTTTTAACGAGATTACCGAACGTTGTTTTAAGGGTGTTTGGACTGGCGCCGAACTCGCGGACCATGTCGCGTGTGGTGACCCGGCCATGATCTCGAACGTGATCCAAGATTCTGACGGCCAATTCCGGCAACGTTGCAAGCGCCCCTTTTTCTCGCTCAACCTTGGCGGCCAGTCTGCGTTTTTGTTGTTGCAAAGCCCGCATAAAGAACAGTAGCCAAGGTTGCCAGTTGGGTGCTTCACTATGCAAAGATTGCTGCGTCTGGCGCAGCGCCAAGTAATAAGCTTCTTTGCTTTGCTCAATGACGCTTTCCAGTGAGCTGTAGGGCACATAGGCATAGCCTGCCTGGAGAAGTAGTAGCGTGGTCAAAATCCTGCTGAGTCGGCCGTTGCCATCTTGGAATGGATGGATTTCTAAAAAAGTGACAGTGAACACAGCAACGATCAAAAGTGGGTGCAGTCGTCTAAGTTCTCGTGTTTCCTTCAGCCACTCAACCAGTTCAGTCATACGACGCGGGGTGTTAAATGGAGGGGCTGTCTCGGAGACGATCCCCACCATCTTGCCGTCGGCATCAAATGCAATGACATTGTTCGATAACTTTTTGTACTCACCTCTATGGCGTTCATCTTTTTGGCTGTAACGCAAAAGGTCACGATGGAGTTGCTTGAGATGGTTTTCAGTGACGTGTATATCGTCAAAGGCATGGAAAATCATTTCCATCGTTTCGGCGTAACCAACGACCTCCTGCTCATCGCGACTGTCGAATTTCTTGATTTCAAGCTTGGAGAGTAATTTCTCGACCTCCCGATCAGTCAGCTTGCTACCTTCAATTCGAGTCGATGAGCCAATGCTTTCAATGGTGGCCACATGCCGCAACGCCTTGAGCCGCTCTGGCGCAAGTGTTCCCAGCGCGCGCCAGGCCCCTTTGAATTCGTCAACCTCGCTCAATAAATTGAGTAATTCGAGCGTGATTTGGATGGTGTCGGTCTTCATTGCACCGACTGTAAGCCTGCCTAGACCGGAATGTCAACCGGATTAGACTTGAATAGACGGGTTTGCATTTTTACGGCAGGCCCATCCTGGCATGGGCCGGGCTGGCCGGGGATCGATGTGAGCAGGTTTGTCTTGATTGCGCCCAGCTGTGACACGCATGTCAGAGCAAGCCAAATGGATGCCCTAGTTTGGCTAAAATTGGTATTTCTCATGGAATCTCTGTTCATCTCTACGGGTGTTGTCGCTCTGGCTGAAATTGGCGACAAAACCCAACTTCTTGCTTTCATTTTGGCGGCTCGCTTTAAGAAGCCCATCCCCATCATTGCAGGCATTTTGGTTGCCACCCTGCTCAACCATGGGTTGGCCGGCGCTCTTGGAGCATGGATAACTTCGGTGGTGAGCCCGGAAATCATGCGATGGGTCCTGGGCGGCTCGTTCATTGGCATGGCCATCTGGACCCTGATTCCAGACAAGATTGAAGAAGAAGAAACGCAAGTGGCCAAGCATCTGGGCGTTTTCGGCGCCACCTTGATCACCTTCTTTTTGGCAGAGATGGGTGATAAGACACAGATCGCAACGGTTGCCTTGGCTGCCCATTACGCATCGCCATTTCTGGTAGTCATAGGCACCACGCTGGGCATGTTGATTGCAGATGTGCCTGCTGTGTTCGTCGGAGACAAGCTTGCCAACAAAATTTCAATGAAACTGGTGCACTCGATTGCGGCGGGCGTGTTTGCCCTGCTGGGCGTTGCAACCTTGCTGGGTGCGGGCGCCAACCTCTTTTGAAATGAAAAGTCAATCATCAGATAAAATTTAGCGCCATCTGGGGTGCGCCCCACTGCACCTCTCGTGCTTTGAATTTACAACCCTCTCACTCTCGGAGTCTTCATGCATCGAAACCCTCTCATGGGTCTGCTTTTGGCCGGATCATTGGCACTGACTTTGTTGGCTTGCAAGAAGCCCGATGCAGCAGCAGAAAAATCAGACTCTCCAATTTCAAGCTTGAGCATAGGGGCTGAAGATATTTTGGAGATAGGCAGCTCAGAGCATGGTACGGGCCCTGTGATCACAGGCTCTTTGCAGCCTGAGCGCCGCGCAGATTTGCGTGCTGAAGTGGCCTCCATTGTTATCAAAATGCACAAAGAAAATGGCGAACCCGTTCGCCAAGGCGACTTGTTGGTCAGCTTGGACAGCGCGGTGCTTCGCGACAACCTGAGCTCGGCTGAAGAAGCCGTTCGGGCAGCCGCACAATCTCTGGACAGTGCCGAGCGGCAATACCAACGCCTGAAAATTTTGCAAGGCCAGGGGATGGTGTCTTTGCAAGGCTTGGAAGAATCTGAAGTACGCCGCAACGCTGCTCAAAGCGAGCATGTGGCCAGCAAAGCCCGTGTGGCCGCTGCCAAACAGCAGTTAGAGCGCACCGAAGTCCGAGCACCTTTCGCCGGTGTGGTCAGCGCGCGCAAAGCATCTGCTGGCGACACCGCGCAAATTGGCAAAGAGCTGATTCAGGTGATTGACCCTTCTAGCATGCGCCTAGAAGGACAAGTGGCTGCCGATCAAATGGGCAAACTCCAAATTGGTCAGCGCGTGAGCTTTCGAATCAATGGGGTGAGCTCGTCTGGCGATACGCTTACGAGCAGCGGAAAAATTCGCCGCATTGACAGCGCTGCCAACCCCATCACGCGCCAAGTTTCTGTCATTGTGGACCTCAAGTTGCCAGGTCAAGCCCCCATCATGGGCCTTTATGCAGAAGGGGTTGTCGAGACACAAACCGCATTGGCCTTGATGGTCAGTGAAGACAGTTTGATGCGTGAAGGTGACAAGGCCTCTGTGTGGCTGCTTGAAAACAACAAGCTGAGCAAACGCAGTGTTCAACTGGGTGATCGTGACACGCGCTTAGGCCGCTGGGTGGTGCAATCGGGCTTGAAATCGGGTGACAAAATTCTGCGCAACTCTTCAAGCACCTTCAAAGACGGCCAGACTTTTGGCATGCGCGCGCCTGCTGCGCCCAAAGACACAGCAGGCAAGTAAGCCATGTTTCTGTCTAATTTCAGCGTTCGCAAGCCGCTTGTCACCGTCGTCATCTTGATCATGCTCATGGCCATGGGCGTGTTGGCACTGCAAAAACTCAAGGTCAATCAAATTCCTGATGTCGACATGCCGCTGTTGGTGGTCAACATCAGCTACCCAGGTGCTTCACCCGAGACTGTGGAGCGCGAGGTTCTCAACCGCGTTGAAAAAGCCCTGCAATCCATCAACGGGGTCAAAGACATTCGAGGTCAAGCCAACGAGGGCAATGCCAGCCTTCAATTGTTTTTTGAGTTCAAGAAAAACATGGTTGAGGCGACCGATGAAGTTCGCAATGCCATAGGAACAGTGCGTTACAAACTGCCCACTGAAACTCGGGAACCGGTTATCTTGCGCATCGACCCTTCAGCGCAGCCCATTGTGCAATTGGCGCTGTCCTCATCGGTGCAAACACATGCCGAAATTTCACGACTGGCAGACGACCAATTGGCTGATAAATTTCGGGCCATACCGGGGGTGGCACAAGTCAATGTCAATGGCGCACTCAGGCGTGAGTTGAGCGTGCTTCTGCACGCCGATAAATTGCGTGAAGTCAACTTGTCTGTGACCGAGGTGGTCAATGCCTTGCGCACCCAAAATGCAACCGCACCCGTTGGAAAAATTCGAGGAGAGTTGGAAGATCAAAGCATACGCATCTTGGGCCGAATCGAAACACCTGCTCAGTTTCAACAAATTGTTGTACGCCGCAGTGGCAATGAGCTGGTGCGCCTGGGTCAAGTGGCAACGATCACAGATGGCTTTTCTGACTTAGATACTTTGAGCATTCGCAGCGGCAACCCCAATGTGGGCTTGTCCATCACGCGTTCTCGTGATGCCTCCACTGTCACCGTTGCCAAGGAGGTCCTGAAATTGGTGAAGACAATGAATGCGGCCATGCCCAAGGGCACTCAAATTGAGGTCACGCAAAACGGCGGTGAGGAAGCGCAAGACAGTCTGGACAATGTGGTGGAGGCTTTGCTTCTTGGCGCGGGCTTGACCATTTTTGTGGTTTATGTGTTTCTCAATTCTTGGCGCTCGACTTTGATCACGGCACTGTCATTGCCCACCTCGGTCATCACGGCTTTCATCGCCGTGTGGTTGTGTGGTTTCACGCTCAACTTCATGAGTTTGCTGGGTTTGTCACTGGCCATTGGAGTCTTGATTGACGATGCCATTGTGGTGCGAGAAAATATCGTGCGGCACATGGAACGCGGTTCCGACCGGCGCACCGCTGCATTGAATGGCACTTCTGAAATTGGCATGGCCGTGGCTGGCACTACATTTTCGATCGTGGCTGTGTTCATTCCTGTGGGCTTCATGCCGGGCATCTCTGGCGAATGGTTTCGCCCCTTTGGCCTGACGGTAGTTGCCTCAGTGCTGGTCAGTTTGCTGATCTCTTTCACCTTGGATCCAATGCTCTCAGCCTACTGGGGTGACCCCCCAGGCGAACATCTGAAACCCAAAACAGGCCTGAGTCTTTGGCTGTCTAAATTCAACATATGGTTTGACCACCAAGCCGACCGATACGGCAACGTGATTGCTTGGGCTTTGCACCATCGGCGCTGGACAACAGCCTTTGCCTTGGTGAGTTTGGTGGTGGCATTGGGCCTTCAATTCAAATATGGTGGCTCGAGTTTTTTCCCAAAAGGCGATGGCAACACTTTTGCCATCGATGTGCGCACCCCAGCCAGCAGCAATTTAGAATATTCACGCATCAAGCTTGAAGCCGCTGATACCATTGCACGCAGCCTTCCTGAAACCAAAGCCACCAACAGTTACGTCAACCCCACGGGTGGCCGCATTTATGTGGACATCGGCAAGAGCACACAGCGCAACCGCACCGCCCAAGAAATTGCCATTGAGTTGCGACGTGGTACGGCTCAATTGGTGGGTGCCGAGTACACCGTGCTGGACGACTTGTCCAACGGGGCATCCAAGCCGGTACAAATTCGCTTCAGTGGCACTGATTCGCGCAAACTGCTCGAATTGGCAAGCCAATTCATGGTCCAACTCAGGCAAGTGCCTGGGGCGGTGGATGTGGGCTTGTCCCAACAAGATCCGCAAAAAGAATTGCAAATTGAACTTGACCGAGGCTTGGCCAATTCACTGGGAATTTCGGTGGCCGATGCCGCCAATGCCTTGCGCGTTTCCTTTGCTGGCATTGACGTGGGTGACTGGGTTGACCCCACAGGGGAGGCTCGTGATGTGGCCGTGCGTTTGGCCCCTGAGGACCGCATGAGTGCCTCCAATATTGAGCGACTCCCGATCACCGTGGCTGGCATGAACACCGTGGTGCCTTTGGCGCAAATTGCCAAAGTCACGATGGGCACCGGCCCCTCTCGCATTGAACACTCTGATGGCAAGCGCACCATCACCGTGACAGCCAATGCACAAGGGCGATCGCCTGGAGAAGTCACTGCAGATGCGCTGAAGGTTGCCAAAAGCATGAGCTTTCCGGAGGGCTTTGGCTTGGAGTTGGCAGGCGCCTCCAAAGACCAACAAGAAGTCTTCAAACAAATGGGCATTGCCTTGCTCTCAGGCATTGGCTTGATGTACTTTATTTTGGTCATGCAGTTCAACTCGTTCACTGCCCCCTTGGCCGTGATGTTTTCCTTGCCTTTGTCACTGATCGGTGTGGTTCTGGCTTTGTTGTCAACAGGGGGGACTTTGAATTTGATGAGCCTCATTGGCGTGATCATGTTGATGGGCTTGGTGGCCAAAAATGCCATCTTGCTGCTTGATGCAGCGCGAACGCAGGAGGCCCTGGGCGTGGACCGAGAAGAGGCCTTGATGGCCGCTGGCCGTAAGCGCCTTCGCCCCATCATCATGACCACTTTTGCTTTGATTGCCGGCATGTTGCCAGTTGCCATTGGCATCGGTGAGGGCGGTGAGTTTTACCGGCCTATGGCGGTCTCTATCATTGGCGGAACCATCACATCAACCTTGCTCACGCTGCTGATCATTCCCAGCTTTTACGACAGCATTGAGTTGATGCGCGAACACCTGATTGCCAAGTTTTTGGCTCGACAAACCAAGTGGCATACCCTGGGGGCGGTCTTGGTCACAGGGCTTGAAATTCTTCTGACCTTGCTGATGCTGCGCATGGTTTATCGGTTGGTGATATCGTTCAAGCGGGCTTGATAAGCCTGCGCCTTGCAACCTTTGTAGAGGAACACTCATGACCAAAGCCTATTTGATTGGACAAGTCTCTGTCACCAACCCAGAGGGCTACGCCCAATACGCACAAAATGCGCCTGCCACCATTGAAAAGTACGGTGGCAAATACATCGTGCGAGGGGGCCACACCAGCCAACTCTGTGGGGCACATCGCCTTGATTGATGGAATTTGACAGTTATTTTTTTCTCGCCAGCATCGCCGCTGTTCTTGTAGGCCTGTCCAAGGGCGGGCTTCCAACCATAGGCATGTTGGCTGTTCCCATCTTGTCATTGGTGATGTCGCCGGTCAAAGCCACGGTGCTGCTGCTGCCCATTTACATCATCTCCGATCTTGTGGGCATTTGGCTTTACCGCAAAAATTTCAGTGCTGTCAATTTGAAAATCCTAGTGCCTGCAGGCATTGTGGGTGTGGCCATCGGGTGGGCCACGGCTTCGTTCACTTCTGATATCGCCATTAAATTCATGGTGGGTCTGGTTGGAATTGGCTTTTGCTTGAACACGTGGATGCGCAAAGCACCTGAGCAAACACAATCTTTGAATGTGAAGAAGGGGTTTTTTTGGGGCAGCTTGTCGGGCTTTACAAGCTTCATCTCGCATGCGGGGGGGCCACCCTTTCAAATTTATGTTTTGCCACAAAAACTTCCTAAACTGCAGTTTGCCGGAACGTCCACACTGTTTTTTGCCGTCATCAATGCAGCAAAAATTTTGCCGTATCAGCAGCTGAGCCCCTACTCTGAATCAGACTTGACACTGGCCGCTTTGCTGATTCCATTTGCTTTGCTGGGAACTGTTGTCGGGGCTTATTTGACCAACAAGATTGCCGATGTTTGGTTTTACCGATGGATCCAAGCGGGCTTGTTGGTGATTTCACTCAAGCTCATCTCAGATGCAGTCACAGGCTTGATGGTTTAACAACAGGAGAGTCTTGATGTCCAACCCGCTTCCCGGATCTGTTCAAAGCCATTACCGAATTTGCCCATTGTGCGAAGCCTGCTGCGGCTTAGTGGTGCGCACGCAAGGCGATCAAGTCCTGAGCATTCGTGGGGCAGACAACGATGTATTCAGCCATGGGTTCATCTGCCCCAAAGGCGTGTCTTTGAAAGACTTGCATGAAGATCCGGACAGGCTGCGCAAGCCGCTGATCAAGCGCGATGGTCAGTTCGTTGAAGCCACTTGGGAACAAGCCTTTGCTGAAGTGGAGCGCCGCTTGCTGCCCATCATTGCCGAGCATGGCCCCGATGCCGTAGCCACCGTCATTGGCAACCCCGCAGCGCACAAAATAGGCTTGCTGAGTTATTTCCCGGCCTTGGCCAAGGCCCTGGGCACGCGCAATTTATTTTCTGCCTCCACACTGGACCAAATGCCCAAACACCTGAGTAGCGGTTTGATGTTTGGCCATTGGATGTCAGTGCCGGTGCCCGACATTGAGCGCTCAGACCTGCTGCTGGTGATTGGCGCCAACCCGATGGTCAGCAACGGCAGCATCTGGACTGTGCCCGATTACCGCGGCAAGGCGCGTGCCATGCGCGAGCGCGGGGGGCGGATCATTGTGGTTGATCCGCGCCGCACACAAACCGCTGAGCACGCCGATCAGCACTTGCCAATTCAACCAGGCGGTGACGTTTTTTTATTGCTGGGCTTGGTTCACACACTGTTTGACGAAGGTCTGGTTCAATTGGGCCAACTGGCAGAGCACCTCAATGGCTTGGAGACGCTGCGCCAGGCCATGCAGCCCTACACCCCTGAGCGCATGGCCAGCGGCTGCGGCATCGAGGCACAAACACAGCGCCAATTGGCACGCGATCTGGCCACGGCCAAGCGCGCAGCCGTCTATGGTCGTATTGGAACTTGCACACAGCGCTTTGGCAGTTTGAACAGTTGGCTGATCGATGTGCTGAACATTCTGACTGGCAACCTTGATCAAGAGGGCGGCGCCATGTTCACAAAGGCTGCAGCCTTTGCCGCTAACACGCAAGGCGCACCGGGCCAAGGGCGCGGCGTCAAGACCGGCCGTCACCACAGCCGTGTCAGTGGCGCGCCCGAGGTGTTTGGCGAATTGCCGATCACCTGCTTGGCGCAAGAAATCGAAACCCCGGGGCAAGGCCAAGTCAAAGCGTTGATCAGCATCGCAGCCAACCCCGTACTGTCTACGCCCAACGGTCCACGCATTGCCGCTGCATTGGACAAACTGACTTTCATGTTGAGTATGGACATTTACCTCAACGAAACCAGCCGTCATGCCGATGTGATTTTGCCGGGGCTCTCGCCGCTGGAGGAGTTGCATTTCGACATTCCCTTTCCGCAGTTTTCCTACCGCAACCACGCGCGTTTTAGCGCTGCTGTTTTTGAAAAACCGTCTGATCACCCCCATGAATGGGAAACATTGCTGCGCTTGACTGCAATGATTCAAGGCAAAGCCAACCCAACGCCTGGTGCGTCCAACAATGGCCCTGAGGCATTGATCGACCAAGCTCTGCGAAGTGGCCCCTACGGCCTGACACTGGCCGACGTGAAAGCTGCCGCTGGAGGCATTGACTTGGGCGCCCTTGCGCCGCGCATTCCCGAAGTGTTGCGCACAACCTCGGGCCGCATTGAATTGGCGCCCGAGATGTTCATTGCGGACCTGGTGAATGTCGATGCAGCTTTGAACGCAAAACACGAAGGCTTCTTGCTGATCGGGCGGCGCGACATGCGCTCGGGCAACAGTTGGATGCACAACCTGCCGGTGCTTGCCAAAGGCCCGCAGCGGTGCACGCTGATGGTCCACCCCCAAGACGCTGCCAATTTGGGTTTGATCGAGGGGGGCATGGCGCACCTGCAAAGCTCAGGCGCGCAGTTGCTCGCGCAGGTGAGCTTGAGCGAAGAGTTGATGCCCGGCGTGGTGAGCTTGCCTCATGGTTGGGGCCATGACTTGCCAGGCACTCAACTGCGAGTGGCACAACTGCGGCCTGGCGTGAACTTCAACAGTTTGCTCAACGACCAATGGCGCGACCCCCTGTCTGGCAACGCGGTGCTCAGCGGCGTGCCTGTTCAAATTACAGCTGCTTGATCTCTGTGGGTGCTTGTGCCCAACTTGGCTGGTAAAGTTAGGCATCGTTTTAATTTCATCACCAAAGGCTTAGGCGCAATGGAATTCCAAGAACTGGTTAAAGCCCGCAAGAGCATTCGGGGCTATCTGAATAAACCTGTGCCACGCGAGGTCATCGATGCGATCTTGGAAGTGGCCAAGTGGGCACCATCGTCCATGAACACGCAGCCCTGGCATGTGCATGTGGTCACGGGCGAACCGCTTGACCGTATACGCAAAGGCAATACTGAAAACATGGTCAGTGGCGTTCCGCCAAAACGTGATTTTCCGATGAAGGAGTCTTATGAAGGCTTGCACCGAAAACGTCAAATTGATGTTGCGGTTCAATTGTTTGAGGCCATGGGCATCGCGCGTGACGACAAAGAGCGGCGTACCGATTGGGTGATGCGCGGCTTTCGCCAGTTTGATGCGCCGGTCTCTTTGGTTCTGACATACGACAAATATCTGGAGCCCGCTGCCATCAGCCACTTCGATTTGGGCGCCCTCTCACACGCCATTGTGCTGGCGGCTTGGGAGCATGGCCTGGGTTGCGTCATCAACGGCCAAGGCATCATGCAGTCCAGTGTGGTGCGCAAGCATGCTTGTATTCCAGATGATCAAAGCATCATGATCTGCATTGCCATGGGCTACCCAGACCAGAGCTTCATTGCCAACACGGTTAAATCTGTGCGTGAAGACAATGCACATTTTGTGAGGTATGTTGGGTTTGATGGGTCTTCAGGTGTTGCCGGGGGGGGGCGTTGAGCAGCAAGACTGAAGGCGGCTTGCTCATACTGGGGTACCAGAAATCGTCAGCCGCCTTCAGTCTTACTGCTCAACTTCAGCTTGGCGAAAGATTTCTAGCAGGCCAAGCACTTTGGGTGAAGGAGTGTTGGGTGGGCGACCATTTGCATGAAATCTGAGTACGGCTTAAACTTACCCCCAGTTTTCTTGTTCTCGAGGTCTACTTCATGCCACCTTCACGTTTGATCGCTTTTGTCGCTGTCGCAGCAGCTAACTCGCTCTGCCTGATTCCTTCAAGCGCGCTGGCCCAAGATTTCCCACAAAAGCCGATCACGATCGTTGTCCCGTACACCGCAGGGGGAAGCTCTGATGCGGTCGCTCGGTTGCTGGGCAAGCAACTCTCCGAACAGATGGGGCAACCCGTACTCGTAGACAACAAAGCTGGCGCAGGTGCCACCATTGGCACTGGGCTGGTGGCCAAGGCGCCGGCCGATGGCTACACCGTGCTCCTCGCAGATAACGCTCAGACCACGGCGCCAGCGCTCTACTCGCAGCTTTCTTACGACGCAGTGACCAGTTTTCGCAGCATTGGCATGATCGGCGTCGCTCCCGCGATCTTGTTCTCAGGCAAACAGTCCAACCTGCGCAGCATCAAGGACATGGCAGCAACACAAGGGACTAGGCCAGGCGGATTTACGATTGGCGTTGGCGCTGGCAGTCCGAGTCATCTGATCTCCTCGCTGTTCCAAATGAAATCTAAACTCAAGCTGCAGATGGTGCCCTACAAGGGTGCTTCACAGGCCGCAACCGATGTGCTGGGCGGCCAGATCGACCTGATTTTCACCAATCCTGCATCAGCGGGCCAGCATGTGAAGTCTGGCCTGATGAACGCCATCGGCGTGTCTGGCACCCAACGCCACCCCGCATTCCCAGATGTCGCGACATTCCAAGAGCAGGGAGTGGAAGGCATGAATGTGTCTTATTGGTTTGCACTTTTGATGCCTGCAGGTGTTCCCGATGCCGTGGCGCAGAAGTGGGAAAAAGAGCTGGCTACCGCACTTGCATCTGCGAGCGTCAGCCGCACGCTCATCGAACTAGGGATCACCAAGCTTAATATGTCTACCGCACAAATGCAACGCTTTCTCACCGAAGACAAGGCCACTTGGGCAAACGTCAGCAAGTCCTCCGGGATGAAGCTGGAGTGACACAAGGTCTGCTACGCCAGTGCTAACTTTCGCAACCACCCGCTGACCAGACACCTGCGTTACCTTTTCGCTTGCGTTCGGCCAGATCAGAATCACTTAGCGGCACGGGGCTGTTCCAATGGCGGCTCAATCAAGCGGTCTCGCCGCCAAAGGCTGGGGAACAGCTTGGTCCAGCATGCAGCGATGGCCAGCGTGGCTGCACCGCCCAGAACCACCGAGCCAACGGGCCCAACCAATGCCGCAGTTGCGCCTGACTCGAATTCGCCTAGCTGGTTGCTCGCCCCCATGAAGATGGCATTGATCGCACCAACCCTGCCGCGCATGGCTTCGGGTGTGTCCATTTGAACAAGTGTGTGACGCACCACCACATTGACCATATCGGCCGCGCCAGAGACCACGAGCGCGCACAGCGACACTGCGAACTGCGTGGACAGTCCAAAGACCAGCATGCTCGCACCGTAAATTGCGATGGCCACCATCAACTTGGCGCCGACCTGACGCTCTAGAGCCACCCTTGCGAGCATCACCGACACCAGCAGCGCACCTGCCGCAGGGGCGGCGCGAAGTACCCCCAGGCCTACGGGCCCCACTTGCAGAACATCTTTGGCGAACACGGGAAGAAGCGCAGTGGCTCCGCCGAGCAGCATAGCCAAGAGGTCCAGAGTCATCGCACCCAGCAGTGTCTTGTTTGACCAGACATAACGGCCGCCGGCCAACAGCGATGTCCAACTGGGCTGCTCATGTGTTTTTGGAACATGCGAATATCGAACCGTGCACATCAGCGTGAAGCCAACCAAAAAGAGCAGCACGCAGGCACCGAAGGCCCAGACTGCATCAGCCGCCATCAGGAAGCCACCGATTGCCGGTCCACCCAAGATAGCGGCTTGTCCTGCGCCTGCGTTCAGAGCGGTCGCGCGGGCAAGCACAGAGGGGGGCACCAGCAAAGGTATGAGCGCCTGCTGAGCGGGCAACTGAAATGTTCGCGAGATTCCAATCAGCATGGCCGCCCCCATCAGCAAAGCCGGTGTGATTTGTCCCCACAGGCAGGCGGCCATCAGCAACAGTGCCACCAATAACTGCAGGGCGATGCAGATGGCCAGAATGCGGCCGCGGTGGTGCCTGTCGGCAAACTGGCCCGCAAACAAACTCAGCGCCAGTGCAGGTAAAAACTGGTACAGCCCAAGCAGGCCCAGATCCCAGGCGTCTGCGGTGATTTCGTACATCAACCATCCCAGCGCCAGGACCATCATTTGCAAGCCCATGGTTGACACCAAGCGGGCAACCCAGAAGCGCATGAAAGCGCCATGGGCTAACAGCCTGCCATCCTTGTGCGTATCGCATGATTCAGTCATGCTGCCAAGCCACAATCGCTATGGCTACACCCCGATCGACAAGCGCCCTGTGTTTGACTGGCCTGACGGCAAGCCGGAGCGCGTTTGGTCTACTCTGCCAGGCCAGATTGCACGGCATTGTCAGAGCTTGCCACATGGGATCATCCCCAAGGGTTGAGAGCCTCTCGGAGAATAGGTGTTCACCGTGGACTGACTGCATGCGGGAACCTGTGCTGATCTTCAAGAGTTGAAATGCTTTCGTAAAGGCTCTGTGTGGCGCTGCTTCCAAGGCTGGCGCAAAGAACATTGAAGCGGTCACGCTCTTCCTGCTGACTCAATTCGTCGCTGGGCATGCCCTTGAATGTATTGGCCTCGCATTCGAGCCTGCGGCCATCCTTGAGTACCAGGGTTAAACGGGCGCTCCATGAACTGGGCAGGTCACTCACCGCAATCAGCCGCACTGCGCGGCAAGCCTGCAAAATATCTTGATCTTGCAGCGCTGATTCGTCGAACGAGGCGGGTGACAGCGGGTCACGGTACAGGCCCAGGGCTAGGCAAAAGGGTACGCTGTACTGGGCCTGCATGACATCTTGCGGCGCGCGAATATCGTGGTGACTGCACAGCTTTTCGTTGCATTGCAACTCCACATAGGCCACATCCTGGCTGTCCAATTTATGGACAGACATGAGTTGACCCATCGCCTGCAAGGGTGCCTGTGCGGTAACGTGGCAGGCATAGCGCTTTAGGCAGATACGTCGGGTCTCCCACTGCGTGCCAAGCCCTTGGACCAGCAAAGATGCATCGCCATCGCGGCAAAATACTTCCAGATAACCAAAGCGCCCATCTAGCACGGTGTGTGGCCCGCCAAAGCCTGATTGCGCGAGGCGCGCAGCCAAGATACCCGCCTCGCAGGCGCGGCCCATATGCAAACGCTTGACCATCGTGCCCTGAGTCGACTTGCTGAAAGCGAGCAGTCCGGCTGACATCGAGCCTGCAGCGCCAAGGGCATTGGCGATTAAATCGCTGTCCAAGCCATACACCACTGAGGCGGCCACAGCCGCACCGTATACACCCGTCAGACCTGGCGCATGAAAACCGAGCTTTTCGCTGCTGTGATGCGAGGCAGCACCGATTCGAAACAGCACTTCGCAGCCAGCCACAAAGGCGCACAAAGCAGTGGCACCATTGGCTCCCACATCTTGGCAGGCTGCCGCGATGGTGGGCACAAGAGCCGCGCCCGGATGCACGCCCGCGCCTGGAAAGCGAAGACTGTCTTGCTCGAATGCATGCACCGCAGCGCCATTGGCCAGTGCTGCCAGTGGTGCCTGCAAACGTTCTTGCGAATTTGAAAAAAAACTGCAGGGCCCGCCGCTGGCATAGCGCTTGGCATAGTCGGCTACGGCCTGGCTCCACGCAAACTGCGCACCGAAGACGCCGCAGGCCACGGTATCCATGATGCAAGATTTAGCGCGATGCAAGACATCATGGGGTATGTCCTGCAGCCGCAGGTTTGCCGAGAAATGAGCCAGTTGAACTGCCGCTGGCACGACCGGGCCCAGGGTTTGGACATGCAACGGATGTGAGTGATCGATCATGCGACAATCTTTGTGTGAAAAAGAAACACGATTCCAACTTGCTGCTTGGGGATGTGGCCTATCAGGCCATTCGCCAAGCTGTTACCACCAATCAGATGAAGCCGGGCGACCGGTTGTCGGAGTACATGGTGGCCGATTGGCTCAAGATCAGCCGTACGCCGGCGCGCGAAGGACTCAGACGCCTTGAAAGCGAGGGCCTTCTGACGCCCCACCCCAGACGCGGTCTGGTGGTGGCGACGCTTGACGAATCTGCAGTCCATGAACTTTACAGCGCGCGCGAGGTGTTGGAGAGCACAGTGGCGGGAATGGCCGCGCGTTTTGCGACCGATGCCGAAATCAGCAGCCTGCAACACATGGTTGAAGTTGAAGCAAGTCTCTTGGACGCCCCCGACAAGATGTTCGAGCACAACCTGGCTTTCCACAACCTCATTTCGCAGGCGGCACGCAATCGCTACATAGCCAGATTCCTTCACTCGATCTCCGACATTTTGTCCACCCACCGTCGTGTCTCGAATTTGTTCAGCCGTGAGCGGCGCGATGAAGTTTTGAAGGAGCACAGTGAACTGGTTGATGCAATTGCACGGCGTGATGAAGATGGTGCGCGGATTGCAGCGGCACATCACATCCGAGGAGCGCTGCGTGCTCGGGTCCAAGTGCAGCGCAGTGAGCGCGCGCTTAAGACAGGCAGCGCCTAGGCAGTTGGCATGCTCGATTGAAAAACTCATTGCACAGTCAGTAGCCGTGCCAGCTTGGACGCATCGACCTGTGTCTCAAGGTCGAGAAACCAGTCCTTGATTTGCTCCACTTGGGCCGGCGGTAAAGCACGACTTGCCAGCTTGCGGAATTTTTCCACCACGTCATCCTGACTGGCAAAATTTTTCTCGTTGCCTCGGCCAGCCTCAACGGTCCGCTCCAAGCGAGTTCCGTCCTTCAGTTCGCACTCCACACGCACCATGTGGCGGAACTTGGAACCACGCGCTGTGATATCTGCATCGTGACGAACTTGCACAAGTTCGGCCACCCGCATGCGCTCTGGGTCCGCCACCTTTTCTTGTGTGAATTGATCGACAAAGCAGTCGCCTTCGAGCAGCCACGTTGCTACGCAATAAGGTAAATTGAGTTGCGCCGACGTCAGCCCTTGGGGAACGTATTTCCAGCCCACATGGTCCATGGTGACTTGCGAGCCATGCACGAGGATGGACTTGACGTCGTCCGCACCGAAAGCGCTCTCTTGTTGCATCGCGCGGATGGCATCGAGCGTGGTGTGGTTACTGCCAACACATGCGTAGAACTTCAGAGCAATGCCCATGGTCTGCCATACATGCCCAAGGTCTGCCGTGAGCTGAGTCAGATCGTAGCGATCGTGCGAGCGCGAGAATGTGGAACAAAAACCGCCGTACTCGCTCTCCAGCACATTGACAATGCCGGTAAAGCCTCGCTCTGCAAATAATCCTCCATACAGCCCGCTTTGTGAAGCCCGACCTGCGTGCATTCGCTTGACCATAGCGCCATACTGCGCGGCCATGAGGCCAGACGATTGGGTACCAGCGATGCCAAGTGCATGGACGGTGTGATCGATGTCGAGTTGGAGTGCCCGCGCTGCGCCAGCCGCTGCGGAAAAGACACCCAGTGTTGCTCCTGAATGCCAGCCCTGAGCGATGTGTTCTTGGCCCATGCAGATGCCCACACGCGGGCCGATTTCATAGCCAGCTACTGCCGCCGTGAGAAATTCACGCCCGCCCATCCCAGGCCTCATTTCAGCAATGGCCAGCAAAGCCGGAAGCACCACCGCGCCCACGTGGAGCACACCTTGTCTGTGCACGTCGTCAAGCTCGAAGCCTTGCACCTGCGTGCCGTTGACCAATGCGGCATGCGGCGCGGACAAGCGCACTTTTGTGCCCCAAACCCCACAGGTGCTGGAACTGTCCAGGCCACTCAAGGTGTCTTGCAAAATGCGTGTCCACGGCAGGTCGCTGCCGTAAAGTGCGCAACCGATGGAGTCAAGCATGAGTAACTTAATTCGCTGGATGACCTGGGCAGGTATGTCCTCATAGCGCAGCGTTGACACGAATTGCGCCATGCCGCGTGTGTAGGGGTTGTCGTGCATGTCGCCGTGGGTCATGGCAGGGTCCTGATGAAGGTGCTTGTGAGAGTGACGCACACAGTATACCGTGGTATCCTACAAAGAAAGCAGCCACCAGGGTGACCTCTGTGACATCAACAACATTATCTGATTCGCTCGCGGCAAGCCTTGCTGCGAATGGCCAAGCGCCCGGCCTTGCGATGCAATTGGCAACTCGGATCGTGTCGCTCGACACCAACGCCATCGACAGTGACGTCTTTCACTGGGCCAAGGTGGGCTTGCTAGATACCCTGGGCGTGACGTTGGCTGGTAGCCGTGAAGATGCGCCCCGCCTCACCCAACTGAGTCTTGATCTGGCGCTAGGCCCGAGCCTGCTCTTGGGCGGGAGTCGTCGAGTTGGTGCGCTGGATGCAGCTCTGATCAACGGCTGCGCTGCTCATGCACTGGATTTTGATGATTGCAACAACACCATGGGCGGTCATCCGTCAGCACCGATCCTGTCGGCACTGATGGCGCTGGCCGACACGATCAGTTGCAGCGGTGCGCAATTTGTTCTGGCCTATGTAGCTGGCTTCGAGGTGGCATGCAAAATGGGAATGGCAGTGAATTTTCATCACTACCAGAAGGGCTGGCATCCAACGGCTACTCTAGGTGTATTCGGCGCTGCCGCGGCCTGCGCCAAACTGATGGGACTCGATGCACAAAGCACAGCGACCGCGCTTGCTCTGGCCGCTTCTTTCTCTTCTGGCATTAAATCCAATTTCGGCACCATGACAAAGCCGCTGCATGTAGGCCACTGCGCGCGCAACGGTTTGCTCGCAGCACGGTTGGCATCCAATGGCTTCACCGCCAACACGCGCAATGTGTTTGAGCATGAGCAAGGCTTTTTAGATGTATTCAATGGACCAGGAACTTACGACGTGGCTCCAGCGCTCGCCGCCTGGGCTGCGCCCTTGGACATCTTGGCACCAGGTATCGCCATCAAGCAATACCCCTGTTGCGGCAGCACCCATTCCGCAATCGATGCCACCTTGGCGCTGGTTCGAGACCACGCCTTGAACAGCGCAGATGTGATTCGAGTACAAGCTTGGATTCACAAACGCCGCCTGCAGCACACCCATCGGCCAGCGCCTGCCAGTGCGCTGGATGCCAAATTCAGTTTGCAGTACGTGCTGGCACGTGCACTATTGGACGGTCACGTCAGCATCATTCAGTTCGAAGGCAATGCGCACGAGGATGCCCGCGTGCGTGAGCTGATGTTGCGCATCGAAGTCGCGCCCTACGACGAGACACAATTCAACACCTCCAATCATTTTGGTGGCGCTGTGCGCGTGACCATGCGCAATGGAACTGTGCACGAGGCCAGCGTGGATCAGGCGCTGGGTCGCACCTCTGCGCATCCACTTCCTATGCCGCTTTTGAAGGCTAAGTTCGCGCTGTGTGCGAGCACTGTCTTAAGCAGCGAAGCTGCAGCCGCGGTTGTGGACTTCGTCGATCGCATCGAACATCAGCAGGACTTTCGACTACTGAGCAAGTTACTTGAATCTACACAATCTGGGAATTGACAATGGCAGAAGAATCTAATCAAAAATATGACGTGATCGTTGTCGGCAAAGGCAACGCAGCCTTGTGCGCGGCCCTTGCTGCACACGAAAAGGGTGTTCGAGTGATGGTGCTGGAAGCAGCATCCCAAGATGACAGCGGCGGTAACAGTCGCTTTGCTGGCGGCGTGATGCGTTTTGCCTTCTCAGGCGTGGAGGAATTGCAAAAGGTGTTTGAGCTGACGCCAGACGAGATCGCTGATTGTGATTTTGGAACCAACACGACCGAGGAGTTTTTTGACGACTTATTTCGCCTGACAAATTACAAGACTGATCCTGCGCTTTCAGAAATACTTGTCACGCGCAGCCTTGACGTCATGATATGGCTGCGCTCCAAAGGCGTGAAGTTGGTGCCCAACTATGGTCGCCAATCGGCGATAGTCAATGGTCGACGCCGCTTCTTTGGCCGTATGCCTGCGGAAGTCTCAGGTGGCGGCTCCGGACTGATTCAGTTTCTGGACCGCGCTGTGGAGAAGGCTGGCATCAAGGTGCTTTACAACACGCGCGTCAAATCACTGCTCTTGGACGGCGAGCGTGTGGCCGGCGTGATTGCAAATCAGGGCGGCAAGACCCAGCAGTTTGAGGCTGGAGCGGTGGTGCTAGCCTGCGGCGGTTTCGAAGCCAATACCGAAATGCGCACCCGCTATCTGGGCACTGGTTGGGATCTGGCCAAGGTAAGGGGGTCTCGCTACAACCAAGGAGACGGGTTGAATATGGCTTTGGACATCGGAGCCGGAAGTCATGGCAACTGGTCTGGAGCACATGCAACTGGCTGGGATATGAACGCCCCTGCCTATGGTGATCTGAACGTTGGTGACCAATTCCAAAAGCACAGTTACATATTTGGTCTGCTTGTGAACTCGCGGGGCGAACGCTTTGTCGATGAAGGTGCTGACTTTCACTCCTTCACTTATGCCAAATACGGTGGCGAAGTGCTCAAACAGCCGGGTCAGATGGCCTGGCAGGTTTTCGATGCCAAGGTCAGCAAGCTGCTGCGCTCAGAGTACCGCATCAAGATGATGACAAAGGTCAGCGCCAACACATTGGAAGAGCTCTCCACCAAGATGGAAGGCGTGGACCCCAAAGGTTTTCTCGAGACGGTGCGAGCCTACAACGCCGCCACGCAATCTGATCTGCCATTCGACCACACCGTCAAAGACGGCAAGGGCACAGTAGGCATTGATCCACCCAAGACAAATTGGGCCCAAGCCCTGGACACGGGGCCCTTCGACGCCTATGGCACCACTTGCGGCATCACCTTCACCTTTGGCGGGCTGCGGATCGATCCAGACAACGGAAATGTGCTAGATGTGATGCAAGCGCCTATACCCGGTCTGTACTGCGCTGGCGAAATGGTGGGCGGTATTTTTTACTTCAACTATCCCAGCGGCACTGGACTTGTCTCCGGCGCAGTTTTTGGCCGGCTGGCAGGTCACGGTGCGGCGCAATATGTGCAAGAGCAGATCGTGTAATCAATTGGAGATTTTGCAATGCAGGAAAACGACTACGGCCCATTTCCCTACACGCCCATCAATCGGCGCCCTGCCCTGAGATGGCCCAATGGCGCGCGCCTGGCCTTGTGGATCATTCCCAACATCGAGTTTTTCTCACTCAAAAGGCCCATGGCCAGTCATCCATGGGAGAAGGCGCCGACTGAGACGCCCACCGTGCGGCCCTGGGGGCAGCGCGACTATGGCAATCGAGTTGGCGTCTTTCGGATCATGGAGGTGTTGAGCAAATACGGCATTCGCGCCACGGCCACGGTCAATGCCGATATCTGCGACCATCACCCTCAGATTTTGGAGGATGCACTCAAACTCGATTGGGAGTTCATGGGCCACAACCTGACCAACAGCGTGCGTCTGTCGGGCCTGTCGATAGATGAAGAGCGCCGTGTGATCAACGAATCTCTTGAAAAACTTGAACGCTTCAGCGGGCGGCGACCACGTGGCTGGCTGGGAGCTGGATTGTCTGAAACCTGGCACACGCTGGAGTTGCTTGCTGATGCCGGAGTCGATTTTGTCTCTGACTGGGTCAACGATGACCAGCCCTATCTGATGGATGCGGGCAAACGCAAATTGGTCTATCTGCCCTACTCTTATGAACTCAATGACTCGCCACAACTTTATTACCGCGACCGGTCCATTGACGATTTCGAGACCATGATCAAGCGGCAGTTCGATGTGCTGTATCGCGAGGGCGAACAGTCAGCGCGTGTCATGGCGATATGTCTTCACCCCTATTTGATCGGCGTGCCGCATCGCATAGGAGGGCTGGACGCAGCTCTTAAATACATCACTGGACACCGTGACGTGTGGTGCGCCACCGGCAGCGAGATCGTGGACGCTTACCTGAAATCCGGATCGACTTTCTAAATCGTTGCCATTGGATCACTCATGAATTTATCGACCCAGAATGCCGGCCTCACGCAGGTGCTGACACGACGCGCTTTGTCGCTTCGACGCGAGGACTTGCCGCCCGAAGTGGACACTCTTGCGCGGCAGTGCCTGCTCGATGTGCTGGGCGTCACCATCGCTGGTCATGATGATGCGATCTCAGAACTGATGCTGGCTGACATGCAAGCCCAAGGCGGGCCGGCACAAGCAACTGTGCTCGGTGGCGGCCAACAACTGGGCATTCGCCAAGCCGCTCTGGTCAATGGCTGTGCAGCCCATGCTCTGGATTTCGATGACGTGAACCTGAGCATCAACGGACACCCCAGCGCGGTTATTCTGCCACCGCTGTTGGCCCTGGGGGAGTACCTGGACGCTAGCGGCGAAGCTCTGATGATGGCCTTCATATCGGGCTATGAGTTTGCCTGCCGTGCGGGCGTGCTGGTTGAGCCAGGCCACTACGCACGCGGATACCACGCGACATCCAGCGTGGGTGTGCTGGGCGTGGCCTTGGCTTGTTCACGATTGCTGGGATTGGATGAAATGCAAAGCCGGCATGCGGTGGGCATCGCGGCGACGCAGGCTGCTGGCCTCAAAGGCATGTTTGGCACGCCTTGCAAGCCGCTTCATGTGGGACTGGCCGCGCGCAACGGCCTGGAAGCAGCACTGTGGGCCAGTCAAGGCCTGACCAGTCGCACCGATGTGCTTGAATGCACGCAGGGCTTTGCCCGCACCCTCAGCCCAGACTTTCACGAAGATCAAGCCCTTGCTGATCCAGAGCGCTTTTACATGCGTGAAAACCTGTTCAAGTACCATGCCGCCTGCTATGGCACCCACTCGGCGATCGAATGCGCGCTTCAACTTCTCAGTGAGCACAAGCTGCTGGCACACGACATTGAATCAGTTTTGATTCGGGTGGAGCGCGTTGCCGATTCCACTTGCAACATCGCAGATCCCAAGACATCAGCACAAGCAAAGTTCAGCCTGCGCTATGCCACCTCTCTGGCCTTTTTGGGCCTGGACACTGCAAGCATTGACAACTTTGGCCAGACGCAACTGGCCCTGCCTGAATTGCAGCGCCTGCGCGCGAACACCACGGTTGAACTGGTTGACGGCTGGGGGGTCATGGAAACCGAAGTGCATGCGATAACTCGCGATGGACGGCTACTGAAAGCTTGGGCTGATACCGGCATCGCTTCAACCCATATTGCACGCCAGGGTGATCGGCTGGCTGCCAAGTTCTCATCTCTCACAACCGATCATCTAGGCGTACAGGGCAGCCTCGCTCTGGCCGATGCAGTGCAGCGAATCGAGACCGTTTCGGTCCGCCAGCTAGTGGCGAAGTGCATCACCAGAAAGGGAGCAAGATGAACGAGCTAGACGATTCACAACGACAGAGCACATCCACCCAAATGCGCTCCATGGTGGAGTGGGCCTTTGGCCCTGCTGGGCGCGACATTCCGCGAGCTGCGCGGCTCAAGGCCGCCTTGGTGCTGGCCGACAACATCGCGGCCATTGTCGCTGCGCAGGACGAGCCTGAGGTCTCCCGGGTGCAGGCTCAATTGGCTGGTGGTGGATCGGGCGCTGGCGTCTCCATTTTTCGCGCTGGGTTGCCGCGCTCTGACCGTATTTCAGCCGCATTGGCCAACGGCATCGCAGGCAGTTGGTGCGAGCTGGACGAGGGCTATCGGCTCGCGCCATGTCATGCGGGCTTGTACGTCATACCAGCGCTTTTGGCCGAGGCAGAGACCTTGGGGCTCACTGCGGGAGAGTTGATCGACGCGATGGCGCTGTCTTACGAGTTGACTGCTCGCATGGCACGAACCTGGATTTTTCCGCAGATGACGCTGCATCCACATCCGCAAACTGCAGCCATCGGCGGCGCGATGGCAGTTGCAGTGTGTAGGCGTTTTGATGCATCGACAGCGTATGACGCACTGACTTCGGCAAGCACCATGATCACCGCAGGCAATTACGCGCATGCAGTGCAAGGTGCACTGGTGAGAAACGTTTGGTCTGCGGTAGGGACTGCCAACGGCATGCGTGCAGCCGACTGGTCAGCGCTTGGCATAGGTGGCATGCCCGATGGACCCTACTCGGTGTTCACCGAGTTGCTTGGCCAACGCCCTTCGCCACAAGCGCTCACAGAAGGTTTGGGCCAAGAGTGGGCAGTGTGCAACGGCTACCATAAGATACATGCATGCTGTCAGTCTACACACTCGGCTGTTGAGGCTGTTCTGGAAGCATTGAAAGCGCTCCCACCGGGCACCACCCACGCAGATATTGCAGAAATTCATCTGCAAACGCACAGACCCAGTATGAGCAACAAGTCACCATCAACTTCACTGGCGGGCAAGTTTTCCTACGATCATGTCCTTGCAACCACCTTGGTCAATGGCCACGCCGGGGCTGATGCTTTCGGTGCACAGTGGTTGCAGGATCCCGCGGTTGTACGGTTGCGCGAAACAGTGCGCTTGTCGCAATTCTTGCCAGCGTTGCCGCGGCCCCAAGACAGGCCGGCACGCTTGACATTGCACTTGAAGGATGGCCGGCAAATCCAGACCGAGTGTCTAAGTGCTCGTGGTGGACCCGATCGCCCTTTTGAGCCCGACGTGCTACACCATAAAATAAACAGCCTGGTGTCCGTGTCGTTTCCGAGCCTGGCTCGCAATCTGCTCGCGCTGTGCGATTTGCCGCCGGCACTGCTGGCGCAACCTTGGTCGCAGTTGTTGGCACAAGACCAGCGTGCTGCAAAGTAAGTTTGACAAATTCACATCTTTCAATCTCGGCCATGGGGCTATCGATATGGCTCAGTGCAAGGGTTTTATTGAGCTGCACATCGAACAAGGAACAGCTATGATCTTTGCACGCAAAGACAAGGCGCGTCACAATTTTGATGAGGCCATGAATTTGAAAGATTTTTTGACCGCAACTGGACCTCTGTCATGGCAGCTCAATCAATGATGCGCAGTGCACGCTCGGCGGTAGCCGAGATCGCAACGGGCCAATTGAGCAGTGAGGCTTTGGTACAAGAATGTCTAGACCGCATTGATGAACGCGAACACGTCGTGCGTGCATGGACTCATGTAGATCGCCAAGGCGCACTCCAGCATGCGCATGCGCTTGACAAGCTGCCGGCGATGGGCTGTTTGCATGGCCTTCCTGTGGCATGGAAAGACATCATCGACTGCCAGGGTCTGCCAAGTACCTGCGGCTCTCCCATCTATGCGAATCATCACGCAGCCATCGACGCCGGCGCAGTAGCAATGTCACGCCGGGCTGGCGCTCTGGTGTTGGGTAAAACTGTCACAGCCGAGTTCGCGACCAGCCACCCCGGCCCCACCACCAATCCCCATAACAGCGCGCACACGCCGGGCGGCTCATCCAGCGGTTCGGCGGCCGCAGTGGCCGATGGCATGGTGCCGTTGGCAATGGGCACGCAAACCGGCGGCTCTGTGATAAGGCCTGCGAGCTTTTGTGGCATCGTAGGTTTCAAACCCAGTTTCGGTTTGATCAATCGACAAGGTGTCAAGCAGGTGTCTGACAGCTTCGATACGCTGGGAACTTTCGCACGCAGTGTGGAAGATACAGCCTTGCTTGTGGCAGGCGTGACGGGGCGCAGCGACTTCCTCAACATCAGAGCAGAGACACCCCAGCGCGTTGTGATGTTCAAAGGGGCAGATTGGGCTGAGGCCTCAACGGATACGCAAAATTCGCTCCAGACCACTTTACAAAGGCTATCGCTCAAGGGTGTGCATGTGTCCGAACTTGAGTTACCTTTGGAATTCGAGGGTATGCCTAAAGCGCACCATGCCATTGAGTATTTTGAATTGGCCAGGGCACTGCAGCATGAGTACCGATGCCACAGTGAGCACCTGTCGGATGCCATTGTTTCTCGAATCGAATGGGGCTTGGCCTGCGAGCCTGCCGTCTACGAAGAGGCCTTGGCACTGCGTGCGAAGTGCCAGCGGTTGATGAGCGCAAGCTTCAACTCCGCGACTGATTTGCTGCTGACACCCAGTGCACCGGGTGAAGCACCACAAGGCTTGGACAGCACCGGCAAGGCCATCTTCAATCGTCTGTGGACCGCCTTGGGCTTGCCCTGCATCACTTTGCCTGGCTTTCTAGGTTCCCAGGGCTTGCCCATCGGCGTTCAGTTTGTAGCCGGTGCGCGCCAAGATGCGCGCTTACTTTCGCATGCGATTTGGCTTGAACAAAATATTATGAAGTGTGAGTAGACCTATGAATTCAGTTAGCACCACCCCAACTCACCTCGACCTTCGTCAAGCCAGGGATTTATTTCCAGGCTTGAGTGAGGTCGTTTACATGGACGTGGCTGGCCGCGCGCCGATGTGTGTGCCAGTGCGCAAAGCCTTGGATGCTTATTTTGATGCGGCGCAAACCGGTGGCGACAAGGCGGCGATGTTCAACACATTGGAAGCTGCGCGCTTGGGCTTTGCGCGGCTGGTTCACTGCCATCCGGACGAGATTGCGATCACTAAAAATATCTCCGAAGGCCTGAACATCGTAGCGACTTCATTGCCTTGGCGTGCTGGCGACAACATGGTGGTTTGCGAAGAGCTTGAGCATGCCAACAATGTGTATGTGTGGCGCAATCTCCAGCGCAGGCTGGGCATCGAGATTCGCAACCTGCCAAGCAGTGGCGGGCAATACCCGGTGCAAGAGATGATCAATGCCATTGACAGCCGCACCCGCATCGTCACCACCTGCACCCATACTTTCACACCGGGGTTTAGGACCGACATGCAAACGCTGGGCTCGGCCTGCCGCAGGACTGGGGCGCTGTTTCTACTCGATGGTGCGCAGTCTGTGGGCATCTCGGACATCGACTTGAGCCAGTTGCCTGTAGACGCGCTGGCAGTGTCCACCCAGAAGGGTTTGCTCGGGCTCTACGGCATGGGTTTTCTCTATGTGCGGCGCGAGCTAGCGCAGACCATGGAGCCGGTCTATCTGGCTCGCTTTGGAGTCGATCTTGGCGAAGCAGGCGAAGCTGCGGCAAAAGATGGCGCTCTGCAACTGATGCCTGCTGCACGTCGCTTCGACCTGGGCAACTACAACTTTCCAGCGGCCGCGGCCGTAGAGGCATCCATGGCACTGCTGGAACAAGTCGGTATTGCCAACATCCAGTCGCATACTCACGCTCTCGCCGCTCAACTTGCACAGGGTTTGTCTGATCTGGGTCTGCCAGTTTGTGGGGGAGCCACTCATCCTGCACGCGACCACATTGTGAGCGTAGGAAGCCCAGGTGCTGGGCACAATGCATCGGGTGACGCCCTGATGCAATCTCTTTATGAGGCCTTGTCAGCCAACGGCGTGAAGCTGTCGATTCGCAAAGACATGCTGCGCTTTTCACTCCACCTTTACAACAACGAGGCTGATGTCCTTCACGTGCTGAAGATTGCAACTTCTTGGCGCAAGTTATAAGGTCAGTCAACCGTCAACAAGAGGCATGACCAACGATGAACAGCATTGCCACACCTACCCGTGCCCGACGCTTTCGCGAACTGCTGGCCAACAACCGCCCCGTCGTCTCACCAGGGGTGTACGACGGCTATAGCGCGCGGCTGGTTGAGTCTATGGGGTTCTCAACAGCAGCGACCACTGGCGCGGGCCTAGCCAACTCATTGATCGGTCAGCCTGACATTGGCCTGCTCAGTTTGCGTGAGAATGTGGACGCCTGTCGGCATATTGCGCGCAGCGTCTCTATCCCCATCATGGCCGATGCCGATACCGGCTACGGCAACGCTGTTACGGTTTATCACGTGGTGCAATACTTCGAGGAGGCGGGTGTGGTCGGCATCAACATGGAGGACCAGTTGAGCCCAAAGCGTTGCGGTCATATGCGGGGAAAAGAGTTGGTGTCCGCCAGCGAGATGGCGATGAAGATTGAGGCAGCGATCAAGGCGCGCAAGGACCCTGACTTCATCATCAATGCTCGCACCGATGCCATCGCGGTAGAAGGCATCGAAGGCACGCAGTCACGGGTGCGCGAATATGTGGCCGCTGGAGCCGACATGATCTATGTGGATGCGATCCGCTCTGAAGATGATATTTTGCGGGTGCTTGAAGCTGCTGGCGATGTTCCAGTGAACATCAATATGGGCTTTGGTATCCGCACCCGACCGACCAGTCCTCTTTTATCTCTGGGTCGCTTGCGCGAGATGGGTGTGGCGCGGGTGAGCATGCCGCGCCTGCTGAGCGCATCGGCCATCTCTGGCATGCAAAAAGCGCTGCTGGTGCTGCGCACTTGCATGCAGACCGGCGAGGCAGCCGATCGGCCTGATCTGCTGGTCGGCATGGATACCCTATCCACTTTGATGAACTACGACCATACTTCGGCCTTGGAAAACGAGCTTCTGAGTGGCGAGGAATTGAGGCGAAAATACCGAGATGGTGACCGACACTATGTTGTGACTCAATCACCTGAGCAGGAATGATTTATCAAAGACGGAATTTTCTACAGACACTGTGCGGTCTGAGTGGGGTGACACTGGGAAGCCAGTACCAAGAGGCGCTGGCGCAAGCAGATCCAGCTGCGAACTATCCACAACGGCCCGTCCGTCTGCTGTGTCCATTTGCCCCAGCAGGCGGTGTGGACATCACTGCGCGTGCAATCGCCCAGAGACTGTCGCAAGTCTGGTCGCAGCCCTTTATTGTTGAAAACAGGCCTGGTGCTAACGGCATGATTGCGGTGGACATGGCGGCCAAGGCAGCACCTGACGGGTACACCCTGACCATGGTCTCGTCGAGCCACTCGGTCAATGTGACGCTGCAAGGGCATCAGCAACCCTACAACCTTGAGCGAGATCTTGTTCCCATTACACAGGCAACCACTCAGCCCTATGTGCTGGTGGTCAATCCGGCGCTTCCAGTTCGCTCGGTAGAAGAGTTGATTGCCTTTGCTAGGGCCAAGCCTGCAAGCCTGACCTTCGGGTCTTCCGGAATCGGCGGTTTCAGTCATTTGGCTGGCGCGCTGTTTGGATCGTTGGCAGGCATACGACTGACCCATGTGCCTTACAAAGGCGGAGCGCCTGCAATGGCGGATGTCATAGGTGGACAGATTCACATGCTCTTTTCAACCATTCTTCAGTCGCACACTCACACAACGGCTGGCAAGTTGCGGCCGCTGGCTGTGAGCACCGCGCGGCGGTCTGCATCGCTTCCTTTCATTCCCACCATGCAGGAAGCGGGGGTGGCTGGCTACGAGATGGCAGGTTGGTATGGCGTATTGGCGCCACGTGGTACGCCCGGCGCCATCGTAGACAAGCTCAATCGCGAGATGGTGCGCATACTGCGCCTGCCCGAAATGCGCGAGCGTCTGGCTGTAGATGGTTCAGAGCCAGTGGGTAGCTCGCCGCAACAGTTTGGCTTGCACATGCGTGCAGAAATCGTTAAGTGGCACAACTTAATCGGCGAGCTGGGCATACGTGCAGAGTAGCCAAAGCAGTAGTTTCAATTACCAGGCGGCGTAGAGCATCTCTTGTACCTGCTCGGCAGAGCTGACTGTGCGTGGATTGAAATAGAGCCCCTTTTCTCCCATGACTTTGGCGGCCACTTCGGGTATCAATTCTCGCAGCATGCCGGTGTCGCGCAGCCTTCGCCGCACGCCGATGCGCTCCTGCAGCCAACGCACTCTGTCAATGCTCGCCTGTGCGCTGGCAACACTGGCCCCTAGCTGGATGGCACAGGCAGCCATCGCCGATGCAGCGATCGGTGACACGCTGTTGAACACCATCGCATGAGGCAACAGGATGCTGTTGGCGTCCCCATGCGAAATGCCTGCTACCGCGCCCAGTGCATGGCAGGTGGCATGGTGAATGCAGGTTCTTGCATTGAGCAGCGCAAGGCCGGACAAGTGAGCAGCCATCAATGCTTTACCTCTTGCATCGGCCGAAGAAGGGTCTGAGGCTACGGCAGGAAGTGCTTCCATGAAAAGACCTATCGCATGCAAAGCCAACGCGGTGGTGACGGGTGTCTGAACCTTGGAGTAAAGACCTTCGATACAGTGGGCCAGACCATTCATGCCGCTGGCCAGAAAGATATGGGCGGGTACATCAGTCACTGCGGCCGGGTCGATGACGATGAGTTGGGAGGCGAGCTTGAAATCCACCAGTATCAGTTTGCGCCCGTCTTGCGTGCAAACACTTCCGCCAGGAGTGACCTCGGCGGCAGACAGGGTGGTGGGTATGGCCACAATGGGCAGTTTGGGCTTGTCCAGGTGCGGTACAAAGATTTCAGATGGTGGCGAGAAACGGGTGGCGCAGGATTCCAGATCTCGGTCTTCAGCCAGCCACAGCGCGGCCGCCTTGCAGGCATCTGATGCGCTGCCGCCGCCCACAGCGATGAACCCATCAGCCCCGTGACTTCTGGCCAGATCTCGCAAGCGCTCGACTTCACCTATGGGCGAATGTTCCGGCATGCCGATGTATTCAGCCAAATCGAGGCCTGACAACGCCGTGATGGTATTTCGATAAACCATCGATGCAGCCGTGCGACGCCCCGCAACCAGGATGGGCCTGCGTATGGAGATCTCCCCCAGTTCTGATTTGAGTTGGGCGAGACATCCATTGCCATAGACCAGCTTAGAGGGCGCCTGGCGATGTGCAAAATGAGATGGAATCATTCCAAAGCCCGCAATATCAAGGCAAAATTCAGACTGCTCACAAGCGCCTCCTACTTCAAATAATCGGTCCACTGCTGTCTCCAGGGCCATCTTTAGCCCCTCATTTCTTCGAACTGCCATGCTCACGAAGCAAAAGTTGGGTATACACTGGTACACCATTTTATCCGGTGTAGGAATTAGTGCTCGTCTTGCATCATTTTTGGAGTATTCGATGAACCTGAAATTGAATTTGTACCGACGCTGTATTGCCGGGCTGGCGCTGAGTGCGACTGCCTTGCTTTTTTCATTTGCAAGCGTTGCACAAACCTACCCCACCAAACCAGTGAAGATTGTGGTGGCATTTTCTGCGGGCGGAACCACTGACATTTTGGCTCGCATGCTTGCGCAGAAACTGTCTGATGCGATGGGACAGCCGTTTTTGGTGGAAAACAAGCCAGGCGCAGGCGGCATTTTGGGGAATGACTTCGTAGCCAAATCTCCAGCCGATGGCTATACGCTGCTGATGGGGTCTGCCAGTTCGCTTGCTGTGAACGTCAGCCTTTACAAATCTTTTCCCTATGATCCCCAGAAAGACTTGGCCCCGCTGATGCAGGTAGCCACCGGCCCCTTCATCATCGTGGTCAACCCTGGGGTGCCAGCAAAGAATCTGACCGAGCTCATCGCTCTTGCCAAGGCCAAACCAGGGCAGGTGAACTTCGGCACCTCAGGCAATGGCACCTCCTTGCATCTGGCCGGTGAACTTCTCAACACCATGGCAGACATCAAGCTCACGCATATACCTTACAAAGGAACCGGGCCGGCGATGATGGACACCATTGCTGGTCAGGTTCAAATGACCATCAGCGACATGGTCCCATTCGTTCCGCATATTCAGGCTGGCAGGTTGCGGGCGATTGCACAAACGACGGCGCAACGCTCCAAGCTATTGCCCGATCTGCCAACGGTGGCCGAGACAGTGCCGGGCTACGATGCAACGTCTTGGTACGGCTTGATGGTGCCGGCCAATACCCCTCAGGCCATTATCCAGAGGCTGCATGCTGAGCTGAGCAAGATCATGCAAAGTGCGGACGTGAAGCTGCGCTATTCACAACTGGGTGTGGACCCAGTGGTCAACACGCCTGAACAGTTCAAGGCTTATATCCAGTCAGAAACTCTGAAGTGGGCCGAGGTGGTGAAACGCTCGGGCGCCAAGGTGGACTGAGCACAATTACAGACTCAAGGAATTTCAATGTCCATGAGCGGCGCGTATTGCTGCCCGCCATGGCCATCGCTGTCACCCACATCGCCCTGCGTGACCGGACGGGGAATCGATGCCTTGACCGCAAGTGCGTGATCACAATAAAAAAACTGCACCTGCGCAGGCGCAAGTCTGTATATCGTTGCTATAACTTCTCGGGTCAGCACCCCCGAATCTCTGACGCGACTGTAAGTCTGAACGTCGTCAAACATGATGTCGAATGTGAGCACGAACGGGCCAGCGTTCTTGCTGCGTATCAAGCGGGCAAGTGATGCGAGCTTGCTCATGATGCCGCCTCTTGACTGATGGGTGTACCTACGTGAATCAATTCCATAGAGAACATTTCAAATGGGTCGGATGGCTCGACAACTTGGTTCATGTTGAACCGATAAACTGGCCCACGGTCCAGTGCGTTGTACGGCAACGCCACCGCGGTGATCAGACCACTCCACTGAGGGATCGGTAGATGCAGGGCCTGATGGCGCACGATGCCAGCCAACGAGTGAGCAATCTCCTGGGTGGGCGCCGTCATCTCGAACACAAGGCACAATTCGTGCGAGCGAATTTCCTGCACAGGCTCGAGCGCTCCCATGGTGCCGTTCTTGCCATAAATGCGTACACCCAGTTGCCATTGGCCCTCGAGCGTATCGCCAAACACCATGCCTACGCGAGCACCAATTCGTGTCTTGAGACGCTCCATCCAGTCGTCGATCTGACCAATGATGAGTGGGTCTCGGACTGATCCGATCAGGATGCTCTGGTAGCCTGCCAATTCTGCACCTTCAAGCTTGACGGTGTAGCGCTGTGCTTCCTCAAAAAGGCTTCCGCTGACTTTCACTGTTCGTTCATCAACAGCCTCGTATTGCGCCTTACTCAAGTCCAGTGTTCCCGAACATTCGATCAGGCGGAATGGGTCAGCATTCTCATACAGGCTGTGAGATGCAATACTCTGTGGCGTGCAGCGCAGATCGGGGTCGGGTGCAGCCACCAGAAAGTGGTCATGGCGCAACCATACGAACATGCAGTCAGGGCTCTTGCGGTTCACAACGGCAGCTGCGCCACATTCGAGAATTTTGGCTGCGTGCCAAGCCAGTCCGGCTGGAAAGCCGCGCATCAAGGGCACAGACGCGAATATGGCTGTGTCGCTGGCTCGCCCAGCCAGCACCACATCAGCACCTTGCTCAAGCGCGCGAATGAAGGGCTCAGCACCCATCATGCCGACGATGTGTGCACTGCGCCGGATGACATCCTCGTCAAATGGGGGCGCTGGCTCCAAAGCCGAGATGCAGCCTTGCCGCAGGCGCTCGATGAGAAAGTCTTTGTCTTGCTCTGAATGGATAACAGCCAGGTTGAAAGACAGCCCCTCCTTTTGCGCCAGGTCGATCAGAATGTGTCGGACCAGCTCGAGTTGTAAATCGCCTCCCCCCGTGCCAGCCGAGCCAATCAACAAGGGAATACGCAACCTGCGAGCACCGGCCAACATCAGTCGCAGATCTCGGGTGATGGCCTCCACTGGAAAGGCAGTGGTTCCAGACCCTAAATACTCCGGCCCCGGATCGGTGGACCCCGCATCACATCCGATGAAATGCGGACGCATCCCCAACGCAGTCTCAAAGGATTGCTGTGAAAAACCTGAGCCGCACACGCCGGTGGGCGAGAGAATTCGCAACTCTTCTGTGTCGGTTGGATGAATCATTCGTCCGCCACCTGCTGTGCGAAGTGAGTCGCGATCTCGCTGCCTGTGGCCAACCAGACGCCGGAGTGGCGCGAGACATAGGCCAGCGCGCGATCTACCGCCCCAGCCCAGTGCGGCACGCCCGATACAAAGGGATGCAAGGCAATGGCCATGACTCGCGGCGCCTGTTCAGATTCGCGGTAGAGCCAATCGAACTGGCCTTTGATCAAAGTCTCGAACTCTTCGGCTGTGGCTTTTTGATTGAAAAACTGCGATGTGTCGTTCACGTGCAGGCTGTAGGGCACCGACATCAAAGTCTTGTTGCCTACATTCATGCGAAAGGGCAGGTCATCACATGCCCAATCAGCAATGTATTGAACACCCTCCTCCACTAAATAGTCCAGCGTATTCCATGTCTCAGACAAGCCCGCGCCCAGCCAACCAGCAGGCCTGCGGCCAGTGGCCTTGGTGATGGTGGCAAGCGTGTCATGGATCGCTTCTTTTTCTTGTTCGGGTGGCAGCTCGTTCAGGCGTACAGCGTTGGTTTGGCAGTGTCCCATGAACTCCCAATCCTGCTTGAGGGCCTGTTCAATGATTTGCGGGTGGTGTATGCATATGTCGCTGTTCAGTGCTGCTGTACCGCGAATGCCATAGCGTTTGAACATTTCAAAAAAGCGCCACACACCCACTCGGTTGCCGTAGTCGCGAATAGCCCAGTTGCGCACATTGGGAATCTTCGCGTGCGGCAGGGAAATACGTTCATTGCCAACACCCGGCATCGGGTCGCTCAGATGAAAGAACTCCAGATTGGGAATAACCCAAATGGCCAAACGGTTGCCGTTGGGCCAACTGAAATGTTGGCGGCTTGTGATGGGACGGTAAGGATAGGGACCGTAGGTTGACGCCTGCATGCGGATGGCCTTTCGCAAGTCGAATTGTTAATAGGGGCGAGTTGCATGGTCATTGAGCATGATTGCCTCACCCCGTGCCAATCCAGTATACGATGTGGCGTCAATCGCCGCTTACCAGATAATCCGTTTTCAGGAGAAAAAAGATGAAGTTCACCCGGCGCCTGCACGCATGCATCCTGAGTGCTTCCATGGGTTGGTTTCTGGCCTTGCTGGCCACTGCCTCTGCAGCGGCTTATCCGGAAAAGCCCATCAAGGTGGTACTTGGGTTTGCCGCGGGTGGCGGTTCTGACATTTTCTTGCGGGCGATCGCACCTGCTATCGGCGAGGCCCTGGGTCAACAGATGGTCGTGGAGAATCGCCCTGGAGCGGGTGGCAATTTGGCCATGATGGCGGTGGCGCAGAGCGCGCCTGATGGTTACACCTTGCTGATGGGTACGCCTGGCCTTGCAACCAACCCGAGCCTCTACGCGAACCTGGGATTTGACCCACTGCGCGATTTCGCACCCATCTCTCTGGTGGGCAGTGTTCAAAACGTGTTGATCGTTAAGCCTTCGCTGCCGGTCAACTCAGTGGCCGAGCTGGTCAACTATGCCAAGGCCAACCCCGGCAAGCTGAACTATTCTTCGCCTGGATCGGGCACATCCCTTCATTTGGCTGGCGAGTTGTTCAAATCGATGGCGGGAATTAACATGGTTCACGTGCCCTACAAGGGCGGCGCTCAGGCGCTCAACGATGTCATGTCCGGACAGGTGGACTTGATGTTCAATGTGTTGCCTTCGGCGCTGCCGCAGATCAAGGCCGGCAAGGTCAATGCGTTGGCCGTTACTGGCGTGCAGCGCGCCGACTCTCTTGTGGACAAGCCCACCATGATCGAGGCCGGCATAACCGGCTACAGCGCCATCACTTGGAACGGCATTCTCGCTCCGAAGGGCACGCCCAGAGACATCGTGCTCAAGCTCAATGAAGTCATCGTGCGCGTGCTGCGCACCCCCGAAATGCGCCAACGCCTCGCAGTTTTGGGGCAGGATGTGCTGCTCAGCACGCCAGATGAGTTCGGCGTATTTCTAAGGGAAGAAAGCGTGAAGTGGCGTAGAACGATCGAGGCCGCCGGGGTCAAGCTCGAATAATTCGCATGACAAACTCAACTTCTGCATTGCACAGGGGAGGCTTCATTGTCTGAAGAAATTTGTTTCATGCCTGCATCTGATCTGGCGCGACGCGTCAAGTCCGGTGAGTTTTCTGCTGTCGAGGTGGTCGATTGCTTTCTGGATCGCATTTCCCAGTTTGACGATCAGTTGCACAGCTACATCACGGTGACAGCCGATATCGCACGCGCAGCAGCCCGGCATGCGGACGAGGAGCACGCCAAGGGGAACAGCTTGGGCCCGCTGCATGGTGTGCCGTTTGGACTGAAAGACATGTTCGAGACCCGGGGTGTCCTGACCACTGCCCACTCACGGGTTTTGCAAAATAATGTACCCACCCAAGACGCAGCCGTGGTGAAGAGATTGCATTCGGCTGGCGCAGTCCTGCTTGGTAAGCAAGCTTCGCATGAGTTTGCGCATGGCGGCCCGTCATTTGACCTGCCTTGGCCGCCGGCACGCAATCCATGGAACACAGCCCACTACACAGGCAGCTCCAGCACTGGCTCGGCCTCAGCGGTAGCTGGCGGACTGGCTTCTTTCGCACTGGGTACTGATACCGGAGGCTCGGTCCGCACACCTGCCTGGATGTGCGGCGTGGTCGGATTCAAGCCCACTTTCGGATGGGTTAGCCGTACCGGCGTCATTCCCTTCTCATCGAGCTGCGACCATGTGGGCCCTATTACACGAACAGTAGAAGACGCGGCAACAGTGCTACAGGTGATTGCCGGCCATGACCCGAGCGATAGTGGCAGCGCTCAACTGATACCGGGTGCTTTCAGCGCTCAGCTCGGGCAGGATTTGAAGCACATGCGCATCGGCGTGCTTCGGCACCACTGGGAAGAAGACATCCGGATCAATCCAGAGTTGCATCAAGCAGTGGATGCAGCCTTGGATGTGCTGCGCAATCTGGGTGCTCAGGTTGAAGAGGTGCGGGTGCGATCGCTGCACGAGTATTACGCAGTTCGAATCATGCTCACTGAGAGCGAGCTCTTCGCAAGGCACCAGGCACAATTGCGCAACCATGCTGGTGACTATGGCGATCATTTTTTAGGTCGCACGCTGGCCGCCTGCCTTTTTTCTTCATCTGATTACATCGCCGCGCAGCGCGAACGCCGACGCATGATCAGCGAGTTCGATGCGCTTCATGCGAAATACGATGCTTTCATTACCGCTGGCTCCGGTCCTGCCCCTCACATGAATGCGCACCGATCCATCGGTGCGAAACAAAAATGGTCGTCTCCCAGCATGGGCACGGTGTTCAGTGTGACAGGGGCACCTGCTCTGGCACTGCCTTGCGGTTTCAGCCAAACCGGACTGCCCCTGGGCCTGCAGATCGCGGGTCGTCACTTTGACGACGCGAGGGTGCTGCGTATCGGCCATGCATATGAACAGGCTACGCAGTGGCATTTGCGCCGTCCCAGCTTGACTGCGGGGTTGCAGGCGCCAACTGTGGACACGAGTCATGACGCACCCGTGATCGATGCGGATCTCCATACCCGCGCGCATGTGGATGCATCGGTGCGCCATGCGGGCCTGCATTTGTCAGACCATCAACTCGAGCTGTTGCTTGAATCGGCGCCCTATGCGTTGGCAATGGCCAAAAAAATTCATCGTGAATTGCCCTGGAGCGATGAGCAATCGGCCATCTTCCGGCCCGATCTGGATCACTCACCCTCATCTCTCAAATGAACCTTTAAAGGAAAATCACCATGAAGAAAATTCAACCCCTTCATATCCTTGGGGCCATGCTGGCGGTCTCGCTGGCGTGCGTCACGCCTGCCCATTCGCAGACCTGGCCTTCCAAACCGATCAAGCTCATCGTCACCTTTGCTGCTGGGGGTGGAGCGGATTTCGTTGGCCGGGCCATTGGCAGCAAGCTGACGGAAAGCCTAGGACAGTCGGTTGTGGTGGACAACCGCGCCGGCGGCGGTGGCTTGATCGGAAACGAAGCGGTAGCCAAGGCTGCGCCCGATGGCAACACGCTGCTGCTGGGTGCGGCAGGTCCGCTCACAGTCGCACCTCACTTGTATAAGAAAATCGGCTACGACACGCTCAAAGACCTGATACCTGTCTCGCTCATTGCTTCCACACCTTTTGTGTTGGTCGTCCACCCAGCGGTGCCGGCGAACAACCTGGGGGAGTTGACAACTCTGGCCAAGCGCAGCCCTGGCAAGCTCACCTTCGGCTCATCGGGAACCGGCGGCGCCCCTCACCTTGCTGGTGAACTTTACAATTCGATGGCTTCAGTGGACTTGGTGCATGCCCCCTACAAAGGTTTGGCGCCAGCGATTAACGACCTGCTGGGCGGGCACATTCAGGTGCTCTTTGCAGACACCGGATTGGTGCTTCCACACATCAAGGCAGGCAAACTTAAAGCACTTGCGGTAACTGGACGACAGCGCACTGCCTTGCTGCCTGAAGTGCCCACAATGATTGAAGGCGGGTTGCGCGATTATGAAGCCGGATCTTGGTATGGCATCCTAGCGCCGGCTTCGACACCAGCGTCCATCATTGCCCGCATTAACAGCGATGTGCTGACGGCGTTGGCACAGGCCGATATTCAAAAGCAGCTTGTAGCCCAAGGCATGGAGACAGTCAACATGAGCCCCGAGCAGTTCTCCTCTGTACTGCGCAATGACTACAACAAATGGGGCAAGCTTATCAAGGACGCGAACATCAAGCTTGAATAGGTGGGCGCGATTGATGACGGAGAAAAACCCATTTAAATCCGACTTTGAAATGCTCTCGTGGTGAATCGAAGTTTCTTTACTTCGGCTCGATCTTGGGCTAAGGCTTTTGACGACGTCCGACTTTTTGCCTGGCTTTGGGATCGCACTTGTATTTTTTTCTGGCCTAGGCTTCATGATTGATGGATTTGCACAAACCGCCTACGTTTCTGATGGGCAAGCAAATCAAGCACTTGGTGTCCGGTTCATCTTTCGAAATGTCGATATATTGATGTAACTCGCGCCGCTGATCGACTTGATACTTGGCTTTACATTCATTTCCTCCTGGATTAAGATGTACACGTACATCCAAAAAAGGTTCGCCATGGCCAATACCAAACTTTTCAAGAACGGCAACTCGCAAGCCGTTCGCATTCCTGCCGAGCTTGCCTACAGCACTTGGGACGTTGATCTGGTCATAGAGCGACAAGGGGACGAGTTGCGCATCCGCCCGGCGCAGCGCCGCATGGGCGATTTGCTGGGCAAACTTGCCAAGTTCTCACCAGACTTCATGGCCCAGGGCCGGGGCGAAAACATGGAGGGCGAGCGCGAGACTTTATGAATCCCAAATACATGCTCGACACCAACATCTTTATCTATCTAATGAAGCACCAGCCGCCTGAGGTGCGAGAGCGGTTTGCCCAGTGCTTTGTGGGCGACGTTGTTATTTCTGCGCTGACTTTGGCTGAGCTTGAATTTGGTATCGCGTGCTCAAGCACCGCGGCACAGGAAACCAACCGGGCAGCGCTGGAGAGCTTGCTCGAAGACATCATGGTTGCGCCTTTTGATGCACAAGCTGCCAAGGCCTATGGCCCCATCCGCGCAGCCTACAAAGATCGCAACCGCGATGCCCTTGACAAACTCATTGCCTCGCACGCGGTCGCTTTAGGGGTGACGCTGGTCACCAACAACGAAGCGGACTTTGTGAATTACGCTGGGCTGCGTGTTGAAAATTGGGTCAGCAACCACTGAAATCAAACCTCTTTGATCCAATTCATGCGCGCATGAACGCAAGTCATCAGACAGATCGGGCCGCCGCCGATAGCCCGCAGGGTTGAGACAAATCTTTTCGCAATGCGCACGCAACTCAGCCACGAAAGTTCCGGCGCGAATCGGATTGTCTTGCGCAATGTAGTCGCCGATCTCCTCAAGATCGTACGCCGCCAAAGGCATGATCAGCAGTTGCATTAGCGAGCTTGGCGAGTCGCCTGCTGTGCGTATTTGGCTTGTATGTTTGACGACAATTACCGTGGCCGGTTGACGACAACTATGTTGGCCGGTTAGAGACCTTGACCGGGTGGGTCCGGGAGGTGGGGCTACCGTAGAGCCTTCTACCCAAGTCTGAAGTCAGTCAGCCTTCCCGATAAGATTGAAGCGGCTTATCGTCGGGGGGACTTGATCGAAAAGCGCTCCCTTCTCATTCAAGCATGGTCAGATTACTGCGATAAAGCTGCGCACGCGCACGGCACCACCCCACTCGGGAACGTCGACGTCCTCTGTTTGAAGATCGTTGGCGCAAAGGATGGCGGTTTTGGAAAGAAGTGTCATAGGTGCTCCAGAAATGAAAAAACCCGCCGAGGTTTAGACCGTAGGCGGGTTCGGGGTGGGAGCAAGACCAATGTGGTCTTGCCAATTGCGGAAATTAACTCAAGGCAAGCAGGGCTGACTCGGGTGACTTGTTGAGCACTTTTAGCAGCGCTTTCGCGGCACCCGTGGGGCACCGCTTGCCTTGCTCCCAGTTGCGGATGGTTTCCAAAGGTACATCGATCCGGTGAGAAAATTCAAGTTGCGTCAGGCCCAAGCGCTTGCGCACCCGCCTGGCAAATTTGGCTGCGTCCAGCAAAGCGTCACCATCATCTGCCTTTTGCTGCAAAACAATGTTTTGTTCAGTGGTGGCATCCAAGCGACGCTTATCAACCCGCCCCTTGGGCAAGCTGGATGGCCTGTTTAAATCAATTTTGACGCGTGCTGTTTTCATAGTCATTTACCTCTCGACGGTTGGCCTTTCGGGCTGAGATGATGCGAATACTGGCACCCCGAACCGTATATATCAGCACAAATACACGGCCATCAATCTCACCGGTGAGCTCAAAGCGGTCTTCGCCGTAGTCCCAGCGACGATCCTTGCGAACCAGGCGCTCGGAGTCCAGAAAGACGTGAAGCGCATAGGCAAAATCAAAACCGCGCTCCTCAAAACACGCGTTGCTTTTGGCTTCATCCCATTCAAACTCCATTGAAGAATGGTAGTTCATTGGCCGACTTTTGTCAATGAACGCCGACATGCACGCATGCATGCATGGATGCTGATAGACCGTCGAGTAATTACTCCCGGACGATCGAGCTGGAAATCTGCGGTTCAGCCAAGCGCCGGATCGCCCGAGCTTAAGGGGCTGACCCGCTTCGTCATAGATTTCGGGCTGCGTGATGCAATCTCAAAATTTCAACATCGTCGCCACGTACGCGGTAAATGGCGATGTAGTTCTTGTGCAGGACCAGCTCACGCGTGCCAGGGACGCGGCCAGCCCGGCCCATGCCAGGATGGGCCTGAAGTTTGGTCACGGCGGTCCGCAACTCCAGCACAAAGCTGGTGGCGCGGGTCGGGTTGTCTTTGGCGATGAATCCAGCGATTTCATCAACAGACGCGAGCGCCGCCCTAGTCCACTTGATCAACATGAATCAAGCGCCGTATTTGGCAAATACCGCTTTGACCTGCTTGTCGGTTGCGAATTCGCCTGCATCGGCTTCCTTGATGCCTTCGTGAATGTCTCGAATCTGCCAGGATTCACTTTGCACATAGTTGGTCAGCGCATCAATGGCCAAAAAGCTCTTGGTCCGGGCGGTCGCCTTGGCCAGCTCTTCGATCTGGTTGTAAAGCGCCTCGGGCAGGCGTACGTTGATGGTTCTGGCGGTCATGGCGTAACACTCCTGTGCATGTGTAATACAGTGCATTATCCACTTCACAAAGCCAAAGGTCAAGGCGGACGGCGGCGTATCAGGGCAAGAGAGGGCTTAAATTGCTAGACCCAAATCAAATTTAAATTCTGTAACAACAGAACTGGAGCTTATTCCAAAAAACGGCAATCGTTTGAGCAAACCTACATCACCACAAACCGCCTCAGTTGTCGATAGGGACGCCGATCAAGCTCTTGGGGCCCTTAATACGAGCTATTTCACTAGCTTGGTGGCTGCGCATACGGAGCTGGGTTCGAGCTTTAATTTGGCGCAGTTTGGGATTTACACCACGGCATGAAAACGCCTCAAAAGGATGAACGCTAGAGCGGTAGATTCCGCGACGAAAACATCTGTGCCAGCTACTTGACTCAAATGTTGAACTTTCGCAGCTTCAGCCCCGGTGACTGCCTTTGATAAAAATTTTTATATACCCCCCGCCAGTCTGCATTTCAAAAAGAAGGGGGTGGGTTGAGCAGATTAGTATGTAAGGCCTAGCCGGAGTCCCAACGTCAAAAAGGGGGGGGGGGGGTAGGGTGGGGTCTCGTCTAGCTAGAAATGACAAGGGGGTGGGGCACCATCTCAGCCACGCCCAGGCACCGCCTCATGTCCAACGTTAGACACGATTCCCCAGAAATTTCAAAAGTCTGTGACGAACAGTGATTGATGCCAGAGCCCTGGTGTTCTGCTGCATTGCCGGGTGGGGGTGTGGTGGGGGTCTGGCTTTCCGGTTTGAAGCTAGTCTCTGGGCAACTTCGATTTAAGTTTTGCACAAAGTCTAGAATCAGCATCAAAAGGGCTGAGATTAACCAGTGACATTTAGGCAAGTTGCCTACAGATTGCCTACAAGCAACATCTAAAGGAACCAGGATGCTACTAAATAAATAGCAAAAAGATGTTGTATTCACTGGCGGAGAGGGAGGGATTCGAACCCTCGGTAGGGTCGCCCCTACGCCTGATTTCGAGTCAGGTACATTCGACCACTCTGCCACCTCTCCTGCATCGATGCGGTTTGTCGAAACCGCTTGATTCTATCAGGGGCGCAGTTCGCTCAATCCACCCATATAAGGCCGCAGCACCTGCGGCACCGTGACAGACCCATCGGCATTTTGGTAGTTTTCCAGCACCGCCACCAGGGCGCGGCCAACCGCCAGGCCCGAACCGTTCAAGGTGTGCACCAACTCGTTTTTGCCCTGTGCGTTTTTAAAGCGCGCTTGCAAGCGCCGCGATTGGAAGGCCTCGCAGTTGGAGCAAGAACTGATCTCGCGGTAAGTGCCTTGTGCGGGCACCCAGACTTCCAAGTCATAGGTTTTTGCAGCGCCAAACCCCATGTCGCCCGTGCACAAGAGCATGACGCGATAGGGCAACCCTAGTTTTTGCAAGATGGCCTCAGCATGAGCGGTCATCTCTTCCAAAGCGGCGTTGCTTTTCTCGGGGTGAACGATTTGTACCATCTCGACTTTGTCAAACTGGTGCTGCCTTATCAAGCCGCGCGTATCCCGCCCTGCACTGCCCGCTTCTGAGCGAAAACATGGGGTGTGGGCGGTTAACTTCATGGGCAAGTCAGACTCGGCCAAGACCTCGCCCCGCACCACGTTGGTCAGCGTGACTTCAGAAGTGGGAATCAAATACAGCGCCTGGGTGTCTGGCACGGCTTGCGCGTCTTGTCCGCCTTTTTGGGCAGCGAATAAATCGGCTTCAAACTTGGGCAACTGCCCCGTGCCGCGCAAAGTTTCTGCGTTGACCACATAGGGGGTGTAGCACTCGGTGTAGCCGTGCTCTTGGGTTTGTGTGTCGATCATGAACTGCGCCAGCGCGCGGTGCAGGCGTGCAATCTGACCGCGCATGAACGAGAAACGCGCACCTGACAGTTTGATGCCAATGTCAAAATCCAAGCCGAGTTTTTCGCCAATGTCCACATGGTCACGCACTTCAAAGTCAAAGTGCCGGGGGCCTTGGTCATTGGGGCTCCACTTTCGCACCTCCACGTTGCCGTGTTCATCTGCGCCCACCGGCACGCTCTCGTGCGGCAAGTTGGGCACGGCCAGCAGCATGTCTTGCAACTCTGCCTGCAAAGCTTCTAGGCGCAGCGCCGAAGCATCTAGCTCGCCTTTTAAACTGGCCACCGCGGCCATGATGTCGTCTGTGCTCTCGCCTTTGGCCTTGCGCATGCCAATTTGTTTGGACAAACTGTTGCGCTGGCTTTGCAGCTCTTCGGTGCGTGTTTGCAGTGTTTTTCGCTCATTTTCTAAAGCACGAAACTGCTCAACGCTTAAAAATACTTGTGGCGATTTACGGGTTTCCAAACGTGCCACTGCAGCGTCCAGATCTTTGCGGAGTAAAAGTATGTCTAGCATGGTTAGATTGTAGTTTTAAGCCCTTTGGGCATTGGGAATTTAACGGTTTCAGTCACGCCGTCGAGTTTGCGAATGGAGGTGGCGCCCAAAGCGCGCAAGCGCGTGATGACGTCTTGCACCAAGACTTCGGGGGCCGAGGCGCCGGCAGTTAAGCCCACGCGTGGCTTGCCTTCAAACCATTCATTTTGCAGCTCATCGGCATTGTCAATCATGTGCCCATGCGCGCCCAAACGGTTGGCCAATTCACGCAAACGGTTGCTGTTGGAGCTCGTTGGGCTGCCCACCACGATCACCACATCGACTTGGCCGCTCATCAACTTGACTGCGTCTTGCCTGTTTTGTGTTGCGTAGCAAATGTCTTGCTGCTTGGGTTCGCGCACTTTGGGAAAGTGTTTTTTGACAGCCAATAAAATTTGGGCTGTGTCGTCCACGCTCAAAGTTGTTTGCGTGACAACAGCCAATAAATCCGTTTGCCTCGGTTTAATTTTGGTCACATCCGAGCACTCTTCCACCAAATGAATGCCGTCTGTCAGTTGCCCCATGGTGCCCTCAACTTCAGGGTGCCCTTTGTGGCCGATCATGATGAACTCGTAGCCCTCTTTGTGCAACTTGGCCACTTCCACATGCACCTTGGTGACCAGGGGGCAGGTGGCATCAAAAATTCGAAAGCCGCGCTGATTGGCCTCATCTTGCACAGCTTTGCTCACGCCATGGGCACTGAACACCAAGGTGGCGCCTGGTGGCACATCGCTCAAGGCTTCAATGAAAATGGCGCCTTTGGCTTTGAGGTCGTTGACCACGTAGGTGTTGTGCACAATTTCATGGCGCACATAAATAGGCCTGCCAAATTTTTCAATGGCTTTTTCTACAATTTCAATGGCACGGTCTACTCCCGCGCAAAACCCGCGCGGCTGCGCCAATAAAATTTCTTGCACGCCCATCAAAGCACCCCAATCACATGCACCTCAAAGCGCACGGCTTGGCCGGCCAAGGGGTGGTTAAAGTCGAACAACACTGCGCCGTCTTGGCCCACTTCCAGCACGGCGCCGGCGTAGCTGGATTGCCCATCCGGCGTTGGGAATTGGACCACATCGCCTTTGGCATAGGGCACTTTGGGATCACCCAGTTGGCTGACCAACTTGGCGGCCACCCACTGCGTCATGTCCGGATTGCGCTGGCCAAAGGCCACACCTGGGGCCAACTCGAAAGTGGTGCGAGCGCCCTCTTGCAACCCCAACAAACACGCCTCGACGCCCGGGGAGAGTTCGCCCGAGCCCAAAGTCAAAGTGGCGGGTTTTCCATCAAAGGTGTTGATGATATTGCCCTGCGGCCCTTCAAGGCGGTAGTGCAGCGTCAAAAACGATCCGGATTCAACAGTGGTCATAAGTAAAAAAGCAATTCAATGAAGGCATTTGCAGCCTGATGCAGTGGCTCCAAAGCCCTGATTTGGCACAGACTTGCAAAGGCCAGTTTCACCCATTGTAAAAACTTCTGACCCACGGGTCTGAGGCAGCCTCAAGGAGGGGCTTTTGAATGCGCTTAGAAGAACTTCCCCCCGATGTTCGTCCCCGCGAGAAAATACTCAACCGCGGCCCGAACGCCTTGAGCGATTGCGAGCTGTTGGCCTTGATCTTGCGCACGGGCATTGCCGGTAAAAACGTGTTGCAACTCTCGCAAGAACTGCTTGCCCCTTCCAAGGCCGCAGGCGCCCAGAGTGGGCTGGCTGGCTTGTTCCAGGCCTCCAACACGCGCTTGCGTGCGGTCAAGGGCTTGGGGCCAGCCAAAACAGCCGAATTGATGGCCGTCATGGAGCTGGCCAGGCGCGCTATGGCGCAGCAGCTTGAAGTACGGCAATCCATGAACAGCCCCGAGGCCGTGCAGCTTTACCTGCAATTGCATTTGGCGCACAAAGACCACGAAGCCTTTGCCATGCTGTTTTTAGACGCCCAACACCGATTGATTGGCATGGAAACGTTGTTCAGGGGCACTTTGACGCAGACCAGCGTCTACCCACGCGAGGTGGTGCTGCGCGCCTTGCACCACAAGGCTGGCGCCGTCGTCTTGGCACACAACCACCCCAGCGGCACGGTTCAGCCCAGCCCGGCCGACAAATCTTTGACGCAAATTTTGAAAGCAGCCTTGGGCCTGGTTGACATTCACCTGCTTGACCACGTGATCGTCGGGCCAGGCCAAGCTTTGTCGATGGCACAAAAGGGGTTTATTTAAAGATTGAAACTTTATGGCACCATCGGCGGGTGAAATTTCAATCTCTGCAAGACCTTCAAAAAATTCAAAAGCAACTGGCCCATGCGCATGCGCAAGCTGTTGAGCAGGCCGCTTTGCAAGCAGCACAGGCACGTCAAAAAGAAGCTGAGAAAAATTTATTCACTCGCGCCATTGGCAAGGTCGCACCCTTGCCCCCCAAAAACCAGGCCACCTTGGCGCGCAAGCCCACAGCCCCCGTGGCTGTCCAGCGCCAAAAGGACGAAGCAGCGGTCTTAAAGGACGCGTTGAGCGACGAATTTGATGTGGGCACCCTCTTGGACACCGACGACGCGCTAAGCTTTCGCAGGCCTGGCGTGGGCCCTGAGGTGACCCGCAAATTACGCAAAGGTGAGTGGGCCATTCAAAGTCAGATTGACTTGCATGGCCTGCGCTCTGAGCAGGCGCGCGTGTGCTTGGCTGAGTTCATTCGCAACGCGCACAAACAAGGCCTGCGCTGCGTGCGCGTGGTGCATGGCAAGGGCTTGGGATCGCCAGGTAAAACGCCTGTGCTCAAGTCGAAAGTGAACAGTTGGTTGGTGCAGAAAAATCAAGTGATGGCCTTTGTGCAAGCCAAGCCCGCACAAGGGGGAGACGGTGCCTTGCTGGTTTTACTCGCGCCTGCGAGGCATTGATTCGCCTGGCCTGCGCGCTTGGCTGGATTTACTCAGCCGCCTGACGCAAAGTCTGCGAGACGGGCTGCCGCAACACCTGCGCCAAACCCCACCACCCTGCCAACCATGCCAAGGCTGCACCCGCCAACGAGCCCGCCAGGGGCACCCACGGCGAAGCGGTCCACTCGAATTCAAAAACAAAATGAGCCAAGCCCCAGCCCACCGCTACGGCCACGCTGCTGGCCAAAAATCCGGCCAACAGACCCACACCGATCAACTCTGCGCTTTGCACTTGGCTGAGCAAGCGGCCTGTGGCGCCTAGCGCGCGCAATATGGCAAATTCGCGCTTGCGCTCCTCACGCGTTGATGTGACTGCGGCCAGCATGACCAAGAGCCCCGAGGCCAAGGTGAAAGCAAACAAAAACTCAACTGCACGACTGACTTGGTCCAATACTTTTTGCACTTGATCGATGGTGGCGCGCATGTCTACGCTGGTGATGTTGGGGAACTGTTGCATCAATTGGCGCTCAAATGAATTGCCACTGCCAAGGGTTTTGGCGTCGGGCGTTTTAAAGGCTGCCATGTACGTCAAAGGCACATCAGGGATGATGTCGACTGGATACATCACAAAAAAGTTAGCACGCATGGAGCTCCAGTCCACCTTGCGAAATGATGTGATGCGCGCCTCAGACAGCACCCCGCCGATATCAAAGCGCAAACGGTCTTCCAATTTCAGACCCAGTGTTTGCGCGATGCCCAACTCCACGCTCATCGCATCTTTCTCATGGTCTGCCCAGCGCCCCTGCACTACACTGTTGTGCTCTGGCTTCTTTGCACTTGCTGATAAATTAAATTCGCGATCGACCAGTCGTTTGGCGCGGTCTTCTGCGTAATCAGCAGGGCTGACCTCGCGGCCATTGATGGCAACCAGACGGCCTCGGATCATGGGGTACCAGTCGTACGACTTCACACCCGCGTGTGCCAAGGCCTTTTGAAACTCTGGTGCCTGTTCAGGTTGCACATTGATCACAAAGCGGTCTGGTGCATTGGCAGGCGTGGCCTGGCGCCAACTGCTGATCAAGTCAGTTCGCAGCAAAACCAAGAGCAGCAAGGCCAGCAAACCAACCGACAAGGCACTGACCTGCACCACCGCGTAGACTGGCCTGGCCACCACTTGGCGCGTGGCCAAACGCAGCCAGCGCGGCGCTGAGTCTTGCGGCATCCATCGCCGCAATAGCCACAGTGCTGCCCAAGCCGCACCTGCAAAAATTAGAACCGCCAGCGCAAAACCTCCCAGGGTCATGAGGCCCAAAACCCAATCTCGACTGGCCCACAGCAAGGCCCCTGCAAAGCCCAACAAACCCGTCAACATGACGCCCCACGAAGCGGGTTGCAATGCACCCAAGTCACGCCGAATCACGCGCAGCGCAGGCACCTGGGCCAATTGCAGAACAGGAGGCAGGCCAAAGGCCAACAACAAAGTCAAACCCATGCCCAGACCCAAGACGACTGGCGCGCCTGTGGTGGCGGGCAATTGCGAGTCCACCAAGCCGGACAGCAACCACACAAACACGAGGTGTACCGCGTAGCCCAGTGCCACGCCGATGAGACTGGCCACCAGACCGGCACTGATAAATTCAAAGGCATAACTCAAGCTCAGAGTTCTTTGACTTTGGCCCAACACGCGCAGCAAAGCACAAGCATCCAAGTGCCGCGCCGCAAAGGAGCGCGCAGCCAGTGCCACGGCCACCGCGCAAAGCAAGGCCGCCAACAAGGCCACCAAGTTGAGAAATTTTTCTGCGCGGTCTAAGGTTTGACGCATTTCAGGGCGGCCGCTTTCCATCGACTCAATTTGTACACCGCGCACATTCGATTTTTCAACCTGCACTCGGGCCCACGCCGTGAAACGCTGCACGTTGGCAAGTTCTCCAGCCACAGCCATGCGGTAGGTCAAGCGACTGGCCGCTTGCACCAAGCCCGTTGCCGGCACATCGGCTTGGTTGAACATGATGCGCGGCGAAAAGCTCATGAAACCGGCGCCGCGGTCAGGCTCTTTGTCGATCAAGGCGGCAATGGTCAGGCGGGCCTGGCCCAGCCACACGGGGTCACCCAGCTTCAGGTTCAAAGCATCGAGCACCGCTGGGTCAACCCACACTGCGCCAGGCGGGGGCACATCGCGTGTGGTTTGAGCGCTGCCATCGCTTTGCAACAAGCTCATGCTGCCGCGCAGCGGATAGCCTGGCGCCACAGCCTTCAAGGCCACCAGTTTGGTTTCACCGCCTTGCGCTTCATCGGCCCGGGCCATGCTTGGAAAACTCAGTGTGCGATTGATTTGCAAACCTTCATCGGCAGCTTTTTGAAAAAACTCCGGGGGCGTGGTTTTATCGCTCACCACCACTGCGTCGCCACCCAAGAGTTGCCGCGCATCGCGCCACAAGCCTGCTTGCAAGCGGTCGGCAAAAAAACCAACTGCGCTCAGTGCAGCAACAGCCAGCGCCACAGAGAGCATGAGCATGCGCAACTCGCCTGAACGCAGATCGCGCCACAGATTGCGCCAGCCCAAGGCAATGGCAAAGCCGAGGCTTGCGGGCTTACTGCTCACGTCAGCTCCGGCTGCCACTGCATACGGTGCGCCGCGCTGAAACATAAAAAGCGTTTGTTGGTAGCGCGGCCAATGGCGCACAAGCCCACCCGCTCGGCCACTTCCAAGCCCATTTGCGTGATGCCGCTGCGTGAGACTGCAATGGGCACGCCCATTTGCGCGGACTTGATCACCATCTCACTGGTCAAGCGGCCCGTGGTGTAGAAGACTTTGTCAGCCCCTGAAATGTCGTTCATGGCCATCCAACCGGCAATGGTGTCGACTGCGTTGTGTCGACCCACATCTTCTATGAACATCAGCATTTGCTCGCCTTGAAACAAGGCGCAGCCATGCACAGAACCGGAGGATTTGTAGGTGGTCTCTTGCAATCGAATGGCGTTGACGATGGCGTACAAAGTCGCCTGTGTGATGTGCGCCTCTGGCAGCGCAATGGCATCGATGTCGCTGACCAAATCGCCAAACACGCTGCCTTGACCGCAGCCTGTGGTGACCACGCGAGCAGCTGTTTTGAGGCCGGATTGGCTCATGCCCTGGCGTGTTTTGATGGCTGCTACACCGGGCTGCCCCAACTCGCCTTCACCCAAGGACCAGTCCACCGTGACCGATTCAATTTCATCGACTGAGCGAATCAAACGCTGGTTCAACAAAAAACCCAAAACCAAAAACTCGGGGCTTGCGCCCAAGGTCATCAAGGTGACGAGTTCTTTTTTGTCCAGATAAACCGTGAGCGCTCGCTCCGCTGGAATGTGAACTTGGCAAGCATGGCCAAATTCGTCCTTGACCTCGATTTGACGCGTCAATTCGGCTGTGGCCTGGGTCAAGCGGGGTTTGGGCTGAGGAGTTAGATTCAAAGACATGGTGTACAAACAGATGCAAGCCTCAAGCCTAACGCAAAAAGTCCCGCGCTTTGCAGCGAGGGACTTTGAATCCGCCTACCGACAGGGAAATCAGGACTTTTTAGCGGGCGCAGGTGCTGGCGCAGCAGCCACATAGGCCCCTGGGTCAACGCACGCGGGTGTGGCGACCGGTGGGTTGGTCGTTTTACCGCTTGCCTTGGCCGTTTTGTAATAGTGCGCTGCAACTTTTTCGCGCGACTTGCACAATTGGTAGGCGCCAATTTTGTCGCCGTGGGCGGTTTTGGCTGCAGTTTCAGCAGCTTTGGCCTTGGCTTCGTCGCTGGGGGCTGGCAATTTGGCCCAACTGGCGCCAGCCAAGGTCAGGGCGGCCAACAAAATCAATGGTTTTTTCATGTTCAAGTCCTTCGTCTTCAGGCTTGTGCCGATGGAGAAATAGAGTTGGCCGATGCACTGGCACCTGGCAACTCTGAGCGCTGCGCAGGGATCTTGCCTGCCTTGACGTCGTTGTACCAAAGTTCGTGGTGCTCTTTGGCCCAGGTTTCGTCGACATAGCCTTCGCGCATGGCACTGTATGCGCCTTGCATACCCAGAGTGCCCATGTAGATGTGGCCCATGAACATGACCATCATCAACACAGTGGCCACGCCGTGGACCATGTTGGCAATTTGCATGGTGCTGCGTTCGTAAATCAGGCCAGGCACCAATTTGTCAAGCACCAAGCCTGAGGCCACCACGATCAGGCCCAGGCCCAAAACGCCCAACCAAAACACAACTTTTTCACCTGCATTGAAACGGTGTGATGGCACTTCTTGGCCCGAAAGCAAACCCCCACCCTTGAGCAACCAAGTCAAGTCTCCAGAACTGGGCAGGTTGTCGCGCACAAAAGTGACGATCACGATCAGCAGAGAAACAGCAAACAAGGGGCCGGCAAAGTTATGGACGTTTTTCAGCACAAAGCTGAGCCAGCCAAACAATGTATTGCCAATGACGGGCTGGATGAAAAACTTGCCATAGGCCATGACCACACCCGACAGCGTCAAAGCCACAAAGGCCGAGGCATTGGTCCAGTGCGCTGCACGCTCGAGCGGTGTAAAGCGCTCAATCTTGCGGCCTGTTTCAGCGCCATGCAAATTCATCGTGCCTTTGGTGTAATAAAACAGTGCAATGGCGAGCATGACGATCAGCAGCAAAGAGCCGCCATAGGGAATGATCCAGTTGTTGCGCACTTGGCGCCACGCCTCACCGGCATTGGTGAGCTTGGAGCCGGGGTACTGCACAAAGGGCTGAATCAGGTTGCCCGCTTCTGGTGCCTCGCTGGCTGGCAGGCTGCTGTAGCCGTTCACGCCAGCGCCCACTTGACGCCAGATGGGGGCATTGTTGCCGGGCTGAACCTTGGCACGCTCGCCATTGGTTTGGTCAGCGTATTTGGGGTCGGTATTCGCGTCTGGTGCGAGTGAGAAAATATTGGCGCTTTGCACACCGGCATCTGCTGCTTTGGCGGGGGCAGTTTGCGCCATCGCCCCCACAGCCGTCCCCATGGCACATGCAAGTGCCAGGATAAGGGTCACAACCGAAGTTCGATTCATGGTTTTTCTCCCAGGCTCAAGGTGAGCGGGTGTAGTCGTTCATGCCGTATTGAGCGCGCACTTTGAGCTGCTCAGCCCAGCTTTTTTTATCGCCCACCTTCCACTCGGGTGCTGTGAAAACGGCCACGCCGGTGCCCGTGAAAGGCGCTGCGTCTTGCTTGGGCTGGCCCACCATCTCTTGCGCTTTGTCGCCGCAAGCGGTCAAGGCAGCCGCAGCCAAGACGAGGGGCAAAATTTTCAAGCTGCTCATGATTTGGCCCCTTTTGCATCGGCTTTGCTGCCATAGGCAGTGCCCCAGCCCCAAACTTCTGCGCCTTTGCCGCGTTGCACCACGCGGTTGCGCAAGATGTCGGCGATGACGTCACCATCTCCGGCGAGCAATGCTTTGGTCGAACACATTTCAGCGCATGCTGGCAATTTGCCCTCGGCCAAACGGTTGCGGCCGTATTTTTCAAACTCAGCTTGGCTGCCATTGGCTTCTGGGCCGCCTGCGCAGAAAGTGCACTTGTCCATTTTGCCGCGAACACCGAAGGTGCCGGCACTTGGAAACTGCGGCGCACCAAAGGGGCATGCATAAGAGCAGTAACCACACCCAATGCAGACGTCTTTGTCGTGCAAGACCACGCCTTCTTCGGTGCGGTAAAAGCAGTTGACGGGGCAGACCGCCATGCAAGGCGCATCCGAGCAGTGCATGCAGGCCACTGAGATGGATTTCTCGCCCGGCACACCGTCGTTCAAAGTGACCACGCGGCGTCGGTTCACGCCCCAAGGCACTTCATGCTCGCTTTTGCATGCCGTGACGCAGCCGTTGCATTCGATGCAGCGCTCTGCATCACAAATAAATTTCATTCTTGCCATGTGTGACTCCAGTCAGTTGGGAAGGCCCTTAGGCTTTCTCGACGTCGCAAACGGTTGTTTTGGTTTCTTGCATCATGGTCACGCTGTCGTAACCATATGTGGTGGCGGTGTTGACCGCCTCGCCGCGCACGATCGGTGCAGCCCCATTGGGGTAGTGCGCCAACATGTCAGCACCTTGCCAGCGCCCTGAGAAGTGGAAAGGCAAGAACACGGTGTCCGGGCCAACGCGCTCAGTTACCAAGGCCTGCACATTCAAACGCGCCCCGGTGGGGGTTTTGACCCAGGCGCGCTCGCCGTTTCGAATGCCGCGCTTGGCCGCCGTTTGCGGGTTGATCTCGACAAACATTTCTTGCTGCAGCTCAGCCAACCAAGGGTTGGAGCGAGTCTCCTCGCCGCCGCCTTCGTATTCGACCAAACGACCCGAAGTCATGATCAGCGGGAACTTCTCATGCACTTTGTCGGCAATGTTTTTGTCTTGAATCGTTTTGAACAAGGTGGGCAGACGCCAGAAGGCTTTCTTGTCGTCGTGCGTGGGGTACTTGGCCACCATGTCGGGGCGTATGCCATACAAAGGCTCGCGGTGCTGCGGAATAGGATCTGGGAAGTTCCAGACCACAGCGCGTGCTTTGGCGTTGCCAAATGGGTGACAACCGTGGTTTTTCATGAACACACGGATCATGCCACCCGAAGAATCGGTCTTCCAGTTTTTACCTTCAGCTGCTGTGGCTTCGGCTTCCGTCAGCTCACTCCACCAGCCCAATTTTTTGAGCAACACGTGGTCAAGTTCAGGGTAGCCAGTGGTGATGTCTGCACCCTTGGAGTGCGAACCATCTTCTGCCAGCAAGCTCTTGCCTTCACGCTCAATGCCAAAGTTGGCGCGAAAGTTTCCGCCGCCATCCATGACGTGTTTGGAGGTGTCGTACAAATTAGGAGAGCCCGGGTGCTTGAGTTCAGGCGTGCCCCAGCAAGGCCATGGCAAACCGAAATAGTCACCGGTGAAGTCGTAGCCGGTTTCTTTGTCTTTGCCGCCTTTGGCTTTGAGCGTTTTCACATCGAACAAGTGCATGTTCTTCATGTGGGCTTTCAAGCGCTCTGGGCTTTGGCCGGTGTAGCCAATGGTCCAAACGCACTTGTTGATTTCACGCAAGATATCGTCCGGAATGGGTTCGTCCAAACCTTTGATTTTTTGCAACTTGTAGTTCTTGGCCAGCTCTTTGCTAAAGCCTAACTTCTCTGCAAACTGGTACATGATCATGTGGTCAGAGCGGCTTTCCCACAGCGGGTCAATGACTTTTTCGCGCCACTGCAATGAGCGGTTAGACGCCGTGCAAGAGCCACTGGTCTCAAACTGCGTGGCAGCGGGCAGCAAATAAACGGCACGATTGGGGTTGAGGTCTTCGGCTTTGCCTGGCATGGCGGCCATGGCCGCAGTGGCTGAGGGGTAAGGGTCGACCACCACCAACAAGTCCAGCTTGTCCATGGCGCGCTTCATCTCCAAACCGCGGGTTTGCGAGTTAGGTGCATGGCCCCAATAAAACACGCCGCGCAAGTTGCTGTCTTGGTCGATCAGCTCGTTTTTCTCGAGCACGCCGTCAATCCAGCGCGAGACCGTCATGCCGTTCTTGCCCATCATGGCGGGGGTGGCAAAGCGGCCTTTGATCCACTCAAAATCAACGCCCCAAGCTTTGGCGAAATGCTTCCAAGAGCCTTCGGCCAAGCCGTAATAACCGGGCAATGAATCGGGGTTGGGGCCTACGTCGGTGGCGCCTTGCACGTTGTCATGGCCGCGGAAAATGTTGGTGCCGCCGCCCGATTTGCCTACGTTGCCCAAAGCCAGTTGCAAGATGCAAGAGGCGCGGACCATGGCGTTGCCAATGGTGTGCTGCGTCTGGCCCATGCACCACACGATGGTGCTGGGGTTGTTGTCGTGCAGCATCTTGGCAATTTTGAACATTTGCTCTTCTTTGACGCCGCAAGCCTCTTCGACTTTGTCAGGCGACCACTTGGCCATCACGTCGGCTTTGACGGCGTCCATGCCGTAGACACGGTCGTTGATGTATTTTTTGTCTTCCCAGCCGTTTTTGAAGATGTGATAGAGCAAACCGAAGAGGAAGGGGATGTCGGTGCCAGAGCGAATGCGGACGTATTCGTCAGCCTTGGCGGCGGTGCGGGTAAAGCGTGGGTCGACCACGATCATCTTGCAGCCGTTTTCTTTGGCGTGCAACATGTGCATCATGCTGACCGGATGCGCCTCTGCAGCGTTGGAGCCAATGTACATGGCGCACTTGCTGTTTTGCATGTCGTTGTACGAGTTGGTCATGGCGCCATAACCCCAGGTATTGGCCACACCGGCCACCGTGGTGGAGTGGCAAATACGCGCTTGGTGGTCACAGTTGTTGGTGCCCCACAAGCTGACGAACTTGCGCATCAAATAGGCTTGCTCGTTGCTGTGCTTGGACGAGCCCACAAAGTAAACGCTGTCGGGGCCACTGGCTTTGCGCAACTCCATCATGCGCGCCGTGATTTCATTGAGGGCGGTGTCCCAGCTGATGCGTTCGTACTTGCCGTTGACCAGTTTCATGGGGTAGCGCAAGCGGTACTCGCCGTGGCCGTGCTCGCGCACTGCCGCACCTTTGGCGCAATGCGCGCCCAAATTGATGGGAGAGTCAAACACGGGCTCTTGACGCACCCAGACGCCGTTTTCAACGACTGCATCGACTGCGCAACCGACCGAGCAATGTGTGCAAACCGTGCGCTTGACTTCCACTTTACCGGCGCCTATGACCGAAGCCGCATTGGCTGCTTCAGCTTTTTTCACCAAGCTCAGTTGCGAAGCGGCCAGGCCCACGCCCACGCCCAAACCCGAGCGGCGCAGAAATGTGCGGCGGTCTAGAGTGGGCAGAGCTTGTGTCAGGCCGCGGCGCAAACTGTGCACAAACGGGGACGAGGCAGCACCCGAAGTGCTTGCATTCTTTTTAGTTAACAACATGAAACTCTCCAGCTAGAGGTGAGTGTTTGAAAAAGGGTCAGACCAAGGTGGTTTTGTAGTAGCGCTTGACGTGCTCACTCAACTCGTAGCCACCGCCTCTGGCAGGCTTGGCCTTGGAGCTGATCAGTTCGGGCACTGCGCCCCGCACTTGCGGCAGCAAACTGGCAGCAGCTGCCACCACGCCGGCCGTGCCTGCGCCGGCAAACAAGATGCGGCGGGAAAGTTTTGGATTTTGAGAGCTCATCAAATATCTCCGTCATTCGGTGCTTAGGAAAAACTTTTCATAGCAGTTTTGATACTACCAGTTTGAGGCCGATTATCAATGGGAAAACCCTTAGGGCAAAGCGCAATTCTCCAATGGGGAGGTTGACGTAAGTTTTATGTCAGCAAGTCAAAGCCTTGGGCTTCAATGGCCATGAAGGCGTGGGTGAATTGGGCCAAACTGCGATAGAAGCTGGCTTTGGGGTGCTGTGCAATGGCGTCGGTTAAGTTTTGGGCCCAGGGCTGCAGGTGCTGGGCAAAGAATTCACGCTGGTGTGTCAAATTGGCCACTGCCACATCGTCGCCTGCAATCAGGTAGCGCATCACCTCGCAAATGCAAGCCAAGTGGTCTTCGGTTTCGGACATGGCATCGTCACGCACTAAACCCAGGGCCGCCAAATCTTCGCGCAAACGGGCCACGGGTTTGTCATTCAAAAACCCGCTCATGTAGTGCGAGCCGTAGAGGTACACCTCGGGCTTGCCCACACCACCAAACAAGGCGTTGTATTCATTGGCGATGGCTGCGTCGCTGCCAGCGCGAGCCGCAGAGACCAACTCGCGCCAAGGTTCCTCCAAAAACCCACCTGCCACGGGTGCGTCCGTCACGGCCACGCGCAACTGCGCCAACAAAGCGGGCTCAGGCACTTGGTAAAACAATTGCGCCAACAGGCCGTAGATTTCAGCACGTGCGGTTTCTTCGTCCATGGCAGAGGAGGATGGCATGGCTGTGTTCATCGGGTTTTCAGGCATTTCATGTGTTGCGCGGTTTGGCCGGGATGTCGGTGATGCGCGCTTCGTCAGGGTTGGAGTGCATGTCGATCACGCGGCAGTCGCCACACATTTTCAGGCGCTCTAACGCCGCCCCCTGAAACATGCTGTGACCTGCCAATTTGCCCAACATGGACTCGATGGCTTTGAGTGTGCCAAAAGGCTTGCCGCATCGCACGCAGCCGAAGGGCTGAGATTGGTTGAGCACTTGGGCCTGTTTGCGCTCGGGGGCGCGCAGGAAACGGGGGATCAAATCGATCGCATCTTCGGGGCAGGTTTTGACGCACAAGCCGCATTGCACACAATTTTTTTCAATGAAGCGCAGCTGCGGCAACTCAGGGTTGTCGAGCAAGGCGCTGGCAGGGCATGCGCTGACACAGCTCAAACACAAAGTGCATTTGTCGGTGTTGATTTTCAAGCTGCCCAGCAGCGCGCCTGGCGGCAAGGCAATCACTCGGTTTTCTGGCGTCAGGCTCTTGGGGGCTTGCTCGCTCAAATGGTCCAAAGCCAACTCCAGCGTGCTGCGCTTTTCGGGTGCCACAGCAAACTTGGCAAAAGCTTTGGGGCCAGTTTGCTCAGTGCCAGACAAGGCCTGCAAACTGGCTTCTAAATCCATGGCGGTAGCAGCTTGAATCAGGTGGAAATGTGTGCCTTGGTAGCCCAGGCCATGCAACAAACTTTGCGCCACCGCCATTTGACTTTGCAAGCCTTCTACGTATTGAGGCGCTTCATCTTGGGTCGTCAAAACCAGCACTTGGCTTGCGCCCTGCGCCACGGCTGCAAGCCAGACCTCCAAGCCCAAACTGGCGGTGTGCCACAGCGCCATTGGTATCACGTGCGCAGGCAGGCCGTGAGCCAATTTCAGTTGCGCGGCGCGGCCTAATTCTTCAATGCATTTTTGACCTGCCACTTGGCTGTGCAACAACAGCGCAGCGCCTTGCCCGCCAGCGGCCGCGAAGGTCGACAAAAGTGTTTTGATCTTCAGGCCCTGCTCTTGCGCCAGGGGGTAAGCGTAGGTCAAGGCGCCACTGGGGCACACGGTGGTGCAAGCGCCGCAGCCCACGCACAAATTGGGGTTGACTTTGATTTGTTGGCGCGACTTGTCGCTGCTGATGGCCTCGGCCGAGCAAATGTCAATGCATGCGCTGCAGCCCACGGTCTCGTTGCGACTGTGCGCGCAGAGTTTTTGTTTGTAGGCGAAAAACTTGGGCTTTTCAAATTCACCCACCAACTCACGCAATTGGAGCAAGCTGCTCAGGTCTTGCCCGTTCCAGCGGAAATAGCCTTGGGGCGCTGCGTGTTGTAAAAAAGTGGGGCCGGCAGAGGCTGTGCGCAAGTCCAAAATGAGATCGAATTTTTCGGATTGATCCACAGGCGCACGGTTGAAATCAATGGCACCCGCAGCTTGGCAAACCTTCACACATGCCCGGTGCGACTGGCAAGCCTTCAAGTCAATTTGATAGTCTAAACCGATGGCGTTTTCTGGGCAAACCTCGACGCAAGCGTTGCACCTCGTGCATAAGTCTAAGTTGATGGGGTTGTTGCCCTGCCAAGCCAACTCAAACGCTCCCAACCAGCCTTTCAAGGCTTTGATTTGGCCAGAAATGATGGGGTAAATACGCTCTTGTGCACCGCCACCAGCCCCTGGGCCCTGCGCGAAAATGGTGACTTGCAAAACATCACTGACCAACGCGGCGGCTTTCTCTGCGGCGTCCAGCGGCCCAATGATGAGCAACTTGCCTTGGCTTTTAAAAGGCACGACAGGCACCGGTTCGGGCTCGGGCAAATGGGCCATCGCAAGCAAGGCTGCAATTTTGGGTGTGGCTTTTTGGGCATCCCGGCTCCACCCACCCGTCTCGCGAATGTTGACAAACTTGATGATCGAGACGGCGCCTTGCGTTTGCTCGGCCAACTCAGAGAAAAGCCGCCTCTCTTGCGTGCACGCGACCACCACGTCCTGGCCTGATTGAATGGCCTTTTGAAAGGCCCCGGCTTCGCGCCGGCACAAGGTGGTGTGAAGCGTCAGCGGTTCACCCAGGGCCTGCCCCAGCTTCTGGGTCTGAAGCGGCATGGTCTGGTTGCAGTCGCAAATGAGTGTGGTCATGTTGAGCCGAGTTTTGTTCAGATTCGCTTGAAGTGTCCGCGATATCCTTGGGTGCCGTGTCGGAGGCATTTTCTATTGCCGTAGGGGCGCACTGTGCCACAGCTTGATCGGCTTGGCCCTCTTCGGGGTTTTTGACCAAGCCTAAAAATTGCGCTCCCACCATTTTCTCGAGCATGCCAGGGGGCATGGGGTCGGGGGTGTTGTAGTCGCCAATGTAGATGTCCAGCCCATCCATCACATTGAAATGAGGATCGGCGAAAAGTTTTTTGACGGCGGCATTTCGTACTTCAGGTGGTACACCTTGGGTCATGAAAGACTTGAAATCTGATTCGTGCGTTAATTTTTCTACGTCGGCCAAGGTGGGCAGCGCTTGAGCTGCAGGCTCGGCGGGGGTCTGCTGCGCTGGACTCTTCACATTGGCCGCCAGCGCACCATCATCTGCAACCTGCGTGTTCAGCGCCTGCGGCGCGGTGGCGTCTTGGTTCACTCCTTGTTTGCTCAAGCCCTGTTTGCTGATCGTTTCTTGCTGCAAGACTTCTTGTTTGCGCTTGGACCAGCGGCTTAAAAAACCCTCGCTCATGAGCCCTCCATTTTGCGCCCTGATCGGTCGCTGACGCTGATTTTGGCAGGCTGTCCAAACCGATCCGTTAAAGCTCTGAAACTTTGAGGTCGTTGCCGCTTTTTTTCTTCAGGTATGTGGTGAGTTTGAGCAAATTCACGCATCCACTGCACGACATCGGCTGGCGCTGCCACTTGCTCGACCGTTTCTTGTGCATCGAGCCAGCGGCCTGCATCGTGGTAGCTGAGCGAGACGCGTTGTGGGCTGGGCATAGGGTCCGCCCCAAATGATGGCGCATCTTCCATGCGCCACATGACGAAAAAACAGGGCGCAGGCGAGGTCGCGTTGAGCATGTAGCCTTCAGCATCGTCGGGGTAAAGCTCGACTGAATGGCCAGGGAATATCCACAAAACGCCGTCTTGCGTTTCACGCAAACATCGGGCTTGCTCGCCGAAGTGGTCTTGCTGCAAGGTCACGTCGTCTAAAACCCAGCGCCATTCCTGCCAGCGGGCCATGGGGCCTTGAACACGCTCACGGCGCATCAACACAGCAACTTCAAGCTTAGGGGGTTGGCTCATGACCGCATGTTACCAACGATTGCTCGGGCTACAACCCCAAAGGGCTTCAATACGTTTCCAGGTGCAATCGGCCTTCTTTTTGAAGCATGGCGCCCAAGTCGCTCCAATTCATTCCGGCTTGCGTGGCCACATCGTGCAAGGCCACAAGCACGCCCTCTTCCATGCGCTTTAATCCGCAAACATAAATGCAGGTGTTGCCGTCTTTCAGCAAGGCACCCAAATCGGCCGCGCGTTCTTGCATCAAGTCTTGCACATAACGCTTGGGCTGGCCCGGGGTGCGTGAGAACGCAAAATTAATGTCGATGAAATCTTTGGGTAATTTTTGCAAAGGGCCGAAGTAGGGCAACTCTTGCTGTGTTCTGGCACCAAAGAACAGCATCAATTTGCCGCCTTCAAACTTGCCAGTTTGCCGCAACCGCCTGCGCCATTCGGTCATGGCGCGCATCGGGGCGCTGCCGGTGCCCGTGCAAATCATGACGATGTTGGATTGTGGGTGGTTGGGCATCAAAAAGCTGCTGCCAAAAGGCCCAATGACTTGCACCTTCTGACCCACTTGGAGATCACACAAATAATTGGAGCAGACCCCTTTGATGGCTTGGCCCTGATGGTCCTCTTTGACGCGTTTGACGGTCAAAGACAAGTTGTTGTAACCGGCCCGCTCGCCATTGCGAGGGCTGGCAACCGAGTACTGGCGCGCATGGTGAGCTTTGCCTGAGGCGTCTGCGCCGCTTGGCACGATGCCGATGGACTGGCCTTCGAGCACCGGGAAAGGCATGCTGCCAAAGTCCAGCATGATGTGATGCGTCTCGTTGGCGGTGCCCGCTTCGTTGACTTGAACATTGCCGACCACCGTGGCCGTGATGGGATTTTTGGGCCCGTGCAAATTGGTGTACGGATGGGCTGCAGACCAAGGCGGCACGGTGGCACCATGTGAAGCCGAATGAGGTTCAGCATTCACGCTGCTGATGGATTCTGGCAAAACACCCAAAGCTTTGAATTGTTCGTCGCTCAAGGCTGGGGGCAATTCATCCCACCCAAGCTGGGCCTCAACACTGTAGGCCTTCGCCCGCGGCATGCTGCGCCAATTGTCAATCGAGCCCGTGGGGCAAGGCGGCACGCAGGCCATGCAGTGGTTGCATTTTTGCGCATCGACCACGTAATTGCGATCGTCATGCGTGACAGCACCCTCGGGGCAAGACGCTTCACAGGTGTTGCAGCGAATGCAAATTTCCGGGTCAATCAGGTGCTGCTGAATCAGCAAATTTTCTGTGAGCATGGCATGAGACTAATCAGCTGAAACGAACATACTCGAAGTCTACCGGTTGGCGGTTAATGCCCATGACAGGAGGGGCAATCCAATTGGCAAATTTTCCGGGCTCGACCACACGGCCCATCAAGCTGCCCACGTAAGCGCGGTCTAGTGCGCTTGGCAACCATTCATCGACTTTGGCAGTCCACTCCGATTCGTTGACCAAGCGGCCATCGGGCGAGACTTTGATGCCAGCCAAGCTGCCAATGTTGCGGTGAAATGCTTTGTGCGGTACTTTCAATTTGAATGAAATGCCGGCCTTTTCAATCAGGCGATTCCAGCGCTCGACACCGCCCACCGAGTCTTTGATGTAGTCGTCGCGCAGCACTTCATTCAATGCGTTGAGCATGGGCACTTCTTTTTCAATCAATTGATTGTTTTCAACGGCCAATATTTTATAGGTGTTGCCTTTGAGCACGTGGTCGTCTGCGCGTTTGCCTTCTTCGTAGCGGCCTTTCAAGCCCGAGCTGTAAAAGGTGGCGGCATTGGAGGACTGGTCAGCACCAAACAAGTCAATGGTCACGCTGAAGTGAAAATTGATGTAGCGCTGCAAAGTTTGAAGGTCAATCACACCCGCGGCGCGCAGCTTGGCGGCGTCATCGGTTTTCAACTGGTTCATCATGTCCACTGTGCGCTGAATCACGCGGCCAATGCCAGACTCGCCGACAAACATGTGGTGCGCCTCTTCGGTCAGCATGAACTTGGTGGTGCGGGCCAAGGGGTCAAACGCTGACTCAGCCAAGGCACACAGTTGGAACTTGCCATCGCGGTCGGTGAAGTAGGTGAACATGAAGAAGGAGAGCCAGTCGGGCGTCTTCTCGTTAAAGGCTTGCAAGATGCGCGGGTTGTCTGCATTGCCGCTGTTGCGCTCGAGCAAAGCTTCAGCTTCTTCACGCCCGTCTTTGCCAAAATATTTGTGCAACAAATAAACCATGGCCCACAGGTGGCGCCCTTCTTCCACATTGACTTGAAACAGGTTGCGCAAATCGTATTGGCTGGGTGCGGTCAAGCCCAGATGGCGTTGCTGCTCGACCGAGGCCGGCTCGGTATCGCCCTGCGTGACAATGATGCGGCGCAAGTTGGCGCGGTGCTCGCCAGGCACTTCTTGCCAAGCGGCCTGGCCGATGTTGTCGCCAAAATGAATTTTGCGGTCTTGTTCTGCAGGGTTCAAGAAGATGCCCCAGCGGTAGTCCGGCATTTTCACGTGGCCAAATTGCGCCCAACCTTGCGGGTCCACGCTCACAGCGGTGCGCAAATAGACATCGAAATTTTGCGAGCCGTCAGGCCCCATGTCCTTCCACCACTGGAGGTAGTTGGGCTGCCAATGCTCTAAAGCGCGCTGCAAGCTGCGGTCTTCAGCCAAGTTGACGTTGTTGGGGATTTTCTCGCTGTAGTTAATGCCAGTCATGTCGAACTCCAAAAATTTATCTCTCAAACGCGGTTCAAGTCGAACTGCACTTTTTCACCTTTGCCATAGACCTTCAATGCGCCTTTTTCACCCACGGCATTGGGTCGCTGAAAAATCCAGTTTTGCCATGCCGTCAAGCGACCAAAAATTCGGGTCAGCATGTTTTCTTGACTGGCAAAACGCAAGTTCGCCTCCAAGCCCGTCAAGGCATCGGGCGACATGGAAGCACGCTCCTCCAGCGCCATGCGAATTTCGTCTTCCCAATCGATGTCGTCGGGTGCGGCAGTGACCAAGCCCAGCGCCAGTGCAGCTTGCGCATCCAAAGGCGCGCCAATGGCGCTGCGCACGGCTTGCATGGCGGGCACTTCCTCGTAAAAGCGTCGCGCCAAACGCGACTGGGCGTTGACCATGGGGTAGAACCCGAAGTTCATTTCGCTCAGCTGCAGATGCGGTGCTTTGCCTGCATCATCTGGCAAGGCCAACATGTAAGTGCGGTCGGCGCAAAAAGCCAATTCGGCCAAAGTGCCAGCAAAGCAAGTGCCAGGCTCAATCAAGGCAAACAAGCTGCGTGAGGACACGTCCAGCCTGGCCAAGGTGCGGCGCAAGTGGCCTATGGTTTCGCGGACAAACCAATGGTCTTTGTTGGCCAAAAGGGTCGCGTCACTGGCCAAGACATCTGCACTGTTGCCCACGGCTTGGAGCACCCATGTGCCAATGCCCAACTCATTGGTTCGCATGTGCAAGATGGCGTCGTCTAATTCGCGCACCATGTGCAAGGGCCACCACTGGGCGCCTGCGGCCATGATGCCGGCAATGTCTGTCGGCTGTTTTTCAATGGGCGATTTGACCGTGAATTTGGCCAGGCGTTTGTTTCGGTCAATCTCTACGCTCACATGGCTGTAGTGCAAGCGGTCCGCTTCGATCAGGCGTTCAATGGGCGTTAAGGCCACACCTTTTTCTTGCGCGGGGCGGTCGCTCTTGGCGGCCAATGCTTGCGCGCGCTGGCGCACCACGTGTTGAAATTGGTTGGGCTTGGCTATGGCGTCGACCAAGCGCCAATCGACCGCACGCTGGCCGCGAACGCCTTCTACGCTGGTGCAAAAAATATCCGCCAAATCGTGACGCACATGGCGCTTGTCGGTCACGCGCGTCAAGCCACCGGTGCCCGGGAGTACGCCCAGCAATGGCACTTCAGGCAGTGAGACTGAGGATGAGCGGTCGTCGACCAAAACAATGTCGTCGCACGCCAGTGCCAACTCATAACCGCCCCCTGCACAAGCACCGTTCAAGGCTGCAATGAATTTCAAGCCCGAGTGTTGGCTGGCATCTTCCATGCCGTTGCGGGTCTCGTTGGTGAACTTGCAAAAATTCACTTTCCAGTTGTGCGTGGACACACCCAACATGAAAATATTGGCGCCCGAGCAAAACACGCGGTCTTTCAAACTGGTGAGGACCACAGTGCGCACTTGCGGGTGCTCAAAGCGAATGCGCTGCAAGGCATCGTGCAATTCAATGTCCACGCCCAAGTCGTAGGAGTTGAGCTTGAGTTTGTAGCCCGGCCGTATGCCCGCGTTTTCGTCGATGTTGATGGACAAGGTGGCGATCGCACCGTCAAAGGCCAAGCTGATGTGCTTGTAGTTGGCCGGTGAGGTTTGGTAGTTGACGATGGGGGCGCTGGGCATGGGGGTGTTTCCGAGATGTCTTGAATCGTTGGACAGTTCAAAAATTTGCTTTGACCTGCGTCAACATGCAGTTTATTGCACTTATTGAATTGAATAAACATGCATTTTAGTGCATTTAATAAGTATTTACCCTGTGAATTGAAAGAATTCAGTTGGGAAGTTGCAATTGCTGACGGACCTTGGCACGCAAATCCGTGAAACAGTCGTCCAGGGCAGCCGCGCTGGTGTTGATCTGGATATCGGCCTTGGAGTAAAAGGCGGCTCGACCCTCCAAAATGCGTTTCAAATCGGCCATGGCTTCATGGCTTGCAGCCATGGGGCGCAAGTCCCCTTGCGCCGCAACGCGCGACATGTGGTCTGAGGCATCGGCCTGCAGCCACACGGTGGTGCAATGCGAAAGCAGCAAGTTGAAATTGGCTGAATCAGAGACCAAACCACCGGGCGTGGCAATGACCACTTCAGGGTAAATTTGAATGGCCTCTTCGAGTGCTCGGCGCTCGTAGCGGCGGTATGCGTTGGCCCCATACAGGTTGTGAATTTCACTGATCTGGCAGCCCGCAAATTGCTCGATCTCTCGGCTCAACTCGATGAATGGAAAACCCAAATCATCGGCCAAGCACTGGCCCAAGGTGGACTTGCCTGCTCCGCGCAAGCCGATCAAGGCCACGCGTGTTCGGCGCGCGCTGGCGTCCCCGCCTTGCCCAAAAAGCTGGGTCAACTGCAAGCGTGCGCGGTGCAGGTCTGCCTCATGCCGGTGGCCCAACAACTCACGGATCAATAGCCACTCCGGGGAGGTGGTGGTCAAGTCGCCCAACAATTCGGCCAATGAGCATTGGAGTGCATTGGTCACTTGCAACAAAACCAAGACAGAAACATTGCCTGTGCCGTATTCCAAATTGGCCCAATGCCGTTCAGACACATCGGCCGCCAAGGCAGCCGCTTTGCGGGTCATGCCTTTGCGCGACCGCAAATTGCGAACACGCTCGCCTAAAGCCAGTAGAAAAGGGTTTCGCACTGCTTCATGGGATGCATTGGCATCCAGAGAATGGCTTGGTGCTTCAGTCACTGAAGTCTCCATCTTGGTCTTTATAAATCGAATCAAGGGCAAACCCTAGATATCAACGGTGCACAAAGTATGCACTTTACTGCATACTTTGCAATGCGCAAGATAATGCATTCAAACCGATGCGGGAGAGGCCCATTTGACACAGCCAGTAACAGCACCCCCCACGCACTTCAATTTTGCCCAGCACCTGATTCTGGCCAACGCGCAGCGGCCCCACAAAGTGGCGCTGATGGACGACTTGGGCCAATTGACCTACGCCGCATTGAGCGAGCAAATCCGGGCCTGTGCAGCCGGTTTGCAGGCCCTGGGCTTGAGGCGAGAAGAACGCGTGTTGGTGTTGATGCACGACAGCAGTGACTGGGTCGTGGCATTTTTGGGGGCTTTGTATGCCGGTGTGGTTCCGGTGGCAGTGAACACATTGCTGACGCCGCAAGACTACACCTTCATGCTCAAGGACTGCCGTGCGCAAGCGGCCTTGGTTTCTTCGGCTTTGTTGCCTGTCTGGAGCCAAGCATTGGCGCTTGGGCCCCATGAAGTCCAACACGTGCTGGTCTCGCGCCATGCGGGTGAATTGCCAGCAGATGCCCAGCATTTTTCAACCCTCTTGTCTTGCGCCGACGCTGGCGCCTGCATGCCCGCCAACACGCTGGCCGATGAGCCGGCTTTTTGGCTGTACTCCTCAGGCTCCACAGGTCAACCCAAAGGCACCGTGCACACCCAAGGCAACTTGTATTGGACCGCTGAGTTGTATGGCAAAGCGGTCCTGGGCTTGAACGAGAACGACATCGTTTTTTCCGCTGCCAAATTATTTTTCGCCTATGGTTTGGGCAACGCCCTGTCCTTCCCCTTGAGTGTGGGTGCCAGCGTGGTTTTGATGGCTGAGCGCCCTACCCCCCAAGCCACGTTCAAACGCCTGACTGAGCAACAAGCCACTGTTTTTTTTGGCGCCCCCACCGGTTACGGTGGCATGCTGGCCAGCCCTGCTTTGCCTGAGCGTTCGCAAGTGGCTTTGCGCCTGTGCTCTTCGGCCGGTGAAGCATTGCCCAGTGACATTGGCCTGCGCTGGAGCGAGCGCTTTGGCTGCGAAGTCATCGACGGGATTGGATCGACCGAGATGCTGCATGTGTTTTTGTCCAACCGGCCCGGTGATGTGCGCTACGGCAGCACAGGCAAACCAGTGCCAGGCTACGAGGTTCAATTGCGCGGTGAAAACGGTGAGGTGCTCACGGGCCACAATGAGATCGGTGACTTGTTCATTCAAGGCCCAAGCGCCGCCTTGATGTACTGGAACAACCGCGAAAAAACGCGCGCCACATTTCAAGGCGCTTGGACACAAAGTGGTGACAAATATTCACGCGACACCGAGGGCTACTACACCTACGCAGGGCGCAATGACGACATGCTCAAAGTCAGCGGCATCTATGTCTCGCCCTTTGAGGTGGAATCATGCTTGGTAGAACACCCCAGCATTTTGGAATGCGCTGTGATTGGAAAAACCGACAGCGACGGATTGACCAAAACCAAGGCTTTCATCGTTCTCAAAGCAGGACAAAGCTTGACACAAGACGATGTGAAAGTTTTTGTCAAATCGCGCCTGGCCCCCTACAAATACCCACGCTTCATTGAGTTTGTGAGCGATCTGCCCAAAACCGCCACGGGCAAAATTCAGCGCTTTCGCCTGCGCGCGCAAGAAGCTGGCAAAGCCTGAGTCGCGCTGTGCGCGCGCCAGCGTATCAAGTGTCTTTAGAGACTTTGATGGTTGGAAATTTAGCTGAAAAATCTTTCGCCTTGTGCGCAATTTTGATCGCTACTTGCCGCGCTATGGCTTTGTAAATAGCGGCCACCTCGCCATCAGGGTCGGCCACCACCGTGGGTTTGCCGTTGTCTGCTTGCAGCCGAATTTGCATGTTGAGTGGCAATGCGCCGAGGTAATCCATTTGGTAATCGGCCGCCATTTTTTTGCCGCCATCGGCGCCAAAAATATGTTCGACATGGCCGCATTGGCTGCACACATGCACCGCCATGTTCTCCACGATGCCCAATATCGGCACGCCCACTTTCTCAAACATCTTGATGCCTTTTTTGGCGTCGAGCAAGGCGATGTCTTGCGGTGTGGTGACGATCACGGCCCCTGTCATGGGTACGCGCTGGCTCAGGGTCAACTGAATGTCGCCCGTGCCAGGGGGCATGTCCACAATCAAATAGTCCAACTCTTTCCAATTGGTTTGCCGCAGCAGCTGCTCCAAGGCTTGCGTGGCCATGGGCCCGCGCCAGATCATGGCTTCATCTTGATTGACCAAAAAACCAATCGACATGACCTGCACGCCGTAGTTTTCCATGGGCTCCATGGTCTGGCCGTCTTCGCTTTCGGGCCGGCCCTCGATGCCCATCATCATGGGCTGGCTGGGGCCGTAAATGTCCGCATCGAGCAAGCCCACGCGGGCGCCTTCAGCGGCCAAGGCCAAGGCCAAGTTCACAGCGGTGGTGCTCTTGCCCACGCCGCCCTTGCCCGAGGCCACGGCCACGATGTTTTTCACCTGCGGCAGCAAACTCACCCCGCGCTGGGCTGCATGGGCCACGATGCGTGAGATCACGTTGGCTGAGACATTGACCACCCCCGGCACTTGCTTGGCAGCCGCGATCAAGGCGTTGCGCAGGGCTGGAATTTGGCTTTTGGCAGGGTAGCCCAACTCGACATCAAAAGCCACTTGGCCCCCATCGATCACCAGGTTTTTGAGTGCCTTGGTCGAAACGAAGTCTTTTCCCGTATTCGGGTCGATCACGGTTTGCAAGGCTTGCAGCAGCTGTTCTGAGGTTGTCATGTCAATCTTTCGGTCAATGGCCCGAAGTTTAGCGGCAGGACTGCCCGCCAGCCCATAAAATCAGTGATTCCCCTACAAGTTGACCCCCCATGCCCGCAACGTCCGTTCAGCCCGCTTCGCGCCAAATCTTCGTGACCACGGCTTTGCCTTATGCCAACGGCAATTTTCACATTGGCCACATCATGGAGTACATCCAGGCCGATGTTTGGGTGCGGGCCCAGCGCATGCAAGGCCATGAGGTGCATTTTGTCTGCGCCGACGACGCACATGGTGCGCCCATCATGATCGCCGCTGAACAAGCAGGCATCACTCCCGCGCAATTTGTGGCCAATATCGCCTCCGGTCGCAAACCCTGTTTAGACGGTTTTCACATTGCATTTGACAACTGGCACAGCACCGACGGCGCTGAAAACCACGTGCTGGCGCAGCAAATTTACCGAGACTTGCGCGATGCGGGTTTGATTGCCACCAAAACCATCGAACAATTTTTCGACCCCGAAAAATCAATGTTCTTGCCAGACCGTTTCATCAAAGGTGAATGCCCTAAATGCGGGGCCCAAGACCAGTACGGCGACAGCTGCGAAGCGTGTGGCGCAGTTTATGTGCCCACCGACCTGAAAAATCCCCGCTCAGCCTTGTCGGGCGCTACGCCGGTGCTGAAAAAATCGGAGCATTATTTTTTCAAACTGTCTGACCCGCGCTGCATCGACTATCTGGAAAAATGGACGCACGAAAGCGGCCGCTTGCAGCCTGAGGTTTTGAACAAAATCAAAGAATGGTTTGCCAAAGATGAGCATGGACAAGGCGGCTTGAGTGACTGGGACATCAGCCGCGATGCGCCTTATTTCGGCATTGAAATTCCCGATGCGCCTGGAAAATATTTTTATGTTTGGCTCGATGCGCCCATTGGCTACTTGGCTTCATTGAAAAACCACTTGGACAAAATCGGCGTAGATTACGAGGCCTACATCAACAACCCTGCCGTGGAGCAGTACCACTTTATCGGCAAAGACATCACTTATTTTCACACGCTGTTTTGGCCCGCCATGCTGCACTTCAGTGGCCGCAAAACGCCCAACGCCGTGTTTGTGCATGGCTTCCTCACGGTCAGTGGCCAAAAGATGAGTAAAAGCCGCGGCACGGGCCTAGACCCTTTGAAATACCTCAAGCTGGGCATGAACCCCGAATGGCTGCGCTACTACCTTGCAGCCAAACTCAACGGCCGCAATGAAGATGTGGACTTCAACCCCGAAGACTTCATGGCCCGTGTCAACAGCGATTTGGTGGGCAAATACATCAACATTGCCTCTCGCGCAGCCGGTTTCATCAGCAAACGTTTGGGCGAAAAGTTGGGCGCCATCTCGGATGATGGCCTGGCGCTGCTCTCACTTTTGCAAGCTCAGATGGAGCCGGTGGCGCAGATGTACAACGAGCGTGATTGCGCCAAAGCTCTGCGCGAGGTAATGCTTTTGGCCGACCGCGTCAATGAGTATGTGGACCTGAACAAACCTTGGGAATTGGCCAAGCAAGAAGGCAAAGAAGCGCGCTTGCACGATGTCTGCAGCACCTGCATCGAAGCTTTTCGCATGCTCAGCCTGATGTTGAAACCCGTCATGCCCGACTTGGCCGCGCAAGTCGAGCGCTTTTTGAACATCGAGCCCATGCGCTTTCAAGCAGGCCTGCCCTTGTTGGGTGCGGGCCATCCGATTGCCGAGTACAAACACCTGATGCAGCGCGTGGACACCCCCCTGCTGGACGCTTTGTTTGAAGCATGATCGATGTCCAGTTTTTTCCGCCCCCGCCTGCTCGACTGCCTGATCGGCTATGACCGCGCGCAATTGAGCCGCGATGTCGGCGCCGGCTTGACCGTCGGTGTGGTGGCATTGCCTTTGGCCATGGCCTTTGCCATTGCATCAGGCCTGAAACCCGAAGCCGGGATTTTCACGGCCATCATTGCCGGCTTTTTAATTTCTGCTTTGGGCGGCAGCAAGGTGCAAATAGGCGGCCCAGCAGGCGCATTCATCGTCATTGTTTACGGCATTGTGCAGCGCTACGGCCTGGCCAATTTGATCATCGCTACAGCGGCATCGGGTGTGCTGCTTTTTTTGATGGGCGTGTTTCGATTGGGCTCTTTGATCCGCTTTATTCCGATTGCCGTTGTGATTGGCTTTACCAACGGCATTGCGGTGCTGATCATGCTATCGCAAGCGAAAGATTTCTTAGGCCTGCAAGTTGCCCACATGCCAGCTGATTTTTTTGGCATTGTGCATGCACTGAAACAAGCCATGCCCTCTTTGCAATGGCAGGCTTTTGCGCTGGCCTCGGGCTCTTTGTTGGTGCTGGTCTTGTGGCAGCGCTGGGTCATGCGAAAAACCGGTCTAGCTACACCGTCCAAGTTGATCAGTGTGCCAGGCTCGATTGTGGCTTTGATCTTGTCCACCTTGGCGGCGCACTTCTTGGCCTTGCCCGTCGAGACCATTGGCAGCAAATTTGGCGGCATCCCTTCTGCATTGCCCAGTTTCCAATGGCCTGAATTGAGCTGGAGCAGCGTTAAATATTTGAGCATGCCCATCTTCACTTTGACACTGCTCGGCGCCATTGAGTCTTTGCTGTGCGCGCGCATTGCAGACGGCTTGATTGGCGATCGTCATGACCCGAACCAAGAATTGATGGCCCAAGGCATTGCCAATTTCATCACGCCTTTTTTTGGTGGCATGCCTGCAACCGGCACCATCGCGCGCACTGTTACCAATGTCAAGAGTGGCGGGCGCAGCCCCATCGCAGGCATGGTGCACGCGCTCACCCTGTTGGCCGTGGTGTGGGTGGCCGCGCCTTTGGCCAACCACGTTCCTTTGGCTGGGTTGGCCGCCATTTTGATATTCGTGGCCTGGAACATGGGCGAATGGCGAGCCTTTGTGCACTTGCGCCAGTACCGACTTCCCTACCGCATTATTTTATTGGCCGTATTTTTCTTGACCGTGGTGGTGGACCTGACCGTGGCGGTGGAGGTGGGCTTGATCGGGGCTTGCCTGACTTTTATTTTCCGCATCTCCAGTTTGAGCCACAGCGAGACCTTGAGCGCCCACGAATTACCAGGCTTGGCGGGGCTGCAAGGGCAAGTCACCGCCATTCGTTTGTATGGCGCGGTGTTTTTTGGCGCGGTTAAATTGATCGAGGCCATTGAAAATCAACTGCCCACACGCGCAGTGATTTTGGACCTCAAAAACGTGATCTACATCGACTCTTCAGGGGTCGACGCCCTGATTGCATTGGCCCACCTGTGTCAAAAAAGGAAGGTGCGCCTCATGCTGTGCGGCCTTTTGAATCAGCCCCAAGACATCGCCAAGCGAAGCGGCTTGCTCGACCTGCCAAGCACCGATTTGGCCCTGGATTTGCAAGAAAGTCTGGCCCGCACCAGCCCCGGGGCTGTGAACGGTAAAATACCCCATTGACTCTTACTGAAAGCGCTTTGATATGTCGCTCATCGATATTTTCCGCCGCCCTGACTACCGCTCAGACGCAACCCAATTCATTGACCAATTGAAGGTGGAGCGCCCGCATTTGGATGCCGAGCAGCTTGAGGGGCGTGCCCTTTTGTGGAACGCCAGTGTCGACCGCCATGTGCTCAAAGAGTTCAATACCGGCCGCGTGGCTCAGCAGCCCTACGTTTATCAAACCAAAGGTTGATACTTTTGGAGCCCAGCGTCATTGAGAACGTCACCGGCTTGCCCCAGGTGATTGACCATGTGGCCGTGGCACGCCTGTATGGCGAGCCGCTTTTTTCGATGCCCAATGACCTCTACATTCCGCCCGATGCATTGGAAGTTTTCCTCGAGGCTTTTGAAGGCCCGCTGGATTTGTTGCTGTATTTGATTCGCAAACAAAACTTCAACATCCTGGACATCCCGATGGCGGCGGTCACGCGCCAATACCTCAGCTATGTCGACGAAATTCGCGAACACAACTTAGAGTTGGCCGCCGAGTATTTGCTCATGGCCGCGATGTTGATTGAGATCAAATCGCGCATGCTGCTGCCGCCTAAACGTGTGGCCGAAGGACAAGAGCCTGAAGACCCACGCGCTGAGTTGGTCAGGCGTTTGCTGGAATACGAGCAAATGAAAATGGCCTCCATGCAGTTGGGCAATTTGCCGCAATATGGTCGTGATTTTTTAAAAGCCCAGGTTTACATTGAGCAAAGCTTGGTGCCGCGCTTTCCAGAAGTTCATCTGCCCGAATTGCAAGAGGCTTGGCGTGATATTTTGAAGCGTGCCAAATTGGTTCAGCACCACATCATCACCCGCGAGGAGTTGAGTGTGCGTGAGCACATGAGCATTGTCTTAAAGCACTTGCAAGGGCGTCAATTCATCGAATTTGAAAACTTGTTTGACTCCCGAAAAGGCACACCCGTGTTGGTGGTGACCTTCATCGCGCTGCTTGAGTTGGCCAAAGAAACATTGATTGAAATCACCCAAGCCGAAGCATTCGCACCGATTTATGTGCGCTTGGCCTTCACCCCGGTTTAAGTTTCAAACCGATTCACCCCGTGCCTCACGCCCCATCAAGGCGGCCACAGCTTGTGAGGGTTTGAGCTGGCCGTCGAGCAAGGCCACCACAGCTTGCGTGATGGGCATGTCCACTGACAAGGCGCGCGCTCTTTGAAGCACGCTGCGCGCGCTGTAAACGCCTTCAGCCACATGCCCTAAAGAGGCCAGCGCCTGCGCCAAACCCATGCCTTGGGCCAGCAGCAAACCGACTTGGCGATTGCGACTTAAGTCGCCCGTGGCGGTGAGCACCAAGTCGCCCAATCCCGACAAGCCCATGAAGGTTTCGGCCTTGGCACCCAAGGCCAAACCCAGGCGGGTCATCTCAGAAAGCCCCCGTGTGATCAAGGCGGCTCGGGCATTCAAGCCCAAATTCAAACCATCACACAAACCGGTGGCAATGGCCAAGACATTTTTGACCGCCCCGCCAACCTCCACGCCGACGATGTCTGCATTGGCATAAACACGCAAGCTAGGGCTGTGAAAGGCCCCCACCAGGACCTCGCGCACGCTGGCCAAGGGGCTGGCTGCCACCAAGGCTGTAGGCTGCCCACGGGCGACTTCCAGGGCAAAGCTGGGGCCACTCAAAATGCCGGCCTGCAGTTGCGGCGCAACTTGAGCGCAAACCTCATGCGCCATCCATGCAGCAGGTGCAGAACCCGCACCCGCCTCAAAACCTTTACACAACCATGCCAGCGGCACAGGGCAGTCTTGCAGGGCCAACAGCATGGCTCTGAGCGCTGCCATGGGGGTGGCCACCACCACCAAATCATGGGCTTGGGCCAGTTGCGCCAAGTGCGCCATGTCGCAGGAAACGGCTGTCAAGCTGGGCGGCAGCGCAACCCCCGGCAAATAGCGCGTGGTGACTCTTTGGGATTGAAGGGCTTGGGCCGCAGCAGGGTCTCGCGACCAAAGGCTCACCCGATGGCCTGCAGGGTGGCCGCTGGCACTGATGGCCAGCGCTGTGCCCCAAGCACCCGCCCCAATGAGCGCAATCTTCAGGCTCACAACTGGGCCTTGGACTTGGTTTTATTGAACTTGCGGGGCGGCCGCTTGTTGGGCGGCCTCAGCTTGCTGCTGCTCGTACATGGCTTGGAAATTGATTTCTGCCAAATGCACAGGCGGAAAACCTGCGCGCGTGACCATGTCGGCCACATTACCGCGCAAGTAGGGGTACACAATTTGAGGGCAAGCAATGCCCATGATGGGGCCCATCTGGTCTTCTGGCAAATTGCGAATTTCAAAAATGCCGGCTTGTTTGCATTCGACCAAGAACACTGTTTTGTCGTCAATTTTGGTGTGCACAGTGGCGGTCACGCAGATTTCGTAGACACCTTCAGCAGCAGCGTTGGCCTGCACAGCCAACTGAATGTCCACGGCGGGTTGTTGCTGCTCGAGCAAAATGCCGGGTGAATTGGGTTGCTCCAACGACGCTTCTTTCAAATACACGCGCTGAATTTGGAACACGGGGGTGTTTTCTTCGGACATAAAAATCTTAGCTTTGCGGTAAATGGCCCAGCAGCCGCTTCTAGGAAGCCCCTGCTGCAGGGTATCGCGCATTATCGCTGATCGCAAAAGCTGGCCCCCATGGCCCAGCGCTGCTTCGCTCAACTTGCTTGGAGCAGTGGCAGCAAGCCGCCCTTTGCATCGAGCGCCACCAAATCATCGCACCCACCCACATGCGTTTGACCAATGAAAATCTGAGGCACCGTGCGCCGCCCAGTCAGGCTCATCATTTGCTCACGTGCATCGGGTGAAGTGTCAACTCGAATTTCTTCGATTTCCGTCACCCCTTTGGCCTTGAGTATTTGTTTGGCTCGCACGCAATAAGGGCAAACGGCGGTGGTGTACATCTTTACAGCTGACATGGCAACTCCAAATCAAAACATCAAGTCAAACTCAGACTGAGGACTTCTCTACCGGCAAACTGGCATCACGCCAAGCGCGCAAGCCACCCGACAAAGCCTGTGCTTGCTCGTAGCCCATCTTGCGGGCTTGAGCTGCCGCGCGACTGGCGCGTGCGCCGACTTGGCAAACCATGATCACCGGCAAGTTTTTATTTTTGACAATCAGCGGCAATTGGCTTTCCAGCTGCCCTAGGGGCACATTTTTGGCGCCACCCGCATGGCCTTGCGCAAATTCCTCAGGCTCGCATACATCGATCAGCACCGCTTTTTCACGGTTGATCAATTGCACCGCAGCCACCGTGTCCAGACCCCCTGAAGCACCTTTGAGCAACATGGGCCACATCAAAGCCGCTGCAGAAGCCAAAGCCACCGCCACCAGCATCCAGTTATCAAGCAGAAATTTCACAAAATACCCTTAAAAAGTTCACGCGCAGCCTGTTTTTCAGTTGCACGCCAGATTCGAATTCTAAAATGCAAGGCTGATCCCCGTTTTTTCCCCGTTTATAAAACCTTTGCCCATGTACAAACTTGTTCTCATTCGCCACGGCGAGTCCACCTGGAATTTAGAAAACCGCTTCACCGGCTGGACCGATGTGGATCTTACGCCCACCGGGATTGAACAGGCCAAAGCTGCTGGGCGTTTGCTCAAGGCGCAGGGCTACGAGTTTGACCTGGCCTACACCAGCGTGCTGCGCCGCGCCATTCACACGCTGTGGCACACCCTGGACGCCATGGAGCGCGAGTGGCTGCCTGTTGTCAACCACTGGCGCCTGAATGAGCGCCATTACGGCGCGCTCCAAGGGCTGAACAAAGCCGAAACTGCGAAAAAATTTGGCGATGAACAAGTGCTGGCCTGGCGTCGCAGTTACGACACCCCGCCACCCGCCTTGGAAGCTTCAGATGCACGCTGCGAACGCAGTGATTTGCGATACAGCCGCGTCCCCGTGCAAGATGTGCCTTTGACAGAGTGCCTCAAAGATACCGTTGCCCGCGTGATGCCATTTTGGAACGACACCATGGCACCCGCTATCTTGGCCGGGGATCGTATTGTGGTGGCTGCCCATGGCAACTCGATTCGTGCTTTGGTCAAATATTTGGACCAAGTCTCAGACCAAGACATTGTGGGCCTGAACATTCCCAACGGTATTCCGCTGGTCTATGAACTCGATGCTCAATTGAAACCCCTGAAACACTATTATTTGGGCGATCCAGATGCAGTGGCCAAAGCCGCCGCCGCGGTGGCAAATCAAGGCAAAGCTTAAAGCGAAGTTTAAAATTTCATTTCCCTTCCCAAACACCCCCTCGATAGAGGGTGTATATTGATCCGTTAGGAGGCCTTTCAAGGCAATGCACATGGGACAAAAACTCAAAATTATCGGCTGGCTCAGCTTGGGCGCCCTGGCCGGCGCAATGACCACGGTGTCGCTGCAAACCACAGCGCGAGGCGCTTTTGCGCCGCTGCCTTTGGAAGAGTTGCAGCAACTCGCAGCGGTCTTTGGCATGGTCAAAAGTGACTACGTCGAAAATGTCGACGAGAAAAAACTCATCACCGAAGCCATCTCGGGCATGGTCTCGAGCCTGGACCCACACTCGCAGTATTTCGACAAAAAAAGCTTCAAAGAGATGAGCGAAGGCATATCGGGTCGCTTTGTTGGCGTGGGCATTGAGATCACGCAAGAGGACGGCTTGATCAAGGTGGTCTCGCCCATTGAAGGGTCTCCGGCCGACCGCGCTGGCCTTAAAACCAATGACTTTGTGACCAAAATTGACGAGGCCTTTGTCAAAGGCTTGTCCATGAACGATGCCGTCAAGCGCATGCGCGGCGAGCCCAACACCAAAGTTGTTTTGACGGTGTTTCGCAAAGAAGAAAACCGCAGCTTCACGCTGACCATCGTTCGTGAAGAGATCAAAACGCAGTCCGTCAAGGCCAAGTTGATTGAACCGGGTTACGGCTGGATTCGTGTCTCGCAATTCCAAGAGCGCACGGTGGACGATTTCGCACGCAAGCTGGAAGAAATTTACAAGCAAGACCCGCAGCTCAAGGGCTTGGTGCTTGACTTGCGCAACGACCCTGGCGGTTTGTTAGACCCTGCAGTGGCATTGTCTGCGGCTTTTTTACCTGCCAACGTGACCGTGGTTTCCACCAATGGGAAACTCGAAGAAAGCAAATTCATCTACAAAGCGGCGCCGCAGTTTTGGCGTCGCGGCTTAGGCAATGACCCGATCCAAACATTGACACAAAACACCAACGGTGCGATGAAAAAAGTCGCCTTGGTGGTCTTGGTCAACGAAGGCTCTGCGTCTGCCAGCGAAATTGTCGCGGGCGCCTTGCAAGATCACAAACGTGCCATCGTCATGGGCAACCAGACCTTTGGCAAGGGCTCGGTTCAAACCGTGCGTCAACTCGGCCCCGACACAGCTTTGAAGCTCACCACCGCACGCTACTACACACCCAGTGGCCGATCCATTCAAGCCAAAGGCATCTTGCCAGATGTCATGATTGACGAAACTGAAAACGGCAACGTCTTCGCCGCGTTGCGCATGCGCGAGGCCGATCTTGAAAAACACTTGGGCAGCGGCCAAGGCGCTGAAGTCAAAGACGCTGAGCGGCAAAAAGCCAAAGAAGAAGCGCTCCAAAAATTGGAACTTGAAGCCAAGAAGCCAGTTTCCGAAAGGCGCCCGCCGGAGTTCGGCTCAGACAAAGATTTCCAACTCAACCAAGCCTTGAACCAGCTCAAAGGTTTGCCAGTCAAGATCAGTGCCACACTGGCTGAGCGCAAGGTAGAGAAAAAAGAAAAATGAAGCCGCGCCGCAGGACAGTAGGGCCATGACGGACGACCAACTGCTGCGCTATTCACGCCATCTCCTCTTGGAGGACTGGGGCATAGAAGGGCAAGAGCGCGTTTGCGCGGCCCACGCATTGGTCATTGGCGCAGGGGGTTTGGGCTCTCCAGTTGCTCTTTACTTGGGCAGCGCAGGGGTTGGTCGCATCACCGTGATCGATCATGACCGGGTCGATGTCACCAACTTGCAAAGGCAAATTGCCCACACGCAAGACCGGGTGGGTCAATTTAAAGTGGACTCAGTGCGCCAAGCCATTGCCCAAATCAACCCTGAGGTGCACGTTGTCCCCTTGGCTCAACGCGCAGATGCTGCGCTTTTGCACACTTATGTGGCTCAAGCCGATGTGGTGCTTGACTGCAGCGACAACTTTGCCACGCGGCACGCTATCAACCTGGCCTGCGTGCAACACGCTCGCCCATTGGTCTCAGGATCGGCCATCCGTTTAGACGGTCAAATTGCGGTGTATGACACCCAACAAGACCATGCCCCTTGCTATGCCTGCATTTTTCCACCAAACCAACATGTTGAAGAAACACGGTGCGCCACGATGGGTGTGTTAGCCCCTTGGGTGGGCGTGATCGGCAGCTTGCAAGCCAGTGAAGCTTTGAAAATTTTAAGCGGTATGGGCTCTGCGCTGGTCGGTAAATTGATGATGCTCGACGCCCGCTTTGTGGAGTGGCAAACCATTCAGACACAGCGAAATCCCCAATGCCCTGTTTGCAGCCCCTTTCGGGGCTAGCGCAAGGCCCCTACTGTGTTTTTGCCCGCCATGAGCCGCTAACATCTCAGAATGCGCACAATCGAATCTTGGTTGCCGTTTTTAAAATGGCCACGCCCAACCCCCTTGCTGCTTCGAAATGAGTTGCTGGCTGGCTTTACAGTGGCCTTGCTGATGGTGCCGCAGTCGGTGGCCTATGCGGCTTTGGCCAACATGCCTTTGGTCACGGGCTTGTATGCCGCCATGCTGCCGGCCGTGATGGGCGTGCTGTGGGGCGGCTCCACGCGCTTGTCGATTGGCCCATCTGCATTGACCTGCGTTTTGATCAGCGCCTCTTTGAGTGGCTTGGCCGAGCCTGGCAGCGCGCACTGGGTGAACTTGGCCGTTTGGCTGGCGCTACTCGCAGGCAGCCTGCAGTTGGTGATGGGGGTCTTGCGTTGCGGCTGGTTGCTCAACTTGATCAGCTCGCCCGTGATGACCGGCTTCACCCAAGCAGCAGGTTTGTTGATCATTGCCTCCCAACTACCCGCATTGATCGGCAAGCAAACCGATCTGAGCATGAACACCACTGCCATGGCTTTTGGACTTGGCAGCTTGGCATTGCTGTTGTTGGCCAAACGCTTTGCACCGCGCCTGCCCAGCATCATGCTGGTGGTGGCCGCCTCGGCTGGCGCGAGCTACCTGCTGGGGTTCGCCAGCCAAGGCGGGCCTGTGATTGGCGCCTTGCCAAGCGCCTTGCCCTCTTTGCTTCTTCCGGGCCTCTTGACTTGGGATGAGTTCTCTTTTTTGATGGTTCCTGCCATGGTCATTGCCCTCGTTAGTTTTTTGGAAACAGCCGCCAGTGCCCGCACCGAAAACCAGCGCGATGGCACCGTTTGGAGAGACAACCAAGACCTGATCGGGCAGGGTCTGGCCAAAATTGCATCGGGCCTGAGCGGCAGCTTTGCCACCAGCACGTCGTTCTCGCGCTCGGCCATCAGCTTGGCCGCTGGCGCGCAAACGGGCTGGGCGGCGCTGGGTACAACGCTCTTTGTGTTGTTGGCTTTGTTTGCTTCACCGGCTTTGTTTCATGTGCCTCGCGCTGTGCTGGCGGCAGTGGTGATCTTGGCCGTTGCAGGTTTGCTGCAGCCTCATTTGTTTGTCAGACTGTGGCGCATCTCCAAGGTCGAAGCTGCCACAGCCGGCATGACCTTTGCCATCACCTTGGTCACTGCGCCCAAAATCTACTGGGGCGTCTTGGCTGGTGTGTTGATGGGCTTGTCGCATTTTTTGCACACCCGTTTGCACCCGCGCATCATTGAAGTGGGTTTGCATTCCGACGGCAGTCTGCGCGATCGGCATTTGTGGCAACTGCCCCCTTTGATTCCAGATGCCTTGGCCCTTCGCATGGATGCGGAGCTTGATTTTGCAGCCGCCAGCAGTTTTGAAAAATACATTGCCCAGCACTTGAGCCTGCACCCCACAGTCAAGCATGTGTGCTTGTTTGCCCAGCCCATCAACCGAATCGATGCAACCGGTGTTGAAACCATTGGGCAGTTGCGCCGTCAGTTGCAAGCGCAAGGCATCACCTTGCACATCAGCGGGATCAAACTCCCCGTTGAAACCGCACTGCGCTTGGCCGGCGAGTTGCCTGAATCACCCTGGCTTTGCTTGTACCGCACGGATACGGAGGCGCTTGAAAAACTGGCACAGCTGCAAGTCTTGCCAGACGACATTGCAGGCGCTGCAATTTAAGCGTTCAAGCGCGCCCGATGATGGAGGCTGTGGCCATCAGCTCTTCCAGCAAAGCCAAAGAAACTGCGCCAGAAACGTTGTAAGGGTCGAGCTCTGAGCGCTCAGAGTATTTGAGCAAAATGTTGGTATTGACACGGGCCACATCGACTTGCCCCATGGTCCAACCACCAAAGCGGCGCTCAGAAATTTCTTCATAAAGCAGCAGCACAACATCTTTGTGGCGCGGGTCTTTTTGAATATGCGCGTACAAGTCGCTCACGGCAGCGCGACCGCCTTCAATGGCTTGTAGAAAAATACCGCCGCCGTAGCAAAGAATGCCGGTGATGCCAGTGCTTGGATTGAATTGGCGCGATTGCCCCAAAATGGCTTCGATCATGGACGGTTCGGGATCTATTGCGCGACTGGCGTAAAGCAAACGTACCAACATGATCAACCCCTTCCAGGAATCAAGGACAAAAACTCTCGGCGTAAATTGGCATCTTTCAAGAACGCACCGCGCATGACCGAGTTGACCATTTTGCTGTCCATGTCTTTCACGCCGCGCCAGCCCATGCAAAAGTGGCTCGCCTCCATCACGATAGCCAATCCGTCGGGTTGTGTTTTGCGCTGTATCAAGTCGGCCAATTGCACCACCGCTTCTTCTTGAATTTGCGGACGACTCATGATCCATTCGGCCAAGCGTGCATATTTGGACAAGCCGATCACGTTGGTATGCTCATTGGGCAGTACGCCAATCCAAATTTTGCCAATGACTGGACACAGATGATGACTGCAGGCACTTCTGACCGTGATGGGCCCCACAATCAACAACTCATTGAGATGCTCTGCGTTGGGGAACTCCGTGACCTCAGGGCTATCGACATAACGCCCTTTGAACACTTCCTTGAGGTACATCTTGGCCACTCGGCGTGCGGTGTTTTGGGTGTTGTGGTCATTGGCCGTGTCGATCACCATGCTGTTGAGCACGGTTTGCATTTTCTCGCTGACCTCATCGAGCAGCAGATCGAGTTCGCCTGGTTCAATGAACTGGGCAATGTTGTCGTTGGCGTTGTAGCGTTTGCGTGCAGCCAAGACTCGCTCGCGAATCTTGACAGATACGGGCGTGCCTTCGTCTTCGGTGGGCTTAGGAGCGGGAGCACTCATTGGAGGAAGATTTTTGTGGGTCAAGCAAGGATCCTACCAGCGAATGATGCCACTCGTGGCAATGCGGGCTTAAGGTGTGGGCCATCAGGCTTGTCCTGCCGAGACATCAATAGCGGTTTCCTGTCAGCCACAGCGCCAAGCGCATCAAGCCAAAAGCAACCCAGTCCAAGGCTTTTTGAAAGCGCGGACGGTTTGTGACAGCTTGGGCGACCACCGCCCGGCTTTCATGCAGCATGGCAGTCTCCAAGCGCTGGTGCAAGCGTTTGGCAAAATGCCCATCGGCCACCACCACATTGGCCTCACGCGCCAGCAACAAGCTCAAGGGGTCTAAATTCGACGATCCCACCGTGGCCCATGGCTTGCCATGGTGTGCGTCGATCACAGCCACTTTGGCGTGCAAAAAACTGTTGGCGTATTCGTAAATCTCCACCCCGGCCTCGAGCATTTGACGGTACACCGGCCTGGCAGCGTGGTACTGCATGAAATACTCGTAACGCCCTTGAAGCAGCAAGCGCACCCGCACCCCGCGCTTTGCTGCAAGGACCAAGGCCAAGCGCAATTTTCTGCCGGGTAAAAAATAAGCATTGGCAATCACAATATCGTGGTGCGCCAAGCCAATCGCACGCAGGTAAGCTTTTTCGATTTGCCCTCGGTGCAGTACGTTGTCACGCAGCAAAAGCCCGGCGCGCGCAACCCAGGGTTTGCCGTTGGCCGTATGTTCCTCATGCAGCCAAGGCAAATGCAACCCCGCTGCTCTGAAAGAGCTGAAGGCCTCTGGAAAATTTTGCTGCCGCACATGCCGCACCGCTTGCAGCCGCCACCACAACTGCGTGCTCGCCTCTTGCACTTGCTGCACCAGGGCGCCAGTGGCGCAGACAGCAAAATCCAAACGCGGATGTTGCAGCGCCCCATGCTGGGGGTCGTACCAATCGTCCAAAATATTGATGCCCCCGCAAAACGCCAAATGGCCATCAATCAAACACAGTTTGCGATGCAATCGGCGCCAGCGACTGGGGATCAACAATCCCAATGCACCCAAGGGTGAATAAATTCGCCACGCCACATTGGCATTTTGAAATCTTGTTTGCCACTGCGCTGCCAAAGGTTTTGTACCCACGCCATCGACCACCACCCAGACCCGAACACCGCGCAATCCAGCGCGCTCCAAGGCTTGCGCCACTTCGATGGCAGCCCCATGAAAATCAAAAATATAGGTCTCAAGTTGAATGTGAGAGCGCGCATTGTCAATGGCGTTAATCAATACCGGAAAATATTCATGCCCACCTTCTAGCAGCTTGATTTGATGGCCGTCTCGCAGTTGAGGGTGACTTCGCATGGCCGGCTCGATTCAATGTGCAGGATGCAAAGCAAAATGTGCGACCAAGGGCAAGTGGTCTGACATGCGCCGCCAAATTCGGCCATGCGGCACCAATTGCCCCACAGGCTTGAGACCTCTGGCATACACATGGTCTAACTGCGCCATCGGCAATCGGGAGGGATAGGTGGCTTGGCGCTGGCCTTGCCATTCATGTAAACCGGCCTGTGCCATCAAGCCTTGAATACGCTGACCCCAGTCGTTGAAATCTCCAGCCACCAGGAGCGCCGCATGGGGCGGAATTTCGCGCAAAATATATTGCTGCAATTGCATGACTTGGCGCACTCTGCTGGCGGGAATCAGTCCCAAGTGAACCACAATGGCGTGCACCAAAACATCTTGCACTTGCACCTGAACATGCAGCAAGCCTCGCTGCTCGAAACTGTGGTCCGAGATGTCCTCGTGTTGATGGCCCACGACAGGCCAACGCGTTAACAAAGCATTGCCATGCTCGCCGTGACGCGTGAAGGCATTGGTTCGGTACACCGCCTCATAGCCTTGGGGTGCTAAAAATTCTGCTTGCGGCAACTCGGGCCAATGCTTGAAATATTTTTCTTCACGGCGGTGTACTTTTCTGACCTCTTGCAAGCACACGATGTCGGCATCGAGTTGCTCAATCGCATGGCCCAAGTTGTGTATTTCCAAACGCCTGGCCGGACCTAAGCCTTGCACCCCTTTGTGGATGTTGTACGTGGCAACGCGCAATGTCTCGGACTCTACCGGGCTCATGACCGGCCTTTGACAAAGCGAGGCAGCATCAAAATGGCTTCCGCGTTGGAGGGTGAAAAACATTCATCAGCCGCCTGCCGCCAAGGCAGCCACTGAAATTCTGTGTGCTCTTGAGGGTTCAGTGTCACGGGCATTCTGCTGGGCAGGGCCAGGCCAAAAACGCGCTCGGTGTTACGACTGACTTGGGGCGCATAGCGAGATCGCCAGCTTGGGTAGATTTCATAAATATTTTCCAATCCCCAATCGCTTAACTGAAGATCAAGATGGTCTGTTTGCAGGCCAGTTTCTTCGTGCACCTCGCGCTTGGCAGTCTCATGCCATGCCTCATGCACGAAGTCTTTGCTTCCAGTGACCGATTGCCAGGTGCCAGCATCGGTGCGCCGGATCAACAAGACTTCCAAGTCGGCTGTGAAAATCACAACCAAGACGGATTCTGGGATTTTGTAGGCAGGCGCTTGCATCATGTTTGTGTCATTCTGCATGAAGTTGATGGCACTGGGCGCGTTTTACGCCGATCAAGCCTATGATCACCCTATGACTCTTGCTTCACATGGCGCGCCGCCTGCGGCCCTCTCCCCTGATACTGCCCAGACCCTTGAATGGCTGGAAAACGGCAAAACCTGCCATGCGGTTTGGCACAGTGAGCGCGCAGCGCCCTTGCCCAAACGCGTGGTGCTGGCCGATGACACCTTGAGCGCAGACAGCGCCTACCGGCTGGCCTGCGCCGGCACTGGCATGCTGTGGCGCGGTGATTTTCAAAATGCAAGGCTGTTGCTGCAAGCACTGGCCCGCAGGGCCGACACCCCCAAACGGGTCAGCAGAAAAAAGGCGGCCCAGCTGTCTGCGGGTGTGGCACTTGAAACTGCAGAAAAACCCGGCCAACGCTTTCACTTGCACCGCCAAGCGCAATCACAAAGAGCGCGCACCTTGGGCATGTTGTTGATTCAATTGACCCCAGATCGGCAGATCAAGTTGCGCCGCGCGCCCGATTGGCACGAGGCCATGGCGCAAGCCTGGGGCCCTGCCAATGAACTGAGCAGCGTGGCCTCTTTGCGTGAACTCTTAGGCTTGGTGGGCGCGCACGAGTGGCGCCTCAAAGGGGTTGAAGTGCCCGCCTTGGGGGCTCCCCCACGAAATCGCATTCACCCCCACTACGGCGTGTTCTCGCCAGTGCGCGGCGAATACGTCAACTTGGTGGCTCAAGCCGATCTGCCGAGCACTGAATTGGCATTTGACATCGGCGTGGGCAGTGGCGTCTTGTCCGCCGTCTTGGCCAAACGCGGTGTCAAGCACATTGTGGCCACCGACCAAGACCCCCGCGCCTTGGCCTGCGCCAAAGAGAATTTAGAGCGCTTAGGGTTTTTGAGTCAAGTTCAATTGCAGCAAACCGATTTATTTCCGTCTGGGCGCGCGCCCTTGGTGGTGTGCAACCCGCCTTGGCTGCCGGCTCGCGCCAGCGCGCCGATTGAGCGGGCCATCTACGACGAAAACAGTCAAATGCTCCAAGGGTTTTTAGCCAGTTTGGCCGCGCATTTGAGCCCACACGGTCAAGGCTGGCTGATTTTGTCAGACTTGGCCGAGCACTTGGGCTTGCGCTCACGCCAAGACTTGCAGCAGTGGATAGAAGCTGCAGGCCTGGTGGTGCTTGGGCGCACTGACATGCAAGCCGTTCACCGTAAAGCAGCAGACGAAACAGACCCCTTGCATGCCGCGCGCGCAGCCGAGATCACCTCTTTGTGGCGCTTAGGGGCTGCGTCGCAGCCCCTGGCAGCCTCACGCCAGGGCGCGCCAGCCTAGCGGGCTGTGCGAGCGCAAAGGCTCAGGCTGTTTTGACCACGTCAGGGGTGCGCAGGCGAATGTGCAATTCACGCAACTGCTTTTCATCGACCCAGCTTGGCGCTTGCGTGAGCAAGCACTGTGCACGCTGAGTTTTCGGAAAAGCGATCACATCGCGTATAGAGTCAGCGCCGGTCATCAAAGTCACGATGCGGTCTAGGCCAAAGGCCAAGCCGCCGTGCGGTGGGGCGCCGTATTGCAAGGCGTCAAGCAAGAAACCAAATTTGACCTGCGCCTCTTCAGGCGTGATCTTCAATGCATCGAACACTTTTTGCTGCACATCTGCGCGGTGAATACGCACCGAGCCGCCGCCAATTTCCCAGCCATTCAACACCATGTCGTAGCCTTTGGCCAAACATTTCTCGGGCGCTGTGACCATCCAGTCTTCATGGCCATCTTTCGGAGCCGTGAAGGGGTGGTGCACGGCGGTGTAGCGCTGCGCCTCTTCGTCGTATTCAAACATCGGAAAGTCAACCACCCACAAAGGCGCCCAACGTTTTTCAAACAAACCTGTTTTCTTAGCGAAGTCACTGAGCCCGACCTTCAAACGCAGCGCGCCCATAGAGTCGTTGACCACTTTGAGTTTGTCAGCGCCGAAGAACAAAATGTCACCATCTTGAGCGCCGGTGCGCTTCAAAATTTCGGCAATGGCTGCGTCGTGCAAATTTTTCACGATGGGGCTTTGCAAGCCTTCACGGCCTTTGACCACTTCGTTGACTTTGATCCAAGCCAAGCCTTTGGCACCATAAATTTTGACAAATTCGGTGTAGCCGTCGATCTCACCGCGGCTCATCTCGGAGCCACCTGGCACACGCAGTGCCACCACGCGCCCGCCCGGGGTGGTGGCTGGCGTGCTGAAAACTTTGAAGTCCACATCGCCCATCACATCGGTCAGCTCAGTGAGTTCTAATTTGATGCGCAAATCAGGCTTGTCTGAGCCGAAGCGGTGCATAGCGTCACCATAAGTCATGATGGGAAATTCACCCAAGTCTATGTTCAGAACTTTTTTGAACACGCTGCTGATCAGTCCCTGGAACATGCCCCTGATTTCTTCTTCACTCAAAAACGAGGTTTCAATATCGATCTGGGTGAACTCTGGCTGACGGTCGGCGCGCAAGTCTTCGTCACGAAAGCATTTGGTGATTTGGTAGTAACGGTCGTAGCCGGCCACCATCAGCAATTGCTTGAACAATTGAGGCGACTGGGGTAAAGCGAAGAAATAGCCATCGTGCACACGACTGGGCACCAAATAATCACGCGCACCTTCGGGCGTGCTCTTGGTCAACATCGGGGTTTCAATGTCGATGAAGCCGTGCTCGTCCAAAAACTTGCGCACTTCCATGGTGACTTTGTAGCGCAGCATCAAATTGTTTTGCATGTACGGCCGGCGCAGATCGAGCACGCGGTGGGTCAGGCGAGTGGTCTCGGACAGGTTTTCATCGTCGAGCAAAAAGGGCGGCGTGACCGAGGGGTTGAGCACGATCAACTCATGGCAGAGCACTTCAATTTTGCCGCTCTTTAAGCTGTCGTTGGTGGTGCCCTCAGGGCGTGCCCGCACCAAGCCTTTGACTTGAATGCAAAACTCATTGCGCAGGCCTTCTGCGGTGCTGAACATCTCTGCACGGTCTGGATCGCAGACCACTTGCACATAACCTTCGCGGTCACGCACATCGACAAAAATCACACCACCATGGTCACGCCGGCGGTTGACCCAGCCGCACAAAGAAACGCTTTGCCCCAACAGGGCTTCGGTCACCAGACCGCAGTAATGAGAACGCATGGACATGGGCAAGGGTCTTTCAAAATTCAGAATTTATTTTTCTGCTGCAGGAGGCGCTACGGGCTGGGCCACCGTCGGCAAACTGTCTGGCTCGTCGGGCACCACCACACCCATAGAGATGATGTACTTCAAGGCGTCGTCCACGCTCATGTCAAGTTCCACCACATTGGCTTTGGGTATCATCAAGAAAAATCCCGAGGTCGGATTGGGCGTGGTCGGCACGTAAACGCTCACGCACTCGCCGGGCAAGTGCTTGGCAACTTGAGGGCCAGGGTTACCAGTTAAAAATGCGATGGTCCATGCGCCTTGGTGCGGGTATTGCACCAGCAAGGCTTTTGAAAATGCGTTGCCGCTGCCAGAAAACAAGGTGTCGGCCACCTGCTTGACGCTGCTGTAAATGGTTCTGACCACAGGAATGCGCGTGATGACCTTGGCCCATTGGCGCATCCACCACTGGCCAAATAAGTTGGTAACAAAAACGCCAGTGGAAAAAATCACCAAGGCCACCAAAAGTACACCCAAGCCAGGCACGTGCCGCAAAGTCTCGGCCAAAGCGTGCATGCCGGGAATCACGGCATCCAACGCGCCCAAGATGGCCAAGAAGATGCCGTCGAGCAAACTGACCAACCACGTCAGCACCCACACCGTGATGCCCATCGGCAACCAAACCAGCAGGCCGGTTAGGAAATATTGGCGAAATCGCAAGTGCATAAAAATGGGTCTCAGTGGATCAACGGCAAAAGGGCTAAACGGCCAAACCGATCAATGACAGGCGCAGGAGCTGCCGCATGAAGCTGAGGCTGTAGGAGTTGGCGCAGCAGGCGTTGTGCTGCTGGCCGTCCCCGGTGCTGCCGCGGGAGCAGCCACCGCATCGCCAGCGCCTTCAGGGGCTTCGCCGTCAGCGGCTGCGGGTGCGCCAGCGCCAGATCCGCCTTTAAAGTCAGTGGCGTACCAGCCCGAGCCCTTGAGATGAAAGCCCGCTGCCGTGAGTTGCTTTTTGAAGCCACCCCCGCCACAGGCAGGGCAATTGGTTAGGGGGTCGTCTGACATTTTTTGCAAAACGTCCTTGGCATGTCCGCAGGACTCACACTTGTAGGCGTAGATGGGCATGATGAAAAGGTCTCAGGTCGGTATCACAAAGCCTTCAATTATAGGCCGGTACCTTGCAGTGCATGGTGTCCGCCATGCTTATTCGCAAGCGCCTGAGGGCCTAATGAGCCCACCAGCATGCCCACCAAACTGGCCAAGACGCCGGCCAACTGCGCTGGGAAGTCAGTGCCCGCTGGCGTTGCCATGAACAACAACCATGCCAGCAGGCCCAGCACAATGGAGAAAATTGCGCCTTGGGTGGTAGCACGGCGCCAGTAAAGTCCAAAAACCAAGGGGATGAACGCCCCGACCAAGGTGACTTGATAAGCACCCGAGACCATCTCGTAGATGGAGCTGCCCTGCATGGCAATCGCATACGCCAAAACCAAGGCGCTGAAGACCAAAACCGTCACGCGCATGGCACGCAATGCTTGCTTGTCACCTTGATGCGGAAAAAATTGACGCCATATATTTTCTGTGAAAGTCACGCTGGGGGCCAACAAAGTAGCCGATGCGCAAGATTTGATGGCTGACAACAAGGCCCCAAAAAACAGCACTTGCATGGCAAACGGCATATGCTCCATGACCAAAGTGGGCAGTACTTTTTGTGGATCTTCTTGCATCAATGCAGCCGCCTTCTCGGGCATGATGATCAAGGCGCTGACCACCAAAAACATCGGCACAAAGGCAAACAAGATGTAGCAAATGCCGCCAATGATCGGGCCGCGGGTGGCGGCCTGCAAACTGTTGGCCGACATCACCCGCTGAAACACATCTTGCTGAGGAATCGAGCCAAACATCATGGTGATGGTGGCTGCCACAAAAAATAAAATATCTTTCAAATTGGGTTCAGGAAAGAACTTGAACATGTCTTGGCTGACGGCCAAGGCCAAAACTTTGTCTGCCCCACCGGCTTGATTGCCCGCAAAGACCGCCAGCACGCTCAAGCCCACCACCAAAATGATCATCTGCATGAAGTCCGTCACAGCCACCGACCACATGCCGCCAAACAAGGTGTAGGCCAACACCGAGACCACACCAATCGTCATGCCAAGCGGCATGCTGATTGCGCCGGCAGAAAGCAAATTGAACACCAAGCCCAAGGCGGTGACCTGGGCCGAAACCCAGCCCAAATAACTGAGCATGATGATCACCGAGCAAATCACTTCAACCGAGCGGCCGTAGCGTTCGCGGTAGTAGTCGCTGATCGTGAGCAAAGTCATGCGGTACAACTTGCCAGCAAAAAATAAGCCGACCAAGATCAAGCAGCTGCCGGCGCCAAATGGGTCTTCCACCACGCCGTTCAAGCCGCTGTTGACAAATTTGGCGGGAATGCCCAGCACCGTTTCTGAGCCAAACCAAGTGGCAAACGTGGTGGTCACGATCATGGCCAAAGGCAAATGCCGCCCTGCAATGGCAAAGTCGGCAGAACTCTTGACGCGTTTGGCCGCCACCAAACCAATGGCAATGGTGACCAGCAAATAAGCGATGACTAAGGTCAGCAACACAACAATTCTCCTTAAAACTGCTGGAATCGGTCTAGCAAGTGGATCACCACCAAGCTCAATATGAAACCAATTGCACCATATAAAACAGCTTGCAACAAACGGTTGGTTCGCTGCTGCTCGGCAATCAACAGGGTCATTTGCTGGCGGTCTGCGGCAGTACCCTGCGGTTGCTTCAAATACGCGTGCAATAAGCGCGGGAGTTGCGGAAATAATTTGGCGTATTGAGGCGCTTGCTCGCGCAGTTGCTTGAGCAGTTTTTTGGGGCCCATTTGGTCCAGCATCCACTGCTCTAAGAAAGGTTTGGCGGTGTTCCAAAGGTCCAATTCGGGGTCTAAGTCTCGGCCCAGTCCTTCAATATTGAGCAGCGTTTTTTGCAACAAGACCAGTTGCGGTTGAATTTCCACTTGGAATCGGCGTGAGGTTTGGAACAGGCGCATCAGCACCATGCCCAAAGAAATTTCCTTCAAAGGTCGATCAAAATAGGGCTCGCACACCGCACGCACCGCAGACTCAAGTTCATCGACGCGGGTGGCTGCGGGGACCCATCCTGATTCAATGTGCAACTCGGCAACGCGTTTGTAGTCGCGTCTGAAAAATGCCGTGAAATTTTGCGCCAAGTACTCTTTGTCGTGTTCCGTCAAAGTGCCCACGATGCCAAAGTCCAGAGAAATGTAACGCCCTAGAGTCTCTGGCGCCACGCTGACCTGAATGTTGCCAGGATGCATGTCCGCATGGAAAAAACCATCACAAAAAACTTGGGTGAAAAAAATCGTGACGCCATCACGCGCTAACTTCGGTATGTCAACGCCCGCCTCGCGCAGTTGCGCCACTTGGCTGATCGGCACGCCCTTCATGCGCTCCATCACAATGACTTCGGGCTGGCACAAGTCCCAAATCATCTCGGGTATCAAAACCAAATTCAGGCCTTGCATGTTGCGGCGCAACTGAGCGGCGTTAGCGGCCTCTCTGACCAGATCCAGTTCATCGTGTAAATATTTATCAAACTCGGCCACCACTTCGCGCGGCTTCAAACGTTTGCCGTCGGCACTCAGGCTCTCCACCCAGCCAGCCATCATGCGCATCAAACTGAGATCTTTTTCAATCGCGGGCAACATGTTGGGGCGCAAAACTTTGACCGCCACCTCACGCAGCTGCCCCTGCTTGTCTTTCAATACAGCAAAGTGCACTTGCGCGATCGAGGCACTGGCCACTGGTTCGTGTTCAAAAGATTCAAAAATTTGCGCAACCGATCGGCCAAAGGCACGCTCGATCGTGGCCACAGCAATGGCCGAAGCAAAGGGCGGGACACGGTCTTGCAATTTGGCCAATTCAATGGCAATGTCTTGCGGCAGCAAATCGCGACGAGTGGACATCACCTGACCGAATTTGACAAAAATGGGCCCCAAACTCTCCAAGGCCAAACGCAAGCGCTCGCCCCGAGATTGTTTATGGCTTCGGCCCCAAGAAAAAAGGCGAGTGAGCCATCTCAAACTCGGGTGTTTGAAATTCGACAGCACCATCTCATGCAGCCCAAACCGCCAGACTGTCCAAAGGATGAAGCTGCTGCGAAAAATGCGGTTCATGTCGGTGCTTTCTCAGGCGCAGCACTCGGTTGGCCCTGGGCCATGAATTGACGAAGCGCTTGGGCCAACGAACGCCCTGCTTGCGCCAAAGTGTGTGCAGTTGCATCGCCCATCCATGCGGCCATGTCCTCTTCAACATCCCAACGCAGGTGGTCCATCATCCAATTGACTTCAGAGGCCAGTTGCACATCCCCCTCAATGCGGACACTGGGTTTTTCCCCGCGCAGCAAGGCCGTGGCCATAGACAACATGGAAGGGTCAGACAAGGTCAAACGCAAATCAAAACCTTCTTGCCGGGTGCGTTCAAGCAAACCAGCAGCAGTGGGTGAGAGTTGAAGGGTTTTGCCCTTCCAGTGCAGTTCAATGCGCTGCCCTTTTTGACGCGCCAACCTCATCATGGCTTGCGGTTCGCTGCTGATCACATGGTTCAACAGGAGCAGCAATCGGTTGACCGACTCGTCCACCAACCAGGGGGGCGGTTGTACGTTGGAGGTGAATTGTTCCAGCACATCGCTGGCCAAAGAAAAAGGGGACTGTGTTGCCATAGTCCCCAATTATTCCTCAAAGGCCAGCTTGCGCCCGCCTTGAAGGTGTTTTGTCTGCTAATTTATTGCAAGGCTTGCACGCCAGCAACCAACCAGCCGCTGTTGCCATTTCTCAGTTTGGTCATGTTCCAAACTTCGCGGAATGGGCTTGGGCTGGTGGCAGGCTCTTCGCGAATCATGCCGTTGAACTCCACGCTGGCCATGTAAACATCAGGCAACTCTTCAATGCCCAAAAGCTGTGCCTCCAACATGACTACTTCAGTTTTGTTGGGCTGACCTGGAGAATTGCTCTCACGCTCAGCCAATTGACTGCGGATTTCACTCAGCATGGTGTCTGTCATCATGGCGCGCAAGGAGTCCATGTCTGCGCGGTCCCATGCATCCTGCAAGGTGACGAAGTTGCGCTTGGCTGCAGCCAAGAAATTGATGCTGTCAAAACCTTCAGGAACTCCCCAATTTTGGGGTCCGCTCTGGCTTGACCCCCCTAAAGCGGCACCAATCATGGAGCCACTTGCAGCACTTGAAGAGCTGTCAAATCGGGTGTTGGAGGCTTCCCAAGGTCTGGCCGAGGCGTCGTTGCCCACTTTTTCGGGGTTGTACTGGGGCAGGGGCATGGCGGCACCAGGGGTGCCAGCGCCTTGATAAGCCATGCCCTGATTGCCTTGGGCCGCCTTGCGTGAGCGCAAGAACATGCCCACCGCAGCCATCACGGCCATGGCGATCAAGGCAAACATGAGGATTTGCCCAAAGCCTTCTCCCATGCCCAAGCTGTGTGCCAGCCATGCCAAGCCCAAACCAGCTGCCAAGCCGCCCAACATGGCGCCCCATGGCCGTTTGGCAGGCGCTGCCGCGGCGGCCGCAGCGGCGGGGGCAGCAGGTTTGGCTGCAGCCGCTTGCCCCGGGGAAGCCGCCTCGCGCTGCGTCACATTGTTGGATTGTTGGCCGGTGGATTTACCACCGCCCATGCGGCGCGCGGCCTCAGCGTTGAAGGTTGCAAAGGCCAGCAAAAAGGCCAACATGAAGCTTAAAAATTTATTCACTGTGTCTCCGAAAAAAATCAGGAAAAACCCATCAGCATTTGATGCCGACATGCAAGGCTACCACCCCTGCGCTTAAGTTGTGAAAATCCACATGGCCAAAACCGCTATTTTTCATGAGGGCTTTCAGCTCTTCTTGCCCTGGGTGCATGCGAATTGACTCGGCCAGATAGCGGTAGCTGGCATCGTCGCCCGCCACCCACTTGCCCAAACGGGGCAGCACATTGAAGGAATACCAGTCGTAGGCCTTCTCTAGGGGTTTGGCCACTTTAGAGAATTCGAGCACCAATAACTTGCCCCCAGGCTTGAGCACTCGGCACATTTCTTGGAGCGCCAAGTCTTTGTGCGTCATGTTGCGCAGGCCAAAGGCCACGCTGACCAAGTCAAACTGCTGGTCAGGAAAGGGCAGTTTTTCGGCATCGCAGACCAAAGTGGGCAACACCAGGCCTGCGTTGACCAAGCGGTCGCGCCCGGTGCTCAACATGGCCAAGTTGATGTCAGTGTGGACCACGCGGCCTGTTGACCCCACTTTTTTGGCAAATGCCAAGGCCAAATCACCGGTGCCCCCCGCAATGTCCAAAACTTGATCTCCCTCTTTCAAGTTGGCCACTTGTACCGTGTAAGCCTTCCAAATGCGGTGCAAGCCCGCTGACATCAGGTCGTTCATGATGTCGTATTTGGAGGCGACCGAATCAAATACGCCGCGCACGTGGCCGGCTTTTTCTTTGTCGTCGACAGTTTTAAAACCGAAATGGGTCGAGCTCATGGCTGCCTTTGCTCAATGTGAATGGCCGCACGATGCGCCCGCCGCCACCGGCATGGGGTCGTCGCGTTTGACACCGGCGGTTTCCAAGCGCTGCTGGTACTGGGCCCACAAACTGTCTTGCTCTGAGCCCAAAAAATAAAGATAGTCCCAAGAAAAAATACCGCTGCTGTGCCCGTCTGAGAACGTTGGTTGCACGGCGTAATTGCCCACGGGCTCCAAAGTGCTCACGCCTACTTCGCGTTTGCCAGTTTGCAAAACTTCTTGGCCAGGCCCGTGCCCTTGCACTTCAGCTGAAGGGGAATAAACGCGCATCAACTCAAATGGAATTCGAAACGTGTTGCCATCTGAAAAGCCAATCTCTAAGGCGCGGCTTTGGCCGTGCAAAGTCAGCGCTTGGGGCGTTGGGGAGTCTTGTTTCAGTCCAGCCATCTTGTACTTTCTTTCAATGCTTGTTCACTATCAAACCAACACACGTTCAATGCCACCGGCATTGGCCGATGCCACATACTCGGGCATCCACTGTTCACCCAAAATATGGCGCGCCATCTCCACCACAATGTAGTCTGCTTCGAGCAAGCCGGTTTTCAGGTCGTCGCCAAAGCGCGACAAACCTTGCAGACAACTGGGGCAGCTGGTCAGTATTTTGATGTTGTCTTTGGCGCCAATGGTTCCTGATTCGCGCAAAGACACCTCGGCTTTGAGGATTTCTTCTTCTTTGCGAAAACGCACTTGCGTTGAAATGTCAGGGCGCGATACGCCCAAAGTGCCCGATTCGCCGCAGCAGCGTTCTGACTTTAAAACCTGCGGACCCAACAAAGCTTTGACCGTCTTCATGGGATCTTGCAATTTCATCGGGCTGTGGCAAGGGTCGTGATAAAGGTATGCGCCAGCCTGGTCTAAGGTCAGCCCTTTTTCCAGCAAGAACTCGTGAATGTCAATGATGCGGCAACCCGAGAAAATTTTGTCAAATTCATAGCTTTGTAATTGGTCATAACAGGTGCCACAACTGACCACCACGGTTTTGATGTCCAAGTAGTTCAGCGTGTTGGCCACGCGATGAAATAGCACGCGGTTGTCCGTGATGATTTTTTCCGCCTTGTCAAATTGACCGCTGCCCTTTTGCGGGTAACCGCAGCACAAATAACCTGGCGGCAAAACGGTTTGCACACCCACGTGCCACAGCATGGCCTGGGTCGCCAAGCCTACTTGGCTGAACAAACGCTCAGAGCCGCAACCCGGAAAATAAAACACTGCTTCAGATTCTGACGTTGTGCTTTGCGGGTTGCGAATGATGGGGACGTAGTCTGCGTCTTCAATGTCAAGCAAAGCGCGAGCCGTTTTTTTGGGCAACCCGCCTGGCATTTTCTTATTGATAAAGTGAATGATTTGCGTTTTGATGGGCGCAGCGCCCACGCTGGCAGGCGGCGCCTTGGTTTGTTTGCGGCCAAAAGTCTTGAGCAAGTCATTGGCCCAGCGCTGGGCCCGCATGCCCACGCCCACCATGGCGACCCGGGCCAATTTGATGGTCTCGGGGTTGGTGGCGTTCAACATGAACATGGCTGCAGCGTTGCCGGGCCTGAAGCTTTTTTGCCCCATCTTGCGCAGCAAATTGCGCATATTCATGGAGACATCGCCAAAGTCAATGTTGACCGGACAAGGGCTTAAGCATTTGTGACACACGGTGCAGTGGTCGGCCACATCTTCAAATTCTTGCCAGTGCTTGATGGAGACACCTCGGCGAGTTTGCTCTTCGTACAAGAATGCTTCAACCAAAAGTGAAGTGGCCAAAATTTTATTGCGCGGGCTGTACAGCAAATTGGCGCGCGGCACATGCGTGGCACAAACAGGTTTGCATTTGCCGCAGCGCAGGCAGTCTTTCACGCTGTCGGCAATGGCGCCAATGTCGGACTGCTGCATGATCAAAGATTCGTGCCCCATCAAACCAAAACTGGGGGTGTAGGCGTTGGTCAAATCAGCCTGAATGAGCAGGCTTTGCGCACCCATGGGTGCACGCATCAACTTGCCTTTGTTAAAGCGCCCTTCAGGGTCAATGCGCTGCTTGTACTGGGCAAAGGGTTGCAACTCTTCGTCTGTCAAAAACGCCAGTTTGGTGATGCCAATGCCGTGCTCACCGGAGATCACGCCGTCCAAACTGCGGGCCAGCACCATGATGCGGGCCACCGCTTGGTGGGCGGTTTGCAGCATGTCGTAATCGTCGCTGTTGACGGGGATGTTGGTGTGCACATTGCCATCGCCCGCGTGCATGTGCAAAGCCACCCACACGCGGCCCTTGAGCACGCGCTGGTGAATGGCAGTGCATTCTTTCATGATGGGCGCCAATGCAGCGCCAGAGAAAATGCTTTGCAAGGGCGCGCTGATTTGCGCTTTCCAACTCGCACGCAGCGTGTGATCTTGCAGTTGAGGAAACAAAGCCTCTACTTGTGTCAGCCAGCCCTGCCACAAATCGCGCACATCCGCCACAACCGCCAAAGCTTGGTCCACCCGCTCTTGCAACAACTCAGCGGACAGGCTCTCACTGTTGTCGTCCTCTTTGCCCAATGGCAAATGGCCACGGCTTAAAAATTGATCCAACTCGTTGCACAACTTGATTTTGTTGCGCAAGGACAGCTCGATGTTGATGCGCTCTATGCCATCGGTGTATTCGGCCATGCGCGGCAGCGGGATCACCACGTCCTCGTTGATCTTGAAGGCGTTGGTGTGACGGCTGATGGCGGCTGTGCGTTTGCGGTCCAACCAAAACTTTTTGCGCGCTTGCGGACTCACCGCGACAAAGCCTTCGCCATTGCGGGAATTGGCTATGCGAACCACCTCAGAGCTGACTTTGGCCACCGCGTTGGCATCGTCACCGGCGATGTCGGCAAGCAGCAGCATCTTGGGAAATCCGCCGCGTTTGGACTTGGTGGTGTACCCCACAGCGCGCAAATAGCGGTCGTCCAAATGCTCCAAGCCGGCCAGCAAAGTGCCTGATTTTTTTTGCTGAGCAAACATGTAGTCTTTGATCTCAACGATGCTGGGCACTGCGTCTTTGGCGTTGCCAAAAAATTCCATGCACACGGTGCGCGTGTGCTCGGGCATGCGGTGCAAAATCCAGCGGGCACTGGTGATCAAGCCATCGCACCCCTCTTTTTGCACGCCAGGCAAGCCGGCCAAAAATTTGTCGGTGACGTCTTTTCCCAAACCTTCTTTGCGAAAGATGCGTCCTGGAATGTCCAGCCGTTCGGTGCGCATCAGCGTGCGGCCATCGGCTTGAAAATAATTCAACTCAAAGCTGGCCACTGGCACATCGTGGATCTTGCCCATGTTGTGACTCAACCGGGTGACTTCGAGCCATTTGGCGTCTGGCGTGACCATGCGCCAGCTGGCCAAGTTGTCCAGTGCCGTTCCCCATAGAACTGCTTTTTTGCCGCCTGCATTCATGGCAATGTTGCCGCCAATGCAACTGGCCTCGGCCGATGTGGGGTCGACTGCGAACACCCACCCGGCAAGCTCTGCGGCATCGGCCACGCGCTGCGTGACCACCCCCGCTTCGGTCCACAAGGTGGGCACGTCGTGGTCCAAGCCAGGCAAGCGCTTCATCTCAACGCCCGACATGCTTTCCAATTTTTCGGTGTTGATCACCGCGCTGTTCCATGTCAAAGGCACGGCGCCGCCGGTGTAGCCTGTGCCGCCGCCCCGGGCGATGATGGTCAAGCCCAAATCAATGCAGCCCTTGACCAAGCCTGCCATTTCAACTTCGGTATCAGGCGTCAAGACCACAAAGGGGTACTCTACGCGCCAATCGGTGGCGTCTGTGACATGGCTGACACGCGATAAAGCGTCAAACTTGATGTTGTCTTTGGCCGTCAATCGGCCCAAACCTTTTTGCGTTTTGCGCCTGAGCAAGGCCATGTCTGAAAAAGATTGGTCAAACGTTTGGACGGCCTCTTGCCCCTGCACCAGCAACTCGCCCACCAGGCCATCACGCGCCACATCGGCGCCGGGCAAACGGCGCTTTTCAATTTCACCCAACCGGTGCTGCAAAGCTTCTACCAAGAGTTTGCGCCGGCCGGGGTTGTCCAACAAATCGTCTTGGAGGTAGGGGTTGCGCTGAACCACCCAAATGTCGCCCAAAACTTCGTAGAGCATTCTGGCCGAGCGGCCCGTGCGGCGCTCTTGACGCAACTGGTTGAGCACATCCCAAGCACGCGCGCCAAGCAGGCGAATGACGATTTCCCTGTCCGAAAAACTGGTGTAGTTGTATGGAATTTCGCGCAAGCGAGGGGCCGAGTCTTCGGCCTGCATCAAATGCTGGAGGGTGGTGGGTGCGTTCATGGGCTCTTTGCTAGTCACAGCCAGCCCCGGACACTGGGGTGGCCGCCCGGCTGAGGGTTAATTTTACCGCAGGGGTCAAATCACTCAACTGCGGCAGGGTCTCATGATCTAACGCATAAAGTTTGCCTATGGAAACCCCGAGTTGTCACAAAAACTTCACGGTGTTGTAATAACATGTGAACCTCAGGGGTTTAGGCTCTTTCATTCTTTACTCACCCCTCCTAGGAGAACTTATGAACTATAAATTGACGCTGGCTGCGTTGGCCATTGCCACCAGCAGTCTGACTGCCCATGCGCAAACTGAGATTCAGTGGTGGCATTCAATGGGCGGGGCCTTGGGCGAATGGGTCAATGACTTGGCCAAAGACTTCAATGCCAGCCAAAAAGATTACAAAATTGTGCCCACCTTCAAAGGCGGCTACGACGAGTCCATGTCAGCGGCCATTGCGGCCTTTCGTGCTGGCAATGCCCCCCATATTTTGCAAGTGTTTGAAGTGGGCACTGCCACCATGATGGCCAGCAAAGGCGCGATCGTGCCTGTGGGCAAAGTCATGCAGGATGCAGGCCTCAAATTCGATCAAAACGCTTATGTGCCTGCGGTGGCCGGCTACTACACCGCCCCCAACGGCCAAATGCTGAGCTTTCCGTTCAACAGTTCTACGCCCGTCTTTCATTACAACAAAGACGCCTTCAAAGCTGCTGGCATGGACCCAGAAAAGCCACCGACCACTTGGCCTGAAGTGGCTTTGGCCGCTGCCAAACTCAAAGCCAGCGGGCACAAATGCCCCTTCACCACCAGCTGGATCAGCTGGACCCAACTCGAGAGCTTCTCGGCTTGGCACAATACAGAGTTTGCCACCAAAGGCAACGGCATGCGCGGCATGGACGCCCGCTTGTCATTCAACACGCCTTTGCATGTTCGCCACATTGAGAACTTAGGCAACATGGCAAAGAACGGCTTGTTCATTTACAAGGGCAGGAATAACGCTGCCGATGCGACCTTTGTATCTGGCGAGTGCGCCATGGCCACTGGCTCTTCGGCCCTGTATGGCAGCGTGGTGCGCAACGGCAAATTTGCTTATGGCATTGGCGCCTTGCCTTTCTATCCCGATGTCACTGGTGCACCGCAAAACACCGTCATTGGTGGCGCCAGTTTGTGGGTCATGAGCGGCAAAAAAGCCAATGAATACAAAGGCGTTGGCATGTTTTTCGCGCACCTGTCCAAAGCTGATGTGGCCGCTGCCAGTCACCAACGCACGGGCTACTTGCCTGTGACCAAAGCCTCCTTTGAATTGACTGATAAATCTGGCTTTTACAAAAAGAACCCCGGCACCGATGTGTCTGTGACGCAAATGATTCGCAAAACCACCGACAAGTCTCGCGGTGTTCGCTTGGGCAATTTTGTACAAATTCGCACCATCATTGACGAAGAACTCGAAGGCGTTTGGAGCGGTAAAAAGGCCCCCAAAGAAGCACTGGACAGCGCCATTTCACGCGGCAACGAACAACTTGAACGCTTCCAAAAAGCCAACAAGTAAGCTCTTTTAAAAAGACCATTCATCAAAAGCAGAGGACACGTCCTCTGCTTTTGTGCATTAAAGACGTCACAATTTCATCCAATGTTTCATGGAAAAGCGAGTCCGATTTAAATCATCATGGCTGCCCTGGGTGCTGGTTGCACCTCAAATGGCCGTCGTCTTGATTTTCTTTTTCTGGCCAGCAGGACAAGCCCTTTACCAAAGTGTTTTGAGTCAAGACCCCTTTGGCGGATCGACTGAATTTGTAGGCTGGGAAAATTTCGACCGCTTGTTCAGCGACACCAGTTATCTGGCCTCCTTCAAAACCACCGCCTTCTTTTCGGTCTTGGTCGCTGTCACTGGTTTGTCTGTGTCGCTGCTGTTGGCCGTCATGGCCGACCGCGTCAGGCAAGGTGCAGGCATTTACAAAACCCTTCTGATTTGGCCCTACGCCGTGGCCCCCGCGGTGGCCGGTGTCTTGTGGCTTTTTATGTTTGCCTCACCCATGGGGGTTGTGGCCTATTTTTTACGCAGCTTGGGGTTAGATTGGAACCATTTGCTCAACGGCAAACACGCCATGACTTTGATCGTGCTGGCCGCTGTTTGGAAGCAGATTTCATACAATTTTTTGTTCTTCTTGGCGGGCTTGCAATCCATTCCCAAATCATTGATTGAAGCTGCGGCCATTGACGGTGCCTCGCCTTGGCACCGCTTTTGGACCATTATTTTCCCCTTGCTTTCACCCACTACTTTTTTCTTGTTGGTGATCAACGTGGTCTACGCCTTCTTTGACACCTTTGCCATCGTCGACGCCACCACCCACGGTGGCCCCGGCAAAGAAACTGCCATCTTGGTCTACAAGGTTTACTACGACGGCTTCAAAGCCCTGGACATGGGCGGCTCGGCGGCGCAGTCGGTGATCTTGATGGGGATCGTGGTGGCGCTGACCGTGGTGCAGTTCCGCTTTGTTGAGAAAAAGGTGCAGTACGCATGACACTCGAGATGAAAGCAAGCCATGATTGAGCGGCGGCCAGGCTTGCAAATTTTGTCGCATGTGGTCTTGCTGATCGGGGTTGCGGTGGTGGCCTTTCCGCTGTACCTGACACTGGTCGCATCGACCCAAACTGCAGAGCAAATTTCACGCAGCATTCCCATGTCAATGCTGCCTGGCACGCACATGCTGGAAACCTACCAACTGGCTTTGTTTGGCGGAAAAACTTCGGCCGGTGGCAACATCCCTGGCGCTTTGTCCATGATGCGCATCAGTCTGATCAGCGCGCTGATTATTTCAATTGGCAAAATTGCCATCTCCTTGTTGTCTGCGTTTGCCTTGGTTTACTTCCGTTTTCCATTTCGCAACACGCTGTTTTGGATGATCTTCATCACTTTGATGCTGCCTGTGGAAGTGCGCATCAGCCCGACTTACGCAGTGGTCTCCAACTTGGGGCTGCTCAACACCTACGCTGGACTGACGGTGCCCTTGATCGCCTCGGCCACCGCCACTTTTTTATTGCGTCAATTCTTTTTGACAGTGCCAGACGAATTGGTCGAAGCCGCACGCATCGATGGCGCAGGGCCCATGCGTTTTTTCAAAGACATCTTGCTGCCCTTGTCGGCCACCAACATTGCCGCCCTGTTTGTGATTCAGTTCATTTATGGTTGGAACCAATACCTGTGGCCGCTCTTGGTCACAACCAACGAGGACATGTACCCCGTGGTCTTGGGCATCAAGCGCTTGATCTCGGGCGAGGCCTACACTGAGTGGAACGTGGTCATGGCCACCTCCATCTTGGCCATGCTGCCCCCGGCCATGGTAGTGATTTTGATGCAAAAATGGTTCGTCAAGGGCCTCGTGGACACTGAAAAATAATGGCTTCCATCACACTTGAAAACGTCTTCAAACAATACGGCACGGGCGCCAAAGCAGTGCCCGTGATCTATGGCCTGAGCGCCCAAATCAAGGATGGCGAATTTGTCGTGATCGTGGGGCCATCGGGTTGCGGCAAATCAACTTTGCTGCGCATGGTGGCGGGTTTGGAAGAAATCTCAAGCGGTGACATCTCCATTGGCCCGCGCATTGTCAATGACTTGGAGCCGGCTGAGCGCGATATCGCCATGGTCTTTCAAAACTACGCGCTGTACCCCCACATGAGCGTGTTTGAGAACATGGCTTACGGCTTGAAAATTGCCAAAGTGCCTCCCGATGAAATCAAAGCCCGCGTTGACAAAGCCGCTGGGATTTTGGAATTGTCAGCCCTGCTCCAGCGCAAGCCGCGCGAGCTGTCTGGCGGCCAGCGCCAACGGGTGGCCATGGGCCGCGCCATCGTGCGCCAGCCTCAAGTCTTTTTGTTTGATGAACCGCTGTCCAATTTGGACGCCAAGCTGCGTGCGCAAACGCGCCTGGAAATCCAAAAGCTGCACCGCGAGCTGGGCATCACTTCTTTGTTCGTCACGCACGATCAAGTCGAAGCCATGACCTTGGCCCAGCGCATGATCGTGATGAACGCCGGCGTCATGGAGCAGTTTGGCACCCCTGAGGAGGTCTACAACCAGCCCGCCAGCACCTTTGTGGCTGGCTTCATGGGCTCACCCCCCATGAACCTGCTGAAACAAGCCCCAGGCCTGCCGGAAGGGCAAGTTTGGGGCATCCGGCCTGAGCACCTCGATCTGGCCCAAAGCGGCTGGGAGATGAAGGTGGACACCGTTGAACTCTTGGGCGCCGAGCGCTTGGTGCACGCCCACTTGGGCACTGAGCTCTTGACGCTGCGCTTGGACGCCGCCCATGCAGCCCCCAAAGTGGGCGAGACTTTCTTTGCCGCGCCAAGGCCTGGCAACTTGCACCACTTCAACGCCACGACAGGGAAACGTCTGTGAAACACTGGCCTTACCCCCTATGGGTTGCGCACCGCGGCGCGGGCAAACTGGCGCCAGAAAACACTTTGGCAGCCTTTCGCTTAGGCGCTGATCACGGCTACCGCATGTTCGAGTGCGATGCCAAGCTCAGCGTCGACGGCGTGGTTTTTTTGATGCATGACGCCACTTTGGAACGATGCACCAACGGCCATGGCGTGGGCGGCGAGCACACATGGCAGGCCCTGTCGCAACTCGACGCCGGCGCATGGCACTCGCGTGCATACAGCGGCGAGCCTTTGCCCAGCTTGCGCAATGTCGCGCGCTATTGCATTCGCAACCATTTCTTTTTGAATATTGAAATCAAACCGACACCGGGCACTGAGCGCCAAACTGGAGAAGTTGTGGCGCTAGAAGCCGCCCAAATTTGGCAAGGCCAAGCTGTACCGCCCCTTTTGACGTCTTTTCAAATCGAGGCCTTAAAAGGCGCGAAAGAAGTTGCGCCCCAATTGCCGCGCGGCCTGCTTTTGAGCAGCTTGCCTGACAACTGGTTAGAAATAGCCCAAACGCTGGACTGCCAAGCGGTGGTTTGCGCCTACAACCTGTGGACAGCGCAAACCGTGGCGCAAGTGCACGCTGCTGGCATGCGTTGCCTGAGTTACACCGTGAACGACGAATGGGCTGCTGCACACTTGCAGGCCTTGGGCACCGACGGCATCATCACCGACCGGGTGGACTTGTTTGCCCCTGCCCCATAAGGCTTGCCAAAAGGGTCACACACTTTTTTCTGAGGTACAAGGGCATCACGCTCGCCATCTCTTGCTGAGCAACCACTCCACGCTGGCGCAAACCATCACCAGCGCGGCGTAGGTGAGCATTCTCCCGTCGCGGCCGGTCCATACCAAGCCGGCCGCAAGCACCGCCAGACCCGCCAAACCATTGCAAAGCCAGCGCCATTGCCAGGCCATGGCCGCGCGGCCATGGTTTTGCCATGACCCCAAGGCCGTCACTCCCAGCGACAACACCGCTGCAGGCAGTGCGAAATTGACAAAATGCCAAAAGACATCGACAAAACTCATTCTTCACCTCTCCTTGAAACACAAGGTTTTATAATTCAATCATGGCAGTATGGGCATTGGGGTTGAACCACACCACCGCGCCGCTCGATTTGCGCGGCAGGTTTGCGTTCGCCGTGGACCAATTGCCCAGTACATTGGAGCGCTTGCGCAACAATTTGGCCACCCACACCCAGCACCAGCCCGAAGCGGCTATTTTGTCCACCTGCAACCGCACCGAAATTTACTGCGCAGCAGATCGGCCAGCAGCCGAGGGTACCTTGGATTGGCTGGCGCAAGCCGGCGGGGTGAGCAGCCATGATTTGCGCAGCCACACCTATTTTCTCGAAGAAGGCCATGTGGCAAGGCACGCTTTTCGGGTGGCCAGTGGCTTGGACTCCATGGTCCTGGGCGAAGCGCAAATCTTGGGGCAATTGAAAGATGCCGTGCGCGCCGCTGACGAAGCCGGAGCCTTGGGCAGCACCTTGAACCAATTGTTTCAGCGCAGTTTTTCAATCGCCAAAGAAGTTCGCACCGCCACCGAAATTGGCTCGCATTCGATCAGCATGGCCGCCGCCTGTGTGCGTTTGGCCAGCCAATTGTTTGAAGACCTCTCGCAAATCAGGGTGCTGTTTGTGGGCGCCGGTGAAATGGTCGAATTGGTGGCCACCCACTTCGTTGCAAAAAATCCCAAAAGCATGGCCATTGCCAACCGCTCACTGGACCGCGGAGAGAAATTAGCAGCGCAGTTTGGGGCCGAGGTCATGCGTTTGGCCGAACTGCCCGATCGCTTGCATGAGTTTGACGCCGTCATCAGTTGCACCGCCAGCACCCTGCCCTTGATTGGCTTGGGCGCGGTGGAGCGGGCGCTTAAAAGACGGCGCAACCGGCCCATCTTCATGGTCGACTTGGCTGTGCCACGCGACATCGAGCCTGAAGTCAAATCTTTAGACGACGTTTACTTGTACACAGTGGACGACTTGGCCAGCGTGGTGCAAACGGGCCAAGCGCAAAGGCAAGCTGCTGTGGCCGAAGCCGAGGTCATCATCGACGCAGGGGTTCAAAGCTTCATGCACTGGATGGTCCAGCGCGGCACCGTGCCTTTGATTCAACAACTCAATGCACAAGTGAACATTTGGCGCGAAGCTGAGTTGAGCAGAGCCAAAAAAATGTTGGCCAAAGGCGAAAGCCCTGAGCAAGTGCTCGAGGCTTTGTCGCGCGGCTTGACTCAAAAAATGTTGCACGGCGCCATGGCCGAATTGCACGCGGCCGACCCCGAACACATGGCACAGGCCTCGCATGCGGTGCAACGAATGTTCTTGCGCAAAGAGCGCTAGCGGCCCTGCACTGCACCACGCCGCCGCTGCCGGGCCAACTTCCCGGCCATTTTGTTAGAACATTTTGGCAAGGCCATGAGCCTTTAGCACCTCGACATGAAACCTTTTTTACTGAAACAACTTGATCGCTACGCCTTTCGCTTGGCTGAATTGGATTTTTTGCTCTCACGTGAAGACATCATGGCCGACATGGCGCAGTTTTTAAAACTCTCACGTGAGCATGCCGATGTCAGCGCCGTAGCCAACCGTTACGCGCGCTATCAGCAACTCATCAGCGACCGGTCTGAAGCTCTGGCCATGACGCAAAACGCGCAAGAAGATGCACAGATGCAGGCCATGGCGCAAGAAGAAATTCAAAGCACTCAAGCGCAGATGGCTGAGCTTGAAGCTGAGTTGCAACGCATGCTGCTGCCCAAAGATCCCGACGACGCACGGCCCGCCTTTCTTGAAATTCGAGCGGGCACGGGCGGCGATGAATCGGCCTTGTTTGCCGCTGATTTGCTGCGCATGTACACGCGTTTTTGCGAGCGCCAAGGCTGGCGTGCAGAACTGTTGTCCGAGTCTCCCAGCGAATTGGGTGGGTACAAAGAAGTGGTGCTGCGCATTGAAGGCGAGAACGTTTTTGGCACGCTGAGGTTTGAATCAGGCGGGCATCGTGTGCAGCGCGTGCCGACCACCGAAACACAAGGGCGGATTCACACCAGTGCTTGCACTGTAGCGGTCTTGGCCGAGCCCGATGAAACACAAGCGGTGGCCATCAACCCAGCCGATTTGCGCATCGACACCTACCGTGCCAGTGGCGCAGGCGGCCAGCACATCAACAAAACCGATTCGGCCGTGCGCATCACGCACATCCCCACAGGCATCGTGGCCGAGTGCCAAGACGATCGCAGTCAGCACCGTAACAAAGCCAAGGCCATGCAAGTTTTATCAGCGCGCATTCAAGAAAAAGACCGCAGCGAACGGGCGGCCAAAGACGCGGCGCTGCGCAAAGGTTTGATCGGTAGCGGCGACCGCTCAGACCGTATTCGCACTTACAACTTTCCTCAAGGCCGCTTCACGGACCACCGCATCAACCTGACACTGTACAAATTGAGCTTCATCATGGAGGGTGATTTGAAAGAGGTCACCACGGCCTTGCAGCATGCCCGCCAAGCCGAGCAGTTGGCCGATCTGGAATCGAGCAGCCTGTCATGAACTTGGCGCAATGCGTGGCGCATGCGCAGACCCTGGGACTGCCCCGCCTAGAGGCGCAAACCCTCTTGCTGCACCAGATGGGGCGCCCCCTGCACGACCGTGCCTGGCTGTTGGCGCATGACACCGAGGCTGCGAGCGTAGCCCAATTGGCAAGTTATGAAAGCCTGCTCCAACGGCGCTTGAATCACGAGCCAGTGGCCTACATCGTGGGCCGCAAAGAGTTTTTTGGTTTAAACCTGCAGATCGATGACCGGGTGCTTGACCCGCGGGCCGACACCGAACTGCTGGTGTCTTGGGCCTTGGCCTGTTGCCCTGACCCAGCCAGTGCACCCCGGCTCTTAGATTTGGGTACGGGCAGTGGCGCCATTGCCTTGGCTTTGCAGCAGCAGCGCCCCAAGGCCGAAGTTTGGGCCGTAGACGCCAGCGACAGCGCCCTGGGACTGGCCCAGCACAATGCGCTGGCGCTGGGCTTGCCGGTTCATTTTGTGCAAAGTCACTGGCTCCAAAATGTATCTGGGCAATTTCATGTGCTGGTCTCCAACCCACCCTACATTGCACAGCACGACCCGCACTTGGCAACCCTGCAACACGAGCCCCAACAAGCTTTGGTCAGTGGCCCAGATGGCCTGAAAGACTTGCGAGAGATCATTGCCCAAGCCCCAGGTCACCTCCACGATGGGGGCTGGCTCTTGCTCGAGCACGGATGGGACCAAGCGGCCGCAGTTCGAACACTTTTACATGAGGTTGGCCTGACTTGTGTACAGTCCAAGATGGATTTGGCGGGAATCGAGCGCTGCAGCGGCGGGCAAAAAAAATAGCCACGCCCGTGCAGGGGTCCCTGCCAACATGAAATAATCAAGCATTGACAGCCTAAGAGGACACCCCATGAGCGACGCCCAACAACGCATTGACGACTTGGTCAAACAAAACGAAGTTCTGCTTTTCATGAAAGGCAGCGCCAGCTTCCCCATGTGTGGGTTTTCTGGTCGCGCCATTCAACTGCTCAAGGCTTGCGGCGTTGACACCAAAGACGTCAAAACAGTCAACGTCTTAGACGATGCAGAAATCCGTCAAGGCATCAAAGAGTACAGCAACTGGCCCACCATTCCGCAGTTGTTTGTCAAAGGCGAATTCATTGGCGGCTCAGACATCATGATGGAGATGTATGAGTCGGGCGAATTGCACCAAGTGCTGGGCGGCGCACCAGCGGCTTAAAGCCTCAGTCGGTGCTTTGAAGCCAGCGCTTTTGCGCTGCCAGCACGGCTTGCGGATACGCTGCTTGCCCGCGTGAGCCGTTGTAGCGGCCCAAAGCCAAGAATAAATCGCCACTTTCTCGCTCGATCATGTGGCGCAAAATCACGCAGCCAAAACGCAGTTGCGTTTGCAGTTGAAACAAGGCGCTGACGTTGCCATCGCCAATGCTGTTGGCCCAAAATGGCATCACTTGCATCAGGCCGCGCGCGCCGGCACTGGAAATTGCATATTTCCTGAAAGCACTTTCAACCTCGATCAAACCCAGCACCAAAGACAAAGGCAGCTGCGCACGGCGCGCTTCGTACCAAAGGGTTTGCAACAACTCCTGCCGGTCTTGCGCATCGGCAAGCCACTTGGCCAGTTGCCCAGACGCCTTGGTTTTCCATTGTGAAAATTGTTGTTTCTCATGCTCCGATGTGAGCACGGGCACGGGCGGCGCAGCATTGCCGATGGCTTGGCGCAAGGCGCCCCAGACCGCGTCGGAGAGCACTTCTTGCGTTTGTGAGCCAGCCCATGCCAAAGGCGCCACTGTGCAGCACAGCAGACCACTGCAATGAATGAATTGGCGCCGCCGCATGGTCACCCTAGAACTGCTGCGCGCCTTTGCTCAGCTTCAAAGACCCGCTGCCAACTTGGCTAGCACAAACGCCAAAGTCTGCGCCAGCGGCACCGCAGTGGCAGCTGCATCACGGCGGTGTTGGTACTCCACATTGCCTTCTTTCAAACCGCGGTCTCCCAAGGTCACGCGGTGGGGCACGCCAATCAATTCCCAGTCGGCAAACATGGCGCCCGGCCGCTCACCGCGGTCGTCCAGCAACACGTCCACGCCCGCGCCTAGCAACTGCGCATACAAATTTTCTGCAGCCAATTTGACTTCGGCGCTTCGGTCCATGCCGATCGGACAAATCACCACCGTGAAAGGGGCAATGGCATCGGGCCAGATGATGCCTTTGGCATCGTGGTTTTGTTCAATGGCCGCTGCAGGCAAGCGCGTGATGCCAATGCCATAGCAACCCATTTCAAAAAATTGCGGTTTGCCGTTTTCATCCAAAAATGTGGCACTCATGGCCTGGCTGTATTTGCTGCCCAGGTAAAACACATGGCCCACTTCAATTCCGCGCTCAATGGCCAAAACACCTTTCCCATCGGGGGACGCGTCGCCCGCCACCACATTGCGCAAATCCGCCACGCGCGTGGGCTCGGGCAAATCACGGCCCCAATTGACACCTGTGATGTGGTGGTCTACTTGGTTAGCGCCGCAAATCCAATCGCTCATGACGGCCACTTCTCGGTCGGCCACAATGTGCACGGGTAGCTTTAAATTCAGCGGCCCCAAATAGCCTGGCTTGCAGCCAAAGTGCGCGTCAATTTCTGCCAAAGTGGCAAAGCGAAATCCATTGTCTAATCCGGGCAACTTGCCCACTTTGACTTCGTTCAAGTCATGGTCCCCGCGCAGCAGCAGCAACCAAACTTCAGATTTTTGGACGTTGCCTTGATCGTCCAAAACATCGGTGGCCAAGACCAAAGATTTGACGGTGCGGGACAAGGGCAGGTTCAGCAGCAGCGCCACATCGTTGCACGTGCTTTTGCCGGGTGTGGGCGTCAAGGTCAGCGCTTGCGCTGGCGCCGCTCTGGCAGCAGTTGGCGCCAGGGCCTCGGCTTTTTCCATGTTGGCCGCGTATTCACCCTGTGGGCAGTACACGATCGCGTCTTCACCTGTGGCGGCGATGACTTGGAACTCTTCACTCAAGTCGCCCCCAATGGCGCCGCTGTCAGCGGCCACCGCACGGTAACGCAGGCCAAATCGGTCAAAAATTTGCCGGTACGCATTGGACATGATTTGGTAGCTTTGCTTGGCTGCGACCTGATCACGGTCAAAGCTGTAGGCGTCTTTCATGGTGAACTCACGCCCGCGCATCAAACCAAAACGTGGGCGACGCTCATCTCGAAACTTGGTTTGAATTTGATAGAAATTTTTGGGCAGTTGCTTGTAACTGCGCAGCTCTTGGCGGGCAATGTCGGTGATCACTTCTTCGCTGGTGGGCTGCACCACATAGTCGCGGCCGTGCCGATCTTTGATGCGCAGCAACTCGGGGCCCATTTTTTCAAAGCGGCCCGTCTCTTGCCAAAGTTCGGCCGGTTGCACCACCGGCATGCTCAGCTCTATGGCCCCTGCTCGGTTCATCTCTTCTCGCACAATGGCTTCGGCCTTGCGAATCACGCGCAGGCCCATGGGCATGTAGCTGTAAATGCCAGCGCCCAATTTTTTGATCAAGCCCGCACGCATCATCATCTGGTGGCTCACCACCTCGGCGTCGGCAGGCGCCTCTTTGAGGGTGGAGATCAAAAATTGACTGGCTTTCATGGGGTAGCTCCAAGCGTACTCAGGGTGATTCCTAATGCACCTGTGAAGGCATTGTGCATAATGGTCTCAGTTTAAAAATTTGGGATTTGATTATGCTTGACCGGGAAGGCTTTAGGCCTAACGTCGGCATCATTTTGCTCAACCAGAAAAATCAGGTGTTCTGGGGCAAGCGCATACGTACTCACAGTTGGCAGTTTCCGCAAGGCGGCATTGACCGGGGCGAAAGTCCTGAACAAGCCATGTTCCGCGAACTGCACGAAGAAGTGGGGCTCCTAGCGGAGCATGTGCGCATTGTGGCCCGTACGCGCGATTGGTTGCGCTATGAAGTGCCGGACCGTTTCATTCGCCGAGACGCAAGAGGCCATTACAAAGGCCAAAAACAGATTTGGTATTTGCTCCAATTGGTTGTGCCCGATTGGAACTTGAACTTGCGCGCCACCAGCCACCCCGAGTTTGACGCTTGGCGCTGGAATGAGTTTTGGGTGCCCCTCGAAGCAGTGGTGGAATTCAAACGCGGCGTCTACGAAATGGCTTTGACCGAGCTGTCGCGCTTTTTGCCGCGCTTTGACAACCGACCACGCCCCTTTCGAAGCGCCAACCGTTTGCGCGAGCCAGAAGGCTCTGTGCAAGACGACGGTAATGTCTCAGTGCAATACAGCTTCACGCAAACCCACTTTCACATGGAGTTGCCGCCCGGCGCCACGTTTGACCCCGACCCGCAAAACAGCCTAGACAATCCCGGGGCTTGAGAGGGCAAAGGGCAGTTGGCTTTACCGCGTCAAAATCATATTGTCGCGATGCACAAACTCTGGTTCGGCCATGTAGCCCAAGAGGGCTTCAAACTCTTGCGACGATTTGCGGCACAGCAACCGCGCTTCTGCGCTGGCGTAATTGGCCAGGCCGCGGGCAAATTCTTGGCCTGCTGTGTCTCGAATGGCGATCACATCGCCGCGTGAGAAATCTCCCTCCACAGCGGTCATGCCAATGGCCAACAAGCTCTTGCCTTGTGAGCGCAATTTGTCAGCAGCTCCAGGGTCCACGGTCACAGCGCCGCGCAGTTGCAAATGGTCGGCCATCCACTGCTTGCGGGCTTGCTGCTTTTGGGTTTGCGCCACCAACAAGCTGCCAATGGCCTGGCCACGGCACAAACGCAGCAAAGCATCGGGCTCACGGCCCCAGGCGATGACGGTGGAGGCGCCAGAGCCAGCTGCACGCTTGGCGGCCAAAATTTTGGTGATCATGCCGCCGCTGCCAATGCCCGAGCCCACACCGCCGGCCATGGCTTCCAATGCAGGGTCGCCCGCACGTGCTTCTTGCACAAATTGTGCGTTGGGGTCTTTGCGCGGGTCGGCCGTGAACAAGCCTTTTTGATCGGTCAAGATCACCAAAGCATCGGCTTCGACCAAGTTGGCCACCAAGGCGCCCAAGGTGTCGTTGTCGCCAAACTTGATCTCGTCGTTGACCACCGTGTCGTTCTCGTTGATCACCGGCAGAACATGGTGGGTCAGCAAGGTGAGCAAGGTCGAGCGTGCGTTCAAGTACCGCTCGCGATCGGCCAAGTCGGCATGGGTCAATAAAACTTGCGCACTGCGCAAACCGTTTTCACGCAGTTTGGTTTCGTACATTTGCGCCAAACCCATTTGACCCACCGCGGCGGCAGCTTGCAATTCATGGATTTGGTGTGGCCGCGTGGTCCAGCCCAAGCGCTTCATGCCTTCGGCAATGGCGCCGCTGGAGACCATGATCACTTCGCGTTTGTCTTGGGTCAAGATGGCCATTTGACGGCACCATTCGCCGATAGCCTGCTCGTCCAAACCCCGGCCTTCGTTGGTCACCAAACTCGAGCCAACTTTGACCACAATGCGCCGCGCATCGCGCAAAACGGTCGAAGTAAAGGGCTTTTGCATGGCGTGCAATGGTGATGTGGTCTGCGCTTTATTCGGGGGCAGCGTCGGCAAAACGCGGGTCAATGTAGACCGGCGCTTGCTCTTGCACCTGCTGGGCTTTGATGTGCTGGTAAATCAACTTCACCAAAGGCTCACAACCCTCGCGCGTGAGCGCTGATATTTCAAACACAGGGCCTTTGTATTTAAAACGTTTGACAAAATCTTTCACCCGTTCAGCGCGCTCGGCGGTGGGCACCATGTCCAACTTGTTGAGCACCAACCAACGCGGTTTGTTGTACAACGCAGGGTCGTATTTTTTCAGCTCAGCCACAATGGCCTTGGCCTGTTTAACCGGGTCAACAGCGTCGTCAAACGGCGCAATGTCCACAATGTGCAAAAGCAAACGGGTGCGCTGCAAATGGCGCAAGAACTGGTGCCCCAAGCCGGCGCCTTCTGAGGCCCCTTCGATCAAGCCGGGCACATCGGCCACCACAAAACTTTGCTCAGGGGCCACACGCACCACACCCAAATTTGGGTGCAAAGTGGTGAAGGGGTAATCGGCAATTTTGGGGCGGGCGTTGGAAATGGCAGCGATCAAGGTGGACTTGCCTGCATTGGGCATGCCCAGCAAACCCACGTCAGCCAGCACCTTGAGCTCGAGTTTTAAACTCTTTTTTTCACCCAACCAGCCTGGTGTTTTTTGCCTGGGCGCGCGGTTGATTGCGCTTTTGAAGCGCATGTTGCCAAAGCCGCCGTCACCGCCTTTGGCAATCATGATGACTTCACCCGGTTTGAGCAGTTCGTAGAGCACTTCGCCGGTTTCAGCGTCGCTCAAAATGGTGCCCACGGGCATTTTTAAAGTGACATCGTCACCCATGGCGCCAAACATGTCTGAGCCCATGCCGTGCTGGCCGCGCTTGGCTTCATGACGGCGTGAAAAACGGTAATCGACCAAGGTGTTCAAGTTGGGATCGGCCACCGCAAAAACGTGGCCGCCGCGCCCGCCGTCTCCGCCGTTGGGGCCACCAAATTCTTTGTATTTCTCGTGCCGGAACGAGACGCAACCGTTCCCGCCATCTCCCGCAGAGATGTCAATATAGGCTTCGTCAACGAACTTCATGGGTTTTCCAGTTTAGCGTTTCTTCAGGGTTCAGGACTGGAACAAAAAAGCCCCGACTCTGCGGGGCTTTTTTGCGCAGGAACTGACGGGCTTTAAGCGGCCGGCGTCACATTCACCATTTGCTTGCTCAGCGCGCCTTTGATCGAGAACGACACGTGGCCGTCGACCAACGCGAACAAAGTGTGGTCTTTGCCCAAACCGACATTGGTGCCGGCGTGGAACTTGGTGCCGCGTTGGCGAACGATGATCGAGCCAGCGCTGATCAACTCACCGCCAAAAGCTTTCACACCGAGCATCTTGGGCTGCGAATCGCGCCCGTTTCGCGTAGAGCCGCCGCCTTTTTTCTGTGCCATGACCTTGGCTCCTTATGCGGAAATATCGCCAATTTGCAGTTCAGTGAACTGCTGACGATGTCCTTGACGTTTCTGATAATGCTTGCGACGGCGCATTTTGAAAATGTGCACTTTGTCGTGCTTGCCATGCGCCAACACCGTGGCTTTGACAGTTGCGCCGGACACCAGGGGCGTGCCAACTTTCAGATCTGCGCCGTTGCCAACTGCCAGAACTTGGTCGATCACGATTTCCTGGCCCACGTCCGCAGCAATCTGTTCTACTTTAATTTTTTCGCCGGCAGCAACACGATACTGTTTGCCGCCGGTTTTTATGACCGCGTACATAATGACCTCTTGATTGGAATTCCCCAAGACTGACCCTGAGGAACCCAAGATTTTAGCACGGACTTGAGCTGATGCAAAGAGGGGCGCATTTTTCACGTCTTGCGTCGTCCTTATAATTGCGCTTGCACTTGGCTTTCACCCTGGAATCCAAGCTTGAAAGTTGCCTGAACAGCCTGATTTAAGCCAATTGTCTACTTTTGTCCCTACTTTGACGCCTACTCCCGCCCAAGCGCTGGCCTTGGTTGCGCCAGACATGGCGCAAGTCGATCTGGTAATCTCTGAGCGCCTAAGCTCGGGCGTGCCCTTGGTTGGACAGGTGGCAAAGTACATCATTTCGGCGGGTGGAAAGCGGCTTCGCCCCGTTATCTTGCTGTTGACCTGCGGGGCATTGGGCTACCTAAACCCCGACAAATTCAACATGGCCGCCGTCGTGGAGTTCATCCACACCGCCACCTTACTGCACGATGATGTGGTGGACGAGTCCACTTTGCGCCGGGGTAAGCCCACCGCCAACGAGCATTTTGGCAACCCCGCCAGCGTGCTGGTGGGCGATTTCTTGTACTCCCGAGCCTTCCAAATGATGGTCCACGCCGGCAGCATGCGCATCATGCAAGTGCTGGCCGACGCCACCAACGTGATTGCAGAAGGCGAAGTCATGCAGTTGATGAACATGCACGACCCCCATCTCGACGAAGCGGGCTATTTGCTGGTGATCCGTTCCAAAACAGCCAAATTGTTTGAGGCCAGCGCTCGCTTGGGGGCCATATTGGCTGGCAGCTCGGCTGAGGTGGAGCAAGCCTGCGCCGATTTCGGCCAATCCTTGGGCACCGCTTTTCAAGTGATCGACGATGTGCTCGACTACGAAGGGCAAAGCGCCGAGATGGGCAAAAACTTGGGCGACGATTTGCGCGAAGGCAAAGCCACCCTGCCCCTGATCTTGGCCATGCAACGGGGCACCTCTGCCCAGCGCGACTTGGTCCAACACGCCATTGAAACTGGATCGGTCGATCAGTTGCCCGCCGTGATCGACATCGTGCGCGAAACCGGCGCACTCGAGGGCAGCCGCAAAGCGGCCATGTCAGAAGCCCAACGCGCCATCAACGCCGCCAAACTCTTGCCCCCTGGCCCCTACACAGACGCCTTGGTGGCACTGGCCTCTCAGCTGCTAGAGCGGCGGACCTAAGAGGCTTACGGGCACCCGCCCGTGCAGGCCCCAGCGCAGCAGGGGCTGCTCATCACATATCTGGAATCAAGCGTTTGCCTAGGCTGATGGCCTCATCGTTGCCGTAGCCCAAGCGTGCATAAAAAGCCAGGGCCTGCGCGTTGGTGTTTCGCACTTGCAAGTTGATTTTGGGGCAGCCAACGCTCAAGAGCAGTTGCTCGCCATGGTCCATCATGGCTCTGGCAAAACCAAGCCTTTGCTGATCAGGGTGCACAGCCAAATAATTCACCCACCCGCGGTGCCCTTCATAGCCAAACATGGCGCTAGCCACAAGCTGCCCCTGCTTGAGCCCCACCAAAAACCATTCACGGTTCACAGCCAATTTGCGCTCGATGTCCAGCCCCGGATTGTTCCAAGGGCGCGTGAGTTCACACACTTGCCACAGCGCAATGACGGCGGCGCGGTCTGTGTCTTGGTAAGCGCGAATTTGCATGTTCAACCCCTGTGTTTTGCAAAAGCTCGACTGTACCTTTGCGCGGGCTGGCTGGCAGGGCAATGCAAGAATTTTTCAAGCTGACTCACCCATCCCCAATAACTGCGCAAACCTGCCCAAGTCCACATTGCCTCCGCTGATGATCACCCCCACGCGCTGGCCTTTCAGCGCCGCGCCGGCTTGAATGGCTGCGGCCAAAGACAAGCAGCCAGTGGGCTCTACAACCATCTTCATGCGCTCAGCATAAAAGCGCATGGCCTGCACCAATTGCCCGTCGGTCACGGTGTGAATGCCATCGACCCATGCGCGAATGATTTCAAAAGTTATCTCACCCACCATGGGTGTTTGCGCGCCATCTGCAATCGTGACGGGCGTTTGGATTTTGACGCGCTCGCCTTGGCGCAAAGACTGCTGAACATCATTGCCTGCCTCAGGCTCAACACCGTAAATTTTGCACTGCGCAGAGCGTGCTTTGGCCGCCAAAGCGCTGCCGCTGAGCAAACCGCCGCCGCCCAAACAGACAAACAGCGCATCCAGCGCACCCACCTCGTCAAACAATTCCAAGGCCGCAGTGCCTTGGCCCGCGATCACATCGGCATGATCAAACGGCGGAATGAAGGTCATGCCCTTTTGCGCAGCCAACTCTTTTGTCAAGGCCCCAGCATCATCTTTGTACCGGTCGTAACCGATCACGGTGGCACCATAGCCTTGCGTGGCCGCAAGCTTGGCCGCAGAAGCATCGTGGGGCATGAAAATGGTGGCAGGCATGCTCAAAATTTTGGCCGACAAGGCAATGGCTTGCGCGTGATTGCCAGACGAGTAGGTCACCACACCGGACTTGCGCTGAGCTGCAGAGAATTGGGCCAAGGCATTGAAGCCACCTCGGAATTTAAAGGCCCCCATGCGCTGAAAATTTTCGCACTTGAAATAAATTTGCGCACCCAACTGCGTGTTCAGCGTGACCGACTGCAAGACGGGTGTGAGGTGTGCGTGCCCGTGCAGACGCTTCGCGGCGGCCAGGACATTTTCAAAAGTGGGCAGGGTCAGCATGGTTTTAAAAGATTATGCTTGCACCATGGCCCTGATCTCAGAAATTCGCACCGATGACTTGACAGACTCACGCGTGCACGATTTTCTATACGCGCACCTGCAAGACATGCACGCCAGCTCGCCGCCCGAAAGTGTGCACGCTTTAGATCTGCAAGCGCTACAAAGCCCAGACATCACATTTTGGACCGCATGGCTTGAAGGCCAGCTGGTGTCTATGGGCGCGCTCAAGCAGTTAAGCGCTGCCCACGGAGAAATTAAATCGATGCGCACTGCGCCGCAGTGGCGTGGCCGCGGAATTGCCAAACAGCTCTTAACTCACATCTTGCAGCAAGCGCGAAGCCGGGGCTTGACGCAAGTGAGCCTTGAAACCGGCAGCATGGCCAGTTTCGCCGCTGCGCGAGCGCTTTACCTGAAGCACGGTTTCAAAGATTGCCCGCCGTTTGCAGACTACCAACCCGACCCCCACAGCGTGTTCATGACACTTGATTTAGGCGTCTAAAAGGGGACTTAAAAGGGGTATCAAAAGGGGACGCAAAAGGGGACGCTACCCTTTTCCACCCTTTTTCGACGCCCCCCACAACGTGTTCATGGCACTTGATTCATGCAGATGAATGTGGCAGCCATAACCGATTTTTGTCATTTTTGATTTAAATCAATATCTTTTCTATAAATTAGACATATAATTCAACTCAGTACTAATTAGAAAGCTCCTCATGATTCGTGCATTGGTCTGCTCTTTTGCCTTGGTAAGCCTGCAAGGATGCGCTTCTCTGCCTGCGACATGGGCTGCGAAAACACTTGAAACGCAAGGGGACTTCAACCCAGCAACAGATCCGACGACGGGCAATTTTTCCAAATACAAGTCAGACCGCTTGGCATGTCTGCAGCAAACTACATCCGAATTTGAAAGCAAGATGGAAATAGGAAACAACGACATCGTTCGCTTCAGGGCTTGTCTGATCGCAAAGGGCCACAAGCTTCTGAGCTGAAGCAGGGAAAAGGGTAACGTCCCCTTTTAAGCCCCCTTTTAAGCGTCCCCTTTTAAAGGGTAACATCCCCTTTTAACGTCCCCTTTTAATGGGCCTTGATGGGCTTTGCTCACAACAAGAACTGAATGCCTAGCACGCCGACTAAAGACAGACCCCATCTCTCACCGGCCGAAATGAGCGAGTTGCTCATTCCAGCGGAGAATTTCAGCTTGGGGCAGGTTGACCGGTTTTACAAATGGCGTAATTTATTTTTATTTGCTGTTGTACTTGTTTTCTTGGTCAAGCTCTTGCTCTTTCCCGAGAGCGTTTTGACCGACTTTGCATTCAGCCCCAGCAAAAAAGAGACGCTTGAAATTTACCTTCAATACCGCGGCGCATACCTTTTGTTTGGCGCCATGGTTTATGCGGTGAGTTACATCAACGACTGGCACTTTGAAAAAGTGGCCTTGACTTTTTGCGTATTGCCCATCGTCTCTTTGGTGCTTGACAGTGTCAATGTGTATGCCGAACTTCGCAGCTCCCATTCTTGGAGCATTTGGCTGTGGATTGCATCGCGTTTGATCGCTATTTATTGCTTGTTCATGAATTACCTGAACATGGCACGCATACCGCCCATGCCCAGGCGTTTCAGGTCTTGAGTCGAATCAAGTCAAAAAATGCCGCGGCATGGCGGGCGATCGATCGCAGCGCAAGGCGTTGAGCAGCAAGCAATACAAAAAACCCAATCGAATCAAAATGGCGACCATGACCTTGGCTGGAATGTGCACGTCGTTGAAACTGTAAATGTTGATCAAATCAAACGCAAGGTGGCTCAGCACCATGGCAAAGGTGATCAAAGCAATTTTCTCGAAGTGCCAGTCACGCGTGTAACTGAAGATATAAATGCATGTGGTGCCCATGATGAACGTCAGTCGGTACATCAGCATTGGCCGCATAGGGCCGGAGCCGCCCGGAAAATTAAACGCTTGAAAAGCTTCTTCTCGCAAGAAATAAAGCAACAACAATGAGACCGCCACAACAAACAACAGGTAGGCGTTGCGAAACTTAAAATTTTTGTCTACGCCCAATGCTTTGTCTTGTGCCCCAGAGTTCATGCGGACTTCTCGAATGCGCTGCAGAATTTTTTCGCACAAAAAAATCTCAATGCGACTGCAGCTTGCGCTTGCCAGTGTAGCTGCACTTCCAAGTCACAAAACGTTTACCATGCAGGCTCTTTCAAAAAGGACCTGGCTCCATGAACTCCAGCATTTCCAAAAACCCACTCGGCGCATCTGGCTTGAAGGTCTTGCCCGTTGGCCTGGGCTTGATGTCTTTGTCGGGCGTGTATGGCCAGTCCAGTGACGCCAATGGCATCAGTGTCATCCACCGGGCGATCGAGCTGGGCGTGAATTTTCTCGATTCGGCAGACATGTACGGCTGGGGTCACAACGAGACCTTGCTCGGACAAGCGCTCAAAGGCAAACGCGATGGCATCGTGCTGGCCACTAAATTTGGCCAAGTCAAAAGTGACACTGGCGCCAACATCGTCAACGGCCGCCCCGAATATGTACGCGCCGCCTGCGAGGCCAGCCTTAAGCGCTTGGGGCTGGAGGTGATTGACCTGTATTACACCCACCGCATTGACCCCCAGGTTGCCATTGAAGAGACCGTGGGCGCCATGGCAGATTTGGTCAAGGCTGGCAAAGTTCGCGCGCTGGGTTTGTGCGAGGCCAGCCCTGAGACCATTCGCCGCGCGCACAAGGTTCACCCCCTGGCTGCGATTCAAACCGAGTACTCATTGCTTTACCGCGAACCAGCCGAAGAAACGCTCAAAACCACCCGTGAGCTGGGTATTTCATTTGTGGCTTACTCGCCTTTGGGCCGAAGCATTTTGACGGGTCAAGTTCACAGTGCAGACGAAGTCATGAACGACAGACGCAAAGATCACCCCCGCTTTCAAGGCGAAAATTTTGCACTCAACCAGCAGTTGCTCACGCCAATGGTTCAGATAGCCAAGTCGAAAAACTGCACGCTAGGTCAACTGGCCTTGGCTTGGTTGTTGGCCCAAGGCCAAGACATCATTGCCATTCCGGGCACCAAACAAGTTCAGCGTGTTGAAGAAAACTTGGGCGCATTGCAGGTTGATTTATCTGACTCTGAGTTGGCCAGTTTGACCCTGGCTTTCCCCAGTGGGGCAGCTGCAGGCACGCGTTACCCAGCCGGCGCCATGAAGGGGGTTTATTTATAAAAACTCGGCTCTCAAAACTCAGCCGATAATCGCTGGGTCAGTTCAAATTAACAATAAGAGAGACACATGACTGCCGTACAACTCACCCCCTTAGAATTGAAAATCAAAATGCACCCCCATACGCGACCTCTGCTGCACATTGCCAAAACCTTTGCGCTGGTGATTGCCATGGCCCTGCCCATCACGGCGGCCATTTGCACCAGCGCCAGCGCCACCACCTTGCGTGTGGCCAACCAGGGTGACGCCTTGTCGATGGACCCACACTCATTGGCAGAGGCCGTGCAACTGGCTTTTTTGGGCAATATTTTTGAGCCACTTGTAACCAACGACAAAGCCCTCAAACCGATTCCAGGGTTGGCCACCAAGTGGTCGCTCGTATCACCCAACGTATGGCGTTTTGAGTTGCGCAAGGGCGTGAAGTTTCATGACGATCGCCCCTTCAGCGCCGACGATGTGGTCTTCTCGCTGCAGCGCGCTCGCGGTGAAGGCTCCGACATGAAAGGCAACTTGGCTTCAGTGCGAGATATCCGAAAAGTTGACGACTACACCGTCGACGTGGAAACCAACGGCCCCAACCCGATCCTGCCCAACTTGCTGACCATGACGTACATGATGAGCAAATCCTGGGCTGAAGCCAATGCAGCTGAGCGCCCGGTAGACCGGCGCAAAGGCGTTGAAAACACAGCCACCACCAAAGCCAACGGCACCGGCCCCTACCGTTTGCGCGAGCGCCAGCCCAGTGTAAAAACCACACTCACCCGCAACCCCACTTACTGGGGCCCCATTGAAGGCAACGTGACCGAGGTCGTGTTTCAGCCCATCAGCAACGATGCAACGCGTGTGGCTGCTTTGATCTCCAACGAGGTTGACTTGATCGACCCTCTGCCCCTGCAAGACGTCCCCAAACTGCAAGCCAACTCAGCCCTGCGTGTGGCACAAGGCAAGGAGTCGCGCATTGTGTTTTTTGGCTTCGACCAAAAGCGTGATGAACTTCTTTACTCCAATGTGAAGGGTAAAAATCCGTTCAAAGACAAACGCGTTCGTCAAGCCTTTTTGCAAGCCATCGACACACAAACCATCATTGACAAAGTCATGCGCAAAGCCGCCTACCCCGCCGCTTTGATGGTGGCCGAAGGCATGAATGGCTACTCCGCCCAGAACGACAAGCGTTTGCCCTTTGACCCCATTGCAGCCAAGCGTTTGCTCACTGAGGCGGGTTACCCCGACGGATTTGAAGTCACGCTGAACTGCCCCAATGATCGCTATGTCAATGACTCTGAAGTCTGCGTGGCTTCAGCTGCTTACCTGGCGCGCATTGGCGTGAAAGTGCGAGTGGATGCAGAGCCCAAAGGCACGTATTTCACCAAAGTGCTCAAGCGCGACACCAGCTTTTTCATGGTGGGCTGGTCGCCTGCGGGTTATGACGCTCACAACGCCTTGTTCTACCTCATGGCCACCCCTGCTGGCACCGCAGGCCAAGGCTCATGGAACATGGGCGCCTACAGCAATGCACGCCTTGATACATTGACCAGCGCCATTCAAATTGAAACCGATCTGACCAAGCGCACCGCCATGATGAACGAAGCACTGGCCTTGCACCGAGACGATGTGGGCCACATTCCGATGCACCAACAGTCTCTGGCTTGGGGCATGCGTGCCAATGTCGAGATTGCACAGCGCGCCGACAACTACATGTTCTTCAAGTGGGCCAGCGTGCGCTGAAAACCACTCACCTGACAAGCACCGCCCGGTCAGTCTTCAGAGCCTTGCGCTAAGTGCGCCTGGATCAAGGCCGGCAGTGTTTGGGGCGATTGAATGCGAAGCAATTTGTTGACATTGGTTTGCCCAAACACAACTTCAATTTGTTTGCTTGAAACGCCAAACTCTTTGGCTAAAAATTTGACCATGTGATCCGTGGCTTTGCCGCCTTCAGGCGCGGCGGTCACACTGATTTTGAGTTGATGGCCTTTGATTTTTCCTATCGCATCTTTTTTCGAGCTCGGCTTGCCCAACACATAAAGCACCAGGGTCGATCCCTCCCAATGGCAACAGGTTTTCACATCGGGCTGCACAGCGGTCTTCACGTGGGTGTGCAACCCCAAAAAGTCAACACCGCCTGCAACAATGCTTCAGGTGCTTCTTCAGGAATGTAATGCCCGCAGGGCAATGCTCGGCCACTGGCTTGATGGGCTACAAGTCGCCACTCGTCTAATGGCGCAAAACATTTTTGCACCACCCCTTGATCACCCCACAAAACCAACAGGGGTTGTTCAAGCCGATTGCCAGTGTTCATATCCGCTTGGTCATGTACCAAGTCAATGCTGGCACTGGCGCGGTAATCCTCACACAAGCCATGGGCCGCCCCTGGCAAGGCCAAGCAGCGCTGGTACTGCGCTAATGCACGCGCATCGAAAGGCGCCAAGCCTGCACTGCGATTGCCCATGACTTCCAGCACATAGGCATGCGGGTCAGCTTGAATCAAGCGTTCAGGCATGGCGGTGGGCTGAATCAAAAAAAACCAATGCCAATAAGCACGCGCAAACTCTTGTGTGGTTTGCTGGTACATCGCCAGCGTGGGGGCCACATCCAGCAACACCAAGCTTTTGACAGCGTGGGGGTGATCTAATGCCATGCGGTGCGCCACGCGTGCACCTCGGTCATGGGCTAAAACGTCAAAGCGATCAAAGCCCAGTTGATGCATCACACTGATCTGGTCCTGCGCCATGCTTCGTTTGGCATAGTTGGAATGATCGGGTAAACCCTTAGGCTTTGAAGAGTCGCCGTAGCCCCTCAAATCAGCGGCGACCACCGTGAAGTGCTTGGCCAGATCAGGTGCAATTTTGTGCCAAATGGCATGCGTTTGAGGGTGGCCATGCAGCAACAGCAAAGGCGGCCCTGCCCCACCGATGGCAGCGCAGATGACTTGATCTGACTCGACTTGAATCAGTTGGTGCTCGAAGTTGGGAAATAAGTCCTGCAAGTGCATGCCTGAAGGTTGATTCATCCGTGTTTTGGCTTAAACTGCAAACGCACAATTTTAGCGAGTACATCCAAGATGTCAGAAATCCGCCCTGCTGCAAATCGACCAGAAGTTCACCGCCCCGTTGCGCAACGTCCTGCCAAATCCGAGCATCCAGCCAATGAACTGAAGCCTCAACAATTAGAAGCGCGAAGAGAAGCGCCCAAATCCGATAAGGCCAAGGGCGGAATAGTGGATGTGAGGGTTTAACGCCAACATGAAAAGCAAATAAGGCATTGCTGCTTATTTGCTTTTCATGCGGTTAAGAAGAGAAAGTTTTACAGGCCGCCGTTTTGCTGAGCCACCATCATGTACAACATGGGTATGGAGAGCATGGTGTTGATGCGTGAAGTGATCATGGCGGTACGTGCAGCAACTGGTTTTTCTTCAGGGCTGACTTCCACCAGGCCAAGTGCTTTTTGTTGATTGGGCCAAATGATGAACCAGACATTAAAGGCCATCACCAAAGCGATCCACATGCCCATGCCAATGGCACGCACAGGGCGCTCAAGCGACAAAGCGTTGACCAAGTAGCCGCTCATGAAGGCCAAAAGCAAGCCCGTGACGACCGTGGCCAATGCTGCATAACGGAACCAAAACAACGCGGCAGGCGCGATGACTTTGCTGACAGCGGGCTTTTGCTCATCAGGAATCTTGGGCATGGAGGGCATTTGAACGAAATTGAAGTAGTACAGCAATCCGACCCACATCACGCCGCAGGCCACATGCAACCAGCGCATGGCAAATGTGCCCCATGCGTGGTCAAACTTGGTCTCGCTACCAGACAGCAACACCAACGCGATCAGCAATACCAAGCCACTGGCCAAAGTTTGCCAGAGCGATTGAAAGATTTTTGTCATTTTTTCATCCTAAATTTGGGTTACCTGATGGAACAAATTGCAGCATGGGATTGAAGGCTCACCCGAGTTTGAAGCCGAGCGCATACTGACACACTTGATTTTTAAAAACAAGCAATTTTGCCTCAAATCGCATGTATGTGCTGAGCACACAATTAGCCCACTGAATAGGCATGTTTTGAAAATGGTGATTATTAGGCTAACCTTACATTTTGCGCATGAATTTCAGACTCATCACCATTTGATCAAAGGACAACACCATGGCCAAAGCATATTGGATCAGCACTTATCGCTCCATCACCGACAACGATGCACTGGCCGCCTATGCCAAGCTGGCGGGCCCCTCTCTGAGCGCAGCAGGTGGAACATTTTTGGCACGCGGTGTGCCTGCCGCAGTCAAGGAAAGTGGCCAGCAAATGCGCACGGTTCTCATCGAGTTTGAAAGCCTGGCCGCTGCCTTGGCTGCCTATGACACCCCCGGCTACAAAGCGGCCCTTGCCGCATTGGGCAGCAACGCGGTGGTGCGCGATATTCGAATCATTGAAGGGGTTTGAATTTAAATTGGATCCTGTGCATGCTCTAGCATGGCCAGGGCCTGGCTCATGTTGCAAATTGTGTTTGCTAAACTTCTACCATGCCTGCACCTTCCCCCGCCCCAAGCATGCTCTGGGCAGACCTCAGAGTATCGGGGTGGGCATGGCTGTTTTTTCTGAGCCTAGCAGGCTCGCTCACAGGCTGCGGTACGCCGCCGTCCCAGAGAGTCCAGACGGAAAATGCCGCTTCCCGCTTGTCCGTGGAACAGGCCAAAGATGTGACCGTTTACGCGGTTGGACTGGTGGGCACACCCTACCGCTGGGGCGGGAACACACCAGAATCTGGTTTTGACTGCAGCGGATTGATTGCACACGTTTACCAAAAAAGTGCACGCCTTAAAACACCTCGCACAGTGGCTGAACTCAAAGACTGGGGCGTCCCCATCACCACGAATGCGATTCGTTCAGGAGATTTGATCATTTTCAGCAAAGGCAACGAAAGTACCCACGCCGGTATTTACGTCGGTGAGGGACGATTTGTCCACGCTCCAGCCACTGGCGGGCGGGTGCGTTTGGACCGCTTCAGCAGCGGCTATTGGTCAAACTACAAGATCGCATTCAATCGGCCTTGAATGAATGTGAATTTGTGCATCTGGCAGCCGTCATTTCCTGCCCGCCTCAGCGTTTCGCAGCGATGACTGGCCAAGTTTGACGGACGGGGTGTCAACTGCTGAGCTTAAAAAGGCCGCTTGATTCAGCCCCGAAGCACGCAATCGGCGCTCCAATCTTGGGCGCTGTGGCGCTTTCCAAACAGTTTTAGCCTGTTTTTGATCGTGGCCTAGATTTGAAATGTTGCATTCATGCTATGTAGCATTTATACTATCTAACATGAGCAGAAACGAAGAAGCCCCAGTCTATAACCGCATCGCTGAACAGCGTGAGTTCGTTGGTATGTCGCGTCAACAATTGGCAGAGATTGTTCACGTTCACTATCAAACCATCGGCTATCTAGAGCGCGGCGAATACAGCCCTAGCTTGGCTTTAGCACTTCGTATCGCTGAAGTATTTGGCACCGATGTTCAGCGTTTGTTTTCTATCAAACCTTTCAAGAAAGGCAAATGAAATGAGTGACAAAAGCAAAAAAGATTTTTATTGGGTAGAAGGTGTCACACGAGATGCGGTTGTTCGCAGTCTTGCCGATAACAATCCTTCTGTCTTCCGAAATCAACGCAACAGAAAACTGTTGATCGTGTTAGTTTCATTCTTGATCATTGTCTCGGCTGTATCGATTTTTATAGAGCATCCGAAAGTACGCTCCTATTTAGAGATCGCAACTTTGGCAAGCGTGCTGATTCTGTATTTCAAATTGAGAGCATCTGTTCGGCATGTTGCAGATGCGCCTGACGAACTGTTGGATGAAAGACTCATTGCCATTCGCAATGCTGGATACTTAGACGCGTATCGCAACATGGGCGGCATTGGATTGGTGTATGTTTTAATCTATTTTTTGATGGTCCTTGAAATCATTAGCCCCTCGCGTCCAATAGGCGACATAGCGTTTTCGCAAACCATTATTTCTTACTATATGTGGTTTGCTTGCATGCCATCCATGGTGTTGGCTTGGACCATGCCCTCTGAAAGGGCTGCTGAACAATGATCAGTGCCCCGCTTCGTTTTTGGGAAGTTCGGTTGGTGTATGAAGTTTTTTCAGGACAACGCACGATTCGTGTCCTGCGAATGTGGACGCATGACGATGAGCTCAGAGGCAACCGCCATAGCCCAATACAGATCTGTCCGTTTGGCAAATTGGCATGTATTTTGCCGCATTGAATTCCAAACGCACAAATTCTTACATTTAAAAATCAGCACATGCTTTTGAGCCCATCTTGAAGGATCATTCAAGCGCCTGAACTTTCACGAAAGGGTGCAGCCATGGCCAAAGATGCTCCAGCCCCAGCGGGCTTGACCGCAGAGGATGTGCCTGTGGTGCTTTATTTGCAACAAGCGCTTGATCAGGCCGTTGCCCTGAGAGCCTCAGACTTGCACTTTGAACCGTTTGAGCAACATTACCGAGTGCGCTTGCGCGTGGACGGGCAGTTGCGCGAAATTGCGCCGCCACCATTTACACTGAAAGACCAGTTGGGTTCACGCATCAAAGTTTTATCGCGCCTGGACATTGCAGAAAAGCGTTTGCCGCAAGATGGCCGCATGCAAGTGCAAGTTGCGGGTGCCAAGCGGCTAGATTTGCGCGTGAGCACCCTGCCCACTTTGTTTGGCGAAAAATTGGTCATGCGGGTGTTAGATGGCAATGCGGCACATTTCAATCTCGACACTTTAGGCTACAACGCATTGCAAAAAAATAACTTGCTGCGCGCGATTCAAAAACCCCATGGCTTGGTGCTCGTGACAGGCCCCACAGGCTCAGGCAAAACACAGTCGTTGTATGCCTGCTTGAATTTATTGAACACGCCCGACGTCAACATAGCCACAGTGGAAGACCCTTCAGAAATTCAATTGCCTGGCGTCAATCAAGTCAACGTGCATGACAAGGTGGGCTTAGGTTTTTCGGCGGCACTTCGGGCATTCCTGCGGCAAGACCCTGATATTTTGATGGTCGGAGAAATTCGCGATCATGAGACCGCTGACATCGCCATCAAGGCTTCACAAACTGGGCATTTGGTGCTCTCGAGCTTGCACACCAACGACGCACCCAGTAGCCTGACACGCCTGCGCAACATGGGCATTGCGCCTTACAACATTGTCTCGAGCGTCTCTCTGATCAGCGCGCAGCGCTTGGTGCGCAGGTTGTGTGTGCATTGTCGCCAAGCGGTGCAAGTCTCCCAAGAAACCCAGCAAGAATTTGAATTGCCAATGACGCCAGAGCCTCCCGTTTTTTATGCTGCCAAAGGTTGTGCGCAGTGCCACAAAGGTTATTGGGGCCGGGTCGGGATTTTTCAAGTCATGCCCCTATCGCAGGCTTTGCAGGACTTGCTGCTCAGCGATGCCAGTCAAGCCCAATTGAGCATGCAGGCACAACGCGAAGGGGTACTGAGCTTGCGGCAATCGGGTTTGCAAAAAGCCTTGCAAGGCATCACCTCACTTGAAGAAGTTTTGGCGGCCACCAGTGTTTGACAACAGCGCCATGCGCAAGGCTGTTTTGCGAAGGCAGAATCCTTTGCAGCCGCCGCCCAGTGCCATGCGCAACCCCATGACTGTGCTTGCGCCGGCAAAGTTAAGAGATTTTTTTGCGAAGAAAAATATCAAAGCCACCGAATTGGCACTGCTGACTCGCCAGCTTTGCGCGCTGCTTCGCGCTGGCGTGCCGTTGATTCAAGCCTTTGAGTTGTTGGCCGGCAGCGCCAGCAATCCCAGCATGCGTGAGTTGGTTCAAGCCTTGCAGCAAGACATCGCCTCCGGCACCGCCATGCATGCGGCATTTCGCAAACACCCAGAACACTTCAGCGCCTTGTATTGCAGTTTGCTGGCTGCCGGTGAAGAAGCCGGTATTTTGGACAGTTTGTTAGAAAAACTGGCCGACACCTTGGAGGCCAATGAAGCCATGAAAGCCCGCGTGCGCAGCGCTTTGCTCTACCCCGCAACGGTGCTGACCGTGGCCAGCGCAGTCGTCGGCGTGATCATGGTGTGGGTGGTCCCAGTTTTTCAAGACGTCTTCAAAAGCATGGGGGCCGCTTTGCCTTTGCCGACTTTGGTGGTGGTGGCCCTGAGTGCCTTTCTGACAGAATGGGCATGGGCCATGGTGTTGGTGGCCATTGTTTTCCTGGGCTTGGGTTTACAGGTGCTCCAGCGCCACCTTTGGGCCCAACTGGCTTTGGAGCAGTGGCAGCGGCGCTTGCCGGTGGTGGGCGCCATGCTCCGCGCGTCCACCAGCGTGCGCTTTGCACAGACGCTTGCTGCATTGCTGCAAGCGGGCATTCCTTTGGCCGAAGCTTTGCAGCCGGTGGCTTCGGCTTGCGGCTCACGTTTGCTCGAGCAAGCCAGCAGTACGATGGTACGGCAAATTCAACAAGGCAGCAGTTTGAGTCAGGCCATGTCAAAATCAAACTTGTTTCCCCACTTGATGCTTCAGATGTGTGCAATTGGAGAGGAAACAGGTACCCTGGAGGCTTTGTTGAGTAAATCCGCCAACTTACTCGAAACCCAAGTCAACCAATGGGTCAATAACCTGGCCAGCATGCTGGAGCCCGCCATCATGGTGATCTTAGGGGTGGTCGTTGGCGGCATTTTGGTCGCGATGTACCTGCCAATTTTTAAATTAGGACAAGTTTTTTGAACCCGCCCAACATGCCCATGCCCTTGTTACAAAGTTCCGGGTTTCTCACCCTTGACGCGGCCAGCTTGCCCTCGGGCTGGGACTTGCTTGGCGCTGCAATTTTGGGTTTGTTGATCGGCAGCTTTTTGAATGTGCTGATTTATCGTTTGCCATTGATGCTGCAAAAAGAGCCTTTCAACTTGTCCGTGCCTGGCTCGCATTGCCCCCACTGCCAACATCCTTTGCAAGCTCGTGATTTGTGGCCTGTCTTGTCTTTTATTTTTTCAAAAGGGCGTTGTCGTCACTGTGGGCACGCGGTGACATGGCGCTATCCGGCCGTGGAGGTTTTAACGGCCACGCTCTTTGCGGCCTGTGTGCTTAAGTGGGGGGCCACTTGGCAAGGCCTGGCTGCTTGTTTTTTCTCAGCCTGTGTGCTGGCTTTGGCATGGATCGATTGGGACACATTTTTATTGCCTGACGCTTTGACTCAACCCTTGCTGTGGTCCGGCCTGTGCGCCAGCGCCTTGCACTTGACGCACGTGCCTTTGCATGAAGCACTGGCCGGCGCAGTGGGTGGCTATGCTGTGCTGTGGGCAGTTTACTGGGGCTTCAAGCTGTGCACAGGCAAAGAAGGCATGGGCTATGGCGACTTTAAGTTGATGGCCGCACTGGGCGCATGGCTGGGCGCATGGGCCTTGTTGCCCGTGCTGTTGATGGCTTCAGTGGGTGGCTTGGTTTGGGGGGTGTTTCAAAAAATCAGGGGGCAACTGGGCGACAATGGACATGTTCCTTTTGGCCCCTTCTTAGCAAGCGCCGCCTGGGTTTGCATGTTTGGGGGCATCTCGTTTGGAGTTTGACAGCACGATGCACACCCCTGTTCGCATTGGATTGACTGGCGGCATTGGCAGCGGCAAAAGCACTGTGGCACAGATCCTGGCCGATTTGGGCGCTGCCGTGATCGACGCAGACGCCATCTCACGTAGCCTGACGCTGGCGGGTGGACTGGCCATGCCCGAGGTTCTGGCGGCTTTTGGAGCCGACATGGTCTTGCCCGATGGGGCCATGAACCGCCAAGCCATGCGGACCAAGGTGTTTGCACACCCAGACAGCAAACGGCAATTGGAAGCCATCATTCACCCCTGGGTGGCCCGGCTCATCCAAGAAAAAGCCCAGCACGCGGCTGAAAGTGGCAAAAAATGCATTGTTTATGACATTCCGCTGCTGGTCGAGTCGATCGCGCGCTGGCGCGGGCAGCTTGACCAGATTTGGGTGGTTGACTGCGCACCTGACACGCAAGTGCAGCGGGTGGTTGCTCGCAGTGGTTTGACCCCCGCTGAAGTCGCGCAAATCATGGCCCAGCAGGCCACGCGGGAGCAGCGCCTGGCCTGTGCCGATGTGGTCATCTACAACCAAGACCTCGATTTGGCAGGTTTGAAGCGCTTGGTCCATAAAAAGGCAGCTGACTTCGGGCTATGATCACGCCACTGAAAGAAGCCGCGTGATACTTTACGAATATCCCCTGAACGAGCGCATACGCACCTATTTGAGACTGCAACATTTGTTTGTCCGCTTAGGCTTGCTGATTCAGCGCAAAGAAGCCCTTGACCACCATTACGCGCTTTCCACTTTGTTTGAGGTCATGGAAGTAGCTTCGCGCTCGGAGCTCAAGTCGGAAGTTTTGAAAGACTTGGACAAGCACAAGCAGCAACTCAACAGTTACCGAGGCAACCCCGCCATTTCAGAAGCTGCTTTGGACTTGATCGTCGATCAATTGAATGAGCGCTTTGATGCGCTCAATGGCGTGGCCGGCAAGATGGGCAGCGCCTTGAGCGAAAGCGACTTTTTAAGCAGCGTTCGCAGCCGATCCGCCATTCCTGGCGGCACGTGCGAATTTGATTTGCCCGCCTACCATGCGTGGCAACACCACGATGCCAGCAGCCGCCAAGCCGATCTGAGCGAATGGTCGATGCACTACGCGCCCTTGGCGCAATCTGTTCAGTTACTTTTGAAAATGCTGCGCGATTCAGGCTCAACCCAAAAAGTGATGGCTTCGGCTGGCCAGTTGCAGCAAAATTTACCGCAAGGCCGCAATTTTCAACTGCTGCGTTTGCGCATTGATTCAAGTTTGAACTTGGTGCCTGAGATCAGTTGCAACCGACTCTTGGTGGTGATCCGGTTGATGAGCCATCAAGCAGATGGCAAGTTGCTCACAAGCCGTGAGGACACGCCTTTTGAGATGACTTTGTGTGCATAAGCGGTCTGCGCCATGAGCGAGCCAAAATCTAAAGTCACCCAAGTGCCCTGCCCCAGTTGTGGCCAGCCCAGTCTTTTCAGCGCAGACAACCCTTACCGCCCTTTTTGCAGCGCTCGCTGCAAGGGAATTGATCTGGGTGCTTGGGCGAATGAAAGCTTCAGGCTTGCGCAAGAACCACCGAGTGATCAAGACGCGTGAGTGGGCCCGTGAAATTGCCGCTCTTGCGCCAACCAGGCTAGCACCGGCACCGTGCCCGGCAAAACCGGCTTAACCTGCACGGGCAAACTTTGCCAAGCAAAGCTTTGACCTTCACGCATTTGCAACTCACCGTGCCAAGCGCTGATCTTGCAAAAATTCAAACGCACCAAGGCGTGGGGGTAGTCAACCACTTGCTCGCGCCACAATGCAGCATCGGCAATCTCAATCCCCAGTTCTTCTTGCAACTCGCGGTGCAGCGCTTGCTCTATGCTCTCACCGGCTTCGAGTTTGCCACCTGGAAATTCCCAGTAACCTGCATAGACTTTGCCAGGCGGTCTGGAGGTCAGGAGAAAGCGACCGTCTGCTTGCAGCAACACGCCCACGGCCACATCCACAATGACGCGGTCATTGCCGCCCTCGCGTTGCAGATGGCTGTCAGCCACCAAAAGGGGGTTGCGCATGGCCTGTGCAGGGTTTGGCGAGTGGCTCAAGCAGCGCTGGCGCGCCGCCCTATGAAGTCACGGGCAAACTGGTAGGCCACGCGGCCACTGCGCGAGCCGCGCTCCAAGGCCCAAACCAGAGCCTCAGGACGCGCAGCTTGAATCACAGCTTCAGTCGCACCCAATGAGCGCATCCACTGCGCCGTGATGGTCAAATACTCTTCCTGCGAGAAGGGGTAAAAACTGATCCACAAACCAAAACGCTCAGACAAAGAAATTTTCTCTTCGATGACCTCACCCGGGTGCACTTCCCCGTCGTCGGTGTGGGTGTAGCTGAGGTTGTCCTTCATGTACTCGGGCATTAAATGGCGGCGGTTGCTGGTGGCATAAATCAGCACATTGGGCGTGGCTGCTGCCACCGAGCCGTCCAAGATGGATTTGAGCGCTTTGTAGCCCGCCTCGCCATCTTCAAAACTCAAATCGTCGCAAAAAATCACGAATTTTTCAGGTCGTTCGGCCACCACATCCACGATGTCAGGCAAGTCGGTGAGATCGGATTTATCGACTTCAATCAAACGCAGTCCTTGCGCTGCATAGGCGTTCAAGCAGGCCTTGATCAAAGAGGATTTGCCTGTACCGCGCGCGCCAGTCAACAACACATTGTTGGCGGGCAGGCCTTTGACAAATTGCAAGGTATTGCGTTGCAGTTTTTCTTTTTGACCGTCAATTTCTTTCAAGTCTTGCAAGCCCATGTCGGAGACATGCCGCACCGCTTCGAGCACGCCATGGCCAGTGGCGCGCTTGCGGTAGCGCCACGCAATGGCCTGTGACCAATCAGGTTGACTCAGTGGTTGGGGCAGCACTTTTTCAAGGCGCTCCATCATTTGAACCGCGCGCTCTAAAAGTTTTTCAATGGCGGCGCTCATGATCGGTAGTCCGCGTTGATCGAGACGTACTCGTGACTCAAGTCGCAGGTCCAGACGGTGTCTGCAGCTTGGCCCCTGCCCAATTGCACGCGAACGGTGATCTCGCTTTGCTTCATGACACGCTGACCATCGGCTTCTTGGTAGGCGGGGTTTCGCCCTCCACTTTGAGCCACGCAGACATCGTCCAAATACAAGTTGATGCGGTTTGGGTCCAAGTCTTCAATGCCGGCATAACCCACGGCGGCCAGAATGCGGCCTAAATTGGGATCACTTGCAAAGAAAGCTGTTTTGACCAAGGGTGAATGCGCAATGGCGTAGGCCACCAAGCGGCATTCTTCGGAGGTATGACCGCCTTCCACACGCACCGTGATGAATTTGGTCGCGCCCTCGCCGTCGCGCACAATGGCGTGCGCCAACAACTGCGCCACCGACAGCAGCGCAGCTTTGAGCAACTGCGCATCGGATGATGCCCAATCGGTGATCTGCGTGTGCGCAGCCTGGTGCGTGGCCATGAGCATGAAGGAGTCATTGGTCGAAGTGTCACCGTCGATCGTGATGCGGTTGAAAGATGCGTCAGCCAAATCAGCAACCAAGCCCTCCAACAAGTGCGGTGCAATGTTGGCGTCGGTGGCCAAAAAACCGAGCATGGTGGCCATGTTGGGCTGGATCATGCCAGCGCCCTTGCTGATGCCAGTGATCGTGACCACAGTGCCCGACAAAGTCACTTTCTGACTGAAGGCTTTGGGCACGGTGTCGGTGGTCATGATGGCCTCGGCTGCTTTGCCCCAATGGCCCGCTTGCGCATCGGCCAAGGCAGCTGGCAAGCCCGCCACGATGCGATCGACTGGCAAGTTCTCCATGATCACACCGGTTGAGAACGGCAGCACTTGCGAGGGCTGCAAGCCCAAGAGTGGGGCCAAGGCTTGGCAGGTTGCATGGGCATCTTGCAAACCTTGTGCACCGGTGCCAGCATTGGCATTGCCCGTGTTGATGAGCAATGCGCGCACCTGCGCGCCGCTGGCCAAATGTGCTTGGCAAACTTGCACAGGGGCCGCACAAAATCGATTTTTCGTGAAGACGCCTGCCACCGTGCTGCCAGCATCTAACAAAATAAGGGTCAAGTCTTTACGACCGACTTTGCGTATGCCGGCTTGTGCAATGCCCAAACGAACGCCTGGCACAGGCCATAATTTGGCAGGATCAGGCGCGCTTAAATTAACGGTCATGACAGTACGTCCTGCAGGTCTTGGATTTGCCGATTACGCCAACTTACCGTGGCAGTGCTTGTATTTCTTCCCGCTGCCACAGGGGCAAGGCTCATTGCGGCCAACCGGCGCGATCAAGCTGCTCTGGAATTGGGGCTGCGTTTGCTGCTGCCCAGTTTCGTCAGGCGCGGTGTAGGTGACGTTGCTGATGCTTTCCGCACGCTCTTCCAAGACCTGCGCGGCTTGCTCAATTTGTTCGCCCGACTCAATCTTGACATTCATGAGCACACGGGTGACTTCGTTTTTAACGGCGTCTAACAATTGACCAAACAACTCAAAAGCTTCGCGTTTGTATTCTTGCTTGGGTTGCTTTTGCGCATAACCTCGCAAGTGAATACCTTGACGCAAATAATCCAGCGCGCTCAGGTGTTCGCGCCAATGGGTGTCAATGCTTTGGAGTAAAACAACGCGCTCAAAAGGCACAAAGTTTTCAACGCCGATTGAATCCAACTTGGCTGTAAAACTGGCGTGCGCAGCGGCCAACACAGCTTCTAATATTTCTTCATCGGTGATGGCGCTGGCGGCTGCAACCCTGTCTCGCAATGCCAAATTGATTTGCCACTCATCGGCCAAAACGCGCTCTAAGGCGGCCAAGTCCCACTGTTCTTCAACCGTTTCCTCAGGCACAAACTGGCGCACCAAGTCGGTGAAGCTGCCCTCACGCAGGCCGGCAATTTGGGCGTCTAATTCAGTGGCGTCCAAGATGTCATTGCGCTGCTGGTAAATGACTTTGCGCTGGTCGTTGGAGACGTCGTCGTATTCAAGCAGTTGCTTGCGCACATCAAAGTTGCGCGCCTCGACTTTGCGCTGCGCGCTCTCGATGCTGCGCGTGACGATGCCCGCTTCAATTGCTTCGCCTTCTGGCATTTTCAAGCGGTCCATGATGGCGCGCACGCGATCACCCGCAAAAATGCGCATGAGTGGGTCATCCAAACTCAAATAGAAACGCGATGAACCTGGATCGCCCTGACGGCCCGAGCGGCCGCGCAGTTGGTTGTCAATGCGTCGCGATTCGTGGCGCTCTGTGGCAATGATGCGCAAGCCCCCTAAAGCCTTGACTTGCTCGTGCACGGGTTGCCACTGGGCGCGCAACTGGGCCACTTGGGTTTGCCGGGTGGCTGCGTCGAGCACCTCATCGGCCTCGATGGCGCCGACTTCATTTTGAATGTTGCCGCCCAGCACAATGTCGGTGCCGCGCCCGGCCATGTTGGTGGCGATCGTGATCATGCCAGGGCGTCCGGCCTGGGCCACGATGTCGGCTTCACGCGCGTGCTGCTTGGCATTCAAGACTTGGTGCGGCAGGTTGGCTTTGGTCAGCAATTCAGAGATGAGCTCTGAATTTTCAATCGAAGTGGTGCCCACCAGCACCGGTTGACCACGCTCGTGGCATTCACGGATATCGTCAATGGCAGCTTGGTATTTTTCTTGCGATGTTTTGTAAACGCGGTCGAGTTGGTCTTGCCGCTGGCTTTTCTGGTTGTGCGGAACCACCACAGTTTCAAGCCCGTAAATTTCTTGAAACTCGTAGGCCTCGGTGTCCGCCGTGCCGGTCATGCCGCCAAGTTTGCTGTACAAGCGAAAATAGTTTTGAAACGTGATGGAGGCCATGGTCTGGTTTTCAGCCTGAATCGCCACACCCTCTTTGGCTTCAACAGCTTGGTGCAAGCCGTCGCTCCAGCGGCGCCCGCTCATCAAGCGGCCGGTGAACTCGTCAACAATCACGATCTCGCCTTCTTGCAGCACGTAATGCTGGTCGCGGTGGTACAAGTGATTGGCGCGCAGGGCCGCGCTCAAGTGGTGCATCAAAGTGATGTTGGCGGGGTCGTACAGACTAGCGCCTGCTGGAATCAAACCCATCTCAGCCAAAATTCGCTCTGCGTTTTCGTGCCCTTGTTCTGTCAAAAACACTTGATGCGTTTTCTCGTCCACCGTGAAGTCACCCGGCGTGATGATGCCCTCGCCCGTGCGCGGATCGGCCTCGCCTACTTGGAGCGTCAACATGGGCACCACTTGGTTCATGGCCTGGTATTGCGCGGTGTGGTCGTCTGCTTGCCCACTGATGATCAAAGGCGTGCGCGCCTCATCGATCAAGATGGAGTCCACCTCATCGACGATGGCGTAATTCAAGCCCCGCTGCACGCGGTCTTTGCCCTCGTAGACCATGTTGTCACGCAAATAATCAAAACCGTATTCGTTGTTGGTGCCGTAGGTGATGTCCGACTGATACGCCGCTTGTTTTTCTTCGCGGGCCAGTTGCGGCAAATTGATGCCCACCGTGAGGCCCAGAAAGTTGTACAGCTTGCCCATCCACTGCGCATCTCGGTTGGCCAAATAGTCGTTCACCGTGACCACGTGAACACCCTTGCCCGACAACGCGTTCAAATACACCGGCAACGTGGCGGTCAAGGTTTTGCCCTCGCCCGTTCCCATTTCAGCAATCTTGCCAATGTGAAGGGCAATGCCCCCGACCATCTGCACGTCAAAGTGGCGCATCTTCATGACGCGCTTGGAGCCCTCACGCACCACGGCAAAAGCCTCGGGCAGCAAGTCGTCCAAGCTTTGTCCTTGAGCGACGCGATCACGGAACTCTTGGGTTTTTGCGCACAACTGATCGTCGCCCAATGCCTCGTATTCGGTTTCAAGCGCATTGATGAGCGCTACCGTTTTGCGGTACTGTTTGATCAAGCGGTCATTGCGACTGCCGAAGATTTTTGTCAGAAAGTTGGTCGCCATGTTTGCACGAACACCCCCCAAGCCTCAAGGCGGGGATGCGCTCGGAAATCCTGTCTAAAAGTGGACTCAAAGGGACATGCGCTTGTGGGCGCAAGTCAACGCGTCATTTTAACTGCATGCTTGCCGCATAATCAAAGTGCAATATTCTCGTTTTTGCCTCTTTTGACCGGCCTCAGATGCACAAAAAACAACAAGCCATGACACTTTTGCAAGCAGTGCAAGCCTCGCCCAGCTTGGCGCGGCTGTCTGAGCTGTCCAAAGAATCGAGTCAAAGGCTGGAACTGTTGCAAAGCTTGATCCCGGGCCCATTGAAAAATGCGGTTCAAGCCGGTCCGATTGATGGTGCGCAGTGGTGTTTGCTGGTCAGCTCGAATGCCGCCGCCGCCAAACTGCGGCAAATGCTGCCAACCCTGCAGGCTCATTTGGTCAGCCATGGGCATGCAGTGCAGAGTATTCGCCTGAAAATATTGCAAACGCCCCGATAGCGCCGAAAAAAAAGCCAGCATTCATGCTGGCTTTGACCCAATGGTGCCGCTTGTCGGATTCGAACTGACGACCTACCGCTTACAAGGCGGGTGCTCTACCAACTGAGCTAAAGCGGCACGGGCTGAATTGTAATTCAATTCAAGCGCATTCCAGATGGAAACCACTTTTCAAGCCTCGTATTATTTGATGCGAGTCAGTGTGGGTTTGGTTGGGGCTGGGGGCTGCGCCGAGGAAGGAGACGCGACCTTGTTCAACAGGTCCATGCCGACCACTGTAGGGCCGCTTGGGCTTTGTGTGATGGGAAATGCCATGCCTTGCCCATTTTCACGAGCAAAGATCGCCATGACCCGGTGAATAGGCACCATGATGTCACGCGGTTTGCCACCAAAGCGGGCTTTGAATTCAATGAACTCATTGCCCAACTTCAAGGCACTGGTGGCATCCAAACTGACGTTCAAAACGATCTCGCCATCTTTGACGAATTCATGGGGCACTTGCACCGAGGCGTCGACCTTCACAGACACGAAGGGTGTGAAACCGTGGTCCGTGCACCATTCGTACATGGCCCGAATCAGATACGGGCGTGTAGACGGCGACTCAAGTGCATTCATAGGAGAACTGACCTGAGCCTTATTTGCGCATGACTTTTTCAGACGGCGTGAGCGCCTCAATGTAGGCCGGACGCGAGAAAATGCGCTCGGCATACTTGAGCAGTGGTGCCGCATTTTTGCTCAGGTCAATGCCGTAAAAATCCAAGCGCCACAAGAGCGGCGCGATGGCGACATCGAGCATCGAGAAGTTGTCACCCAGCATGAATTTGTTTTTCAAAAACACGGGTGCCAATTGGGTTAAGCGGTCACGCACATGCGAGCGTGCTTTCTCCAAAGCTTTGTCATTGCCTTTGAGCGTGCGGTTCTCCAATGTGGCCACATGGGTGAACAATTCTTTTTCGAAGTTCAACAAAAACAAGCGCACGCGGGCACGGTCCACCGGGTCACCGGGCATCAGTTGAGGGTGCGGAAAGCGCTCGTCAATGTACTCGTTGATGATGTTGGACTCGTACAAAATCAAGTCACGCTCAACTAAAATTGGCACTTGGCCGTAGGGGTTCATGACGTTGATGTCTTCGGGTTTGTTGTACAAATCAACATCGCGAATTTCAAAGTCCATGCCTTTTTCAAAAAGCACAAAACGGCAGCGGTGAGAAAAAGGGCAGGTTGTACCTGAGTAAAGCACCATCATGGTGAAGGCTCCTAAAAATCAAAAAGAGTGGGAAGCCACCGAATTGGCGGGCCTGCCCACTCCATCAATTCGGGCACAAAGCCCGAATCACGAGGTCTTACTTGACGTCTTTCCAGTAAGCGGCGTTCAGACGCCAAGCAAAGAAAGTAAAGACCGTCAAGAACAACAGCACCCACACACCAATGCGAACGCGCGTGTTTTGGTCAGGCTCAGACATCCATTGCAAATAGTTGACCAAATCGCCAACGGCTTGGTCGTATTGCAAAGGCGTCATGCTGCCAGGCTTGACTTGTTGCCAGCCTTTGAAGATGTGCACAGCATGGCCATACTCTTCACGCACTTCGTACACCGGTGCACGCTCGCCTTGCAACTCCCACAAGGGGTTGGGCATGCCCACATTGGGAAAAGCCAAGTTGTTCCAACCGGTGGGCTTGGTCTCGTCGCGGTAATAACTGCGCAAATAAGTGTAGAGGTAATCAGAGCCCGAGCCGCCATGGCCAGAGCGTGATCGCGCCACCACGGTCAAGTCGGGCGGGTTGGCGCCAAACCAATCTTTGCCTTGCTTGGGGTCGAGGTTGGACTTCATGACCTCGCCCACTTTGTCAGTGGTAAAGAGCAAGTTGTCTTTGATTTGCTGCTGCGTCAAACCAATGTCAGCCAAGCGGTTGTAGCGCATGTAGGCTGCAGAGTGGCAGTTCAGGCAGTAGTTGACAAACAGCTTGGCGCCGTTTTGCAAGGAGCCCAGGTCGGTGGTTTTGTTGGGTGCTTTGTCCCAAGCCAAGGTGTCGCCACCTGCGGCTTGAGCGCCTGTGACCATTGCCAATGCAAGCATGCAGCCCCATGCGAATTTTTCAATTTTTTTCATGTTCAAATTCTCCGGGGCTTAGTGCGCAGCAAAGGTCACGCGGTCGGGCACTGGCTTGGTTTGACCCAGCTGACTCCACCAAGGCATCAACAAGAAAAAGCCAAAGTAAAACAGTGTGCCCACTTGTGAAACGCGCTCACCCACAGGTGAGGGAGGTTGCACGCCCAAGTAGCCCAAAATCACAAACACAATCACGAACACGGCATACAAGTATTTGTGCCAGTCAGGGCGGTAGCGAATGGATTTGACTGCGCAGTTGTCAAGCCACGGCAGGAAGAACAAGATGATCACGGCAGCGCCCATGACCACAACGCCCCAGAATTTAGCGTCAATGGCCAGCATCAAAGCGCACAGAGCGGCGGCGCCAGCGAGCACTGCGACCTTGATCACGGAGGGCAATTTAAGTTTCATCACACTCAAAGCCGCACCGGCCAGCACGCACAAAATCAAGACGTACATCATCTCGCTGGTGATGGCGCGCAGCATGGAGTAGTAAGGCGTGAAATACCAAACTGGGGCAATGTGCAGTGGTGTCTTTAAGGGGTCGGCAGGGATAAAGTTGTTGTACTCCAAGAAGTAGCCACCAAACTCCGGTGCAAAGAACACGATGGCCGAGAAAACCATCAAAAACACGCTCACTGCAAAGATGTCATGCACCGAGTAGTAAGGGTGAAACGGAATGCCATCCAGCGGGTGGCCTTGCGCGTCTTTAGGGGCCCCAGGGCCTTTGATCTCAATGCCGTCCGGGTTGTTCGAGCCCACTTCGTGCAAGGCAATGATGTGCGCCACCACCAGGCCCAAAAGGACCAGAGGCACTGCGATCACATGGAAGCTGAAGAAGCGGTTCAAGGTGGCGTCGCCGACCACGAAATCGCCGCGGATCAGCAAAGCCAAGTCAGGGCCAATGAAGGGAATGGCCGAGAACAGGTTGACGATCACTTGAGCGCCCCAGTAGGACATTTGGCCCCAAGGCAGCAAGTAACCCATGAAGGCTTCGGCCATCAGGCACAAGAAAATAGCGCAGCCGAAAATCCAGACCAACTCGCGCGGCTTGCGGTAGCTGCCGTAGAGCAACCCGCGGAACATGTGCAGGTAGACCACGATGAAGAAGGCCGACGCGCCGGTGGAGTGCATGTAGCGGATCAACCAGCCCCATGGCACGTCGCGCATGATGTATTCAACCGAGGCAAAAGCAATGCTGGCGTCCGGCTTGTAGTGCATCGTCAAGAAAATGCCGGTGACGATTTGGATGACCAACACCAACAAAGACAAGGAGCCGAAGACGTACCAAATATTGAAGTTTTTGGGAGCGTAGTACTCGCTCATGTGCTCTTTGAAGAGCTTGGTCGCTGGAAAGCGGTTGTCAACCCAGTTCATGAGTTTCTCGCCAGCGGTGGCGTTGGGGGAGATTTCCTTGAATTCAGCCATGTTCGTTTGCCTCAAGCGATCTTGTCTTCACCGATCAGCAATTTGCTGTCAGACAGGTACATGTGCGGGGGCACTTCCAAATTGTCGGGCGCCGGTTTGTTTTTGAACACGCGGCCTGCCAAGTCAAAGGTCGAGCCGTGGCAGGCACACAAAAAGCCGCCTTGCCAGTCGTCAGGCAAGGAAGGTTGGGGGCCCGCTTGGAGTCTGTCGCCTGGCGAGCAGCCTAAATGGGTGCAAATGCCCACGGCCACCATGAACTCGGGCTTGATCGAGCGGTGCTCATTTTTGGCGTATTCGGGGGTGGGGTAAGCCGAGCGGCGGGAGGCCGGGTCGGCCAACTGGCTTTCGGTTGTTTTGAGCGCTTGCAGCTGCTCTGGCGTGCGGCGCATGATCCAAACAGGCTTGCCGCGCCACTCGACGGTGAGCTTTTCGCCCGGTTTGACGCCGGAAATATCAACCTCCACGGCGGCACCGGCGGCTTTGGCGCGCTCGGAGGGCTGGAAAGTGCTTACAAAGGGGGTGGCGACAAAACCAGCGCCTACGGCGCCTGCACATCCGGACGCGATAAGCCACGTTCTTTTGCTGCTGTCGACTGGGGTGTCACTCATGGGATTCCTCTAGCGAGTCAGTATCAGGGTCAACCGTCGATTGTAGCCGACTGAGAAGACCTTTTGCCAGAGGTCTCAGCCCACAAGCTGGTGGGCCATGCGCAGGGCGGCCATCAGACTGGCGGCATTGGCAAGGCCCTTGCCAGCCAAGTCAAAGGCTGTGCCGTGGTCAGGGCTGGTCCGGATCAAAGGCAAGCCCAGCGTGACGTTGACACCCTGCTCTAGCCCCAAATACTTGACCGGAATCAAGCCTTGGTCGTGGTACATGGCCACCACCACATCAAAGTCACGCTGCCCTGAAGGCTTTTGGCGCGCCCGCATGAAAACCGTATCAGGGGCGAAGGGGCCGGTTGCTTGGATGCCCTCCTTTTGGGCTTGCAAAACGGCGGGGGCAATGATCTCGCGCTCTTCGCTGCCAAATAAGCCGCCCTCACCGGCGTGGGGGTTCAGGCCCGCAACGCCAATCATTGGCGCACGGCCCAGCGCAGCCAACAAGGCTTTGTGGGTGATGCGCAAAGTCTCCAATACATTGGCCTGCGTCACGGCCTCGATGGCTTGGCGCAAGGACAGGTGAATGCTGACCAAAACGGTGCGCAAGTCGTCATTGGCCAGCATCATTCGCACTGGCAATTGCTGGGTTGTCAGCCCCAAATGAGCAGCAGCTTGGGCTTGCAGCATCTCGGTATGCCCTGGAAATGCGTTGTAGGGTGCGCCAGCAGCCGACAGGGCCTCCTTGTGCAAGGGCGCCGTGACCAAGGCGGCAATCTCTTGTCGTAAGGCCGCTTGAGCGGCCCAAATCACGCAATCGGCCGCCAAGGCGCCCGCTTGGGCATTGATTTGGCCCCACGCCCACACAGGGGCAGCGGGCACCACCTGCATCACCGGCAAAGTGCCAGGCGCAGCTTGCAAGGCTTGCTCAGGGCTTGTGAGCAAGCGCAGCTTTAACTTTTGCGCCCCGGGGTCGACCAAAGCTGCGGCGCGCTGCATCAAGCCAAAGTCGCCGGCCACAAAACAGTTGGCCGTGGTGTGCGGGGCGTCTAAAAACGCCCGCGCAATGATCTCGGGGCCGATCCCGCAGGGGTCGCCGGGCGTGATGGCGATGGATTTGGCAATGGGTCGGCGCATGGGCTTGAAATCAATGAAGGTGTTCACACATAACGAAGATCTTATTGTCGATCATCTGGGTAAATCGCTGTTGGACGGGCTGATTTGTTGGGGTGAATTGTGCGAAGCATGATGCTGAGGGCCCCTGCATAGGCCACAATGGAATTTATGAAACGCTTTTGGTTGTTATTTTCTCAATCGGTCACCGTGGTGCTGGCGCTGTGGTTTGTGGTGGCCACTTTGCAGCCTGGCTGGCTCTGGCCAGGCCTCTTCAGGGGTGAGGCGAAGGTGTCGTTTTTGCAAGCCCCAGATCAGACCCTGCAAGGCGCGCCTGCAGGAAGTTTGCGCAGCGCTGCCCTGCGCGCATCGCCCGCGGTGGTCAGCATCAACACACAGCAAGTTGCGCGCAAAAAAATGCGTCGTCCAGAGCCTTGGTTTCATTTTTTTGAAGAGCCTGAAGACGAGTCCAGTGGTGCAGGTTTGGGCAGCGGCGTGATCGTCAGCGCAGAAGGTTATGTGCTGACCAACAACCACGTGATTGAAGAGGCGGATGGCATCCAAGTTGTGCTCAACGATGGCCGCACTGCCTTGGCCAAAGTCATCGGTACGGACCCGGACACTGATTTGGCTTTGCTCAAAATTGACTTGCCCAACTTGCCAGTGATCGTGCTGGGCCAGGCTGAGAGCTTGCAAGTGGGCGACACGGTGCTGGCCATTGGAAACCCCTTTGGTGTCGGGCAGACGGTGACTTCAGGCATCGTCAGTGCATTGGGGCGAAAGCAATTGGGCATCAACACGTTTGAAAATTTCATTCAAACCGATGCGGCCATCAACCCCGGCAATTCAGGCGGTGCTTTGGTCGATGTGAATGGCTCTTTGATGGGCATCAACACCGCCATCTACTCGCGCTCGGGCGGCAGTTTGGGCATTGGCTTTGCTGTGCCCGTCTCGACCGCCAAACAAATCATGTCGGCCTTGATTCAATATGGCAAGGTCACGCGCGGCTGGATTGGCGTTGAGCCGCGGCCCTTGAACGCCGAATTGGCCGAGAGCTTTGGCCTGGCCAAAGACGCGGGCACTCAAAAATTGCCTAAAGGCGTGTTAATCAACGGCGTTTTGCAAAACGGCCCTGCAGCGCAAGCGGGCATCCGCCCGGGTGATTTGGTCTTGCAAGTCGCGGGCCAAGCGGTCGTTGATGTACCTGATTTGTTGACCCGTGTAGCCGCTTTGACGCCGGGTCAACCGGCTCGTATCTTGTTGCAGCGCGGCGCCAAACAATTGGAAGTCAATGTCTCGCCGGGCACGCGGCCCCAGCCGCCCTCTCAGCAGCAGTCCAAGAGGCGATGAACAGCCATAGCGGGCGGGGACTCGCCGCAAGGCAAGCGCCCCCCCGCATACGACTAGGCCGAGGGCGTTGCAGGCGGCTCCGTGGGCGCTTGCGTGTGCTTGATGAAGACTTGCGCAGCCCAGATACCGATTTCATACAGCAGGCACATCGGGATGGCCAAGGCCAATTGCGAGACCACATCGGGCGGCGTGACGATGGCCGCAATGACAAATGCCAAAACCACAAAGTAGCCCCGAAAGTCTTTGAGCTTTTGGATGCTGACCACGCCCATGCGGGCCAACACCACCACCGCAATAGGCACCTCAAAAGCCAAACCGAAAGCCAAAAACATGCTCAGCACAAAACTCAAATAGGCCTCGATGTCTGGCGCAGCAGTGATGCTTTTGGGGGCAAAGCTTTGAATGAATTTAAAAACTTGGCCAAACACAAAGAAGTAACAAAATGCCACGCCAATGAAAAACAACACGGTGCTCGAGACAACCAAGGGCATGACCAAGCGTTTTTCATGGGCATACAATCCCGGCGCAATGAAGGCCCAGACTTGGTACAACACCACGGGCAAGGCCAACAAGAATGCGGCCATCAGCAAGATTTTCAGCGGCACCATGAAAGGCGATATGACCGAGGTGGCGATCAAGGTGGCGCCCACAGGCAAATGCGCCACCAAGGGCGCAGCGAGCAAGTCATAAAGCTCGCTGGGGCCTGGGTAAATGGCCAAAATGGCGGCGCCCACACCAATGGCAGCCATGGCGCGAACCAAGCGGTCGCGCAACTCCAGCAAATGGGATACAAAGGGCTGTTCGGTGCCGGCCAGTTCGTCGTCGGCTTGGGGGGGGGTGTCAGACACAGGCGCTCAACTTAAACGGGTAGGTCGGTAACGCGCCACACGTGCAGCGCCCGACAAGGTATGGGTTCGCACTCCTGCACGGGCTTTGTACCACTTGGGCACAGCTGCTTGCTTGAGGCGCCATTTTTTGCCAGGGTGTTTGTACTCGGGCGGCGGTGGCTCCCAGCGTTTGATCTCGGTGTCTGTGCTCAAACCGGCGGTGGTCTCGTCCCACTGCTTTTCAAAGTCTATGGCCGTTGTTTGCACCGAGCTTTGGACATCTCGGGCAGCACCCTCGAGCGACTCTTTCATTTTTTTGAGCTCTTCCAAGTCCATGGAACGGTTGACTTCGGCTTTCACGTCGGCCACATAGCGCTGCGCTTTGCCCAACAATTTACCCAAAGTGCGGGCGACGCTGGGCAGCTTTTCAGGGCCAATGACGATCAAGGCCACGACGCCAATGAGCGCCAGTTTGGAGATGCCAAGATCTAACAAAGTGAACGCTCAATCTGAAAACAAAAGCCAGGCCACCCCAACTCAGGACTTGGTCGTGGCTTGGACATCGATGGTGGTTTTGTCTGCCGCCGGCGTGCTGCTGGCCACTTGACCGGCAACGGGCGCCTGCTCGGGCGGGGTGCTGCCGTCTTTCATGCCATCTTTGAAGCCTTTGACGGCGCCGCCCAAATCAGAACCCATGTTTCTGAGTTTTTTAGTGCCAAACACCATCACCACGATCAAAAGTACGATCAACCAGTGCCAAATCGAAAATGAACCCATGAATTTCTCCTAACAATCTACTGAGATTCTAAGTGCGAAGCCGCTTGGCCCAGGAAAGCCCTGACGCAGGGCGGATTTGAGCACCTTAGCCCTTGAGCCAAGGCCGGGGCCCGCCCATCACGTGCACGTGCAAATGGTGTACCACTTGGCCCGCTTCGCTGCCCGTGTTGGTGACGATGCGATAGCCCCCGTCGGGGTAGGGGCTGCAGCCTTGCTCTAATGCCAGGCGTGGGGCCAAGGTCATGAGGTGCCCCATCAAGGCGGCGTGCTCCGGTGCCAATTGCGCCATGGAGGCAATGTGCAGTTTGGGCACCATCAAAAAGTGGACGGGGGCCCAAGGCGCGATGTCGTGAAAGGCAAAGATGTGCTCGTCTTCGTAAACTTTCTTAGACGGAATTTGTCCTGCGATGATTTTGCAAAAAAGGCAATTGGGATCGTGCATCATTCACCTGCTTTCTCGCGCTGCTGCGCTTTGCGCAACGCTTTTTCTTCCAGACCGCTCAGGCCTTCACGGCGCGACAATTCGGCCACCACATCGGCTGGCGTGAGGCCGTAATGGGCCAGCGCGATCATGCTGTGAAACCACAGGTCAGCCACCTCGCCGATCAGTTTGGCTGGGTCTGCGCCATGGTCTAAATCTTTGGCAGCCATGACGGTTTCAGTGGCTTCTTCACCGATTTTTTTCAAAAAAGCATCGGGGCCTTTTTGGAGCAAACGGGCGACGTAACTTTTCTCGGGGTCGCCGCCGTTGATGGGCTTGCGACTCTCAATCACTGCGGCCAATCGGGCCAAGGCGTCGGTGGAGCTCATAGGCTGGGGTTTTTCAAATTCACTTGTAAATGGTTTGCGGATCTTTCAAAACGGGCTCGGCCGTGTGCCAGGCGCCATCTTGATAACGTTGAAAGAAACAACTGTGCCGGCCGGTGTGGCAGGCGATGCCTGGCGTGTGGCCCTGTTGCGTGACTTTGAGCAAAACCACATCGTGGTCGCAGTCTAAGCGCATCTCGTGCACAGTTTGCACATGGCCCGACTCTTCGCCTTTGAACCACAGTTTGCCGCGAGATCGACTGAAATACACTGCGCGGCCCAACTCTGCGGTCTTTTGCAAAGCCTCGCGGTTCATCCAAGCGAACATCAGCACGTCGCCGCTGCTCGCTTCTTGGGCGATCACAGGCACCAGGCCTTGCGCGTCCCATTTCACTTGATCAAGCCAATTCATGTTCGGAATCTACCACTAGGCGGCAGGCTTGGCCATCAAAGCCGCACCGCAATGCCGCGCTCTCGCATGCGCTCTTTGGCCTGACGCACCGTGAATTCACCGTAATGAAAGATGCTGGCCGCCAGCACAGCGTCCGCCCCGCCCTGCTGAATACCGTCGGCCAAGTGGTCTAAATTGCCCACGCCGCCCGAGGCAATCACGGGCACCGGCACCGCGTTGCTGACGGCGCGGGTCAAGGCCAAATCAAAGCCTGACTTGGTGCCGTCTTTGTCCATGCTGGTGAGCAAAATCTCGCCGGCTCCGAACTGGGCCATTTGAGTGGCCCATGCCACCGCATCCAGGCCCGTATTTTGACGCCCGCCGTGGCTGTAGACGTCCCAGCCTGGGCCGCGGTCCAGCAAGTCTTGGCCTTGTCGACTTTTGGCGTCAATCGCCACCACGATGCACTGCGCACCGTATTTGGCTGAAGCCTCGCGAATGACTTGGGGGTTGGCAATGGCGGCCGAATTGAAACTGGTTTTGTCAGCGCCGGCGTTGAGCAGTCGGCGCACATCGTCAACGCTGCGAACGCCCCCACCCACCGTCAGGGGAATAAAGACTTGCGAGGCCACCGCTTCAATGATGTGCAAAATCAAATCGCGCCCATCGCTGGTGGCGGTAATGTCCAAGAAGGTCAACTCGTCTGCGCCTTGATCGTTGTAACGGGCGGCGATTTCAACGGGGTCTCCGGCATCGCGCAATTGAACAAAGTTAACGCCCTTGACCACGCGGCCACCGGTGACGTCAAGGCAAGGAATGATGCGTTTGGCAAGCATGTGGGTTGTGCTGGTTAATTGATGCGCGCCCAACCTTAAGGCAAGACGCTGATTTTTTGCCACCCCTGCCACTGGCTTGCAGGCGCGATGGTGATGGGCGGCTCGACTTGCGCCGCTTCAACGCACAGCATGTGTTGGTAGCCCGCGGGCGGCATGTCAGACAAAGCCGCACATTTGTTGGCGCCTGGGTTCCAGACCACACTTTGACCCCATGAAGCGCTTTGTGTGATTTCTAAATTTTGATCTTGATCTTGCAACAACCAAGTGGGGCCGTCTTGGACAGGCGGGGTTTGGTAGACCCGGTCAAATTCACCGTCAAACTGCAAAACGCCGTTTGATTTTTGATGCTGATCGGTCAGGCTGTCCCACTCATCTTGGCCTTGCAGGCCAAGCAATCGAGTCTGCGCAATGTCTTGCACTGCCAAATAAGTGTGCATGGCGCCGGTGAATTGCAGGGCTTGCGCGCCTGTGTTGTGGACTGTCAAGCTCAGTTGCAAACTGCCTGGTGTTAAGTTGACTTGGAGTTGCGCACAGAAATCAAAAGGCCACATGGCCATTGTTTGTGCGTTGGATAAGAACTCGAACGTGGCTTGCCCCACGGTGCTTTGTTCAGGGGGGGCTGCAAGCTGCCACGCCATGTTGCGGGCAAAGCCATGCTTGGGCAAAGCTCCGCGCTGGTTGAATTGCGGGAAGCAAATGGGCACCCCACCGCGAATGGGGGTGTGCCCATCGAAAACACTTTGCGGGCTGAGGTACAGGCGTTCACGGCCTGCTGATTGCCAAGACAAGACTTGCGCGCCTTGCGCTGAGACCAACACGCTGTCGCCCTGCGGCAATTGCCAGCGCCAACAGGCTTGGCCCTGAAAAATTTCAGTCGTAGAGTTCATCGGCCCGCGCCTGGGCAGCTTCGAAATCAAGATCCCCTGAGTAAATGGCGCGTCCGCAAATGACCCCTTCAATGCCCTCAGCTTCAACGGCGCACAGTTGCTCAATGTCGGCCATATTGGACAGGCCGCCCGAAGCAATCACTGGAATGGTCAGGGCTTGCGCAAGTTTGACGGTGGCCTCGATGTTGATGCCGCTTAACATGCCATCGCGCCCAATGTCGGTGTAGATGATGGACTCGACGCCCCAGTCTTCAAACTTTTTGGCCAAATCAACCACCTCATGGCCGGTCATTTTGCTCCAGCCATCGGTGGCTACTTTGCCCTCTTTGGCATCTAAGCCAACGATGATGTGACCGCCAAATGCGCTGCATGCATCTTTCAAAAAACCAGGATTTTTGACCGCAGCGGTGCCGATGATCACATAGCGCAGGCCGCCGTCGATGTATTTCTCGATGGTGTCTAAGTCTCGAATGCCCCCGCCCAGTTGCACCGGAATGTCGTTGCCCACCGCTTTCAAAATTGATTTGATGGCTGCAAAGTTTTGCGGCTTGCCAGCAAAAGCACCGTTCAAGTCGACCAAGTGCAAACGCCTGGCCCCTTTGTTCAGCCAGCTTTGGGCCATGGCAGCGGGGTCTTCGCTGAAGGTGGTGGATTGGTCCATGTCGCCTTGTTTGAGGCGTACACAATGGCCGTCTTTGAGATCAATCGCAGGAATCAAAATCATGGCTGAAAATTGGCGCTGAGTTGAATGAAAAAGAAGCACGAGGGTTAAAAAACAATTTATAAGTAAGTCTCACAAGTGCCTGCCGGGGCTCAAACTTGCCAATGCAAAAAATTTCTGTACAGGGCCAAACCTTGGTCGGCACTTTTTTCTGGGTGAAATTGGGTCGCAAACAAATTATCGCGCGCAATGGCACAGGCAAAACGGCCGCCATAGTCGGATTCTGCTGCAATATGGCCCACCTCGTCGGGCTTTGCGTAAAAGCTGTGTACAAAATAGAAAAAACTGCCGTCGTTGACCCCCCCAAAAACAGGGTGCGCCTTGCCTGCTGGGTGCTGAAACCAGACTTGATTCCAGCCCATTTGCGGTACTTTAAATCGACTGCCGTCGTCTTGCAAGCGGTCAGCCAAATCAAATTTGAGCACTTTGCCATGGATCAAACCCAGGCCTGGCGTGTCGTCCTCGGCGCTGTGGTCCAGCAGCATTTGCATGCCCACACAAACGCCAAACAAGGGTTTTTTGGCCGCAGCCTCCAGCACCGCCTCTAACAGGCCCGATTCGCGCAACTCGCGCATGCAGCCCCGCATGGCGCCTTGCCCGGGCAAAACAACTCTGGCCGCATTGCGCACGTCTTGTGGGCTGGAAGTGATGCGCACATCGACCCCTGTGCCCTGCGCAGCGTGGATCACGGCTTGGGCCACTGATCGCAAGTTGCCCATGCCGTAGTCGACCACCGCCACGGTATTGGCAGGCATGCTCAGAGCGAGCCCTTGGTTGAAGGAATCACGCTTGGCGCGCGCGGGTCAATCTCCAATGCCACGCGCAAGGCACGTGCAAAAGCCTTGAAGACCGTCTCGGCTTGATGGTGCGCGTTGTCGCCGCGCAGGTTGTCAATGTGCAATGTGACGAGCGCATGATTGACAAAGCCTTGGAAGAATTCGTGCATCAGTTGCGTATCAAAACCGCCCACCATGCCGCTGGTAAAGGGCACATGGTTGACCAGGCAGGGGCGTCCCGAAAAATCAATCACCACGCGTGAAAGCGCTTCGTCTAAGGGCACATAGGCGTGGCCGTAACGGCGCAAGCCTTTCTTGTCGCCCACCGCTTGCGCCACCGCTTGGCCCAGCGTGATGCCCACATCTTCCACGGTGTGGTGACCGTCAATGTGCAGATCGCCTTGTGCTTGGATTTCCAAATCGATCAGGCCGTGCCGTGCAATTTGGTCAAGCATGTGGTCAAAAAACCCGATGCCCGTGGACAGTTGCGACTGCCCCGTGCCGTCCAAATTGACTTTGACCCGGATTTGGGTTTCTGCTGTTTTGCGCGTGACTTCTGCAACGCGGGGAGTGCTCATAAAGATTCCTTCAAGGCAGCCAACATTTGTTTGTTCTCTTGGGCGGTGCCCACTGTCAGGCGCAAACAATTGTCGAGCAATGGATGCATTTTAGAAACGTTCTTGACCAAAACGCCACGCATCTTCATGCCTTCGAAGGCAGATGTGGCGTGCGGCATACGCACCAAGATCATGTTGGCTTGGCTGGGGAAGACTTGAATCCCTGGAATTTGGACCAAGGCTTGGATCAGTTTTTCACGCTCAGCGCAGATCTCTTGTGCTTGTTGCGCAAAAATTTGCGCGTGCTCTAGCGCGAACAAAGCGCACTCGCAATTGAGCACACTGACGTTGTAGGGAGGACGAACTTTGTCGATTTCTGCAATCAAAGCCTTGGGGCCCATCATGTAGCCCAAGCGCACACCCGCCAAGCCGAACTTGGACAATGTGCGCATCAGCAGCACATGGCCGTGTTGTTCAATGCTGTCCATGTAGGTGGCGCTGGCAAAGGGCTGGTAGGCCTCGTCCATCACCACCAAGCCGCCTTGCTCGCCTTGTGCTTGGACAATGCGCTCAATGACCTGGGCATTCCACAAAGTGCCTGTGGGGTTGTTGGGGTAAGCCAAGTAAACAAGGCTGGGGCGGTGCTCGGCAATGGCTGCCAGCATGGCCTGCTCGTCCAACTCGAAATCAGCTTGCAAGGGCACGCCGTGAAACTTCACCCCTTGCAATTGGGCGCAAATAGCGTACATCACAAAGCCTGGCACGGGTGCCAGCAAGGAAGCGCCGGGGACATCGCAGGCCATCGTCAACAAGGAGATCAACTCGTCTGAGCCATTGCCCAGCATGATGTCAAAACCCGCAGGCATGTGCGCATAAAGGGCCAGCTCCCTGCGCAAATGGCCGATGCGTTCGCCGGGATAGCGGTTCAAGGCCAGCGCGCCCAAACGTTGAGCCAATGCGGCTTGCAGGTGTTCGGGCAATCGGTATGGGTTTTCCATGGCATCGAGCTTGACCATGCCCTGTGCATCCTGGACCGCATAGGCGTGCATGGACTGCACGTCTTGTCGTATGTGTTTTTGCCAAACAAAAGGGGCAGCGCTCATGGTGTTTCTCTTTGTGCAGGGGTGGGAATTAAGCGCAGTTCAGCGGCCCGTGCGTGCGCATGCAAGCCTTCGCCATAAGCCAGTTCGGCCGCAATGTGCCCCAAGTTTTGCGCACCCTTTTGACTGACTTCAATCAAGCTGGAGCGTTTTTGAAAATCATAAACACCCAAGGGCGAAGAAAAGCGTGCAGTGCCACTGGTGGGCAGCACATGGTTGGGGCCTGCGCAGTAGTCACCCAAAGATTCACTGGTGAAGGCACCCAGAAAGATGGCGCCAGCGTGCCGCAGCAAGGGCTCCCACTGGTGCGGCTGGCTGCTCGAGATTTCCAAATGCTCGGGCGCAATACGGTTGCTGATGTCGCATGCCTCTTGCAGGCTGCGCGTTTGAATCAAAGCGCCGCGATCGTTCAATGAGGCAGCAATGATGGCTGCGCGTGGCAATGTAGGCAACAAGCGGTCAATGCAAACTTGCACTTGGTCAAGGTATTGAGCCGATGGGCACAACAAAATACTTTGCGCCAGCTCGTCGTGCTCGGCCTGGCTGAACAAGTCCATGGCGACCCAATCGGGCGGGGTGCTGCCATCGGCCAAGATCAAAATTTCACTGGGCCCGGCGATCATGTCAATGCCGACTGCACCGAACACTTGTTTTTTAGCGCTCGCTACATAGGCGTTGCCTGGGCCGGTGATTTTGTCGACCTTGGGCACCGTGGCTGTGCCATAAGCCAAAGCGGCCACGGCCTGCGCGCCGCCAATCGTGAAGACCTGCGAGACCCCAGACAGGTAGGCCGCCGCCAGCACCAATGGATTTTTGACACCCTCCGGCGTTGGCACGACCATGATGATTTCACCGACGCCCGCCACATGTGCAGGAATGGCGTTCATCAAAACCGAGGAAGGGTATGCGGCTTTGCCGCCAGGCACATAAATGCCCACGCGGTCCAGCGGGGTGACTTTTTGACCCAACAAAGTGCCGTCTTCGTCGTGGTAACTCCAACTCTCACCGCAAGCTTTCTTTTGTGCTTGATGGTAGGTTCGGATGCGCTGGGCTGCGGCTTGCAAGGCCTCTTTTTGCACGGGCGCAAGGCCCATGAAGGCAGCCTTTAGCTCCTCTTGGGTCAAGACCAAGGACTGCATGCTGCTGGCTTTCAACCCATCAAAGCGCTCGGTGTAGGCCAACACCGCGGCGTCGCCGCGCAGCTGCACATCGGCCAAAATTTCAGCCACACGCTGTTCAACAGAAGCATCTTCTTGCGCAGACCGATGCAGTCGTTTTTGAAATGCCGCTTCAAAACCCGCATCGGCCGTATTCAAGCGCAGCGGTTTGGCGGAGTATGCAGCCAGCCGGTTCATGGTTCAAGTCTTTGTTTGCTTGGCCACTGCAGCAGCAAAGGCGTCGATGATGGCGCGAATAGGCGCTTGCTTTAATTTCAGTGCGGCTTGGTTGACCACCAAGCGCGAGCTGATTTCCATGATGCGCTCGACCTCCACCAAATGGTTGGCCTTCAAGGTGCTGCCGGTGGAGACCAAATCAACGATCGCATCGGCCAAGCCGGTCAAGGGAGCCAACTCCATGCTGCCATAGAGTTTGATCAAATCAACGTGCACACCTTTTTGCGCGAAAAATTCTCGCGCAATGCTGGTGTATTTGGTAGCCACTTTCAAACGCGAGCCTGAGCGCACAGCAAAGGCATAGTCAAAGTCTGCGCGCACCGCCACGCTCATGCGGCACTTGGCAATTTGCAGGTCCAGCGGTTGGTACAGCCCTTGCCCACCGTGCTCGAGCAACGTGTCTTTGCCAGTGACACCCAAATCAGCGCCGCCATATTCAACATAAGTGGGCACATCGGTAGCGCGCACCAAGACCACCCGCACACCGGCTTGGTTGGTCGGCAAAATCAATTTTCGAGAGGTTTCCGGATCTTCCAAAACCTCAATGCCGGCGGCTTTCAACAGCGGCAGGGTTTCATCAAATATGCGTCCTTTGGACAGCGCCAAGGTGATCATGTTGTTCCTCTTTGAAGCGGTCCTTATGAGACCCGCTCGATGTCTGCGCCCAGACTGCGCAGTTTCATTTCCATTTGGTCATAACCTCGGTCAAGGTGATAGATCCGGTCTACCGTGGTCTGGCCTTGGGCCACCAAACCAGCAATCACCAAACTGGCAGAAGCACGCAAATCAGTGGCCATGACGATGGCACCCGACAACTGCTTGACGCCTTGCACCACGGAGACTTTGCCATCGATTTGAATGTTAGCGCCAAGCCTGACCAATTCATTGACGTGCATGAAACGATTTTCAAAAATAGTTTCAGTGACTTTGCTGGTGCCATGAGAGATGCAATTGAGCGCCATGAATTGGGCCTGCATGTCAGTGGGAAAGCCTGGGTATTCGCTGGTTCTGAAGCTTTGTGCCTGAAGTTGCCCCGAGGCCTTGACGCGCACAAAATCAGCGCCCACTTCGATGTGCGCGCCGGCATCACGCAGTTTGTCGATCAATGCGTCCATGTGCTCGCCCCGAGCATGGCGCAGCAGCACATCGCCGCCAGCGGCTGCAACGGCGCACAAAAAGGTGCCCGCTTCAATTCGATCAGCCACCACAGGGTGCTCGCAGCCATGGAGTTGGCTGACGCCTTCAATGACAATGCGGCTGCTGCCGTGGCCTTCAATCTTGGCGCCCATGCGGATCAGCATTTCAGCCAAGTCTGGAATCTCAGGCTCTTGCGCTGCGTTTTCCAGCACCGTCTGGCCTTCAGCCAAAACTGCGGCCATCAAAAAGTTTTCAGTGCCTGTGACTGTCACCATGTCGGTGGCGATGCGCGCGCCTTTGAGCCGCGTGCGGCCTGGCGCCAAACTGGCCAGCATGTAGCCATGATCGACCACAATCTGCGCGCCCATGGCTTGCAGGCCTTTGATGTGTTGGTCTACCGGGCGCGAGCCAATCGCGCAGCCCCCAGGCAAAGAGACTTTGGCGTGACCAAAACGCGCCAGCAAAGGCCCCAAGGCCAAGACCGAGGCGCGCATGGTTTTGACCATCTCATAGGGGGCCTCGGGGTTGTTCAACTGCGCTGCGTTCAGGCTGACCGTGCCGTCCTCTTCGTGCTTGCAATCTACGCCCATGTTGCGTATCAACTTCAGCATGGTTCTGACATCTTGCAGGCGCGGCACATTGCGCAAAATCACTGGCTGCGCTGACAACAAGGCGGCACACAGCTCAGGCAGGGCTGCATTTTTTGCACCCGATACAGCGATTTCCCCGTTCAAACTACGGCCACCGCGAATGATGAGTTTGTCCATGTCAGTTAAGTCAGAAAGTCACAGCGAATTAATGCGGCACCACAGCCCATTCGGCTGGGGTGTAGGTTTTCATGGACAGGGCGTGCACCTCGTCCGTGTGCATTTTGCTTCCCAGCGTGGCATACACTTTTTGATGGCGTGCGATCAAACGCAGGCCTTCAAATTGGGCGGAGACCACCACTGCTTGCCAGTGGCGTCCATCACCATCGACCACCACGTGGTCACAGGCCAGCCCTTGGGCGATCATGGATTGAATTTGTTCTGCGTTCATTGAGAAGGGTTCGTTCTGGGCATGGGTCAGAGGTCTGGGGCTGCTGGCATCTCACGAGCGAATTTTGTAGCCTGTTTTTAAAAGTTGAATGGCCGTTGCACTGACCACCAATAAGGCGGCAGAAACCACCATCAAACTGGTCCAAGGTGAAACATCACTTTGACCAAAAAAACCATAGCGAAAGCCGTCGATCATGTAGAAAAAGGGGTTCAAGTGGCTGAGCTTTTGCCAAAAAGGTGGCAGAGAGTGAATCGAATAAAAAACACCTGACAAAAAAGTCATGGGCATGATGACGAAACTTTGGAATGCAGCCATTTGGTCAAATTTTTCAGACCACAACCCGGCCACCAGGCCCATGGCAGACAACAATGCCGAGCCCATCAAGGCAAATAAAACGATCCACAAAGGGGCTTGGAACTGCAGTGGTGCAAACCAAACCGTCACAGAAAATACGCCCAAACCCACAGCCAAACCACGCAACATGGAAGAGCCCACATAGGCCACAAACCAATGCCAGTGCGACAAAGGGGTTAGCAACAAGAAGACCAAGTTGCCCATGATTTTGCTTTGCACCAAACTGGATGAACTGTTGGCAAAGGCATTTTGAAGCACACTCATCATGATCAAGCCCGGCAGCAAAAAGGCGGTGTAGGGCACGTTGTCGTAGACCTTGACATGGTCTGCCAGCACATGGCCAAAAATCATCATGTACAAAACAGCGGTCAAGACGGGCGCTGCGATGGTCTGAAAACTGACCTTCCAAAAGCGCAGCACTTCTTTGTAAAACAACATGCGCCAGCCGCTCATGATTTGCCCTCGGCCATCACATCCAAGAACACATCTTCCAAGTCAGCCTTGCGAATTTCCAAATCTTGCGCAACCAACCCAGCTTGGCGCACAGCCGTCAAGTAGGTTTCAATTTCAGCCGCGTTGTTGGCAGGAAACTGAACAATGCGGCCCGTCACGCGCGCTTTGGCTGCCAACTCTGGGGGCAATTGGCCATCTAATTTGAAGCGCAGAACATTGCTGGCAGCAGATTTCAACAAGTCAGAGGTGCTGTCCAGTGCCACAACGCGGCCTTGCTTGAGCATGGCCAAGCGGCCGCACAAAGCCTCGGCTTCTTCCAAGTAATGGGTGGTCAAGAGCACGGTGCGCCCCTCGCGGTTAAGCTGCGCTATGAACTGCCACAGGGTTTGGCGCAGCTCAACGTCCACACCAGCGGTAGGTTCGTCCAGCACGATCACGCGCGGTTTGTGCACCAATGCCAGCGCCACCAGAACACGCCGCTTCATGCCACCTGAGAGTTGACGCATATTCGATTGGGCCTTGTCGGTCAAGCCCAAACGGACGAGCAACTCGTCGATCCAATCGTCATTTTTCTTGACCCCAAAGTACCCAGACTGAAACCGCAAGGCCTCTCGCACTGAGAAAAAGGGGTCGAACACCAACTCTTGCGGCACCACGCCCAAGATGCGCCGGGCTTTGGCATAGTCCACGTGAACATCGTGGCCATGGACCAAGACTTGACCACTGCTGGCGCGCGCCAAGCCGGCCAAGATGCTGATCAAGGTGGTTTTGCCCGCCCCATTGGGGCCCAAGAGCCCAAAAAATTCACCCTCTTGGATGTCGAAATTGACACTGTCTAAGGCTTTGAATGGGGCACTTCCGGGCGCTTTGGCCGAGAAGGTCTTGGTGACGTTTTGAAAGGAGATGGCGGGCATGAGCCTTGTATTTTACGGTGTCCCTCTGAGGCGCTGCCTTTGGGATCAGACACCCATAGGGTCGCCGAGCAGTTCAGTGACCCCGTACAAGTCGGACAACTGACGCAATTTCGGGGGCATGTGCAGCAGCTGCAGATCTTTGGAGATAGACAAAGCCGCACGCCTGCAAGCCAAAAGAACGGCCAAAGCCGAGGAGTCAAACTCTATCAAAGCCGAGGCATCGAGCCACCAAGTCGCAGCGCTTTGGCTGCGCAATTGCACCAACAAAGCGGCCAAGCATGCCGGCGCATTGTGATGGTGAATATCTTGTGGCAAGGCGGGTGTAGGCATGTGCGTGCGGATGCTGCTCACGGTTTTTTCGCGTTGGCTTTGTTGCGTTCGGCCAAGGTGTTGATCAAGCCGTCCACACCGCCGGTATTGATTTCTTTGGCGAACTGCGAGCGGTAGTTTTCAACCAACCAAATGCCTAAAACATTCATGTCGAAAATTTTCCAACCCCCACCTTCACCCGGTGTTTTTTCTAAGCGGTAATCCAACTGCATGGGCTCGCCGCGGCCTTTGACCTCGGTTTGGACGACCAGATTTTTCTCGTCTGCCGTGCCGCGTAAGGGCTTGACCTCAATGACCTGGTCGGTCACCTGATTGAGCGCGCCTGAATAGGTCCGGATCAACAGCAGCTTGAATTCGTCTTGCAAGCGCTGCTGCTGCTCGGGTGTGGCTTTGCGCCAACCCGGGCCCGTAGCGGAGGCGGTCATGCGGCGAAAGTTGATGTGGGGCATCAACTTGCTGTCAACCCATTGCATGACCTTGGCAGTCTCGCCGCTCTTGATGCTTTTGTCAGCACGAACAGCGTCCAAGGTTTCCGTTGAAATCCGCTTGACGAACGCATCAGGCGCTTCGTCGGCAGCGAAGGCTGGCACGAACAGGGACATCATCAGGAGCAGGGTCAGGCTCAATTCCAAACAGCGTCGGCAACCAAGGCGCCAGAAGGTTGGGTTCATCATGGTTTTTTAGAGGGCTCTGGTTTGAGTTCGATTTTATCTTCGGGCTTGTCTTCAAAATCGTCGTAATCATCGCGCATGGGCGGATTGCCGTCGTAAACATCATTCAAGCGTTTTTGTAAATAGGCATCTCGGGTGAAAGTGTAAGGGTCTAGCGCGGCTTGCCGCACGGCGTCGACCAATTTAAGATAGCGCTCGCGGGTATCGGTCAGGCGCAGCAAGGTCATGCTGTTGCGTGTGGCCCTGTCATGAAACTGGCGCGTCAAGTCGCCCCTGTAGTCGATCGATGTGGCCAATGAATCTCTGAGTGTGGAGGGGCCAAATAGGGGCAGCACCACATAGGGGCCGGCAGGTACACCCCAATAGGCCAGTGTTTGACCAAAGTCTTCTTTTTGTTTTTGAATTCGCCAGTCGGAGGCGAAATCAATCAAGCCACCAAAGCCGAAAAAGGTGTTGATGCCCACGCGCATGGCGTTTTGAGAAGCTGCCCTGACTTTGAATTGCGCCAAACTGTTCAGCGCTGACCACACATCACTTTGGTTGCCAAAAAAGTTGCCAATGCCTGTGCGCACAAACGACGGCAAGGCCTCGCCATAGATCACCGCCACCGGCCGCAGCAGCATGGCATCGGCCGCATCATTGATCATGGTGATTTTGCGGTTCAGGGGCTCTAGAGGGTCCGCCGGGTCAGGGCCGCGCAGGGCCGCGCAGCCTTGCAGCAGCAAGGTCAAGAGCAGTAATGTCCAAACTCCTACGCGCAGACTCATTTGCTTGTGCCCTTTGCGCTTTGTGGCTCATCAGCGGCTTTGCTGTATAAAAATTGACTGATCAAATTCTCCAGCACCACTGCCGATTGGGTCGATCCAATTTGATCACCTGCAGCCAAGTTTTTTTCTTCGGCACCGGCTTGAATGCCAACGTATTGCTCGCCGAGTAGGCCGCTGGTCAAAATTTTGAGTGAGCTGTCTTTGGGGAAAACATAACGGGTTTGCAGCGCCAAATGCACGCGTGCTTGGTAGCTTTCGTCGTCAAATTGAATGGCGTCCACACGGCCCACGACCACGCCTGCGCTTTTCACAGCCGCGCCTTTTTTCAGACCACCAATGTTTTCAAATTTGGCACTGACAATGTAGTCGGATGCCAAATTGAACTGCAGCAAGTTAGCCGACTTCAAGGCCAAAAACAAAATGGCCACCAAGCCGATCAAAACAAACAAGCCTACCCAAACATCATTTTTTGAACGCTGCATGACACACTCCTTATATGCTGAACATCATCACGGTGAGGATGAAGTCCAGACCCAAAACTGCCAACGAAGCAAGCACCACGCTGCGGGTGGTGGCCGAGGCCACGCCCTCTGGCGTGGGCTGCGCCACATAGCCTTGCAAAAGCGCAATGAAGCTGACTGCTATGCCAAACACCACGCTTTTGATCATGCCATTGCCAACGTCTTTGAACACGTCAACGCCGCCTTGCATCTGGCTCCAAAATGCGCCCGAGTCCAAGCCGATCAAAAGCACGCCCACGGCATAGCCTCCCAAAATACCCACCGCACTGAAGACTGCGGTCAAAATCGGCAAGGCAATGATGCCGCCCCACAATCGAGGCGCCAAGATGCGCAATTTGGGGTCGACGGCCATCATCTCCAAGGCCGTCAATTGCTCGCCTGCACGCATCAAGCCTATCTCAGCGGTGAGGGAAGCGCCAGCCCTGCCTGCAAAAAGCAGCGCAGCTACCACAGGGCCCAGCTCGCGCACCAAACTCAGCGCCACCAGCAAGCCAAGGGCCTCGGCTGAGCCATAGCGCTGCAAAGTGTAGTAGCCCTGCAAGCCAAGCACAAAACCAACAAACAAGCCTGAAACTGTGATGATGGCCAGCGAATAGTTACCCAAAAAGTGCACTTGGTCGCGCACCAAACCAAATCGCCTCAAGCATGGGCCGCTCAGCGCAAACAGCTGCACCAACAAGCGGGCACCAAAACCCCAGTCAACCAAAGTTTGACGAACCCGAAAACCGATCTGTGCGGGGTGCAGCCAGTTCATGCGCCAGCCCTGGTGAAATCATCCGCAACGCTGGCCGCAGGGTAATGAAAATGCACGGGGCCATCGCTCAAACCGTTGACAAATTGGTGAATCAAAGGGTCGGCTGTTTGCCGCAACTCTGCGGGCGTGCCTTGCGCGGCCACGCGTCCATTGGCCAAGATCACCACGTGGTCGGCAATTTGAAAGGTCTCGTCCACATCGTGTGAGACCACGATGCTGGTGGTGCCCAAGCTGTCGTTGAGCCTTCGAATCAAGCGCGCAGCGGTGCCCAAGGAAATCGGGTCCAAGCCTGCAAAGGGCTCGTCGTACATGATCAGGTCCGGGTCCAGCGCAATGGCTCGGGCCAAGGCCACACGACGGCCCATGCCGCCCGAAATTTCAGAAGGCATCAAGTCGCGGGCGCCTCGTAAACCCACGGCATCGAGTTTCATTAAGACAATGTCACGCACCATTTCTTGCGACATGCTGGTGTGCTCACGCAAAGGGAAAGCCACGTTGTCAAAGACACTCATGTCGGTGAACAAAGCGCCAAACTGAAACAGCATGCCCATGCGCCTGCGCGCCGCGTAGAGTTCGGCCGTGCTCATTAGGCCCAGATCTTGGCCTTCGAAGTTCAGTGCACCTTTTTGGGCTCGGTACTGCCCTCCGATCAAACGCAAGACGGTGGTCTTGCCTCCGCCAGACACGCCCATCAAGGCCGTGACTTGGCCCTTGGGGATGCCAAACGACAAGTCGTTCAAGATCACACGGTCACCGTACCCAAAGGTCAGGTTTTGAAGTTCAACTAAAAAAGATGTAGCTTGGAGAGTCATGAAAAACAAAAGCCGGCGTTTTCCGGCTTTTGACAGGATAAGGCGCGCAGGTAACTTCTAGGTAAACCTTGGTATCTTCTAGGTAAACCTTGGTATCGGTATTTTAACGAGGTAAGTCGCTTTGCCCCATCAGGTACTCGTCAACAGCCCTAGCGGCCTGACGACCTTCCCGAATGGCCCAGACCACCAAGGACTGGCCACGGCGCATGTCGCCCGCTGCAAAAACCTTGGGGACGTTGGTGGCATAGCCCCCGGCCTGCTCGGTGCTGGCCTTGGCGTTGCCTCTGCTGTCTTTGGCAACCCCAAAGGCTTCGAGCACGGTGGCCACGGGGTTGACAAAGCCCATGGCCAGCAGGACCAAGTCAGCGGGGTAAGTTTTTTCTGAGCCTGGCAGATTGACAAATTTTCCGTCCTTGAATTGCACTTTGGCTGTTTTAAGGCCTGTGACATGGCCCTTTTCGCCCATGAATTCTTGGGTGGAAATGGCAAATTCGCGAACGCAGCCCTCCTCGTGGCTGGAGCTGGTGCGCAGCTTCATGGGCCAGTTGGGCCAAGTCAAGGGTCGATTTTCTTCCACCGGAGGCTCGGGCATCACCTCAAATTGCGTGACGCTCAGGGCGCCATGGCGGTTAGAGGTGCCCACGCAATCACTGCCGGTGTCGCCACCGCCAATCACGATCACGTGTTTGCCGTCTGCGCGCAATTGCGCGGTGAGTGTGTCGCCGGCATTGATTTTGTTTTGCTGTGGCAAAAATTCCATAGCAAAGTGAATGCCCAACAAATCACGCCCTGGCACGGGCAAATCACGCGATTGCTCGGAACCCCCTGTCAATATCACCGCATCAAAATCTTTTTGAAGTTGCTCTGCGCTGACGGTTTCTTGCGACCCATTGGTCACTTTGGAGTCTTTGGGAAATTGACCCACCAGCACGCTGGTTTTGATCTTCACGCCTTCGGCTTTGAGCTGCTCGGCGCGTCGGTCAATGTGCGATTTTTCCATTTTGAAATCAGGAATGCCGTAGCGCAGCAAGCCGCCGATGCGGTCGTTCTTTTCAAACAAAGTGACAGCGTGACCCACGCGGGCCAACTGCTGCGCTGCTGCCATGCCAGCCGGGCCGGAGCCCACCACGGCCACTTTTTTGCCTGTTTGGTGCTTGGCCGGTTGGGGGCTCACCCAGCCTTCTTGCCAAGCACGGTCAATGATGGCGTGTTCGATCGATTTGATGCCCACTGCATCGTCGTTCACATTCAAAGTGCACGCCGCCTCACAAGGTGCGGGGCAAATCCGGCCAGTGAATTCGGGGAAATTGTTGGTGCTGTGCTGCACGTCGATCGCGTTCTTCCAATCGCCCTGGTACACCAGTTCATTGAAGTCAGGAATGATGTTGTTAACAGGGCAGCCACTGTTGCAAAACGGTGTGCCGCAGTCCATGCAGCGAGCGCTTTGAACTTTGGCCTGCGCATCGTCCAAGCCGATGACAAATTCTTTGTGATGTTTCAAACGCTCTGATGCAGGTTTGTAGCCTTCTTCAACGCGCTCAAACTCCATGAAGCCTGTGATTTTTCCCATGATGAATCCTTGAATTTTAAAAAGGCGTCATGTCAGATTGATGACGCTGCCACAGCGGCTTGTGCCTGAGTGGCTGCAGCTTTACGCTCATTGATTTCACCCAGCGCGCGTTTGTATTCGTTGGGAAATACTTTGACAAATTTTTGCCTTGCCAATGCCCAGTTGTCGAGCAACTCGCGCGCACGTTGACTGCCTGTCCAGCGGTGGTGCTCCTCCAGCAACTTCTTGAGTTGTGCTTCATCGGATTGGTCTCGGTGCCAAATATTGACGTCGATGCTGGCTTCTTGTTCGGCCACTGTCAAAACTTTTTCCATGCTGACCATGGCAGTGTTGCAGCGCGTGTTGAACTGGCCGTCTTCGTCATAGACATAGGCCACGCCACCACTCATGCCGGCCGCAAAGTTGCGGCCCGTTTTGCCCAGCACCGCCACGGTGCCGCCTGTCATGTACTCGCAGCCGTGGTCGCCCGTGCCCTCTACCACCGCAGTGGCACCCGACAAACGCACAGCAAAACGCTCGCCTGCCACGCCAGCATAGAAAGCTTCGCCACTGGTAGCGCCGTACATGACCGTGTTGCCAACGATGATGTTTTGGCAAGCCACACCGCGAAATTCCAAACTGGGCCGGACCACAATGCGCCCGCCCGACAATCCTTTTCCGGTGTAGTCATTGGCCTCACCGATCAAGTACAAAGTGATGCCACGCGCCACAAACGCACCAAACGATTGACCCCCTGTGCCCTCGAGTTGAATGCGGATGGTGTCGTCTGGCAAACCTTCAGGATGCACTTTAGTCAAGGCCCCAGACAGCATGGCGCCAACCGATCGGTTCACGTTGCGCGTGACTTCCATGAACTGCACTTTTTCGCCATTGTCAATGGCTGCGCGGCTTTTGGCGATGAGCACGTTGTCCAAAGATTTTTCAAGGCCATGGTCTTGCACGCTCATGTGGCGACGCGGCACATCGGCAGGCACATCGGGCACCGCCAACAAGCGAGTGAAATCCAGGCCACTGGCCTTCCAGTGTTCAATGCCTTTGCGCATGTCCAGCAAGTCGGCACGGCCTATCATGTCGTCGAATTTTTTCATGCCCAACTGCGCCATGATTTGGCGCACTTCTTCAGCGATGAAAAAGAAGTAATTCACCACATGCTCGGGCTTGCCCGAGAATTTTCTGCGCAGCAACGGGTCTTGCGTGGCAACCCCGACGGGGCAAGTGTTCAAGTGACATTTGCGCATCATGATGCAGCCTTCCACCACCAAAGGGGCGGTGGCAAAACCGAATTCATCGGCCCCCAGCAACGCGCCAATGGCAACGTCGCGGCCGGTCTTCATTTGACCATCAGCCTGCACGCGAATGCGCCCGCGCAAACGGTTGAGCACCAAGGTTTGCTGGGTCTCTGCCAAACCGATCTCCCACGGACTGCCTGCATGCTTGATGGACGACCAGGGTGAGGCGCCAGTACCTCCGTCGTGACCCGCTATCACCACATGATCGCTCTTGCACTTGGCAACTCCTGCAGCGATGGTGCCCACACCAATTTCTGCCACCAACTTGACGCTGATGTCACTGTGCGGCGCAACATTTTTCAAATCATGGATCAGCTGCGCCAAGTCTTCGATGGAATAAATATCGTGGTGCGGTGGGGGCGAGATCAAGCCCACGCCGGGCACCGAATGGCGCAGTTTCCCGATGTAGTCAGAGACCTTGCCACCCGGCAATTGACCGCCCTCGCCGGGCTTGGCACCTTGCGCCATTTTGATTTGAATTTGATCAGCGCTGCTGAGGTATTCGGCCGTGACACCAAAGCGGCCCGAAGCCACTTGCTTGATGCGCGAGCGCAGTGAATCGCCGTCTTGCAGCGGCAGGTCGACTTCGACCACATCGGCGCCAATCACACTCTTGAGCGACTCGCCTTTTTTGATCGGTATGCCTTTGAGTTCATTGCGGTAACGCGCAGAATCCTCGCCGCCTTCACCGGTGTTGCTCTTACCGCCAATGCGGTTCATGGCCACGGCCAAGGTGGCATGGGCTTCTGTGGAAATCGAGCCCAAAGACATGGCGCCAGTGGCAAAGCGTTTGACGATTTCGCTGGCCGGCTCGACCTCTTCAACGGGAATGGCCTTGGCCGGATCGATCTTGAATTCAAACAAACCGCGCAAGGTCAACTGCCGTTTGGTTTGGTCGTTGATCAACTGCGCGTATTCTTTGTAGGTATTCCAGTTGTTGGCGCGTGTGCTGTGCTGCAATTTGGCAATGGCATCGGGTGTCCACATGTGCTCTTCACCACGCGTGCGCCATGCGTATTCACCGCCCGCATCGAGCCTGGTGGCCAGCACGGGGTCGTTGCCAAAGGCCGCTTTGTGCATGCGCAGCGCCTCCTCTGCAATTTCAAACACACCAATGCCTTGCACCCGGCTTGGCGTGCCTGTGAAATATTTTTCTGTGGTCTGCGTGTTCAGACCAATGGCTTCAAATAACTGCGAACCGCAATACGACATGTAGGTGCTCACGCCCATCTTGGACATGATTTTGGACAAGCCTTTGCCTACCGCTTTGATGTAGTTGTAGATGGCTTTTTCAGCCGACAAATCACCAGGCAATTCTAGGTGCAGTGCTTGCAATGTTTGCATGGCCAAGTAAGGGTGAACGGCTTCTGCGCCATAGCCTGCGAGCACTGCAAAGTGATGCACCTCGCGCGCCGTGCCCGTTTCAACCACCAAGCCTGCGGTGGTGCGCAAGCCTTTGCCCACCAAGTGCTGGTGAATCGCCGACAAAGCCAGCAGCGCTGGAATGGCCACTTGCGAAGCTGTCACGCCTCGGTCGCTGATGATCAAAATATTGTGGCCACCTTTGATGGCGTCTACCGCTTCTGCGCACAGCGAAGCCAGTTTGGCTTCCACGCCCTCACGGCCCCAGCTCACAGGGTAGGTGATGTCCAGCGTGGCGCTTTTGAATTTGCCGTGCGTGGATTGCGCGATGTTGCGCAGCTTGGCCATGTCAGCAAAGTTCAGCACGGGCTGGCTGACCTCCAAACGCATGGGCGGGTTGACTTGGTTGATGTCCAGCAGATTGGGCTTGGGCCCGATGAAGGACACCAAGGACATCACGATGGCTTCGCGGATCGGGTCGATCGGCGGGTTGGTCACTTGTGCAAACAACTGCTTGAAGTAGTTGTAAAGCGGTTTGTTTTTATCGGACAAAACAGCCAGCGGGCTGTCGTTGCCCATGGAGCCCAGCGCCTCTTCACCGGCTTGGGCCATGGGGGCCAATAAAAATTTAATATCTTCTTGCGTGGTGCCAAAGGCTTGCTGCAAATCGAGCAAAGACTCTGCGCTTTCAGGTGCTTGGAGGTTCTCGGTTTGAACGTCGTCTAATTTGATGCGCAGGTTTTCGATCCACTGTTTGTAAGGCTTGCTGCTGGCCAAATTCGACTTGAGTTCTTCATCGTCGATCATGCGGCCTTGTTCCAAATCGATCAGAAACATTTTGCCCGGCTGCAAGCGCCATTTGCGCACAATTTTGCTCTCAGGAATGGGCAGGACACCGGTCTCTGAGCCCATGATCACCATGTCATCGTCGGTGATGCAGTAGCGCGAGGGGCGCAGGCCGTTGCGGTCCAAAGTGGCGCCAATTTGCCGGCCATCGGTGAAGACGATCGATGCCGGGCCGTCCCACGGCTCGAGCATGGCAGCGTGGTATTCGTAGAAAGCTTTGCGCCGCTCGTCCATGGTGGTGTGCTGCTCCCAGGGCTCGGGGATCATCATCATCACGGCTTGGCTGATGGGGTAGCCAGCCATGGTCAGCAACTCTAGGCAATTATCAAAGGTGGCTGTGTCGGACTGCCCAGCAAAACTGATGGGGTAGAGTTTTTGCAAGTCCTGGCCCAAAACAGGCGAAGACATCACGCCTTCGCGGGCCTTCATCCAGTTGTAGTTGCCTTTGACGGTGTTGATCTCTCCGTTGTGGGCCACGTAGCGATAAGGGTGCGCCAAGGGCCACTCTGGGAAGGTGTTCGTGGAAAATCGCTGGTGAACCAACCCAAGTGCTGAAATGCAGCGTTCATCTTGTAAATCAAGATAGTAAGTACCAACTTGATCAGCCAGCAGCAAGCCTTTGTAGACCACAGTGCGGCTGGACATGCTAGGAATGTAGTACTCGTTGCTGTGCTTCAAGTGCAGGTTTTGAATGGCAGCACTGGCGGTTTTGCGGATCACATACAGCTTGCGCTCGAGCGCGTCTTGCACGATCACGTCGTTGCCACGGCCGATGAAAATTTGCCGCAGCACAGGCTCTTTGGCACGCACGGTGGGCGACATCGGCATCTCGCGGTTCACCGGCACATCGCGCCACCCTAGTAGGACTTGGCCTTCGGCTTTGACTGCGCGCTCGAGTGCTTGCTCACACGCCATGCGCGAGGCGTGCTCTTTGGGCAAGAACACCATGCCCACTCCGTACTCCCCTTGCGCTGGCAATTGCACGCCTTGTTGCGCCATTTCTTCGCGGTACAGCGCATCGGGCAACTGAATCAAGATACCTGCGCCGTCACCCATCAGTTTGTCAGCACCCACGGCACCGCGGTGATCTAAGTTCTCCAGGATTTTGAGCGCTTGCGTCACGATGTCGTGGGTTTTGCGTCCCTTGATGTGCGCCACAAAGCCCACGCCACAGGCGTCGTGTTCTTGAGTCGGGTCGTACAAACCGGTTTGTTGCAGAGATCTTTTTTCGGCAGCCGTGGTCATGGCGCACTCCTAGAGTTTTCGTGGGAAGAAAATTTTAGTGCACTGCAGCAAAAACACCAAGCACTTTAATTGGGGTCAGATCACAATTAAATCGCATAAATTACAGCCACCGATTTAATTAGGGACACATCAAAATTACACGATTTTCTGCATGAAAAGCCTATTTTTCTTGCGAAAACGACTTATTTTTGAATATCAAGCTTATGAGGCCGCCCTACTTTTCCGGGCAAAATTTGGCGTTTGGTCTTTTGCTGCAAATCTTGCAAAAAGTCTGGCCGCCCCAGCGCCTTACCTGAAAGCGCCATTTTCGTGATGCTTTCGGCGGTGGTGGATGCAAGGCCGACGGCCACAAAGTGGGCATAAGCCGCCTCTCGGGCAAACGGCGTATTGCCAAGAGCCCAGTACAGGGCGTGAGGTGTGACCAACGGATCGACCCTCTGCCCAATGAGATGCCGGTGACTGGACCAAGGGTACTCAGCTGGCAGTTCGGCCAAGCCCGCGCGAACCGCATTCAAGTCAATGTAGGCCATGCAGGTGAGCAAATAGGCCTCGGAGTCAATCACCGACGATTTATACCGCCCCTCCCACAGGGTGCCGCTGCGTTGGTGTCGCCCATTGAAATAACGCACATAGGTGCGGCCCACTGCTTGCATCATCAACGACATGGTCTCATCAGAACTTGGCGTGGCCAGCAAATGAAAGTGATTGTCTAACAGCGCATAAGCGTGAACGGCCACGTCTTGACGTTTTGCGTGCTCGACCCACAAGTTGTAAAGAAATGTGCGATCTGCGTCGTCCAAGACGATGGGCTGGCGGTTGTTCCCCCGCTGAATGATGTGATGCGGGTAACCTGGAAGCGCTAAACGGGGTTGACGGGCCATGCTTGAATGCTAACCCGAACCAATTTAATTGTGCTCTGACCCCAATAAGGGAAAGCGGGATGAGAGCAGTTGTGAGAGGCCGAATTCGACCAGGAGGGCTTGAAGGCGTTGGCCGGCGCTGCGCTTTTTGTGGCCAGTGTAGCGCGCCAAGATGAGTTCGTTTTTCATGCTGTGCTCCCAACCCACCAGTTCGGTCACGCTGACTTGGTAGCCGTTGGCTTCCAAGTACAGGCAGCGCAAAACATTGGTTAATTGGCTGCCCATTTCGCGGGTGTGCAGCGGATGGCGCCACAGTTCAGCCAAGGGGGTGCGGGTCAGGTTCAGGGCTTTGTGCTGGCGCAATTGCGCAGCCAACTCGGCTTGGCAGCAAGGCACCAAAATCATGGCGCGGGCTTTTTTCTGTAAGCCAAAAGCGATGGCGTCGTCGGTGGCTGTATCGCACGCGTGCAAAGCGGTGACCACATCGATTTGCGCCGGCAATTCTGGCGAGTCACAAGCCTGCTGCACGGAGACGTTCAAAAAACTCATTCGCTCAAAGCCCAAGCGCTTGGCCAACAGCTTGGATGCATCGACCAACTCCGCGCGAGTTTCAATGCCATAGATATGCCCACGGGCGAGCATTTTGAAAAACAAGTCATACACAATGAATCCCAAATAGGACTTGCCTGCGCCGTGATCGGCCAGGCTCAAAGCGTGATCAGCCAACCCTTTTTGTTGATCTTCATCGGACAACTCCAACAGCACTTTTTCAATGAATTGAAACAAGTGCAAAACTTGTTTCAATTTGCGCCGCGAGTCTTGGTTCAACTTGCCCTCGCGCGTCAAAATATGCAGCGCTTTGAGCAGCTCAATGGATTGGCCTGGGCGCAAGTCCAAGTCCAATGCAGCGTCAGCAGCAACTGTCTTGGGACTGGCCCCGCGGGCTGGGGGGCTTACAGTCTCATTGCGATTTTTCATCAACGCCTTTCGTTGCGGGCGTTGGCCCCACATTCAAGGCTTGCCAACCGGGCAAACCCAATTGGCGCAAGGTGGCCATGTTGGTTTCAAAAATAGCATCGGCATTGGGAAACGCTTTGACAGCGCGGTCTATGCTGGATTCTCGAATCAGATGCAAGGTGGGATAAGGTGAGCGGTTGGTGAAATTGGTGATGTCGTCCTGAGCGGTTCCGGCAAACTGGTACATGGGATGAAAGCTGGCAATTTGAATTTGCCCTTGCAAATCCAAAGACGCCAAACAACCATCGGCCACATTCAAAAAATCGTTGTAGTCAAAAAAATCTTGCAGCATGTGCGGCACGATCAGCAAAGTAGTGTCCCGAACTTGAGGGTCAGCTTGCGCCAAGGCTTTCAATTCCATCAACAGATCGGCCGTCAACTCTTCAATGACTTTAGCCTGACTGATAGCGCAATGAACTTGCCCATGCACATGCACCGCCTTGGCAAATGGACACAAATTCAAACCAATGACCGCCCGCTCTAACCAAGCCAAGCTGTCTTGAATGTAAATTTCAGTGAGGGGCTTTTCAAGAGGCGTCATGGCATGCTATTTTGACCTGAGGTGCGCTTCAAAGTTCGAGCGATCAAAACACTTAACACAATGCCCATCAAACTGCACGAGCCCGTTGCCATCCAAGTCCAGTGCCAATTGCCTGTTTGAGAAGCCAGCCAAGCCACCACAGGCGGGCCAGAAAACTGCCCTGCGGCAGAGCCTTGCTGCATCCATCCGACGGTGGTGGAGACGTTGCGCTCATGGGGCGCCAAGCGCACCGCCAAAGAAAATAAAGTGCCGGGCACCAAGCCGCCTACGCAAGAAAACAAAAGCACACCGGCATAGCGCCACTCAGCAGAACTTTCAGTCCATGGGCCAAATGCAGCAAAGCTTCCAATCGCCATGGCAGCGTACCCCACAGCCAATAAAAGGGCAGCTGAAATGCCTTTTTGCAAACACTTTCCCGATGCCATATTGCCCAGCATATTGACCGCAGCAGCCAAGGCCGTGAGCGCGCCCAGCAGCGCGCCACTCAAGCCTGCCTGCGTGTAGATCGATGGCAAAAATCCAACCACGGCCAACCATTGGCCCGAATACATGGCAAAGGCAAGCGCCACCCACCAAGGCCCCGGCGCAGTCAAAGTTTCATGCAGCCTTTGCGGCCAGGGTGCGGCCGCTGCAGAGTCAGCACCGGGCGCTGAGCTTGAAGGCGTTTCATGCGGCACAACGCGCCACAACAACAACGCCATCCCCATAGATAAACAAGCAAACAACTCCCACCAACTGCGCCAACCCCAAGCGGGTATCCACAAGGGCCCGGCCAGCAAAGTCAAGGCAGTGCCCAAAGGCATGTAGGCGCCCCAGTAGCCCAGCACGCTTCGCAAATGCCCCGGCGCTACCATGCGGCGTATCAAGGCAGGCGCTGGCAAGGTGACCCATAAAAACCCCACCCCCTCCAAAGCGCGCCAGACCAACATGGCTTGTGGGCTTTGCGACAGACCGCCCAAAGCGCTGGCCAGTGCCAGCACCAGCAAACCCATCAACATGCTGCGCCTCAAACCCCAACCGTCTGCAGCCAAGCCAACAAACAATCCCAGCGCCATGCCCGCCAATTGAACCAAGGACAGCAAGAACCCCGCTTGCATCAAAGTCAAACCCAAAGCTTCACCCAGTGCAGGCAGCGCTGGCGGCAACTTTCCCACTTGCAGCGCCGCCACGACGCCAGCCAAAATGACGACATAAGCAGCCCATGGCGAGGCTTTCAACGTGGGGGCGACGTTGCTCATGACAGCAAGCGCTGGCCCGTCAAACGCTCGTGCTCTTTTGCAGCAAAGCGGTCCGTCATGCCGGCGATGTAGTCCGCCACAGCACGCGGCGCTTCAGTGCGCGCAGAAAAATCAGGCGACATTTCATGCGGGTTTTTGGTGTACACGTTGAATAACTCATGCACCACCGTTTGAGCTTGCGTGCTGGTCTGAACCACCTGCGGGTGACGGTACAACTGACTGAATAAAAATGACTTGAGCTCTTGTGTTTGACTCCGCATCGAGTCACTGAAAGCCAATACAGGGCCACAGCGACGCGCTGCATCGGCGCTCAAGGGCGCAGCTTTTTTCAAGTTCGCTTGCGTGGTGGCAATCACGTCATAAACCTGGTCACTCAACATGCGCCGTATGGTTTCGTACAACAATCGGCGCGCGCGCTCGGGCAACAACAAAGCAGGATGCTGCTCCACCGCTTGCAGGCGATAGTGCGCGAAAAAAGGCACTTCCTGCACCTGCGCCAGTTTGATCAAACCAGAGCGAACACCATCGTCGATGTCGTGTGCGTTGTAGGCAATGGCGTCTGCCAAATTGCACAACTGCGCCTCCAAACTCGGTTGCGTGCCATCGATGAAACGCTTGGCTACGCCGCCGGGCTCTTGCAACTCGAGCTGAACTGCATTGCGCTTAGAGCAGTGCTTGAGAATGCCCTCGCGCGTTTCAAAGCTCAGGTTCAGGCCATCAAAATCGGGGTAGCGCTCTTCGAGTTGATCCACCACGCGAAGGCTTTGCAAATTGTGCTCAAAGCCGCCGTGGTCTTGCATGCATTCATTCAAGGCGTCTTGTCCTGCATGGCCAAAAGGTGTGTGCCCCAGATCGTGCGCCAATGCAATGGCTTCCACCAAATCTTCATTCAAGCCCAATGAACGTGCGATGGAGCGGCCCAATTGCGCCACCTCCAATGAGTGCGTCATGCGGGTGCGAAACAAATCGCCTTCATGATTTAAAAAAACCTGTGTCTTGTAGACCAAGCGCCTAAATGCAGTCGAGTGAACGATGCGGTCGCGGTCGCGCTGAAACGCATTGCGCGTGGGCGCAGGCGCCTCTTGGTAGCGACGACCTCGCGAGGCTTGCGGGTCGCAAGCAAAAACTTCAAGCACAACAGCGGTCAATCACAGCGCGGACCATGGCCTGCGGCGCAGCGCTCACACGGGCTTTGCCAGGGCCATCGATCAACACAAATTGAATATCGCCATCGACTGATTTTTTGTCGTGACGCATCAAGTCCAAGTAACGCCCTGCGTTGTCTTGTGCATCCAGCACAGGGCCTTGAATGGGCAAGCCAGCACGCTCGATCAAGTCCACCAACCGGCTTGCAAAGGACTCTTCGACCCAGCCCAACTGCGCCGACAAGCGGGCCGCCATGACCATGCCGCAACCAACCGCTTCGCCGTGCAACCACACGCCATAACCCAAGCCTGCCTCAATGGCATGGCCAAAGGTATGGCCAAAATTAAGAATGGCGCGCAGCCCCAAATCGCGTTCATCTTGTGCCACCACATGCGCTTTGATCTCGCAACTGCGGCGCACCGCCATGGACAAGGCTTGCGGCTCACAGGCCTTTAAGGCGTCTAAATTATGTTCGATCCACTGCAAGAATGACATGTCGGCAATCGGGCCGTACTTGATGATCTCGGCCAAACCGGCACTCAACTCCCGTGGGGGCAAAGTTTTTAAAACAGACAAATCACAAATTACTTTTTGCGGTTGGTAGAACGCGCCCACCATGTTTTTTCCCAGCGGGTGGTTGATGGCCGTTTTGCCTCCGACCGAAGAATCAACTTGTGCCAACAAAGTGGTTGGTACTTGCACAAAGGGCACACCGCGCATGAAACTGGCAGCGGCAAAACCGGTCATGTCGCCCACCACACCACCGCCCAAGGCGAATAAAACTGTTTTCCGGTCGCAACCATGACTTAACAGGGCATCAAAGATCAAATTCAATGTGGCCCAGTCTTTGTGTGCCTCGCCGTCAGGCAAGACCACCAGATGGACCCCTTTGTAATGACTTTGCAGGGCGTTGCGCAAGGCCGCTTCGTACAAAGGCGCCACCGTCTCGTTGCTCACAATCAAAGCAGTGGCCGCTTTGGGTAAAGACGCATAAGTTTCAGTGCGGCCGAGCAAGTCAACACCGATTTGAATGTCGTAGCTGCGCTGGTCCAGTTCAATCTGAACGATGGAGGAAGTGGGATGAGAAAGTGGCACGGTCATGTCCTCACAGTTCGGGGCGAATCAAAGCCCACCAATTCAAGTTTCGCAATGACCGTATTGATCAGTGCAGCAACACTGGGGCGTCCTGTTTCAATGACCAAGTGCGCCGTTTCTAGGTACAAAGGGTCTCTGTCATTGAATAAACTGCGAAGTCGCCCCAAGGGGTCTGGGACTTGCAGCAATGGCCGATTCACATCTTGCTTGAGTCGGCGAAAAACCTCTTCGGGTGTGGAGCGCAAATACACCACCTTGCCTCGTTCACGCAAATGCTTTCTGTTCACTTCGCGCAAGACCGAACCCCCACCCGTGGACAAAACACCATGGTGGTGATGGCTCAAGTCGTCTAGCACCGATTGTTCAATGTCGCGAAAACGCTCCTCGCCTTCACGCTCAAACAGTTCGCGTATGGAGCAACCCAACCTCTGCTCGATGACAGCATCTGAGTCCAAAAAGGGCAGCCCAAGGCGTCTGCCCATCTGTCTGCCGATGGTTGATTTACCAGAGCCTGGAAGGCCAACAAAAATAATGAGCAAGCTTCAAAACTCAGGGTATGAAAGATCCCCCAAGTGTATTCGAGGCCGCAGAAGAAACCGTCTGTGCCAGCACACGGGGCGTGACAAAGACCAGCAACTCCGTCTTGCGCTTCAAAGTTTGGCGATTTTCGAACAGCCAGCCAAGGCCAGGTAAGGCCGATAAACCGGGCACCTGGGTGATCTCCTGTGTTTCTGCGGTCTCTAAAATTCCGCCAATGACAACAGTGCCGCCGTTGTCGACCAGCACTTGGGTTTTAACGTGCTTGGAATTGATTGCATAACCGGCTGGCGTGGACTGACCCACACTGTCTTTGGTGATATCGAGCTCTAACACCACCGCCCCTTCAGGGGTGATTTGAGGTGTCACCTCGAGCTTCAAATTGGCTTTGCGAAAGGACACTGAAGTGGCGCCACTGGCACTGGCAACTTGGTAAGGCAACTCGGTACCTTGCTCAATCAAGGCCTTGGTTTGGTCTGCCGTGACCACGCGGGGGCTGGCCACCACGCGGCCTTTGCCATCGGCTTCCAACGCGGAAATTTCCAAGCTTAAAAACTTGTCAGCGGCGGCATTGAACAAAGACACGGCAAAACTGGCCGGTGCATACATGGTTTGTCCCGCAGCCCCAGCGGGCAAGTTGAGCAAGTTGCCCGGCAAGCTTGCGGCCGTTGTGCCAGCGCTGAGCGCGCCTGCACTGGCCGTCAAAGGCTTTGCATTCGAGCTGAAGGGGGCAGAAAATGCACCACCCAAACGCAGCCCCAAAGACTTGCCAAATTTTTCATCGGCTTCAACAATGCGCGCCTCGATCATGACTTGACGAACCGGGACGTCCAGCCACGCCACCACACGCTGAATTTGTTGGACAAATGCGGGCGTGTCGAGCACAAACAACTGGTTGGTGCGCGGCTCAGCCATCACGCTGCCGCGACTGCTGAGCCATTTGTGCCCCCCACCCGCGCTGGCGGCGCTGCCCGCCTGCAACCTTTGCGCGACATCGAGCGCTTTGGCATACTTCAAAGGAAGTGCAAACGCCTGCAATGGCGCTGCGTTGTGCAATTGCGATTGCGCCTCTAAGGCTTGTTTTTCGCGCCCGGTCCATTCGTCTTTAGGAGCCACCCACAAGGCACCAGCGGACTGCCGCGCTGACAATGATTTGGCCTCCAAAACCACCTCCAAGGCTTGCGGCCAAGTCATGTCCTTCAAATGCAAAGAGACCTGCCCTGTCACGCCGTCCGCGATGACCAGATTCAGTTGTGCCATTTCCGCCATGGTTTGCAGCAAGGCTCTGACTTCAATGTTCTGAAAATTCCACTTTAACTTTTCAAGCGGTACAGTTTGCTGTGTTTGAAAGGCTAACGGATCCCATGGTTTTGGGTGTTCAGTTTTGCTTGGTTTTTTCGCAATTTCTGGGGCTGCTGCCTCAAGCGCAGGGGCCCCAGCACAACAAAACAGGAGCAGACTGCCCCCATGTATCTGCCACATCCATTTTGAAATTTTCATGGCGCAAGCACCTCCCAATTCAATCGTTGTATGCGAGGTTCAGTCGATGCTTGCGCGTTGCTGCCAGGGTAATTCAGGCTCAGGCCAGCACTGTCTATGCGGCTGATGTGCGCGCCCTCCAGCCCCAATTGCTGGCCCCATTGCACGCGGTGAATGTCTTTGCCAGCTGAGATCAAGGCCAGCGATGGCGCGCTGTCGCCAAGATGGGGCGACTCTATCAACCCGACCAACCTCATTTTGGCCAAGGGCCATTCGGGCAAGACATGGGGCAGTTGACTTGGCGCACTCCTTTTCGCAGCAGCCGGGCCTTGGAGCTTAGGCGCTGCAACAAGGCGTTTGGAATCAAACATGTCTTCGTGACTGCGTGCTGGTCTGGCTTGTATGAACTCCTGGTGCAGGGCGTGCCCTGCCAACAACAACTGCGCATGGGCCTGGAAAACAACAACGCCTTGGGCACTTGCGCTCCAGCTGACTTGCTCAGTGAGCCATCCAAAATTGCCTTGGTTGATGCCAGACCAAAACTCAAACACTGCTGCTGCCGGCCCACGCAAGCGAAGTTGCAAGGGTAGGGCTGGATAGCCGCCCACCTTGATGGGTTCTTGCACCTGAAACACTTCCACAAACAAGCCCAAAGTTTCAGCCAAACCTTGCAAGCGGGTCAGCAGCGCGTTGCTTTGTGCGGGCGATGGCCACTGCGCCTCTTGCGCCAGAACCAGTGCCTCAAGTTGCTCATGCGCTTGCGCCTGTTGGTTCTTTTGCTTGAGCCATATGCGCTGCTGCAGCAACTGAGCTGCCAGCGCTTCTTGTTCGGCTTTTGCATGACCATGGCGGTCTTGGTCCAGGCCCAAGGCCGCCATTGAGAGCGCGTAACTGCACAAGGCTGCGGCCATCGTTGCCAAAAGAAAACCTGCGCGGCGCAGCCACACGAATTGTTCCCACCGTGCATTGCGCCACATCAACGCATACCGCGGTGCGTGCTGCAAAAACAGAGCCGAGATGATCTTCATGTGCAAGCTCATTGACTGTCTGCAGACGGCGCAGAACTGGGCACACGCGGGCCAGACTGGGCTGGCTGCATCCAACCCAAACTGGCTTGCACTTTGAACTTCAATGCCATCGCAGGGTCGCTCTTTTGGTTTTCTAAAAAAACCAAATGCGGCGGTGTTGGCCAATGAGTTTGTGCTGTCAATGCGTTTAAGAATTGACTCAAATCTTGGCCTTGCACCGTCACTCCTTCGAGCAGCAATTGGCCTTGCTGCCATTTGAAGGTATGCAATTGAACATTGCTGGGCACAGCGCCTTGGACTGCCACAGTGGCCGCTTGCAGTTGTTCACGCCTGTCTTGTGTGATTTGTAAAAAATTTTCACGCTGCTCCAAACTTTGCGTTTGTGTTTGCGTTTGCGTTTTCGAAGGTGCGAGGCTTGCCGTTTCAACCTGAACTTTGACGTTTTGATTTTGACCTTTCAATTGCTGCAATTGCGCTTGCATTTGCGCCAGTGTTTGTTGTTGTTCGATCTGCTGCGATTGATCTTGCTGCTGCGCCTGGAACACCCCTAAGCCGCCCAAAGCAAGCCCCGCGCACACACTCAACGCCTGCGCGTAGCGGGCGCTTGCCCGCTGGCTTGTCACTGGCATGGCCCGGCTTGATGCCAAATTCATGTCCACCACCCCCTGCGCTGCTGACCTGGCGGCAAGGCCAAGCCATAGGCCACCCACAAGGCATGCAAAGGGTTTTGCGGATCCAAGCCAGGTGCCTGTGAGGGCGGCGCTTGCCAGCACACTGCAGCGCCGTCGTGCGCAAAGCAGGGCAACTGCTTTTGTGCCAAGGCACGTGCCAGCGCATGCGATTCGGGCTCGAGCCACGTCAAGGTCAAACCGGCACCCCATGCCCAAGATTTTTTTTGACTTACCCAAGCCCCATCGCACGCCATCAAATCGATCCATAAACTGGCGTCATTTTTTTGATGCACATGAAATTCCATGGCCAGTTGCTGCAAAGGCAGGTTCAAGCCCTCCCCCGCTTCCAGCCAGCACTCAGCCTCGATGTCTGCACTACCCCACTCCACTGGACAAGGCACTTGCTTGCGCCAGACCTGTGCGTCTGGCAGCGCCATGGCAACAGCTTTCGTGCGTGTGGGAAAGACCCGCTGACGCATGCGCTGCAAGGGCCAGTCGGCCAGCTCCATTGCGCAGGCTGCGATCGAGTCCTTCACGCCTTGGGCCAAGCCTTTCTCAGACAAAGCCAAGCCCATGGACCCAGCGCCCCAACTCGGCAGCCCGCGCAAGCCCTTTTTCGCCAATGCCACGGTGACCGATTCCGCCAACTGACCCGGGGACTTTTGAAGTTCCGCCACCCCCAAGGACACTCGGTTAGGCCAGCCCCACCGTCCGCCGCCCATGGCTTGGGGTACGGGGGCAAAAGCCATTTGGGAGGTGGATTGCAAGGCGTTCATAGGATCCAAGGCAGGTTGGTAATTCGTGCAACAATGAAATAAGCTTTAATTTTTAGCACTTTATAATTCTTTTTACAAGGCATTTGCAACACAAGCCCAGTTACTTTGAGCGACAAAACAGCCCCCACGGCAGACCCTGAGTTTTTATAATGGGCCAGCGGTCTGTTTCCGCCCCCTTCATGTCCAAATCGAATAAAAACCAATCTCCCTCCAAAAATGCACCCGTGGAATCGCCCAGATTGCACTGGGCGCTGAGGATCGTCCTGTGGGCTGGCGGCCTGGTTTTAGCAGGCTTGCTGAGCATTTTGTTGGTCGTGGGCGTGGCCATGGTGATGGCCTATCCGCAGTTGCCAGACATCTCGGACATGGCCGATTACAGGCCCAAATTGCCGCTGCGAATCTACAGTGCCGAAGGTGCCCTGCTCGGTGAGTTTGGCGAGGAACGGCGCAACCTCACACCCATCCGCGAAATTCCGCAAGTCATGAAAGACGCCGTGCTGTCGATCGAAGATGCGCGCTTTTACCAACACGGCGGTGTGGATTATTTGGGGATTTTGCGGGCTGGATTGGCCAATTTGAGCAAACGCAAAAGCCAAGGCGCCTCCACCATCACCATGCAAGTGGCGCGCAATGTTTATCTCTCCACTGAGAAAACCTACACCCGCAAAATCTATGAGATTTTGTTGACCTTCAAACTCGAGCATCTGCTGACCAAAGACCAGATTCTTGAGATCTACATGAATCAGATTTTTTTAGGCAACCGCGCCTATGGCTTTGCGTCTGCTGCAGAAACTTATTTTGGCAAACCCTTGAAAGACATCACGGTGGCCGAAGCCGCCATGCTAGCCGGTTTGCCCAAAGCGCCTTCCGCCTACAACCCGATCAGCAACCCCACTCGGGCGCGTTCGCGCCAGCTCTACATCATTGAGCGCATGCTGGACAACAACTTCATCTCTTCTGAGCAAGCCTTGGCCGCCAAAGCTGAGCCCTTGAAGATCAGGCCCAGCAATGACAAAACTCGAATCCATGCCGAGTATGTGGCCGAGACAGTGCGCCAACTCATGTTTTCGCAGTACGGCCCCGAGACTTACACCCGCGGCCTGAATGTTTACACCACCGTGCAGGCGGCCGACCAAACCGCTGCCTACCGCGCCTTGCGCCAGGGCATCATGGATTACGAACGCCGCCAAATTTACCGAGGCCCCGAAAAATACATCGAATTGCCCACAGGCGCCAAGGAGATGGAAGAGGCCATTGACGATGTGCTGGACGACCACCCGGACAACGGTGATGTGATGTCCGCCGTGGTGTTAGAGGCCAGCCCCAAACGTGTGCTGGCTTTGCGTCAAAACGGCGAGCAAGTCGAGATCACCGGTGATGGCTTAAAGCCTGCAACGTCGGGTTTGGCTGAAAAAGCCTCGCCCAATGTGCGCGTGCGCCGCGGCGCCGTGATTCGCGTCACACAAACGCCCAAAGGCACTTGGGAGATCACGCAGCTGCCAGAAGTCGAAGGTGCCTTTGTGGCGATCAGTCCGCACGATGGCTCCGTCAGAGCCTTGGTGGGCGGATTTGATTTTGCCAAAAACAAGTTCAACCATGTGATTCAAGCTTGGCGTCAACCGGGCTCCAGCTTCAAGCCTTTCATCTATTCTGCGGCCCTCGAAAAAGGCTTCACCCCCGCCACTGTGATCAACGACGCACCCTTGTTTTTTGATGCAGGTGTGACCGGAGGCCAGCCTTGGGAGCCAAAAAATTACGACGGCACTTTTGAAGGCCCCATGACTCTGCGCAAAGGCCTGGCGAAATCAAAAAACATGATTTCAATCCAAATTTTGCAAGCCATCGGCCCGCGAAATGCGCAAGAGTGGATCACCAAATTTGGCTTTGACGAAGACAAGCACCCCGCCTACCTGACCATGGCCTTGGGCGCAGGCTCCGTCACGCCCATGCAAATGGCCACCGGTTATTCGGTCTTCGCCAACGGCGGGATGCGGGTGCATCCGCACATGATCACCAGAGTCACTGACCACAAAGGCAAGGTCTTGGTTGACAGCCCTGCCACCACCGTGAACGACAACCAACGCGCCATCTCCCCGCGCAATGCCTTCATGATGACCAGTCTGCTGCAAGAAGTCACCCGCTCAGGCACAGCAGCCAAAGCGCGCGTGGCCTTAAAGCGCGATGACATTTACGGCAAAACTGGCACCACCAATGACTCGATGGACGCTTGGTTTGCCGGCTTTCACCACAACCTCACGGCTGTGGTTTGGATCGGTTATGACACGCCGCGCAAATTGGGCGACCGTGAAACCGGTGGAGGCCTGAGTTTGCCGGTGTGGATCAGCTTCATGGAGTCAGCGCTGAGCAACATGCCAGTGATGGATGCCGTCGCACCAGAGGGGGTGCTGAACGTTGGCGGCGAATGGTTTTTCGAAGAATTCTCGCGGGGCGCTGGCGTGACCACTTTGGGCATGGGCAACGACAAAGACAAGGGAAAAGCCTTGCCTGCGGGCGACGAACGCAAACGAATCTTGGATTTATTTCGAAATTAAACGAAGCGCAACAGCAACCGGGAAAAGTTCAAGCGGCTTGAAAATGCAAACTCAAACCCGATTGCTCGCTGGCACAGCGAGAGAGGTTTTGAAAAAATTCACCCTCGCCTTTGCTGCCCTGCCACTGCGTGCCAGACCATTTGTAGTGGTAACCCCCCGACTTGGCAGCCAGCCAAACCTCATGCAAAGGTTTTTGCAAATTCACAATGATTTGGCTGTGGTTGCCAAAGCTCATGGTGATCATGCCGCCCACGCGCTGGTTGTCGATGTCAGCCTCGGTTTCATCGTTGATTCGGTCACAACTGGCTTCGATGCCAGTGAGCAATTGTTCGGCGCGGTCTAAAAATTCGAGGTCGGTCATTACAATCCGTGGCATGTTGAAGGTTTTCAGAATTTTAGTCTTTGCCCATGCCCTTGCACTTTGTGCGGTGGCATTGGGTGCTTGCGGCCAAAAAGGCCCCTTGGTCCACCCGCAAGACCCCCTGGCAGCCGATCGTGCCAGCCTGTTGCAAACTTGGCTGCCAGCCGCTTTGAAAGCGCCTGCAGCCGCGGACAAGCAGCCTGCAGCACCGCCCACCATCAGCCCCCAACCTGCCGCAAAACCATGACCGCAACCGCATTGCCTGGCCACCCCCACATTGCCTACCGAGATGGCGAGCTTTGCATGGAAGGCGTTCGGCTGTCAGCATTGGCAAAGACGCACGGCACACCTTTGTTTGTTTACTCCAAAGCCTCCATGCTGGCCGCCTTGGCCGCCTACCAGCGCGGTTTGGCGGGGCGAAAAGTGCAAATTTGCTACGCCATGAAAGCCAACTCCAACTTGGCCATTTTGCAAATTTTTGCGCAGGCCGGTTGTGGCTTTGACATTGTCTCGGGCGGCGAGTTGGCGCGCGTTTTGGCCGCTGGCGGCGACCCACGCAAAGTCATTTTTTCTGGTGTTGGCAAAACACGCTCAGAGATGCAGCAAGCGCTGAAATTGGGCATTGCCTGCTTCAACGTCGAGAGTCAGGCCGAACTTGAAGTGTTGAACGAAGTGGCGTTGGCATTGAACACGCAAGCCCCTGTCAGTTTGCGTGTGAACCCGAATGTGGACCCCCAAACCCACCCCTATATTTCAACCGGACTCAAGGGCAATAAGTTTGGCGTAGCGCATGAACATGCCTTGGAGACATTCCAGCGCGCAGCCGCTTTGCCGGGTCTGCGCGTGGTGGGCATTGACTGCCACATTGGCTCGCAAATCACGCAAGAATCGCCGTATTTGGACGCCATGGACCGTGTGCTCGATTTGGTGGCGCAAGTCGAGGCGGCGGGCATTGCCATTTCGCACATTGATTTTGGCGGCGGCCTGGGCATCAACTATAAGGGCGAGACGCCGCCACCTGCAGACCACTTGTGGTTTGCGCTGCTGAGCAAACTCGATGCGCGCGGGTTTGGTGAGCGCCAATTGATGATCGAGCCTGGCCGCTCTTTGGTGGGCAATGCGGGCGTGTGCCTGACCGAAGTGTTGTACTTGAAACCCGGCGAGCAAAAAAACTTTTGCATCATCGATGCGGCCATGAACGACTTGCCCCGGCCGGCCATGTACCAAGCCTTCCACGACATCGCTCCTTTGAAGCCCCGTTCAGGCCAAAGCACTTTGATGGACGTGGTGGGCCCGGTCTGCGAAAGTGGCGACTGGATCGGCCGCGACCGTGACCTTCATGTGCAAGCAGGTGATACTTTGGCTGTGCTCTCAGCCGGTGCTTACTGCATGAGCATGGCCAGCAACTACAACACGCGTGGCCGCGCAGCCGAAGTGTTGGTCGATGGCGAGAAAAGCCACTTGATTCGGGAGCGCGAAAGCGCAGCCGATACGTTTCAAGGCGAGCACCTGCTGGGTTAAAGCACCCGAGCCATGCGCTTTGCGGGCCATTGGCGCAAAGCGCGAACCACCCGCCAGCCCAGCAGCAGCGCCAGCACTGCGGCATACACCGCCACTTCAGCAAAATTTTGTTTGCTCGCGCGCATCCAGAAAAAATGCAGCACTGCCAATCCAGCAATGCCATACACCGCGCGGTGCAAAGCCTGCCAACGCTTGGCCCCCAGCCATTTGACGGCGCGGTTGAAAGAGGTCGCTGCCAGCAGCCAAAGCAATAACCAAGCCGAAAAACCCACAGCAATGAAAGGGCGCTTGAGGATGTCGCGCCCGATGTCGGCCCACTCTAAGCCCATGTCAAACACGGTGTAACTGCACGCATGCAAACAAGCATAGAAAAAAGTAAACAGCCCCAAGCTGCGGCGAAAGCGCACCCACTCAGGCCAAGCCGAGATCACACGCAAAGGCGTGATGGCCAAGGTCAAGCACAAAAACCGCAAAGTCCAATCGCCTGTGGCCCGAATCAAATACTCTGCCGGATTGGCACCCAAGCCGTCGCTGAAAGTCAAGTAGACCAAGCGACTCAAAGGGATCAAGCACACAAGACTTAGAAAAATTTTGGCAGCAGGCTGCGCCAAAAACGCACGCATCAGAAAAACTTGGCCAAATCCATGCCGGCGTACAAAGAGCCTACTTGGGCTTCATAGCCATTGAACATCAGGGTTTTGCGTTTCTTGGCCAAAAGGCCATCTTCGCCAATGCGCCGCTCAGTGGCTTGGCTCCAGCGTGGGTGTTCCACGTTGGGGTTGACGTTGGAGAAAAACCCATACTCTTGCGGCGCCGCTTTGGCCCAAGCCGTCATGGGTTGCTTGTCAACAAAACGAATTTTGACCAAGCTCTTGCCACTCTTGAAACCGTATTTCCAAGGCACCACCAAGCGCACAGGGGCGCCATTTTGTTTGGGCAAAATTTCGCCGTACATGCCAAAGGCCAGCAGCGTCAAAGGGTGCATGGCTTCGTCCATGCGCAGGCCCTCTACATAAGGCCAGTCCAGCACGCCAGAGCGCACGCCGGGCATGGTCTTGGGGTCGGCCTGCGTGATGAATTCGACATACTTGGCACCGGGCAAGGGCTCCACACGGCGGATCAAATCTGACAAAGAATAACCTGTCCATGGGATCACCATGGACCACCCTTCCACGCAGCGCAAGCGGTAAATGCGCTCTTGCATGGTGCCCCATTTGAGCAAATCTTCCAAGGCGTAGCGGGCGGGTTTTTTCACCAAGCCCTCGACCTCCACTGTCCAAGGCGCAGTTTGCAAAGTGTGCGCGTTGTGAGCAGGGTCTGCTTTGTCGGTGCCGAATTCGTAAAAATTATTGTAGGTTGAAGCGTCTTTGTAAGAGGTGGCTTTGTCCATCACCATGGCCCCCGCCACTTGGGACTGATTGGCTGGCAAGGCAGGCAAAAGTTTGGCGGTTGCGGCTTGGGCTAAGGCTTCGCGCTGGGCCCATGAGGCCATGCCCAAGCCAGCCGCGCCAGCGGCCAAATGCTTGAGCACATCACGCCGATTGGCGTAGGCTTTGGGCGAGGTGATCTCGCTGCTCAAGGCGTGTGTGAAGCCTTGATCGGGTGAACGAATCCAAAGATTCACCATGCGTTAACGCAATCCGGCGATGTAATCGGCAACCGCTTTGATTTCGCGGTCGTTCATTTTGGCAGCGACCTGCGTCATTTGGATGCCGTTGTTGCGAACACCATCGCGGAACTGCGTCAGCTGTGCGGCAGCATAGTCCGCATGCTGGCCTGAAACGCGAGGGTATTGGGCCGGCATGCCCGCACCGTTGGGGCTGTGGCAGCCTGCGCAGGCTGCGATCTGACGATCGGCAATGCCGCCACGGTAAATTTTTTCGCCCAATGCGACCGAGTCTTTGTCTTTGGCAAAACCGGGTTTGGCAGTTTTAGAAGCCAGCCAGTAAGCAATGTTGCGCATGTCTGCGTCGCTCAATTGCGAGGCAAAACCCAGCATGATGGGGTTGGCACGTTTGCCAGACTTGAATTCTTGCAGTTGCTTGATCAGGTATTCGGGGTGCTGCTGGGCCAACTTGGGGTTGACCGGCGTGGTCGAGTTGCCGTCCGAGGCGTGGCAGGCTGCGCACACAGCGCCAAAACTGGCTTCGCCTTTGGCTAGGTCAGGTTTGGCTGCTTTGGGGGCAGCGTCAGCGGCAAAAACAGAACCAGCCAGCAAGGCGGTCAGGAAAAAAGTGGCAATTGACTTCATGGGCGTCATCCGAAAAAGTAGGCGCAAAACCATGGGATTCTACAATGCCTGCTAGCGCCGTACCTGGCGCCCACCGAGCAACCCTCATGGCCACCCCTTCTAAAGCAGCATCTTCAGGCTCCAAAGCCCCCCCCAAGCCACCTCAGGCCATGAGGGTTGC
>Ga0214919_10000042_pt1:0-60000 | contig 177655 bp, 154 predicted proteins | sample LL1503_MetaG_FD_177994 | JGI IMG/M metagenome (GOLD analysis project Ga0214919, IMG submission 177994) | Freshwater microbial communities from Lake Lanier, Atlanta, Georgia, United States - LL-1503 | ecosystem: Environmental > Aquatic > Freshwater > Lake | place: USA: Georgia...
AGCAGGGTTAAATGCAGGAATCGCACTCCAAGCAAACAGCAATAAATAATGTAAGTTACTGCTATTAGAAAAATCAAATACTTTCTTATAATCAAATAAAGGATTATTTAGTAAAGTATCTGTTATTACGCTAGTATTATTAACACTGTTTAGCAAAATATATGCTACTATCGGTATTACTGCGCAAAAAGTAATAAATTGAATTACATCAGTAAAGGTAACAGATTTTATTCCGCCTAAAGAAGAATAAATAGTTACAATAACCCCTGCTATTAATATACCGTAAGTATTAGATATTCCAACATATTCAAAAACAATAGCAGCTATCTTTAATTGCACTGCTATTATTCCACTAACTCCTATAAAGCCGGAAATAGCGGTGATTACCCTAACCTTTGGTCCAAACAAATCACCCATCGCTTCAGCTATGGAAAGGTTTCCCAGAAATTCTGCCATTCTTGGGGCAAAGAACAAACCAATTAGTAATAAACATAAAGGGATACCAACAGCTACATTCCACATAAAATATAATCCGTTGCTATAAGATTCAGAAATAATGTTATAAAAAAAACTTCCACTGACCCAAGTAGCAACTATGGTAGCAACTATGGTTGCCGTGCTAAAATTTCTGTGACCTACGGCGTATTCTTTTATACTCGTAATACCACGGCTAGAAGATAAACCCAGCAACAAATTAGCTACCAAAAACCCAATAATAATTAATGAATCTAGTTCAAATGTCATGTTTGTAAGCTTATTTTAAATTGCACAACCAATAGTTGATTTATATACAATATATCAACTTATCATAAAAATAAAACAGGAATTTTATACATTCTATTAATTAAGAGGGTAATGTAAATTATGGCGTTTTCATTTTATAATCTATCGAATAGTGCATACCACCACCACCGATTACAACTAGAGTTATCGTTATTGTATTATTACCTTGCACTAAATATGGTTTAAGATCAATATTACTCGATCTGTTCCAAGTACACGTATCACCTAAATTCACTGTTCCTCCAGTAGATTTTGTCAAAGTTGCCGTTCCATTAGAATTATAAGATAATGCCGTAAAATTTCCTATTGAGATATTACCATTACCGCAATTCTGGCTAGTAGACGGCGAACTATAAACAGCTGTATTATTTACTTTTACTAAAGCAAAATCATCGTTGGCCATGGATGTAATTTTGAAATAATCAATATTACTGACGCTATCTGGGACGTTAAAAGTTAGTGTAGAAGTATAAGTACCGGCAGATATGACATTTGTTCCGGTATAATCATACAAACCCAGCGTTACATTACCGGAATAATTACTTGAATTACTGGTAGTACTTCGTGTGTAATTCGCAGGGAAAGTGTCAGTTCGGCTTAACAGATTAATTTGGTAAGCCTTACACTTAACATTACTATATACTATATTACCTGAGCTATCTTTGGTATATAAACGTGAAAAAATAAATGTCCTATTAGTACCACTAGGGTCTTTATCCGGATCAGTCACGCTTGGCACGCACCAACGCTGCAATGGAGCTACTTCAATCCAACCAGTAGCACAGCTACCGGTTGCCATTTCTCCAACTGTTGTTTCTGGCCAAGCCGCATAGCCATCTTCCTGGCTGCTATAATTACTGGTCGCAGGACATTTCGGTTGCGGAATATCAGTACATAAACTCATTTCATATGAAGTTTTATCCCTTATAGCGTATTTACTCTTATCATAGTTGTAACCAGAAAAAGCTGTATCAGTCGTACTTGAACAATTTATTGTCTGGCATAAATCCGCACCAGTTGGACTCGTATAGCAATAAATACCGGAATTACATGAACGAATAGTAACTCCAGTACCTCCAGAAATAGCTGGCACGCTATCTACGATAGAGGTACACCTACTAGTTTGCTCGGTAGTACACCTTGCCGTACCAGGATAAGAAGCTAATTTGGTAAGAAAATTCTGGCAATTTACCACATCATTTACAGGAGTACAATTAACAGAATATGCCCCAGAATCAGTTACATCGGAATTAAAATGATAATACTGGCTATCTGGCAGCGTTTCCCCTAAACTAGCACTTGGTATGTAGCGGTCACTGCTTATATTAGAGATTTTGCATAAATCGGCATTTATTGGGCTTGTATAACAGTAAGCACCAGAACCGCATAAATATATAGAAACTCCATTACCTAAACTATTATCAACATTATTAGTGCAACCTGTAACTTGCGGAGTAGTTCCACAGCGTATCATACCCGGATATGCCGATAATTTAGCGATAAAATTCTCGCAATTGACAGTATCCCTATTGACAAGATTTGTTAAAACGCAAAGTGTTTCATTTTTTGGGCATTTATCAAGATCACGATTTTTAAGACATGCACGTTTACCACCTACATAATATTGATTATTAATATATTCTAGCCCATATAAATAAATAGCGTTCCTATTTACTGACCCATTACTATTAACAGGAAAAATATTATTCAAATAAGTACCGTATAAGCTTCCTGGATTTGGAGAATGAGATCCAGAAAACGGAGTTGTAGCTAAGGTAGTGTCAGTAACAAAAGAATCAAAGTTATATCCTGCTAAATTTACCGAGCTTTGTAGGTTGGTAGGATTATAAACCGTCTTTGGTTGAACTATGGCACTTGTTGAATCAGTACCAGAAACAGCCTTCACCACGAAAGTAGGTGTATAATAGGTACTTGTACATGGGATATCGACATTTGCCGGACTCGTACAATCATAAACCTCTGGTTTTATGATTGGTGCTCTATTTTCACAACCGATCAATATATTTCCACCCCTTACACAGATTTGTTTAGGGTTCTGAGCAAACTTAAATACTGGATCAAATGCCGACACTCGAGAAATAGAAGCAGTATAGCTCGCTGATCTGCCATTTTTATCCTTAAGAGTAACAGTATCAGATACAACAGAAGACATATCAGAACTACTTTGGATACGGGGAAAAGTAACAGAAACATCAGCTAATTCTGAGGTATTGATTCCCCAAATCTCCTGGCAAGAAGACGCACTACTAGGACAGTCAGCAAGATCACTCATAAAATAAGATTGCGGAGAAGAAGTAGACCCCATTCTTAAACCATATACTATGCGGAAGCCAATTTTATTACAATTAGTCCCAACACAAGTGTTTGGCACAGGTAACGCAGTTCGCACACAAGGAGTATTCCCACCACTACATTTTGGTAGAATATCAGTTTTAGCAGTAGCCGCATGTAAATCGCTTGCGGTAGGAAAAGTGCCTGAATGTTCTATAACCGCACATTTATCATTATTAATATCAGTAGTTACATTGTTTGGACATAACGGAACAAAATTTTCACAAGTAATCCTTAGAGAGTTTCTAACAAAATTATTCTCTAAAGCTGACACTACACACGGCTCATTTCGAAGAGACGGCAACAAATCACCCCCCGAATCCCTAGAACATATTTTTTGGATATAGGCTGTTTGAAAAGGGGACTGTACTGTCGGACAAAACGGCGGCGGATATGGCCCCATCGGGATATTTACGCACCCATATACGTTGCTATCAACTGCCCTATTTATTTGACCAATTGCCTTTAAAATAGAGCCTATTGCATTACCTATTGTCTCGATTAGCCAACCCACATACCCTAGTAGATCTTTCATCACAGAAGAAAAAGTCGTTTGCCCATCATCACCTTTACCAAAAAGCATGTCAACTAAAGCACCGAGTAATTGACCAGGAGTCTGGGCGACCTGAACGGCCATATCTAGAAAAAACAGAAGTACTTTTATTACCGGATGTAACGTAGCTGTTTTATGAGAGGATTGTTTATTTGGATCTAGATCCATAAGGTCAAAACCATCTTTAAAGCTTAAGAAAGCCGGATCTTTATATAAGCAAAGCTTAGGGGGAGAAAGTGTAACCGGTAAGCCGTCATACCCGATTACTATATCATCAGGAACTGTTTTCCCTTCAAAATCTAGATGCACGCCTGCAGTATATCCTGGATCCTCAGGGAAATTAGGTGATAAACCGGCAGGAATAGCAACTCTAGCACACATTCTAAGCAAAGGTATCCCATATCCGCTAGCTAGGGTTACACACTGACCATCCCAATTCAGGGTATTGTCTGTTGTCCAACAAGCCAGAGCATTACATTGTTGGCCCCTTACCCTTATTTTGGGGTTCATGTAAATGCTGTCAGGCGTCTCTTCGCCGCATAAATTCTCATAATAACCTATCCAAGAACCAGGATAACCTGCCTTAATCAAACATGTGTGGTCATCTCTTCCAGATTCTTTATTCCAGGGAGGGCAAAGGCTATCTCTGTCAACACTTCTGTAGGGCTGAGAAACCCTGTTGTCCCAATATTCCCTTCTTGTCTTATCGCTATCACCGCAATTACAAGGATCTGTAAAACAAGCTCCTACGGCATCCCAAAATCCTGCATTAGCCGTAGTAATAGGGTTAGTCATTAGTAATAAAATAATTAAAATAGATTTTTTTATCACTACACCACCTTATGTAATATTATTTAATTCGTCATAGAGCGGCCCTACCCAATCTTCCGGCTGGTTACTAGGATATTGTTTTATAATTTTTTCGTACGCTTCTATTTCCAATTTTCCTGAGGATAAAAACCTTGTCATCCCTTGCAAACCACCAATACTAAGTTCAGCTGCAATTATCCTACCATCCTGTTTTATCAAAAACATCCTATTGTTAATGGTTAACAATGCTAGTTTTTTTGCTTCCACAGGGTTCAATTTGAGCATACTTTCCAGATTAGGTATTTTAAATTCAGGGGGTATTATTATCTGAGTCCCCATTAGATTTAACCAATCTAATTCATGTACATCCTTATGTACATCCTCTAATATACGTATATTTACCGTATTAACAAAAACGCCATTAGCAGAAGCAATGTTTTGTGAGATATCAGAAAGAATTGAAGAATAGCACCTTAAATTAAATATTGCTGCCATATTATCAATCGCAAAGATTTTCGGACCAGCACCAATTTTTCCTAACAAATTTTGCATAAAGTATATGATAGCAGCTTTAACACTGCGCATCGTATTTAACCCATATTCAAATTCTGCTACAAATTTAACCTCTTTTGGGAAATATTTCTTTTTATATTCCACATCATCAAATTGTTGAACATTAATTACTAATATTCCTCCAGGGTTAATTGTGATTTCTTCTTGCGATTCAAAAACTTCATAATATAAACCACCTGCCATATATTCTTTTAAACGCTTCTTTAAAATTTGGCCACTTTCCGAATCGTCGATGGCTTCAATTACTGCAGATAATTTTCGTTCTTCTTGTGGGATTACAAAAACCTTCTCACTAACGGCCTTTAGCAAAGTTAATTCCGGCTCTTTTAGAGGGTCAAAATGGTGTTTTGCCAAGATTGTAAAAAATATAAAACAAAAAGCTCGATTTTTTTCATTATCTTCTAAATATAAAGGATTAAACAAATTTTTCTCCTGCTGAATCCATACGCCCCCTCTAGCCTTTATATAAAGGCTAGAATCGGAATCATCAACTATATGTATTATAGTTGGTTTATATTTATCAGCTTCTGAGAGTAAAAAATTAAGTAAAGTTGTTCGCCCCGACTTTTCTACCCCAAAGATGCAAGTGTTGCTATTCCCTTCTGTATCATGAAAGTTCATAAAATATGGAGTTCCTCTCTCAGTCCTAAGTAACGTTACAGCCCTACCCCATGGATTATATTGATTACCGGTAGGAAAATTATGGAGAGAAGCAAGTGCTGCGGTATTGTCTAAAATTGTCGGTGACATTCTGGAAAGAAAAGCAAAATTTCCAGGTAATTGCGCCCAAAAAGTTTTTTCTAAATTAATATCTTCTCTTACATGCACTATCCCAATTTTTGCTAATGTATCAGAAGCTTGCTTAACTTGTTTGTTAAGTTCTTTAGCATCATCACCGATTATCATACAAGATATTTGTTGATGGCAAAAATAATTTTTATCATCAGTCTCTTTTAAAATTTTGTCTAAACCACTGAGAGATTTTAGCTCAGCATCACCGCTAATATCGGCTATATAAGCTTGATCCGCAAATAACGGAATCACCTTACTTTTATCAACAAAATAAAAAACTTCAGTTGCAACCATTTCAACAGGTATCTGCAAAAATTTATCTAAAGCATCGGAAGATACCTCTTGATATTCTTTTATCGATAACAAAGCCGCAAATTTTTTGCCGTTATCGCCTATTACCTCTATCATATCATTACCGACTGCGTATTGATGAGAAGAAAGAGCAATTGAAATATCAGTAACCGGCAATACACACTGCTCTTCATTAAGTTGCATAATTCTTCTGTATAAAAACATCAAATCAGAATAGCATCGTTCCTCTTCTATTCTAATACCCAGTTTTTCAGCCCCATATTCTTCCAGATCCAATATTAACTTATCAACAGTTGCACTCAAGGTTTTAACTGCTTTAGCAAAATAATTAATCTCAAAATCTGCAATTCTACTTGCTGAAAGTGAATTAACAAGGGAGTTAAAATTCTTCAGTTTTAGCTCTGGTGCATCGTGAAGAACCGTAATATATAAACAGTTAACAAACTTATCATGCCAATAATTTTTGTTTTTCCATATCTCGTGAATATTTGCTGAAAACACATTATTGTACGGCAGGGTATCATCAAGATTTGCTTTACGCCTTATTGTATGAATCCAGAAAGCTAGCTGGTCTCCTTCAACATTATTACTAATAGCACTTCTTACAACTACTCGAAGATTCGAGAGCTTCTTGCTAATTTTTTCTGAATTAATACCATTAATCTGAAAAATCTGTAGTAATTCACCGTTTTTAGTAAGTAAAGTATTCTTATCATAATGGCATGCAATAGGTACGAAGTCCTCTGATAAAGCGTTATAAAGGCCTTTATCTAATTTTTTCTTAATAAATGACACGCTGGTCCTTCTTAAATAGTTGTGATCAAAAATTATCCTCTTTAACGCTTAGAACACTAACCTAATTCAGTCAGTCTTGAGTTATTAAAGAATATAACGACTTTTAGTATGGCAGTAAGTTGATGTAAATTAAAATTATTAGTTGTAAAACCAATTCAATTCAATAGCAGTTGTCGCAACGATGCTATAGTAGGGTGGCAAAGCAATTGCCAAATACACAGAAATTTTTAGAAAAACAGGAGAAAAGGCCTTATAATATCAAATATGTTCAAAGATATTAAAGAAGGCAATCTTTAACAAAAATTTTAACATTGAGAATCAGATTAAACAGATTTCCTAATTTGCTTTCTTCAGCGCCCGTGCTTTTATTATAGTTGTGATTGCTATGGCTGATAAACCAATTATAGAAACAATTATTGCACTTGGAATAATTGAAATGCTTTTTATGAAAGCATCATTACTATATTGTCTTACACCGTCAGCCATTGTTCCGTCCCATAAATTATCTAACGATAGCCCTATCGAATTATGGAAAAACCATCCAAACGCCATAATAATCATGTTAGCAACAGCTCCGGCTAAACCGCTTCTCTCTTCGGAAACAAAAGTAGATATTTTAGCAAGCATAACTACCTGATAAGCAGAGAAAACGCCAATAACAATACAAACGTAGTCTAGGATGCCAACACTAGCAATCCCGCTTAGTATATAATAAAAGCATATAATTAAACCTATTCCGGAAGTAATTGTCACCCCAAAATAATAACCTGTTTTATCAGCTACATAAGGTAATATAACGCAGCCTGCGCTCATTCCAAGTAATATAGATAAAATCAAGAAATCAGCATATACTTTATCAATAGCATAGATATTTATTAAAAACGCACTGCCCCAAGCGTCAGCAAAGCCTTCCATAGGACCGACCATTAACCCGGCAAAAAAACTGGTAAGTAATAATTTATAATTACAAATTACTGATTTAACATCTGAAATAAGATTACGCTCTGATTTTTCCTCTGTTGATTTTGGCATGATGTAATAGGTAAGGATGGCAAGTATTAGGCCGGAATATAGTAATACCTTCAAAGTAGCCTCAAGCCCAACTGACACAATAACGGGTACAATTAGATTTCCAACATATACTGCTACAATTAGTCCTACCGAAACCATCAACCCTAACATTCTGGCAAATTTTGCAGGATATATAATTCTAAATATCTGCAGCGCTCCAACAGCTGCGGCAGAAGAACCTATTCCCGTAAGAACTCGCCCGATTAAGGCACTATCCCAACCCATAGGATAAATTAACGGCAACAGACCTATAGCAGTTAGAGCTATGCATATAGGCAATATAGCCCTTGCTCCAATTCTGCTAATTGCTATCCCTATTGGAATATGGAGAAAAACATAACCTATATAATAAAGACCAGAAAAAGAACCAAATTCACTAGCACCAATATTAAAATTTGACATTACATCATGGCGAATAATATTAGGTAATGAACGTAATACACACTGATAGCAATAAAAAATTGTTATCAATAACCATATTAAAAATGAAATAATTCTATTTTTTTCTGCTGTAGGCATAATTATTTTATTCGATAAACTTTTATAATTTTTGCTTCTGAAATTGGAATAATTTTTTGGCGCAAAATCAGCGTTCTTTATTAACACATTTCTAGGAAAAATACAACTACATTAGTAATTGTATTTCTTTATAGAGCTCTCAAGGTTTCTAGAAGCTATCGAAAGAAGGGATTAAAAAGCCAAGTTTTTGAACTTCAGGCAACAAAAAGCCTTCTGGCAATTTTATCCTAGATTGACTTTTATATCTATAACATTCTTTATCATCCTTCCCCGTTAACTTGACAGTGTTTTACCCAGAATAAATTAAGCTATTTTTTTACAAACTTTTTACCATTGACAATTACATACTAAATAGTATATATTTAGCCGATATGTAAACTCATTAGTATAAAAAAATGATTTTATCTGATTATACCCAAATATGTGATGCTCTTGTGCTTTTAATGGACCCATTGATTGAGGTCGTCATTCATGATATTAAGAAAAACAAAATAATTTACATCAATGGCAGGCTTTCAGGAAGAAAAGCTGGTGGCCCAAGCTTATTAGATCAGGAAAGGTTAGATAGCATAGACCAAATAGTCTATCCAAAAATTAACTTTAATGGGCGGCTTGTAAAATCAATTTCAATTATTCTGCAAGCAAAATGGTTGCTTTGCATCAATTGTGATGTTTCAATATTCAGCAAGTTAAACGAATTAAGCGGGACATTGTTACAGAAAAATATGGGTAACCAGCCACAATCTCTATTTATAAATGATTGGCAAGAAAAATTACATGTAGCTATTCATTCTTATCTGCAAACTCATAACCTGTCCTTTGATCATCTAAGGCACGGGCATAAAAAAGCAATTTTGAGATATTTATTTGATCTTGGGGCATTTAATGAAAAAAATGCGGCGGACTACATAGCAAAGGCCTTGAGTCTTGGTAGGGCAACTGTTTTTAAATACTTAAAAGAATGGAGAAAATAATGAATGTTTTTAAATTAGAGGAATATCTAGCAAAATATGAATTCTCAGCTAAGTATTTATTATGTTGTTCAGATGCAGAAAGCTTTGATATGTCGAAGATTTTAGATAGTGCATCAAGCGAAGAAAAGCATTTATGGGATAATTTGCGCCTAGGTTATACTGAAGTCTCAGGTTTACCAATTCTTCGTAAAACAGTAGCTCAAGAGCTATATCAGCCTCTCGAGGGAGATCATATCCTAATGTTTGCAGGCGCTGAAGAAGGTATATTTTGCACACTTCATGCATTAATCGAAACTAATGATCATGTAATCGTTTTAACCCCATGTTATCAATCACTCGTTGAAATCCCAAAACTAAAAGGTGCAGATATCACAGAAATACAACTCCAGGAATCGAATGATTGGCGCATTGATCTAAATGCCGTTGCAGATGCAATTAAGCCTTGTACAAAGTGCATTATAATTAATTTTCCACATAATCCTACTGGTCAAGTTATAGAAGAAGACGAACTCAACGCCCTTATCGAGATATGCAGATTCAGAGGAATTTGGCTTTTTTCTGATGAAGTTTATAGGCTTCTTGGACATCCTAATAAACCCTGGGCGTCTCCTGCGGCATGTTTATATGACAGAGCATTATCTCTTGGTGTTATGAGCAAAGCTTTTGGTATGGCAGGTCTCCGTATTGGTTGGGTTGTATGTCAAGATAAAAGAATGCTGAAAAAGATTGAGTATATGAAACACTACACCTCTATCTGCAATAGCGCTCCTTCAGAAATTTTGACGATCATATCATTACGTAATAAAGATGTAATACTAAAGCGGAATAATCAGATTGTTACTGATAATCTAAAACTTTTAGATCAGTTTTTTATAGATTATGTAAATATAATTGAATGGGTGCGTCCACAAGGTGGTTGCGTTGGTTTTGTAAAGTATAAAGGCGCTGAACCTATTGACTCTTTTTGCGAAAGATTGATGTATAAGCAACATACCCTTCTAATACCTGCATCAATTTATAGCTATAATAGTAACCATTTCCGGATTGGTTTTGGCAGAAAAAATATGCCGGAGTGTCTTGACCAATTCAAGGCGTTTTTGCACCATGAAAATATTTGATCTTAAATAAATTAAGGAAAAATCAACCTAAGTGGGACTGTTACCCTACATTAGTTTTTATAAAGCTCTCAAGGTTTCTAAATTTCCGCTAGCAATAGCATTTACATGTTTAGTAATTTTTTCTATAGGCCAATCCCACCAGGAAAGTTCTAAAAGAAAATCTATAGTTTTTTGCTCGAATCTACTTCTTATTAATTTTCCTGGGTTACCGCCTACTATTGTATAAGGAGCAACATCTTTCGTAACTAAAGCGTTAGTGCCGATAATAGCGCCATGGCCGATTTTAACCCCAGGCATAATAGTAGCTGAATTACCAATCCATACATCGTTACCGATTACCGTATCACCTTTGTTTAAATCATTACTTGGAACATTACTCCAACCTTTGCCAAAAACTTCAAAAGGATAAGTAGAAATACCGTTCATTGCGTGGTTTGCGCCATTCATTATAAAACGTGCGCCGCTAGCAATTTGACAAAACTTGCCGATTATTAGCCTATCGCCAATGAAATCAAAAAGATATACTACATTCTTTTCAAAATTATACGCGTCCTGTGCATCATCATAATAGGTATAATCACCCACTATAATTTGGGGATTGGTTATAATATTTTTTAAAAAACATGTTCTATACCAATTTTCAATTGGATAAACTACATCAGGGTTAACATATTCTATACTATTTGTCATATAATTTATGTTTCATATCAATTGTTAGGTTATTAACTGTATAAATGCTAGAATCTAAACTTTTGGCTTTATAATAAACTTTCTAATTAGGTAATGTCCCAAATAACAAAAAGGTGTATCTGCAAGAGCTGCTATTACTTTAAAAACAATTGAATTGGTTGCTACCTTGTAGTAATTTTCCCAAGCTAAAATACCGGCTAAACAAAGTATAGTTAATACTAATATCGTATCTAATATTTGCGCAAGTATTGTACTGAGATTATTTCGTAACCATAAATGCTTTGAATCAGTCAAAGTTTTTAAATAAGAATAAACTTTAACATCCAATAGCTGAGCAAAAAAAGTAGCAACTACTGAAGCAATTGAAGCTATGCCATATACACTAAACATCTTATGAAAACTACTATCATCGACATTTGACCAAGATGTTGCCGGAAAATAATCGCCTATCATAATTAGCCCCATAACGATAAAACTGCATAAAACTGACATTTTTATCATGTGGTTTGCGTATTTATTACCATAGAACTCGGCAGTTAAATCAGAAATTAGAAAAGTAACTGGATATAAGAGAACACCAACAGAGAGTTCAAATTCTAAGGACAAGATATTAACTGTAACAAATTTTTGGAAAATCAAATTACCTGTAATAACGACAGTACAAAATAAACTGCAGAAAAATATATATAATTTTACCGATTTATCCATGTCTATGACCTTATATCAGAAAATGCAAATTGACCATTTACACATCTGTTTTAATATTCAGCCTTTTCAAAACTTCCTGATAAGCATTAATCACATCGTCAGGATTAGTTTCTGCTATTTCATAACAGAGCTTTTGATTATTATACATATCCCATAATTTGCAAGTATCCGGGGAAATTTCATCAGTTAGCATTATTATATAGTCTTCACCATTGAAAACTCTGCCAAATTCTAATTTTATATCAACCAACCTTATACCGATACCGGCAAAAAAACCCGTAAGGAAATCGTGTACCCTAATAGCTACTTTTTTTAAATTCTTTATTTCTTTTTTACTTAACCAAGAAAAACTATATATCTGATGCTCATTAATAATAGGGTAGTTTAAATCGCCGTTCTTTACTCTAAAATCTATGATAGGGGAATCAAAAACAAAGCCATCTTCCATACCGAAATCCGTAACATATCTACCCGAAGCTAAAGAAGATACATGAACTTGAACAGGATACACATCTACGAATTGTATTAATTGCTGACGCATATTATTTTTTTGAATAAAATGGGTTTCTACACCTATCAATTCTAGTTTCTGCATTAAAAACGCAGAAATGCTGTTGTTAATAGCCCCTTTACCCGATATTACTATTGAGCTTTTATCTTGCAGTTTTAAAGTATCATTAAATGACATAATAAGGGCGTAATCTTCATCAGCTTGATAAAGAGTTTTACTTGAGCCGGTATAAATTTTTTCCTTCATTAGTTTTAAATATTAGAATTGAGCATGGATTAGGAAATAACTATTTTATAGTGGTTATACTTTTTTGAGCAAGCTTTTTTAAAGCTTAACCATACAGCCATTTCATTTTAATCCTAATTCAATTGGATAATTTAAACAGATTAAAATTAAAACTTTCTGGCCTCTCCCCAACAATCGATAAGGTCGGCTTTGAAGCAAAAATTTTCTCAGCACATTCAGTTAAATTACGCGTGTTTATATTCATTATTACGTTTAGCACTTCATCAGTAGAAAAATATTTTCCAAAAAGAGCAAAATTTTTACCAATTTCTTCCGATTTATATTCAGGACGTTCTTCTGCCATTAAAATGCTCGTTTTAATTTGCGATTTAGCTCTTTGTAATTCCTCTTCTGAAATGTGTTCTCGAATTTTATTTATTTCAATTATTAAATTAGTAAGTAACTTTTCTACATTTTGATGGTCGCTGCCAGCATAAATGCTAAATATTCCACTATCATAATATGAGCTGTTAAAACTACCAACTGAGTAAGCTAGCCCAAGAGTTTCCCTTATCCTTTGGAATAATCTTGAAGAAAGACTACCGCCGAAAATAACAGATAAAATCTGAGCATAATAAAATTCAGCTATATTAGAATATGGAACACTTTCAAATCCAAGCGCAATTGATGTTTGTTCAAGAATTTTCTTTGTATGGACAAAACCACCTTTATACTTAGCTGGAGCTATTTTAGGCAAACTTAATGAAGATCTTACTAATAAAAAGTACTTTTCCGCCAAATTTATTACTTTATCATGAGAAATATTACCTGCTACTGAAATATAGATATTTTCAGCAGTATAATATTTTCCTAAAAAATTTAAAAAATCTTCTTTTTGGAATTTAGCTAAATTTTTTGCATCACCCAGTATAGACTTACCAATTGGTTGCCCTTCAAACGCTAATGAGTAGAACTTTTCATAAACCAGCTCATCGGGATTATCATTAACACTTGCCATTTCCTGCATGATAACGCTTAATTCCTTCTCTATATCGGCCTTAGCGAATAATGAATTTTGTAAAATATCAGCAAGTATTTCAAGTGCTTGATCAAAATTTTCACTTAAAACTTTGCTATAATAGACTGTATGCTCACGGCTAGTGTAAGCATTAAAATAGCCGCCTATTATATCAAATTCCTTCGCTATTTCTTCAGCACTCCGAGTTTTTGTACCTTTAAATGCCATATGCTCCAGAAAGTGAGAAATCCCAGATTCTTGCCTCGATTCATACCTACTACCAACTTTAACGATAATATTTATTGAAACTGAGCTTACATGCGGCATATTAAACGTTACAACATTTATGCCGTTAGATAGTTTGCTATTTTGAAAACTCATAATTTATCAATCTTTTTGTATGGATGTTATTAAGGATATTAACTAATCTTTTACCAACAATTTTAATATCATAATTACCTATTGATCTTAAGTAAGTGGAGGATGATAATTTATTTGCCTCTTTCCGAACTGAACTCTATTTCTGTTAATAACCCACCTTGCTTGTTTCTGGCAAGCTCACCCGACCTATTTTTTAATTGTTCATTACCTAAAACTTCTCTGGTTTCTATTATTTCATGCTTGGTAAATTTTTCTGCATATATTCCTGACCAAGCTCACTTACTTTTAAATAATCAATTTTTCCACTTACCAATATTGGAATTTCTTTAATAAATACTATAATTTGGGGAATATATAGTTCTGAAAATCCTAATTCTTTAGCCTTGTTAACAATTTCTGCCCTCGTTAGATCCTTAATCGTAGTAAATAACATAATCTGCTCCTCGTTATTACCATCCAGGACAGAAATAGCTGCACTCAGCGACTCATTACCTTTTATTTTGTTTATTAATTCTTCTAAAATAGCAAATGAAACCATTTCTCCGGAAATGTTAGCAAACCGTTTTTCCCTCCCTAAAATTGTTAGATAACCGTCCTGGTCAATAGTTGCTATATCCCCAGTATCATACCAATTATTACCTAATCTTTCCACAAATGGTGCTTCTATTACACCTGGATTCTCAGGCTTTATATAACCAAGCATTATATTTGGCCCTTTAACGCAAAGTCTTCCTCCATTCTCAATATTCTTAAGCGGTTTAAAAAAATACTCGATTTTTGGTAAAAACCTACCTACTGACCCTGCTTTATAATGCATCGGAGTATTTACAGCTATTGCCGGAGAGGCTTCAGTTGCACCATAAGTCTCAAGTATTCTGATTCCAAATTTATCAAGCCAGATTTGCCTTGTTTCTTCCTTAAGCTTTTCTGCTCCTGCTATAACATATCTCATTGAATAAAAATCATATGGATGAGCGGAAGAAGCATAAGCCGCTAAAAAACTATCAGTTCCAAACATTATTGTTGCACCCACGTCATAAATAACTTCAGGAATTATTCTATGATGCAGTGGAGATGGATATAAGAATGTTTTAACGCCTCCAAGCAACATAATTATTGATGTTGTGTAGCCGAAACTATGAAACAGCTGCAGAGGGTTAAAAGCCAAATCGTGCGGGTTAAAATCGATTATAGAAAGTATTTGGCATCGATTAGACTGTATATTTCGATGAGACAAAGCAACTGCTTTTGGCTTTCCTTCCGTTCCAGATGTAAATAATATCACTGCCGGTAGTTTATCATCCCTTTTGGGACAAATATATTCATAATACAGTTCTGGAAATATGCTGCCGATCGTTGCTTTTATTTTTAATAAAGGCGTAATATTTGCTTTTAAATCTTCCAGGTATATAAGCTTTATTCCCTGTTTTAATAACGAATCAATAAGCTCTTCAAGCCCTGCTGTTTTTACAAATTTCTGCGAAGTATAAATGATTTTAATTGTGGCTGTATTACAAGTCGAAATGATGTGGTTTATGCCTACAGTAAAGTTAATTATCGCCGGAATCCTCCCCATTGCTTGCATAGCAAATAAACTAATTATACTATCAACCATATTAGGAAGCATTAACCCCACTTTTTCTCCAGCTTCTGTTTGTTTTTCAATTAAACTACTAAGAACAAATGATTCTAAAATCATAGATTTATAGGTAGTTTTATTACCTTCTATATCCTCCAAGATCTTTGTGTTCATCCCAAACAATTTTGCAGAATTAATCAACGATTGGAATAAGGTTTCCTTATAATCCGAACTTTCAAACATCATGTCTCTCATTATGTCGTAAAGAGCTTGACTAATATATTTTCTTCTATCCCTACTGCTAAGATTTCCTAGAGGATTAACTTTTACCGGAGGGAGAATAGTAATAGTAATTTTTCTTCTCAAAGAGAAACGAGTTTTTAGCGTTTTACGAATTTTTGAGAAACAAGTAAACTCTGTACCGTGAACTCTTATTGGTAGAATTGTAGCATTAGCTTTATCGGCAATCATAGCCGGACCTTCATATACTTTCATTAAAGCGCCGGTAAGGCTAATTCTTCCCTCAGGAAAGATCGCAATTTTTTTATTCTTTTTTACTTCTTCAATTAAGCTCTTAATCGCCATAGGATTATTCGGATCAATCGGATAGGTACGGGCTAATTTAAGAAAAGGCCTTACCCACCATTCTTTAGAAACTCCTAAATTAATAGCAAATTGGATATTCTCAGGTATGTAAGTAGCTATCAAAATGGGATCAATATACGATAAATGGTTTGCAATTATCACTGCTTTTTTCCCAGCTTTTCTATAATTTTCCATCCCCTTTACCTCAACTTGGTAAAATAGGCTAAAAATTAGCCTAAAGATCGCTTGTAACATTTTTAGGGATATGATTTTACTATTTGGAATCAACTTATATATATGAAGAGCAACAATAAAATTTAAAATACTTATCGTTAAAATTACCGACGGTATTGAGAATTTCATATAAAAAAGTAAGGATAATATAGCAGTAGAACCCGCCATAAAGAATGAATTTATTAAATTATTTGCAGCTACTACTCGGCTCCTATGAGCAGGAGAAGAAAAATACTGCATCACAGCAAATAACGGTACTACGTAAAATCCTCCAATAGCGGAAAGGCAAAAGAGATCAAATAATATGCGCCAATAATGTAATTTCGATAAAAAATCATAAATACTTTTTAAATGCTCCGGACTATAACTAATCTCGGCAATATGCGTAGCAAAATATAGATCAATACAGAAAATGCTTATTCCAACAGCTGAAATAAAAACATATTTGGTTGTAATATTGTTAGCCAAAATCCTATTACATACAAATGCCCCTACTCCTACCCCAACGGAAAATACTACTAAAAACAAATTAGCTACACTTTCATCCGCCCCTAAGGTGTCTCTTGCTAAAAGAGGTATCTGAGCTAAAATTGCAGCCCCAATAAACCAAAACCACGAGATACCTAGAATAGCTAAATAAACTTTATTCTTTGAATAAGCATATTTTACGATGTTAATGTTTTCATTTATAATATTTAAATTAATTCTAATATTAGGATTTGTATTGCCGGAAGCAGGCATAAAAAAACTGGCGATAAAACCTATAAATGATACAACAACAGCAAATCCGATAACTAATTTACTTTCAAAATTATAGAACCCGCCTATTATAGTACCAAGCATTATGGACATGAAAGTTCCGGCCTCGATATAACCATTAGCACCAAGTAATTCTTGTTTTTTTAATTGGTCAGGCAACACGCTGTATTTAATTGGGCCAAAAAAAGTTGAATGTATCCCCATTAAAGTTAGAGCAACGAATAAAACAACTAGATTTACACTATAAAAACCATAAGCTGAAAGAAATACTATACCTATTTCTGCAGATTTTATGATCTTAACAATAATCGTTCTCTCATAACGATCTGCGATTTGCCCTGCTAAGCTTGCAAATAGCACAAAAGGAGCTATAAACAGAACATTAGCAAGCATAACCAACATATAAGGTGCAATAGTTAGGCTATTAGCTATTTTAAATGTAATTAAAATTATAAGAGCATTTTTTAAAACACTATCATTTAGACATCCGCAGAACTGTACAATAAATATTGGTAAAAATCTTCTATCTTTGAAAAGATACAGCTGGTTAGAATCCATCTACTTCCCTAAAAAATTATTGGAAAATACTATGTAATTTATCGTTACTTGTCAAACGAACTATTTTTTATTTGCGCAAAGCTTCATATACAATTCGGGCCAGTTCTTTGTTTATTCCTTCTACCTTTGTTAATTCATCAACAGTAGAATCTGCAACGGCAGCAAAAGATCCGAAATAACTTAGCAATGCTTTCTTCCGCATTTCACCAATTCCCAGAATATTATCTAGAGACGAAATTTTTATAGCTTTCGAGCGTTTTTTTCGGTGATGTTTTATAGCGAAATTATGTGCCTCATCTCTTAGAATTTGCAAGTATTTCATTACCGGTAAATTTTTATCCAAATTAAATATCTCTTGGTTTGGCCTGTGAAACTGTTCCCTGCCGCTATTTCTATCTACTCCCTTGGACATACACACAAATGGTATATTTAGACTAAATTTTTCTAGTACTTGCTGCGCTATATTCATATGCCCTGTGCCGCCATCTATTATCATTAAATCAGGTAATCTATACGGTTCACTTTTTAATCTATTAAGTCTTCTGGTTAAAACTTCCCTCAGCATTGCATAATCATCGCCCCCTCCTATATTTTGGGGGTGGTCTTTTATTGTAAATAACCGATATTCCTTTTTATCAAAACCATCATTACCTGCAACAATCATAGCACCTATAGCAAATGAGCCCTGTATATGGCTATTGTCATAGACTTCAATACGATTTGGCAAAGCTGGTAAATTAAATAATTTTTTAACTTCTTCTAGCGCATTCCGGTTTTTAGCGGAGTTTTTTAGATGTTGTTCCAACGCAATTTTTGCATTTTCCAAAGCAATCTGCATAAGATTAGCAGTTGAGCCAGATTTTTTTGATACCTCTATTTTAATCTTTATACCGTGTAATTCTTTTAGTGCTTTTGCAAAAAGGTTAGGATCATTAATAGAGTGGCTTAAAATCATATTTTCAGCAGGAATTTTATCTTGATATAATTGCATGATGAATGCTTCCAATATTTCAGAAATATTCTGGCCTTGGGTGTGCTCGGGGAAATAAGGATGGTTACCGCAAGGCTGCCCTGCCCTGTAAATATAAAGCTGCACACAATACTCACCATTAAACTCCGTTATAGCAATTAGATCTGTATCTTTTATAAAGCCAGTAGTTTCCGCTTTTAACTGTATATAACTTAAAGCCTTTATACGGTCACGTATTTTTGCTGCTTCTTCAAAATTTAATTCCTCACTTAACGATTGCATTTTTTGAGCAAGAAGATTCTGTAAGGACTTGTTTTTTCCTGATAAAAAAGTTTTCACCTGTTCTACAAGTTCATCATAATCTTTTTTTGATATCTTGCCGGTACAAGGAGCAGAACATCTGTTTATTTGATATTGAAGGCACGGTCTTTTTCGAGTCGAAAAATAGGAATCAGAACATGACCTCAATTTAAATATTTTTTGTAGCTCTAACAAGGTAACTTCAACCTGTTTAACAGAAGCAAAGGGGCCAAAAAATTTTCCGTTTTTAAGATCTCTACCTCTATATTTAATTAATTGAGGAAAGTCATGATCAAGCCGCAGTTTAATATAAGGAAAAGATTTATCATCTTTTAATAAAATATTAAACCGAGGTTTGAATTTTTTTATTAATTGTCCTTCAAGCAAAAGTGCTGACGATTCCGAGTCAGTAACACTATATTCCAGATAGTATACTAGGGAAATCATAGTTGAATTTTTACCTTCAAGATCCCCGGTATATTGTTTTAAACGATTTTTAAGATTCTTCGCTTTGCCAATATAAATAATTTTTTTATCTATATTTAGCATACGATACACCCCAGGGTAGCTTGGCATTTCCTCCAAGCGAGACTTTACAAGCTCTTTACCCGATAATATATTATCGCTCAGTCTTTTTTGGTATTGGGTCATAACCTCCGTTACAGAAAGGATGGCACTTTAATAGCCTTCTTAAAGCAAAAACCAACCCTTTTATTGTACCATGAGTATTTATCGATTCATATGCATATTCAGAACAAGTTGGGTAAAACCTGCAATTTCTACCAAGCCATGGTGAAATAAAAAATTGATATAATTTAATAAGTAAGGTTAACATAAATTTCATAATCATACCTGCCAAAGCTATCTATAACTCTAGTCCTTTGACTTTAATTCCCAAGCCCAGATTCTATAACAAATCTTTAATTATTGCTATTTTTTATCTTAGCGGAAATTTATAAGTCAACCCCATAGTAAATTCCCCTACTCCTATGGTCTTTTTAATAGGATTTGCTTCATCAAAAGAATTTGTAGTCATATTTAAAGTTTGATACTTTACTTTAATATTATTAACTACCTGCATTTTTGCGCCAAAGTCAATAGCCAGCTTATCGGTAATATCCTTGCTAAACCCTAGTCCTGCTTGCCATGCAAAACAATTTTGATTATTTTTCTTTATTTTAAAATAAGGAATATTGCCACTTCCTACCCCTAAAAAATCATAAGGTAAGTAGGAAATGTTTGGTTTAACTGAAATTTTAGCCACACCGGCACCAAAAATAACATAAGGCTTAATGGTTAGTGAAGTCATTTTTTGCATTTCATAAATCAAATTCATCATAAATACATTAGAAGTAACCTTTGTAAGTCCAGGAGTTTCAGGAATGGTAACTCCTCCCAGTAGTAATTTTCCCGGTAATCTATACGCCATTCTATACTTTGGTTGATAAGTACCAGAAATTTCTACCATCATATTAGGATAAAAACTATATCCTATTCTCCCACCATACATATGTGACTTTTTCAATCTCATTCGTGTATTTGATTCTTTATGCCTAAAAGATTTTTTTATCGGGTCGGAAAGGCCAAACTCAGTACCGATATATACATATCTATCCGTATGATTATCGAAAACATCTTCAGCATATGCAGCATTTAAAAACGTTACACATAACCCAAAACCACAAATTATATTTTTCATAAAAAATACCACTTCTAAGATAAAAACCAGGCCAATTATATATTTCTCCATTAAGCCGTCAACTAGAAAACCAATAATTCTGATTGTTAAAATTTTATTCTTAAATTCGTTGTAATTACCTCAATATGTATAAGCGGCTTAAAGGAAAAGCTAATTAATAGCTTCAAAATTGCAAAAAACATAAATACATAGGCAATTACCCACGTCACTAATAGGATATTGATAATTTAACTTAGCTCGCTACCTAAAAAGAAGTAATAAATATACGCATATGTTCAAAAATCACATAAACCTAGCGTTATTTCAAATACGGCGTAATAACCTGCTAAGCAAGGTAATAATAGGCAAAAGGTAAGAGTATCTGCTTAAGTTATATATAATAAATATCGTTATGTTCGGATAGGAAAATATACTAACCTAGCACGCCCTTTTAAGCGAGCATCCATTTTTATCACAAAAGATTCCACACCTCTATATCTGTTATAGATTATGCGTTTTTAAATAAAAAAAACAAGCCAAGTTTGCTACTTGGCTTATTTTCGATTTTTAGACTTGCGGGATACTAGAAAATTACAGGCTTAACTTAGCACCTATTAAAGCTACAGTTCCACGAGTTTTCTTTTTCTTAAGGTCTCTATCATACTCAGGTTTTCCTTTCAAACTAAAGCCAGAGATCTCAGCATAAGGCTTAAATCCTGGGGCAAGTTTATAATCAGTACCAATGGTAACACAATCTACAGTATTTTTGTACTGGTCTGAACGGAAATACGTCAGGCTGGTAGTAAACGGCCCTTGCTTATATGCCACCCCGCCAGTATAATAAGTAGTTTCTCTGCCTGCTTTATGGAATTCAGGAGTGGTTAAGCTTTTACCCAAAGACCCGAAAGAAGCTGCATAAGAAAAATTTCCAGCATTTAAGATCGCTCCTATATTATAGGTTTTTAAATCTTTTAGTTTATAAGTACCTAACTCCTTTTGGGCGTCAGACGTATCCTTAAGTGGATCGGGAGAATCATTTGTGTTATTCATTTTCTTTGCATTAGAAGCCTTACCGTATTCACCGGTTAAAGCCAATTTCAGATCAACACCATCTGATATATTTTGCTCTAAAACTACACCTCCTGAAATTGCATCTTTTATAGATTGATCAAATTTAAAGTAGTGATTAGGATCTGCCGGATCCTTTTTTATCTTTTTTATTTCAACCCTTGTTGAATTTTTATTCGTATCATCAGCACCGGTATTGGAAGAATCTGGAGTATAAGAAATACCCATCTGTATCTTTGCCCCCTGGCCAAACTCGAATTTTGGGGTGTAGTATGATACTCTTCTACCTGGTTCTGTACTATAAGAGCGGGTTTCAACAGCACTAACTAGCTTACTATCTAGGAAAAACTCACCGAACGTTGCAAAAGATGGACCAAAATCATATCCCTGTTTTAAATCAGTAGAATCGAACTTCGCGTATCTATCCCAATCACCGCCAGTAGCTGAAGCAATTGCACTACTATCAATAAGCATATTGCTAGCAGCATCCATTGGAGAGCCAGCTTCTACGCGCCCATAACTACTATCCAAGTAGATATGAGAACCGTTATAAGTGGCAGAGCCTTTTCTTTTTGCTGTCGGTACTAGAACTATTTTTCCACCATAAGTCACATCATTAACTTTGTTGGATATATCAGCAAATAACGCCGCATCATTAAAGAAAGCAAAAGACTTTCTGTTGGCAGAAACATTTTTATCATCCCCTTTAAGATGGTTCTGATTCCTATAACCACCCTGAAAATGTCCGTAACCAGACAATTTTACCTTTAAATCAGATGTAACAGGCATACTACCTGATTCTACATCGCCTGCAAGCGACATCTTGGAAAAACCAAATAAAACAGAAGCTATCAACATAACTTTGTTTAATTTTTTTATATTAATTTTCATAATTAACTACCTAATTTTTACTGCTAGATTATTAAACCTTTGTAGCCCTTTATTCTGGTACATATAAGAAAGCTTAAGTTAGCACTTAAAGATTATCTTAACTCCTGGACATAAAACCAGAGATTCAACTAAAACACCATGATAATTTAGCATAAAACAGCTGGTGCAATCAATAACCAATACCCCAAAAAACATCTTAAGACTAGCCAAAAAAAATAAACTAGTGTTATAATTGTCACTGAATTAATTTCTTCATAGGAAAAACCTGCGTTAATGATAAATTATAACTCGCATTAATCAAGAAATTTTTATAGACAGATATATATTTGTTAACTAAAACCAAACAATTAAAGGATAGTCTCATTAGAAAATAAGGTTATAGTTTATGCCAATAATGTCAGATAAATGGATACAGGAAAAAGCCGTAAGAGACGGTATGATATCACCATTTATTAACTCTCAAGTAAGGGAAATCGGAGAAAAAAAAATCATATCGTACGGAGTTTCCTCTTATGGTTATGATGCAAGAGTGTCCAATGAATTTAAAATATTTACCAATATTAATACTACTATTGTTGACCCCAAAAATTTTGATAGCCAAAGCTTGGTTAGCAAAGAAACTGATGTTTGTATCATTCCGCCAAACAGCTTCGCCTTAGGCAGAACAGTTGAATATTTTAAAATCCCCAAAGACGTTTTAGTAGTGTGTGTTGGGAAATCGACTTATGCACGGTGCGGTATCATAGTAAATGTCACTCCACTTGAACCAGGGTGGGAAGGCTTTGTTACTCTTGAATTTTCAAATACAACCCCTTTGCCTGCTAAAATTTATGCAGATGAAGGTGCCTGCCAGTTTTTGTTTTTTTCTGGGAACGAACCATGCGAAATATCATATTCTGACCGTGCTGGTAAGTATATGGGACAAAAAGGCGTTACTTTACCGCGCACATGAAAGTACTAACCAAAAGTTAAGTTAAATTAAACAACAAAGGAAACAAAATGAATTCCCCAGAAGAAACCAAGACACCTCACATCTCAGTAAATGCTCAATATACCAAAGATCTATCTTTCGAAAACCCGGGAGCTCCTGCTTCTCTTGTTAATACAGGTAACCCACCACATATAGACCTCGCATTGGATCTCAATATCCAAAGAATGCCTGAAGATGAATATTTTGAGGTTGAAATAATTATTAGCGCAAAAGCAACAAGTGCGGATAAAACTCTCTTTATAGTTGATTTAAAATATGCCGGTATATTCCATTTGGTTAATGTTCCTGAAGAACAAATTCAAATGCTTCTTGCCGTTCATTGTCCCGCAATAATATTTCCATTTGCCCGTAAAATTCTTGCAGATGTAACACAGGACGGTGGTTTCCAACCATTAATGATTGACCCAATAGATTTTGGAGCTTTATATAGTAAAAAACTCAATGAAAAAAATATATCATAAAAATATTTGATTTAATACAAAAGCCTCTTTGACAAAATTTATCTTTAGTTGTAATTTTTATCAAAAAGTAACTTTTAGTAGTTTATGTGTTAAAGAAATTTTGCCTTTTTTAAATAAAAAATATATCTAGAAAATTTTAACTATTATTACCGTTATCTATATGAATATAAAAAAGAAATTAACAAAAGCCTTTTTAGTACAAAGCATTTTGATTTTTTGGTCGGCCAACGCTTCATTAGCCGCAGAAAACAAGGTGAAAATGGGAGGAATTTACGATTTTCAAGCTATTCATTACAAAAGTAACGGCGATACCAATCAAAGAGTGGTCTCTACACGCAATAAAGAATTTGGTTTCTACACATCTGGAAATATATTCATAGACTATCAGCTTATAGCCGAAAACGACAATTTGTACGGAGCAAAAATCAGCCTTGAACATACCTCAGTAAATGATCGAGCTGTACCTTTTTTCTTATATATAGAATCTGAGCTTGGGAGAGTGGAAGGCGGAGCAGAATCAAGTGCAGGAAAAAAAATGAGAATAAACGGTTATAGCGCATCTTGTGGCCCTGGTAATGGTTGGAATTCAAGAGTGATAGCTTCTCCTAGCAACCCTGCCAAACCTTCAGAAAAACTGATTCCATACATCACCAATTTTTGTAGTTTTCTGGATTCAAAAACTAGAACAAGCTTAAGGTCAGATTACTCAAGGAAGGTTACTTATTTTACTCCTAAAATGGCGTTGGCAGAAAAACATCACATTCAATTAGGTATTTCTTATATACCAGATTCTTCAAATATGGGACACGATAACATAAACGTTGATAAACAAAATCCTCCTGTTGTTTCACCAAAATACAGATTTGTTATTAAGGATGGCATTTCTTACGGTATTACCTACACCGGCAAATTTCGGGATAAGCTAGAAACAAAACTTTCTTTCGTAGGAGAATATGGAAAAACCCATGCCTTTAACAAAGCTGATAACACCAAATCCAGTATTAAATTCAAAGATTTAAACACCTACGTCATTGGTGGAATTTTAACATACGAAAAAATTAGCTTTTCCGCCGCATATGGAAATTATAATAAAAGTTTAACAGCAAAAGAAGTAGACGTAATTAGCAGGGATAGTTACGTCTACGGTTACGGTGCTAAATACACTTTGGGAAAGTATGCTTTCAGCATAAATCAATTTCGCAGTAGCCACAAAAAAAGCAATCTAAATGCCACTTCGTTGGGTATGGATTATGAAATTGCACGAGGACTTAAAGCTTATCTTCAGACAAACTTTTATCAAGCAAACGGTAAATACATGGATGCAAGTAGCAATACAGTTAAGTCTAATAAAAACCATGGAATGTTGACATTTTTAGGGGCAAAAATCAGCTTTTAAATGATTATGTACTAAAGAGAAATTAAAAAGTTAACGAAATTGTAAAAAAATATTGATTTTTAATCAATATAATGAGATTATTAAAGAAAGTAAAATTATGTTAAGGAGATAATAACAATGAGGGTACTACTTATAGAAGATGATAGTTCAACTGCAAGGTCAATTGAATTAGCATTGGCAGCCGAAGGGATAATTTGCGATACCGCTGAAGTTGGAGAAGAAGGTGTAGAAATAGGAAGAATATATGATTACGACATAATCCTACTTGATTTAATGTTACCAGATATTGACGGTTACCAGGTTTTACTAAGGCTTCGGTCAGCAAAAGTTAGAACTCCTATACTAATTTTATCTGGATTATCCTCTGTTGATCAAAAGGTCAGAGGTTTAGGATTTGGAGCAGACGATTACTTAACTAAACCATTTAATAAAGATGAGTTAATCGCAAGGATTCATGCAATTGTCCGCCGTTCCAAAGGCCATTCCGAATCTGTTGTCAGATTCGATAAAGTAGCAATAAATCTTGATACACGAAATGTAGAAGTTAACGGAGTACAAGTTCATTTAACCAACAAGGAATATGCCATTTTAGAACTTTTAGCGATGCGCAAAGGATCAGTTTTAACCAAAGAAATGTTTTTAAATCACTTATATAGCAGTATGGACGAACCTGAGATTAAAATTATTGATGTTTTTGTCTGTAAATTGCGTAAAAAACTAGCTGATGCCTCGGGCGGCGTTAACTATATTGAAACTGTATGGGGACGTGGTTATATGCTAAAGGACAATGAAAGTAACGAAAACAAAAATCTACTTGAAGAGTCTCTGGAGATTGAACAGGGACAGAAAGCGTAAGTTTAGAATATATAATACATTTTAAGACTTAAGCCATATATTTTGTGAACCTATTTGCCTAATAAGGAGCAGTAAATAATTTACTAAATAATAACTATTGTTTATTAAATATATAAAATGGTGTTCACAAAATTGTTAAGAAAAGCATTATATTCTATTATTTTTGTTATTCTGGTATTCATCACCTTCACTAATATTTTTAGCAATTACTTATATACTCCTGGGCCTTTAAATGACAAAACCATTGTTCTAGTACGTCCAGGATTATCTACAAGCGAAATAAGTAGTCTACTTGCTGAATCTGGTGTAATCAAAAATCCAGCATTTTTCTCTACCATAAGCAAACTATATTCATTATTTAGACCGCTAAAAAGCGGTGAATATGATTTTACTTATGGAATATCCCCATTACAAGTGATAAGAAAATTAGCAACCGGTAAATCCATAATCCATCGTTTAATAATTCCAGAAGGGTCCACAGTAAACGAAATCATTGATAAAATTAATAAAGAACCACTGCTGAATGGAACAATATCAACACCAATTCCGGAAGGATATTTGATGCCTTCAACTTATTTTTATTCTTATGGCGATAAAAGAGAAAATATTATTGATCAAATGCGACTAGAAATGTCATTAGCGTTAGATGAAGTAATGCAAAAACTTCCAGCGAATTTTCCTTTAAAATCCCGTAAAGATGTTTTGATATTAGCCTCAATAATTGAAAAAGAAACTAGTAATGACGAGGAAAGGTCAAAAATCGCTGCTGTATTTATTAATAGGTTAAAAAAAAATATGAAGCTACAAGCATGTCCTACTGTAGCCTATGCGTTAACAGAAGGTAAATATAGACTAACAAGACCACTTACTAAAACTGATTTAAAAGTAAGTTCGCCTTACAATACTTACCAAAAATTAGGATTACCGCCTGGGGCAATCTCCTGTCCTGGGAAAAAATCCTTAGAAGCAGCTGTTAATCCCGCTCTAATAGATTCTTTATATTTTGTCGTAAATGGCAACGGTGGCCATCATTTTTCTAAAACATTTGATCAACACAATCAGCATAAAGCAAACCTCAAGTCCTCCTCTTCTAAATAACTAGGCTGTTAATAGACAATAAAAAAATACAATAGCTAGAAGATATAATTATACTAGTTAACTTAGTTTATATCGTTTTATGTAACTATTAATAATACACTTACGGTCAGAGAGTTTCAATTAAGAGGTAATTATGCCAAAAAAGAAAGGTGTTGACGGGCTTGTAGAAGCGTCGCAGGGGTTTGCAGAAACTGCTGCAAACCTCAATGAACAGGTTAGCGGAAAAGATGTCCCAAAAGTAGGTAAAAAACAAGAAAAAGGGCTTGCTGGAATGGCGGCTGATTTTAGAGAAAAAGCAGAAGAATTAAGGCATGCTGAATATGCAAAAGCAGAACTAGTACCGATGATTGACACTTTTGTAGCTTCTCATCTCAATGGCCAAATAGTTACTGAAGCCGAAATTAGGCAATTTTATACCGATGTTTTAGGAAAATTACAGCAACAAAACTACATTACTCCTGAAGAAGCCGCAAATTTTACAAAACCTTCAAAAATTGTTATCAAAGAAGAGACCGAAGTAGAACAAACTGGTTTGAGGGCATTGTTTAGTGGAGGTAAGAAAAAGATACAAACTGAGAAAACTATTGATGGTCCTTCTAAATTTGATGAAGCTATACAGCAAACTATCAAAACCATTAATGACCACCAAACTCTACCTCTTAAATTGGATATGACTGAGAAGTTAATGTTTGGCGTTGGTAAGTTTTGTGAAAGCCTTGGCTTAGAATCAATAAGCAAGTTTTGCATGAAACAGATTAAACCAGAAAATTTAGAAAAGATAACTAGTAGGGAAAAAGTTTTAGCAAGCGCTATGGATGCAGTAAGTACGGTAGGAAAAGGTAATAAACCTACTAAAGTTGAAGCTCTTGTCGAAAAAAGAGCAGCTAATAGAACCAGCGGTGGAATGGAAAGGTAGTTATAGCTCCTTAATAAAGATACTAGTAAAGCAAATAATTAAGACTTTTAACAAAATTAAGCAGGAAAGTCTAGGCCTGCTTAATTAAGCGTGAAAGCATTTTATTTTTTAAGGAGATAACAGGTATAAAAGAAAATATAATTAAGCCTATAATTGTATATTTAATTAGAAAAATCCCATCAACTAAGGCTACCTGTTCAAAATGAATTTTTGGGAAAGTTTTATTAACTATCAACAAAGAAAATACTCCTAAAACAGCAGACACTAAGTTACAACGCATCTTGGAAGTTGTATAGTTTTTAGCATAAGAAACGGAAAGTCCATAACTAATAAGTATCCCGCCAAGACTAATTATCAGAGGCTGTACTTCTGTAGATACTAAAATATACAATATAAAAACAAAACTACACAGTAACCAGTAAGTTATCGTTTTCCCAGTTTGCCACTCCTGAAATAACTTTTCTCCTTGAGAACTAATAGCTACAAAAACAGTAACAATACCAAAAAACAGGCCTCCAAAGACCTGATCAACTGTATGAACTCCTAAATATACTCTGGATATCATTATACATAATATAATTAATACCCCTAAAAAGCGTAAAGCTCGTGATTGAAAATAATATAAAAGCAATCCCCACAGTACAGTTGCCACATGTACATCTCCACTTGGAAAACCCAAAGACTTATCGATGACATGTACCAAATGTAATGAGGTATCAGGCCTCTCTAGTAAAAATACATTTTTGAGTATTCCATTTACTACCGTAGAAAAAGGGATTAAAAACCCCAGCCTCCAAAAAACAGAAGCATTAAGCGCAAGCCAATATCCAAGGGCTATTACTCCAATATAAAAAGGTTCACTGGCAAAAAATGGAAATATTTTAAAAAGAAAAGTAAGTTCAGGATTACGGAATGAAATTATGGTGTCCTGTAAAGTCATCATAAATTTTACAAAGCTAGTTAATATCAATGGCCAGTAGAGCCAAAGCCTTTAGCACCTCGCGATGTATCCTCTAACGATTGTACTTCCTCTAAAATAATATGCTCATATCTAGCAACTACCATTTGTGCAATTCGCATTCCCCGTTCAATAACAAAGTCACTAGAGCTATGATTTATCAAAATCACCTTAATTTCTCCGCGATAATCAGCGTCTATTGTTCCGGGGGTATTTAGTACTGTAATCCCGAATTTTGCAGCTAACCCAGATCGTGGTCTTATTTGTGCTTCAAACCCTTCAGGTAATGCGATAGCAATCCCCGTCGGTATAATTGCTATTTCACCTGCCTTGACGACAGTCGGCTCAAAGACAGCTGCAAGTAGATCCATACCTGCACTTTGAGAAGTGGCATAAGCGGGAAGAGAGAGATCTTTTGCATGTTGTAGTTTGGTAATTTTAACAGAAAGTTTCATGAATATTACTAATTAATAAAAAATTATGATAGGAGCTGGACTTATGCGTTTTTCTAATAGAATAGTAGCTTAAGTTTACATATCTGTCAATTTCTCCGGCACAATCAGATCAATTACGGGCGTAAAAAAGCGTTGTTTGAAATTTTAGAAAAACAGTTTTAAAACAAATTCATTTCAATTTAAAAAACATATCGTCTATACAAAACAAATGATATATTTCTTACTACCTCATCTTTTCTAGTACATCGCTTTCAAAAAGCTAACTACTCTTTATAATATAAAACTTACACCACTTTAAGCTCAATCATCATTTCTTTACCTGCATACTTCACCTCGGATTTAATACCTAGATTATATGATTCTTTTTTTTATATCTCTATTAACTTGAGGTACTTAAGTAACTAATAAACATCAGTGCTAATCTTCTTATTACTCGAACAGTGCAATTAATAATTGTACTGTTTCTTAACAAATTATATTCATAATAGATATAGACTATAATTTAGTGGTATAACTTATGAATTTACTAGACAAATTTAATCTTAACGACCCTGTTTGTAAATTTCGCCTTAATAAATACGAAGTTATTCTCTCCAGTTTAGCTATTAATCTGCTTTCTCTTGCCTTACCGATAATGGTTTTGCAAGTTTATGATCGTATAATGATTAATCATAGTGTAGGTACATTAACGGTTCTAGCTATTGGTGTGTCACTAGCAATTGTTTTAGAAGGGATACTCCGAATAGCCAGGGCTTACACTACAAGTTGGGCTGGAATGATGTATGAATATACTATGGCTGCAAACGCTATGCGATTATATATTAACGCTAACCCAGTAAAACTCAAGAAAGAAGGACCTGGCCAGCAAATACAGAATCTTAATGCCTTTTCCAAACTGCGGGATTTTTACAGCGGGCAAACCCTAATTAACATCGTCGACATACCTTTTGCCTTTACTTTCCTGGTTTTAATTTCGTATTTAACCGGTAAACTCGTAATAGTACCAATAGCACTAATTGCTACATTTACGGTCGTTACCTGGCTCATAGGTAATAAATTAAAGCAGGCTCTGCTAAACCAGGGGGGAGTAGACGATAGAAGATATAATTTTATTGTTGAAGCTTTGCAAGGTATCCATACTATAAAATCTTTTGGCCTCGAAGCAATTTTTACAAGGCGTTATGCCAGGCTTGAAGAAGAGTCTAGCCTTCATAATTATAAAACTGCCTTAATAAGTACAGAAGGCTATACTTTTGGTATATTATTTAATGAATTAATGGTTGTATCAATAGTAGCTTTTGGAGCTCCTATGGTAATTAACGGAGATTTTACCAGTGGTGCCTTAGTGGCAACTGTATTACTTGCTGGGAGATTAATGCAACCAATACAAAAAACTTTATTCCTTTGGACACAGTTCCAAGAATACAGAATAGCCAATAATCAGGCTGAAAAAATGTTTGCAATTGAACAGATAGAACGTCGCCAAATAGATCCTAAAGAATATAAGGAAATCGGTACTGTAAAATTGGAGAACGTATCTTTTGGCTATGGAGGAAAATTAGTATTCGAAAATATCAATTTAGATCTAAAAATTCCGGATACTATCGGTATTAGAGGGGATAATAATGCAGGAAAAGCAACTTTAATGCGTTTAATTGCTGGTATTTTAAAACCAACTGACGGGAGGATATTCATAAATGGTATTCCTCCTAGTGATTATCATTCCGAAGAATTAGTTAAATACATCGGATATATCTCTTCCAATAATGTCATTTTTCAAGGAACGATTTTGGAAAACCTCACGGCCTTTGATGAAACTATGGAACATGAAGCACTAGAAATAGCTAAAATGCTTAATCTAGACAAAGAAATTGCCCTGCTGCCTAAAGGATATGATACAAAAGTTACTGATGGAATTGCTGATATTATTGCTCCTGGAATAAAACAAAGAGTAGCTATTGCAAGAGCTTTAATCCACAAGCCCAAGATAATATTATTTCACAATGCAGATAGAGGTTTAGATAGGGAAGGTTATAATTTATTAATTAAATTCCTCCATTTAATTAATAACCAAACTACTACAATTATAGTAACAGAAGATCATAATATAAATTTGCTTGTTAATAAGGAATATCTTTTAAAAGATGGAAAATTAACTGAAATAAACCCAAAAGACAGTAGAGTTTATGATTTAAAACCTTACAAAGAGTTAAAAATATGAAAGCTAATATTCCTCTTGCAGATCTGGCAGAAGGTGGAAAATTAAATTTTATTGATACTGATAAAATTGATGAATTAATGGCATTATTTGAGATGCATAACTTAGTTCCTAATTTATCTGAGGACAGCCACCTTTTTGCAAGTTCGCTAGCTATGTTACTTTCTTCATTGAAGTGGGATGGAAACGCAAAAAATCTCTTTGATTCATTACCATATGTAAGGGATAGGGATATAGATTTGCTTGATATCGTAAATACTATGGCTCACCTAGGTTTTACCAGTCATAATACGATAATCAATATCAATGACATTGATGAAAGGCTACTTCCATGCCTTTATATACCACATAAGTTAAATGCTTCTCCCCTTGTAATTTTAACTAAAAAAGAAGGAGTTATTTCAGCCTTCCATGCCAGAAAAAAGCAAATTGTAGAATTCAAGGCTAAAAAAGAATTTCTGGGAGATGCTTATTTTTTTGAAAAAAATAATCCGGAAAAGATAGAAGAAGACAACCAAACTAAAAAATCAGCGGGTTTAAACTGGTTTCGGATCATTTTTGGGAGGTTTCGACCAATTATTAATGAAATTGTTTTAACTAGCGTAGTTATAAACCTTTTGTCCTTGGCCATGCCGTTTTTTATTATGTCGATATACAATACTGTAATAGGTTCAGGCTCAACTGATACCTTAATACAGTTAGTAGTGGGAGTAGGAATCGCAATCGGTGCTGAAGCAATTCTTAGAGTAGTTAGGTTAAGACTAGTAGTCTGGCTTGGGGTCAGGCTCGATAATATAGTAAGTAATACGATTTTTGAAAAATTACTGCTTATGAAAGCAGCTTATACTGAAAGTGCTTCAATTTCATCACAACTTTCTAGAATTAAAACTTTTGAATCGGTAAGGAAATTTTTTACCGGACCTTTATTTACTGTAATAGTTGAGTTACCTTTTACAGTTATATTATTAACAGCTATATGGCTGGTTGCTGGCTCATTGGTGTATATTCCAATAGTTGTCGTTATTTTATTTACCATGCTGCTTGCATATTATCAATCCAAAATAAGATTAGCTACAAGAACAGCAGCACGAGCAAGTTCTAACAGACAGCAATTTGGGATGGAAACATTTATAAAAATGCATTCCTTGCATCAAAACGGAGTGTCAAGAAATTGGCTGCTACGTTATAAAGATAAGCTCAGTTATTCTGCAACAACTAGCTTTAAATCGAATATGATATCTTCAACGATCGAAACTGCTGCGCATTCCATATCCATACTATCCGGCGTTGCGGTGGTTAGTTTTGGTATTCATTCTATCTGGAATAATACTCTTACTATGGGTGCGTTAGTTGCGACAATGATGTTAATATGGAGGATTCTTGGCCCTCTGCAAACCCTTTGCTCTATGTTACCTAGAATTGAACAACTTAAAAACAGTATTGAGCAGATTAATAGATTAGTTGAAATAGAGGTAGAACACCGTCCAACTATAATAAAAAGGCCAATTGAAAATCTTAGCGGGGCGATAAAACTTACCAATATCGGTCTTCGTTATACAATAGATGTAGAACCTATATTTGTTGGCCTCGATATTGACGTAAAACCAGGAGAAATCATCGCAATTACGGGAAGTAACGGATCTGGCAAAAGCTCTCTTTTAAAATTAATCAATGGCTTATACCAACCCCAAACCGGAACGATAAGGATCGATGGGGTCAATATAAGGCAGCTGGACCCTATAGAACTAAGGAATTATATATGTTACCTTCCTCAAGTCCCCAATTTTTTTGAAGGAACTATCAAGGAAAATCTATTATTTGCCAATCCACTGGCTACTGATAAGGACATTATGGATTCTTTGGAAAAGGCAACAGGCCTTGAGGAGCTCAAAAATCTGGAAAAAGGTATAGAAACTGTTATTTACGGTAATAATGCGCCTATCCCAACGAGTTACACTTATATACTAAATTTGGCCAGAGCGATCTTAAAAAAAAGTAATATACTCTTACTGGATGAACTGCCTAATGCTTCACTAAATGAAGATGTCGGTTTGGCATACAAAAAAATAATACAAAATGCTAAGGGCAAGAAAACGGTATTCTTTGTTAGCCAGAGAGACGATTTTATAAAAATAGCAGATAGGGTAATTGTATTAACTCCTGGAATCAGGCCGGCTATTATGGATACAGCTAAATTTATCAATCAATATGGAACATAAAATGATGTTAGGCAAAATATTCGATTTTTTTTCTAAAAAAACAGACGCTGAGGAGAAAAAGAGTAAATTAGCAGATGGAACACGCAGAAACTTTTTAATTACCCTAAAAAAAGTATTCTGGATTCTTCGTCCTAAAATAAATTCCCATGCCAAAATCGATCAATTAAGATATTTATCACAAACAGCTTTAATTGAAGAAACCGTTGCACCTCATGTAGTACGCACCACTTTAATGATTATAAGTACAATTATTATTGTGTTAGTAATTTGGTCTGCTCTTACTTATGTCAATGAAATAGCAGTTACTGAAGGAGAAGTTTTACCAAGCAAGCATATACAGGTTATACAGCATCTCGAAGGCGGGATAGTAAGTGAAATTAATGTTGCGGAAGGGGAATTAGTTGAAAAAGGCCAAATATTAATCAGATTGGATGGATCAGGCCTTAAGAAAGATCTAGCAAGTCTTAAAGCAAAGAAATTATCACTTCAATATCAGTCCCTTAGGCTTAAGTCTTTTATTAGCAAAACGACCCCGACTTTTGATGGAATACCTCCGGAAGATAGAAACAAGCAAATGGAAGATGAACAGCTAAAAGCTTTTGAAAGTATGATAAAAGCTAAAGAAAGCGAGAGAAAAGTTATTGATGAGCAAATTGATCAGAAAAAAGAATCCCTTAAAAGCTTGGAAGAAAAATATAAGACATTGGCAGAAAATATTAAATTAGTTTCTGAAGAACGCGATTTAAAAAAACAACTTGCAGACAAAGGGCGCTTGAGCAAATTTAATTTCCTGGATATACAAAAACAATTAAATCAGATTCAAGGAGATATAAATAGTGTAGAGTCAGATATATCTCAAGCAAAGAATGCTATTGAGGAGTATCAAAACCGCCTTGATTCTCTTAATGCAAAAGCTATTGATGAAGCTTATCAAGAACTTAACAGAGTTAATACAGATTTATCTCAGATTGATGAAACCACTCGAAAATTATCCGATCAAATTTCTAGACTTGATATAAGGTCACCATCATACGGTTACGTTAAAGGTTTAAAAGTTAAAACTATTGGCGGAATTATTGAATCCGGAAAAGTTATTATAGAAATAGTTCCCCTTGAAGGAGCATTAATAATTGAAACAAAAATTAACCCTAGAGATGTTGGTTATGTAAAAATTGGCCAACTAGTAAAAGTTAAAGTCAGTTCCTATGATTTTTCGAGGTACGGAACTGTTAACGGTAACCTAGAATATGTGTCGGCAACTACTTTTATAAATGAAGACGGAACTAGATACTATTTAGGTAAAGTATCTCTCGAGAAGAAATATGTGGGGAAAGACCCTACACGAAACTTAATTATACCTGGTATGACTGTACAGGCTGATATAGTAACAGGAAGCAAAACTATCCTTGCATACCTGTTAAAGCCTATACACACTTCTATTGCTACTGCATTTACAGAAAGGTAAGTTGGAAATGCTTTTAATAAATTTGCCCTATTCGATAATGAGAAAGAACAAATGAAAAATAATCCCTTAATTTTAGTAGTTGATGATGATAGAACAACGTTAACTATAATTGAAACTATTTTAGCACAAAATGATTATGAAATCATTACAGCGATAAATGGTAAAATGGCTCAGGAAACTATAATGAGGCATCACGACAAACTAGATGCAATTTTACTTGATAGAATAATGCCGGATATCAATGGCATAGAAATAGTAAGATGGATAAATAGCAGTAAAAAAATTTCAAAACCTCCTGTAATAATGTTAACGGTTTTAGATAAACCGGAACAAGTCAAGGAGGGAATAGACGAAGGAGTATTTTATTATTTGACAAAACCTATCCAAGAAAATGTCCTAAAATCAGTTTTATTGTCAGCTGTTAACGAATCAAAACAGCATAAGCTACTGGCCCAAGAATTACAAAGACACCGAGGTGGTTTCAAGTTAATAAAAAATGCTGTATTTAACTTTCACAGTTTAGCTGAAGCTGAAGATTTGTCCTGTTTTATTGCAAATTTTTTTCCAGAATCCAATAAGGTTTTACCTGGTATTTCTGCCCTCTTAGTTAATGCTGTTGAGCATGGAAATCTACAAATTTCCTATGATAAAAAATCAAAACTGATATCGGCAGGAACTTGGAAACAAGAAGTAGAAAAAAGGTCAGAATTAGAAGAGTATAAAAATAAATTTGTAGAAGTTATTTTTAATAAAGAAGATAAGAAATATTCAATAAAAGTTACTGATCAAGGTTCTGGATTTGCCTGGCAAAAATTTATTGCTGTTGACCCTGCGAGGGCTCTTGATAATCATGGACGAGGGATCGCTAGAGCTAATATGATTTTCGATTCTCTCCAGTATAATAAACAAGGAAATCAAGTAATTGCAATAGTAGATAAAACAGGGAAGGAAAGTTTTACATGGTAAAATCAATTACCAGAAATTCATTTTCTATATTTGCCGTTTTCCTTGCTTATTTTATTCCAGCAAAATTAGGTTTCCTAATAGCTCTTCCTCCTGATAATGCCACCGCAATATGGCCGGCATCCGGTATTGCAGCGGCTGCCGTTATTTTTTTTGGCTACAGAACATTACCGGGAGTTTTTTTAGGGTCTTTGACTGCAAATTTAACTAACTTTACTTCCTCCCTTGATCTTTTTATTGATAAAACATTAAATTTCATCGACATATCTCTTTATATAGCAACCGGAGCAGTTATTGAATCTTTCACTGTAGTTTTTATCATAAAAAAACTTATAGGGTATCCCAGCTCGCTTTCCCACTGGCACGATATACTTATTTTATTCATTATAGCCGGTATGGTGGGTTCTATTCCCTCCCCTACCATAGGCGTTACCTCTTTATATCTTAAAGGTATAATTCCCTTTGGTAACTATTTTTATAATTGGTGGACTTGGTGGATAGGAAACAGCCTTGGAATTATTGTATGTACCCCTATACTCGTCGCTATCTTTACCCCCAATGAATATATTAGTATTAAACGAAAAATACTTATAGTTACTCCTCTTATTTCTGTTTTTAGTATAGTAATTATTTTATTTATAAACGCAAGTAACTGGGAGCATAAAAAATTACAACAGGAACTCGAAAGCACGGCCAGAAGCGCAATAATTCAGCTGGAAAACAAGATACACAATTATATTGAGGAAATATCCGCAATGAGTAATTTTTATCTTGCATATGATCAGGTAGATAGGTCAAATTTTAAATATTTAATTGGTAATCTTCTAAAACATTCGCCGGAAATATACAGCCTACAATGGGCTCCCAAGATGGATATAAATTCCCTGAATAAATTTATAGATCAAGCTAGAAAGGAGGGAATTAATTATCGGATAAAACAATATCCCGGTAGTAGAAATTTATTACAGAATCAAGAAAAAACAATATTCTTTCCTATATATTATTCCGAAGTTTGTGAGGTTAAATATGATGATTTAGGATACGATATATACTCTGACCCTGAATTTATGGAATATATAGAGCGCGCTATTACCACCAAGTCACTGCAACTTTCAAATGTCGTAAACTTAACTGATAAACCTGATTCTGATAAAGTTATTAGATTTTTTGAACCTGTATTTGACCATAACAACTATTATAACTTCTTAAAAAGTCCAAAAATCACCATAAAAGGTATCATAGTAGGAACTTTTAGAACAAACGACTTATTGTTCAGTAATTTTATAGAAACATTAAAAGAAAAAGGTATTGAAGTAGAAGTAACAGACAATACTAGTAATAAAAGTAAAGACATTATATTTACATCAATTGACGATAAATCATCCTATTCATTAAGCACTATTGATTTCATTAGCTTTGAAAGCAAAATCTGGAATGTACTATTCAAGCAAAAAACTGAATATTTAGTAGCCCATAAAGAATGGCATCTATGGTATTTGTTACTAGCAGGTTTACTATTTACAGCAATATCTGCGATCCTTACCATGGTAATAACTGGGTATTCTGAAAATATAGAAAGATTAGTAAACCAAAAAACAAAAGATCTGAAAGAAAGTGAAACTAGATTTCAGTTAGCTGTCGAGGGTGTCCGTGATGGTATTTGGGACTGGATAAATATAGAGCAAAATAGAGTTTACTGGTCACCTCAATTCTACAAACTACTAGGATATGAAAACGAAGAAATAGAATCTTCTTACGATAAATTTATGTCGCTTATACACCCTGACGATGCTCAAATATTGGCACAAGCTTTAGAAAAACATTTTAAAAATAATAAACCCTTTGACGTAGAATGTAGATTAATGCACAAAACAGGCATCTATAGATGGTTTCAGGCAAGAGGATTGCTAACTATAAACCCTGATACGGGCATTAAAAGAATGACTGGTTCCATTACTGATATCAGTGACCGTAAAAATGCTGAAATAAAGCTGCAAACCGCTAAAGAAGAAGCAGAATCAGCTACCAAAATGAAATCAGAATTTTTAGCTACTATGAGCCACGAAATTAGGACTCCCATGAATGGTATTATCGGTATTACAGAGCTCTTACTTGATACAAAACTTACTCAACAACAACAACATTACCTTAATAACCTACTAACCTCAGCAGAAAACCTTTTAGATATTTTAAATGACATACTTGATTTCTCAAAAATAGAAGCCGGCCAAATGGAACTTGAGAAGTTGCCTTTTAACTTAAAAAAAGCAGTTCAAGAAGTAGTAGACCTGTTATCGCCGAAAGCTGAGCAAAAAGGGTTAAAATTATGGGTAAATTTTGAAAAAGGCGTTCACGAATATCTCATTGGAGATACAATGAGAATAAGGCAAATACTTCACAATTTAGTCGGAAATGCCATAAAATTTACTCAAAGCGGAGGAATAACTATAACAGTTAATAACCAACCTCTATATAAAACTCCTACAGGAAAAACCATGATTCTGATTTCCGTAAAAGATACAGGTATAGGCATGACAAAAGACCAGTTGAAAATAATTTTTAACAAATTTGTTCAGGCAGACAGCTCAACTACCAGAAAGTTTGGCGGTACCGGCCTTGGCCTTGCCATTTGTCAAAAACTCGTAACACTGCTTGGCGGGGAAATTAGCGTTGAAAGCGAAGTCAATATTGGCACTACTTTTTCTTTTAATATGCTGCTCGATATTGCTAATGACAATATTAATACTGACCATATCCGCTCTAAACAAAAAATATCCTTAGATCCTGATCTCGCCGGAAATGTAAGAATTTTAATGGTAGAAGATAACAGGATTAACGCTGAAATTGCTAGAGAAATGCTAGAGAAATTAGGATGTGAAGTTATAGTGGCGCAAAGCGGCCAAGGAGCTTATGAAATTTTAAAAGCCGATAGAAATTTTGATTTAATCTTTATGGATTGTCAAATGCCTGTTATGGATGGCTTTGAAGCAACAGCCAAAATAATAGAATTTGAAAATATAAATAACCAAAAACATATCCCGATCATTGCTTTAACAGCTAATTCGCTCCAGGGAGATAAAGAAAAATGCATCGCAGCCGGCATGGACGATTACTTATCAAAACCAGTAAGTCAAAAAGATTTTGCAAAAATAGTATCGAAATGGTTAAAATACAAAAAAACTTCTACTTAAATGGGGTATAGATGAGTGAACAGGTAATTTTAGTTGATAAAAACGATAATATAATTGGCATAGAAGAAAAATTAAAGGCTCATCAGCTAGGGTTTTTGCACCGTGCTTTTTCCATTTTTATCTTACGTAGAAATCCAGAATTAGAATTATTGATGCAAAAACGTGCTCTTACAAAATACCATAGTGGGGGGTTGTGGACAAATAGCTGTTGCGGGCATCCAAGGCCTTCTGAACCACTAATGGAAGCTGCTGGTCGCCGTCTAAAAGAGGAGATAGGTTTAAGCATGCCGTTAAAAGAAATAGGGATTTTTACTTATAAAGCAGATGTAGGAAATAGTTTAACCGAGCATGAAGTAGATCATGTTCTACTCGGTTATTGGGAGGGGCAGCTAACCACCCCTAATCCTGAAGAAGTAGAAACACTGCAATGGCGTAATTTAAACGAAACATTAGCAGAAATGAATAAGCACCCATCTCTATTTACAGTTTGGGTGAAGGAAGGGTTAGAAATGGTTGTTAATTTTACTAAAAAATAAAGAACAAAAAATGACTCAGGAATCAGAAATAATCAATATAGAAGCTCTCGAGACTGCTAGAAATTTATTAGGAGAGCGTTTTTCAGTAATAATAAAATATTTCTTAGAAGATACAGAAGTATATATAGCAGAAATTGCCAAAGGTCTTAAAGAGAAAAATATTCGCATTATTTTCTCTTCTTCTCATACAATCAAATCTTCTGCTAAGCAACTTGGTATCGATAGATTGTCTGATGTAGCAAAACAGACAGAAAGTTTATCCCTGGAAATGATGGATAGTGGCAATCAAGCTTGGGAAGATTTAGAGAGACTTTATAATAAACTAAAGAATGAATTAGATAAAGCAATTCCTGAATTAAATAAATTTTGTTAAACCTTTTCTCTCTTGCGTATATGTATAAATATACTGTCATTTTCATACTTGCCATAATATTTTTTTGTTACTTTTCTTTTGCATATTCTAAGTATTATAATGGTAATGTTAGCGATCATTTTGATGGTATCAGATTTTTTGACCCCGATCTTAACAATGAGAAAAACTTTTTTGATTTTCTTAAATGGCGAGTTACAGAAAAATCCTCTCCTTGGCCAGATAAAGTACCAAATAATCAATTTGATTTACCGCCCGCAAGGGTCATGGGATCTGATCTTAGAGTTTCTTATGTCGGACACGTTACATTTCTTATCCAAACACAAGGCCTTAATATTCTTACCGACCCCGTCTGGTCTGAAAGAGCAAGTCCCGTTAGTTTTGCAGGACCTAAACGGGTAATAGATCCGGGAATTAATTTTGAGCATTTACCACCTATTGATATTGTTTGGGTCAGCCATAACCACTATGATCACTTGGACCTTACAACTATTAACTTATTATGGCAAAAATATAAACCACGTATTATTACCCCGCTTGGCAATGATACAATAATTAAAGCTTACAATTCTGAAATAGAAGTTGAAGCTTATGATTGGGGAGAACAGGTAATAATTAATGATTATGTAAAATTCCATCTCGAGCCTATGCAACATTGGTCAGCAAGGGGACTATTTGACCGTAATAAAGCCTTGTGGGCAGCACTTAACATTGAAACCAACTCCGGTAATATATACTTTGTAGGCGATTCCGGATACGGAAATGGAAGATATTTTAAAAAAGCCAGAGAAAAATTTGGTAGTTTTCGTTTAGCTCTACTACCTATGGGAGCTTATGAACCAAGATGGTTTATGCAATATGCCCATATGAATCCTGAGGACATGGTAAGGGCTTATATTGACCTTGGTCGTCCCTTTACCGTACCTTCTCACTATGATGTATTTAAACTGACCGATGAACCAAGGGGAGAGGCTTTAATCAAACTAGAAAAAGCAAAAAAGTTTCTATCTGTAGGAGATAAAATTAGAAACCTTGAACCAGGTCAGTTCTGGTTAGTACCATCCATAGCAAATGCAGAATAGGTATAGCAATACGGCAAAATTTAAATTTTTATTTTGTGCTCAGTTACTGCCCTATACTTAACAGAAAAGGGGTTAATATAATAAGTTTTATCTACTCTCTACAGTTTAATACCTAATTCCGTGGAATTATAAATCATAAACCAATCTATCTGTACCTTTTTTACTATGCGGTATTTCCTTAAAACCTGCTTTTTTATAAGGTTCATGAAACATTGGATGTAATAAATCAGTAAATAAGGTTTTGATTTTGCTAGAATGCGCATACTCAATCACATATTCCAGCAATAAATTGGCATTAATATAAAATTCCGGTATTGCATCAAACATACATTCTAACGTTACTGTTTTACCCGTCGTTATTTTTCGAACACGGGCAATACCCAAAATTTCATCAAAGTTGTTCTTTTTATTCTCAACTACAAAAACCATTTCCTTATCATAATCAATTTGACTTAGACGAGTGGAGACCAAAGACGTTTCATATGGCAGGGACGATAGAAGTTGCGAATGATTTGCCAGTTTAATTTTATTTAGAGCACCATTTAACGCTGCAGCATCTTTAGATTTCACAGGCCGTAATATCAGATCCTCATAACCTGGTATTGCTATCTTTTTAACTAAATGATGTGGATAAGGCACTATTGCCAGCCGGTTATGATTGGTAACCCCAAGATTGACCTTAATACGGGCATCTAAAGCAATAACCCCTTGGTTATCTGCAAGCAAAGGATTGATGTCTAATTCTTTAACCATCGGCAGATCTATAACTAGCTGCGATAAATTAACTAGACATTGCACAATAGCTTCTATATTTGCCGGCTTCTCATCGCGATAACCTTTGAGCAAATTATAAATTTGAGTACGCATCACCAATTCAGTTGCTAATTCAGGTGTCAAAGGAGGCAGTGCAAGAGATTTGTCCTTTACCATTTCAACAGCTTTACCGCCCTTACCAAAAAGCATCACCGGACCAAACACACTATCTTCTGAAACACCTAATATTAACTCATGTGCCCCAGAACGCTCAATCATCTCTTGGAGGGCAAAGCCTTGAATGTTAGAATGAGGATGGGTCGTTTTATAACGCTGCAGCATGTTTTCTGCAGCCTGTAGCACCGCTTCTGAGGATTCTAAATTCAAGACCACTCCTCCTGAATCAGATTTATGGGTAATATCCGGCGAAAGAATTTTAAGTACCATTTTACCTTTCATTTTCTTTGCGGCTTTATAGGCCTCTTGTGGGTTCTCTACTTCAACAGTTTTTACAGTTGGTATATTGTAGGCACTTAATATGTTTTTTGCTTCAATTTCAGTTAACCATTCTTGTTGATTGTCAATTGCCTTTTGCAAAATATCGCAAGCAATTTTATGATGGAATCGTTGATGCTCTTCGTGAGAGACTAACGATTTTTTCCTATTATAGTAATATTCAACCATGCGCTTAAACCCTTCTATTGCACTTTCTGGAGTGGCATAAGATGGAATATCATTAACCGCAAATAATTGCCTTGCCGCAGCAGGAGCGCCCTCTCCAAGCCATGCCGCAATTAACACAGGTTTTGGGTTTCTATTGTTTGCCTGATAAGCATTTAATATCGCTTCAGCTGGTTGTAAGCTAGGTACAATTGCTACAGGACAATTCAGAACTAGAATGGCATCAACATTGCTATCTTCCATAATAATACGAAACGCATTTGCATAACGTTCTCCTGGAGCATCACCGATAATATCAACTGGATTACCGTGTGACCAAGTAGGCGGTAGAACTTCATTTAAACGAGCTATTGTTTTATCCTCTAACTGAGCTAATTTACCTCCAAGTTCTATAAGTTTATCGGTAGCTAGAACCCCTATACCGCCACCGTTAGTTAGAATACATAAACGATCGCCCCAAAGTCCTTGGGTACGCGCTAGTGTCTCCATACTATCAAATAATTCATTCATATCATACACACGCAAGAGACCACAACGTTGAAAAACCGCATCGTAAACTGAGTCAGCTCCAGCGAGTGATCCGGTATGTGAAGCCGCAGCTTTTGCCCCCTCTTCACTACGACCGGTTTTTAAAACTATGACGGGTTTTACTAGTGCCGCTGCTCTTGCAGCCGCTATAAAACTGCGAGCATTCGTAATGGCTTCAATATATAAAATAATAGTTTTTGTTTCTGTATCTTTTGCTAAATATTCTATTGCTTCCCCAAAGTCAAAATCTAGCATATCCCCCATTGATACCACATGCGTAAAACCTATATGTTTGCTTTTTGCCCAATCAAGTACCGCTGTTACTACTGCACCGGATTGACTGACAAAACCTATATCGCCTACCTCTGGGGTTACGTGAGCAAAACTTCCGTTTAGGCCAATAGGAGGTATAAGAAGTCCTACACAATTTGGTCCAATTAGACGGATATTATAGTGCTTTGCTATTTCAATTAACTCTTTTTTACGCCTTAACCCCTCTTCTCCTTCGCTAGAACCAAAACCGGCAGAAATAATCACTGCAGCTCTCGTCCCTCTTTCACCAAGTTGTGCCAGTACGGGTGGAATACCAGCAGCCGGAATACAAAAAATAGCTAGATCTGGAGTCATTGGGAGACTTTGAACATCTTTGTAACATAACACCCCTTCTATAGACGGGCTTTTTGGATTAACAGGCATAATGCATCCACAAAAACCACTTTGTAATAAATTCTTGATAACCACAGAACCTATAGAATTAGGCCTACTACTTGCTCCTATAAGTGCTACGGAATTTGGCTTCAATAGAGGTTTTAGGGTTTCTATGCTCATAATTTTTACAAATTGTTAATTAATGTATTAATAATATTATACTTTATAAAAAATAATTAATTAAGCTTTTGTTGGCATCTAAACTGCAAAATTATGTTGCCTGAGGTTTAAACTTGACAAATCTAGATATTTTAATAGAATTGGCTCACCCATTTACATGGGCTTGTAGCTCAGCTGGTTAGAGCACACGCCTGATAAGCGTGAGGTCGGAAGTTCAAGTCTTCTCAAGCCCACCATCGGTTTTTTCTATCTTGACATAAAGTGCATTTTACGGTATCCAGCCTAAAATTGTAACAATATTAAAAATATATATCTATAAATGCTAATTAAACTATTAATATTAGCCATTTTGAGCTACAACAAATATCAAAAACCTTTAGAAATTATTAATCAAGGAATTAATATGCAAACTCCTCCAATAGCAAAGAAAATACCTTATAGCTTTAAAATACAAGGTACTGAAATCGAAGATGAATACCATTGGTTAAGGGGAAAAGGTTGGCCAGAAAAAATTACGGATAAAGACATACTAGATTACCTAAAAGAAGAAAATGATTACTTTAGTCATTTTATGACTCCCTTAGCTAAGCAAAAAGATATGATTTTTGAAGAACTAAAAGGTAGAGTCAAACTTGCTGATCAATCTACTTATATCCAGAAAGATAATTATTATTACTACTGGCGTACTGAAGAAGATAAGGATTATATTATCTACTGTAGAAAGCGTGACTCGGTGGAGAATCCGGAAGAGATTCTCCTTGATGTCAATAAATTAGCTGAAGGTAAAAAATTTACTACTATAGGTGCTTTTGCTATCAGCCCTGATCATAAACTTATGGCTTATTCAGTTGATTTTACCGGCGGTGAAAAATATACAATAACAATATTTAACCTAGTAAATAAGAAATTTCTACCTGATCAAATTCCAAATACTATTGGAGATGTGGTCTGGCACGAAAATGGAGAAGGTTTTTTCTATACTCCATTAGATGAAAATTGGCGTCATGATAAAGTTATGTTTCATAAGCTAGGCACAAACAGCAATGAAGATAAATTAATTTATCATGAGAAAGACGTTTTATACTCGGTTTCAGTAAATAAAAGCTCTAGCAAAAAATATATTATTATCCACACGGGCGGTCATGATAGTAGCGAATCCTATTATTTATCTATGGGTGATAAAAGCTTTACCCCTATTCTTATTCAAAAAAGAGCTGATAAAATTCTTTATTCAATAGACCATGGTGCTAACTATTTTTATATGTATAGTAATCAGGGGGCGAAGAATTTTCATATTCTAAAAACAGATAACATCAAACAAGGTTGGGAAGAATACATAAAGGAAGATCCTAACAAATATCTATCAGGTTTTGATTTAACAGAAAAATATATTTTACTAAATTACCGACATAACGGTCTTCCCTTGATTGTTGTCAAAGATTTAAAAAACGGAGAAGCAAAACTAGTACATTTTCCTGATGAATCATATACAGCTTCCGGTTATAGTACTAATTTTGAGCATAACGATTTACGTATCGACTACTCGGCGCCAAGTAGACCTAATACAGTTTATAAATATAATTTTGATAATGAGCAGCTTGATATTTTAAAAATTCAGGAAATTCCTAGTGGTTTTGATCCTGATGAGTATGTTACCAAAAGGATATCTGCTACTTCCGGAGAAGTAAAAGTTCCAATAACTTTACTTTATAAAAAATCTTTATTTAAAAAGGATGGCTCAAATCCTTTATATTTATATGGCTACGGCTCTTATGGCTATGGCTTGCCGCCAGCCTTTAAAAATTCAGCCATTTCTTTGGTAAATCGTGGGTTTGTTTATGCCATTGCTCACATTAGAGGCGGAGACGATCTAGGCCACGACTGGTATGAAGCAGCCAAATTCCTTACTAAAAAAAGAACATTTGAAGATTTCATTGCCTCAGCTCAGAAATTGATCGAAGAAAAATATACTGCTAAAGGAAATATAGTAATAGTTGGCGGAAGCGCCGGCGGTATGCTGATAGGCAATGTTATTAATGAAAAACCGGAATTATTTAAGGCAGCAATTGCGCATGTTCCATTCGTGGATGTTTTAAATACTATGCTTGATGAAACCTTGCCTCTTACTCCTGGTGAATTCAAGGAATGGGGAAATCCAAAAGAAAAAGCTTATTTTGATTACATAAGATCCTATTCGCCATATGATAATGTCAAAGCTCAAAACTACCCTCACTTGATGGTTACCGCAGGGCTTACCGACCCCCGGGTTGGTTACTGGGAGGCTGCAAAGTGGGTAGCACGTCTTAGGCACAAAAAAACTGATAATAACGTGATAATTTTTAAAACTAATATGGATTTTGGTCACAAAGGGGCTTCTTCGAGGTTCGATTACTTAAAAGAAGCGGCAGAAGATATTGTCTTTATCCTCAAGATATTCAGTAGATAAGGTTTGTTATCAATTCCTAATAATTTAACAGATTATCCCGTGGTGATCATTATCTTAATAACCATTATTTCTAAAAAGTAAGATAATTCCAATAATCTACTTATAAAGCAAATGATATATTTTTTGTTATGGTTTCTTTGCATATACACATCCATTTTTCATGGATTCCCAAAAGTCAACAGTCATTAAATCTATGGTATTGCCCTGCATAGCTGATGATTAATATTAGAAACCAGTGATATTTTCAGTTCCCTCTAACTGCATATTTATTTACTATCTACTTATAATTGTAAACCACTATCCGTTGCACTTCAATCTTGAATCCGCCTGTATTATTCTTTTTCATACACCCATTAGCTTGATTATTGCATTTCTACTTAAAACCTTATTAGAAACTTACTTAATTATAATTTCTTCTATTTTCCTATCCATAGTACCATCTTGTAAATCCCTCATAAACTTAATATCTAACGCATGAACTAAAAGTTTATTATCTTCTGTACTAAGAGTAACAGTACCGGGGGTAAGTGTTATGGAATTAGCATATATAACCACACCTAGTTCCGTATTTTGCACAGAGATAATAGGCTCTAATAATGGATATATACTAATATTTCGCCTCCAGGCGATTTTAGATACAGAAATTGATGACTTAATTATCTCTGCAATTAACCAAAAGACATATTTTATTGATTTTAAGAGATCGATATTAGGCTTTTTAGGTAGCAAAGATAACTGGTGCGCGAAATAATAAACTAGGACCGAAGTTAGAATTGCAAAAAAAATATATACAAGATCAGACTTTATACCAGTTAATCCAAGCCAGATAATCAGAAATACCAACAACGGCATTAATTTTCTAGTGTCCACCTAAATCGCTCCCCTCATTATTAACTGTAGAAGTAAAAGGAAGAAGTAATGTACTTAAACAAAACATCAATGCTATGATAATAAATATGTTATTAATTGCAATAATAAAGGCTTGTTGATTTATTGTATTATCTAATAAGGCATAAGCTGCAAGCTTTGGGTTTTCTACCTTACCTTGTAACATTCCAGTAAAAAAGCCTAATTGTTCTTGGACAAGAGGTGAAGTAAATGCCATATTGTCTTTCATGCTTTGGGTAAAAATTTTGGATTTTGAAATAATAAGGCTATTAATAAATGCAAGTCCTATAGCGCCTCCTAGATTTCTTGTTAGATTATATAGCCCACTTGCGTTTTGAACTTTATCTTTAGGCATAGTTCCAAGAGCAAGATCATTTATCGGCATGAAACAAAACATCAAGGCTATACCTCTAACCATTTGAGGTAAGAACAGCTCCCAGAATCGTGAGTCAGCAGTTAGAAAGCTATTTAAGTAACAACCTAACCCAAATGTCAAATATCCAATGGCCAGCATAATTCTTTTATCCAAACCGGAATCAAATACCTTTGCCGCAAGAGGAGCAGAACACAACTGACATAGCCCTGTTATAATCATCGTTATACCTATTTGGAGAGTATTAAATCCAGCTACCGAAAATAGAAATAAAGGTAAAAGGTATACAACGCCGTAAAGGCCTACACCGAGAATAAAAGAATATATACACCCAAAGGAAAAATTTCTGTTTTTAAAAGCCCCAAGATCAACAATCGGACTTGAAAAAGTAAGCTCCCTGATAATTAGGCAAATAAAACCAAGCAATACTAATACAGATAGAATTAAAATATAAGTATCATCTAACCAATCTTTCTTATTTCCCTCTTCCAAAACATATTGTAAACAGCCCAAGGTCATAATCATTAAAGCTATACCTAAAAAATCAAAATTAGAAAGCAATTTAAGATTGGGCTTATCAAAATCTACATATATATACACAGTAGTACAGACAAATATTCCAGGAATTAAGTTAAGTAAAAACATAAAATGCCAGGATATATTTTCTGTTATATATCCACCAAGCGTAGGGCCAAGAGTGGGAGCGAGAGTTACGACAAGACCTATAATCATACTAACTTTAGTACGCATCTCTTTTGGAAAAATAATAAAAACTGCGCCAAAAGCAGTAGGAATCAGAGCACCACCAAAAAATCCCTGCATGGCTCTAAAGACAATCATAGATTCAATATTCCAGGCAAGCGCGCACATGAGACTCATAACTGTAAAGCCAAGAGCAGCTATAAAATATAAAATTCTTGTCGACAATAACCTTGCCAAAAAGCCCGTCGCCGGAATAATTATGACTTCAGCTATCAAGTAAGAAGTTTGAATCCATGATAACTCGTCACCTGAAGCAGATAAGCCAGCTGCTATTACTGAAAGTGAACTTGCTACTATTTGGATATCTAAAATAGCCATAAACATACCAACTATCATCGCAAAAAATGCTATAACCTGTTTGGGATTTATTTTTACTTCAGCCGAAGAATTTTCCATATAAGTTTTATTCTTATTTAGTATAGCTAAGCTAGTCTATTTAAATATTAAAAAATACTCTATTAATTAGCAAGAACCACTTGTATTATGCTCTTAAGTTAAACCTAAAACAGCACATTAACAAAAACAATTTATTAATTGTTTTTAGAGAGTAGCTCTAATAAGACGATCATTAATAGCAAGCCCTATAGATTCATTCGGAATCGGTGCAATTGCAATTCTCTGGAGTGAATTTACCCTCGCATAATCATCAAGTGTATGTAAATAGCTAAATAAATTGGCCGCTGCTATTGCTAGTTCGCCAGTAGGACTCAAATTTAAAGATCCTTTAGAATTTAATTTACTACCGCCGAAATTAAGCCCTATTTCTCCTTTTTCTAAAGATATTGCATTAATTCTTATGGGGGTTTTAGGGGCATAATGAGTATACATCATACCTGGAGCTTTTATGGCTGAAGATTTTGTAGCAATTTCCACCTGCCTATCAATTATTTGTTCTATTATTTGCGGAATAATAAAACCAAAGCGCAAAATGGCTGGTATCGAGGTTGAAAGATCAATAATTGTCGATTCGAGTCCATATTTAGTATTGGTTTCTGAGTCAATAACAAATACGTTCTCACTTTTGAAACCAGCTTTTACGTGCCTATGTGAGGTTGGGCTTAAGTATCCTGACTTATTAGCGCTTGGAGCTGCAATTGGTACTCCGCTTTGGGTTATTAAATCACGAGCAACTCTATAAGCCGGTACTCTAATTGCAACAGTAGATAATCCGGCTGTTACGCATTCTGCCAGCCTACTGTTATTTCTTCTGGGTAATACCATAGTTAGGGGACCAGGCCATAATTTACTAAGCAAATAAGCTTCCTTATTAAAAATTGCCAACTCCTCTGCTTGCTCTAGACTTGCAACATGAACTATTAGCGGATTATTACTTGGCCGTCCCTTAGCCTGATATATTTTAAGGCAAGCCTCCTCGTTAAAAGCATTTGCTCCAAGTCCATACACTGTTTCGGTTGGAAAGGCCACTAATTCACCAGCTTGGATAAGTTTTACAGCTTCCGCAATTATTGCCAAATCCTTCATAAAACCTTATAATTGATCAAAATTAGCTACCTTATTAAATAGCTGCTTTGTTCGAGCAAGTAGCAGTAATCTATTATTAGCAATTTTTGCATCACTATCCATCACCATAACATTATCAAAAAAATTACCTATCAAGTTATTTACCTTTGCAAGTTCCTTCAAACTCTCTGAAAACATCTTCTCCTCTATTAGAGAGTCAATTTTAGGAGTTGCTAATTTTAGAAATTCCAGTAATTTTTTTTCTTCCTCCTGATGGAGTAAATTGGTATTTATTTCCCCATTTAATTTAGCGCTACCAAGGATGTTACTTGCTCTTTTATAGGAATTTAACGAAGTCCTACCCTTTTCAGTATCCAAAAAACTATTTAATGCTTCTAGTTTCCATTTTACACTACACAAGGAAGGTTCTAGTCGGCAATTTACAACTGCATTGACTCGTGCCAGATCAAATTCCTCTTTGAAGTAATTTTTTACCCGGTCTTCAATAAAGCTAATAATTTGGTCAGCATCTTCAGAATTACTATTTACTCCCTTAGGGTAAAGGTCACAACTATGCTCGATTAACTTTTGCAAATCCTGTTCAAGTCGATTCTCTAGAATAATTCTTATAATACCAAGGGCCAACCTACGAAGCCCATAAGGATCTTTTGAACTGGTCGGTTTTTCTCCGGCTAACATTAAACCACATAAACTATCAATTTTGTCCGCTAGTGCCAGCACTGCTGACGCATCTCCACGAAGATTAGGATCACCGGGAATAGAATCAGAAGAACCTCGAGGTTTATAATGGTCTCGAATTGCTATTGCTATTTTTTTATCTCTCCCTTCAGCTATTGCATAGTAATAACCCATTATTCCTTGTAACTCTGGAAATTCGCCGACCATTTCCGATACTAGATCACTCTTACAAAGTAATGCCGCTTCTTCTGCTTCTTTCTGCTGAAAATGTGAAGTAATATACTTGGTTAACTGAGCTAACCGGTCCGTCTTCTGCTTCATAGAGCCTAGTTTTGCATGAAAAATAACTTTATCTAGCTTATTTAAAGAATCTAGAAGCGGTTTTTTTAAATCCTGTTGGTAAAAATACAGGGCGTCAGAAAGCCTAGCTGATAGCACTTTTTCATTACCTTTAATAATTATATTATCATCAGGCGACTTTATATTGCTAACAAACAGGAAAAAAGGAGCAAAAAATTCTTTTTTAGTAGTATCACACACTTCTCCTTTTTCACTAAATTTAGTTTGTCCAAAAAGGCTAAAATATTTTTGATGAGTCCTCATAGAACTAACCAATACTTCGCTTGGCAATTCTAGGAATCGATCTTCTATTCTTCCGCATAATACGACTGGATATTCTGCAAGACCAGCAACTTCTTCAAGTAGAGCTGAATCGTCTTTTACTAGATAATTAGGTTTATATTGTTTGTTTAAAATCTCTCTTTTTTCTCTAATACCATCACTGATTCTAGCTTTTCTCTCTTCTCGGTCTAAAATAACAAAATTTTCTTCTAAATCTTTTTTGTATCCAGCAAAATCCTTAACCGATATTTGCTTTGGACTCATGAACCTATGGCCGAAAGTAATATTATTAGCAGTTAAATGACCTAATTTGAAAGGTATTACTTCGCCATCAAACACACATAAAATATTTTTCAGCGGCCTGACCCATTTTATTTTATAATCAGACCAATACATTGATTTTGGCCAAACATATTCTAAAATTGGATGAGTTAAACTATCAAGGAGAGCTAATTTGGTGGACTGACTAGCTATTTCTTTTTCATAAAAATAACATTCTACCCCTTTTACTTCTCTTACAATCAAGTCAGCTTTGCTAATATCATTAGATTTGCAAAACCCTTCAATTGCAACCGGCAAGCTATCTGTTCTTGGACCTTTGACGGAAATAAACTTACCTTTAATTTCTTTAGCAACTCCATTTACAAAAATTGCTATTCTCCTTGGGCCGGTAAATATCTTAATTTCCTCAAAAACAATTTCTTTTTCCTGAAAATATTTCTTAAAAATGTCAAGATAGGCTGTCTCTGCTCTTGCCTGCATCATTGCTGGGATTTCTTCACAAAATAATTCTATCAATAATTCGCTCATAAATTAGTACCCCTGAATTTCAAGCCATTTCTCACAAGTTATTTTTGCTAGGTTTCTTACCCTTGCAATATAAGCAGCGCGCTCTGTTACGCTAATTACACCTCTGGCATTTAATAAATTAAATAAGTGGCTTGCCTTAATGCAATAATCATAAGCCGGTATAGGCAGACCTGCTGCTATTAACTGCTTACATTGGTTTTCTGAATCAACAAAATGCCTGGTTAGCATTTCTACATCGGCTAATTCGAGATTAAACTTTGAAAACTGCTTTTCAGCTTCAAAATCGACTTGTCCATAAGTTAGGGCTTTATCACCTTTTTGACCGTTCCAATCCAGATCCTTTACAGCATCAACCCCTTGAATATAAAGAGCAAGTCTTTCTAGACCGTATGTAATTTCTCCAGCTATCGGCCGGCAATCTATTCCCCCTATTTGCTGCATATAGGTAAATTGCGAGACTTCCATCCCATTACACCACACCTCCCACCCTAGGCCTGAAGCGCCAAGTGTTGGAGATTCCCAATCATCTTCTACAAATCTTATATCATTGATTTTGCTATCAATACCTAACTTCTTTAGACTCTCCAGATAAAGATCTTGAATATCATCAGGGGATGGTTTTAAAATAACTTGAAACTGGTAATAATGCTGCATCCTATTTGGATGTTCTGCATATCTACTATCTGTAGGACGGCGTGAAGGCTGAACATAAGCTACATTCCACGGCTTAGGACCAAGACAGCGCAAAACTGTTGCCGGATGAAACGTACCAGCTCCCATTTCCACATCATAAGGCTGCAAAATAGCACAACCATAGTCTTGCCAAAAATTTTGTAATCCTAATATGATTTGCTGAAATGATAATTTGTTCATATGAGTATTGTCTTCGTAATGTAATTAAGCCGTTGCCTGCAATATACATCGATATCAACTAAAAATCACCTAAGAAATTTAATTAAAGTTATTAGAATAAAGGCATTTAGTAATACACCAACAATTTGAGTGGTGATTTTTCTTGTAGGAATAAACAAAATATATTAGAATAATGTTATTAATTCGAAAATATTTTGAGGTTATGGCTAGAGTAACAGTTGAAGATTGTGTTGAACAAATTACTAATAGGTTTGAGCTAGTATCGCTTGCAGCTCAAAGAGCAAAGTCAATAAGTTGTGGTTCTCCTATAACAATAGAAAGAGATAACGATAAAAACGCCGTAGTAGCATTGCGTGAAATTGCTGCCAAAAACCTTGATATACCGCAACTACGAGAAGAATTGATTGGTAGTCTTCAGACTCGAAATAAAATAGATTTCGTAGAAGACGAAAACCTGCATGCAGAAAGTCAGGAAACTATTTCTGATGAAATAGATATTTCAGAGAAAAACGCACTCATATTTGACAACGAAGACAATCTAACTTTTGAAGAAAATGTTTTTGATGATAATATAACAGAAGAAGATTTAACCAAATTATAGAGCATACTAATGCTTTTTCCCTCAAGGTATTAATGGCAATCTTTAACGTTTTAACTTGTTTAGATTAATACCTGATTACTTATGCAATTCCATTCTAAACATCCGCAGCATTTAACTACTTAATAAACCTAATGTTTTTAAGTAACGATATAACCTATATTTACTGGCACTCTTACACAAGGGTTTATTGAATATGGATTATCTGAATCCCCTGCTACACAAGGACTTGTGATCTCATAAGGAGCAGAGGGCGTACATGAATATAAGCCATAAAAAAGAAACATTAGTAAAAAAGTTCTAAAAAATTTTTTCATAATCACAAGGTACTAAGCTTTATTGTAAAATATTAGAAACTTAAGTTAAATTTTTTATCTGTGGAAGATCATAACTCTTAAATTACTTATAGTACAAGTTAATTTCTCTATTATAATTTATATCCTGCATTGTCAAAAAAGTTACCATAGATTTTGTTGCAGATTTACACAATAACAGCTTCAATATCAAGTTGAATTTAAAAGTTTGGTATATACCCAATAATTCACTAATTAGATAACCATGTTACTCGGCACAAGTTTTATATGCTGTAGCTGCAACAATAAGAAGTTATTTCATTAAATAAAAAACTTAGTTGCATAAATATATACGATTTCGATCTAAAAGTTTATAGAATGATAACGTATTTAAGAAATTCTCTTAAGCAACGGGATATGTAGTCTTTGTGATATAGTAATATATAAACCCTATGGAACTTTTGTATAAATCGTTAAAAACCTACGTTGAATCCGGCGAATATTTTATTGACACACAAAATTGGTATAAATACAAATATCTCCACCCGTTTTCTCACAGATCTCTTCTCTTTATATTGACTGCCACAATATTAATTTTGTTTACGAGCATTATAATAAATATTTATAACTTATTCCCAATTATCACACCTATTAGATATTCTATTCTAACGGAATCCGGCGAAAACAAATCTGCTCAAATTATTAATGCGGAACAAATAGATAATAACCCTCTCGCTTCAATCGCCGATATAATGCTTAGAAACTACGTAACCCAAAGAGAAACATACGATTATAATAACCTCAAAAAGCAATTTATTTACATCAAAAACAATTCGACGAGGATTGTTTTTAGAAGGTTCTATAATTTTATGAATATAAATAACGTCTCCTCTCCGGTACTACTATATCAAAAAGATATAAAAAGAACTATATCTATAATATCCTCAAGCTTTTTGAGCGATACAAAAACTGAAATCAAATTCCACTCAATTGCTAGAAATGGCAATGGAGAAATTGTCGAAGATATGATTTGGCGGGTTGTAGTAGAGTACGAAATTGATCAAATAGACACTAACTCACCTCCTGGATCAAGATTTAATTTTGCAGTCACTGATTATCAGCCGCAACTGCTAGAAGATAAAAAAAAGAAATAATATGAAAAATCTCTTAACCTTTATTGCTTTGTTATTTTTTAGTTTAAATGCTTTTGCAATAAGAGAATCGAGGCCCACGCCTATAGATTCTAGAATCAGGGTAATGGTATATAACCCCAACGATGTATTTAAATTTACTGGTTATTATGGGTATCAAGCAAGTATAGAGCTTGGTAATGGCGAGGAAGTTGTTAGTATTTCGATGGGTGATACAACCTCTTGGCAAATAGTACCAGCTGGATCTAGGATTTTTATAAAACCTATGGAACCGGATGCAACGACCAATATGACCCTTATTACTAATAAAAGAACTTATTTTTTTGAACTATATGCTCAGGAAACCACAGATATAAGAGATCCAGAAATGGTATTTAATGTTAAGTTTTTATATCCAGATGAGGAAGAAGAAGATCATGTTAGGACTTTTTCTAGCAGTGCCGCCACTGGCATCGCTGAACCTGATCTCAGCCACCCGGAAAAATTTAATTTTTATTACTCGATTAGCGGTAATGAAGAAATTGCCCCAATTAAGATTTTCGATGATGGCCAGTTTACTTACATACAATTCAGGGACAAGAATATGGAAATCCCCGCCATTTTTGCGGTAGACGAAGATTTAAGAGAATCTATGGTCAATTTCAAATTAGATCCAAAGAACAATAATTTTATTATCATAGAACAGGTATTTCCAAAACTTACCCTTAGAGCTGGAAAAAAAATTGTATGCGTGTTTAACGAAACATTCAGACCCTTCTAGAACTGAATCCTCTTCTATTAGTATTTTTACAGTTCCATAGTCTACAAAGAAAATGAAATTACCCCTTAACTGTCTACTTCGGCATCTTCCCCTACCAGTTCAATAGTACTCGTAGATGAAAGACCAAATTCTAAAACTGTATCTCCCTCGCCAAAACCTGGAAAGTTCTTTGATTGTAGATAATGAACGAAATTAATTGTAGTTACTTCCGTGTAAGATAATATTATATTAAAAATATCTTTTATCTGTATTATTTCAACACTTGGATTACTCAAAAGTTCTTGAATATAATTTCCCAGAGTTTTATCAGAGTTAAAAGTTTTAAGGTAATGTTTGTAGTCCTCCAGCATTTCAATAGTAACAGAATGTTTGTTCAGCGATTCGCTAATAAAGGACAATTTTAAATTACGAAGAGGAATATCAGCTTGTCCTTGTGTTTTTAGAAAATGATACAAATGCAACTGCAACATATGTTTTACACAATCCCCATTTATAAAATTATAAGATAGATCCAAACTAGTAAGGTTTTTATTATCTACTATTAGTGCATTTATACCGGTGGTTGCAGTATCGATAATATTATTGGTAGATAAACCTAATTTTTTAATATTGGGCAAATTACGCACTAAATCCGCTATATTGTATAACCCTTGATAATCCATCTTAATAGCTGATAAATTCAGATGCGTTACAGTTTTTTTTCCTGCCAAACAATTATGTAAAGATTCTAAGCTTATCTTACTTAATGTATTGAAAGACAAATCTAAGCTTTCAAGAGGAGAACTTTTTAGTATATCTGATAAAGAGCCGATAACCGCAAGCCCACCATCACCTGAATCACCTATTTCAATAGCGGCAAGACTCAAGGATTGAATGGTTTTATTGCCCTTTAATGCAAAAGCCAACTCTAGTATTCCTTTGTCTCCTATTTTGCTAAAAGACAAATCTATTATTTTTAAGTTTTTTTTATTACCTTGAATAGCTTTAGCTAATTTTCCGATGTCTATATCTGGTACTGCTACTAAACGTAAATCACCACCAGTTTTATGAAGTAACCCTTCATAATCTTTGGAAGCTGACCCAAAAAACTCTTTAGCTTTATGCTCTTTCATAGAATATTTATTTTTTGTTATAAATTACAACCATAAGTAAATTTATAACAATTTACAAGAGTTGATTTATACAATTATTGGTTTACGATAAGCATTACACGCTTGGTTTTAAAGCTATTTAAAGGTATTTTACACTCAAAACGTTACAACCCCAGGGAAAAAGTTTACGATCAAGAAAACTATTACATATTGGCACACGACAGCAAATAAGGCTGCTGCTACGTCATCGATCATTACTCCAAGCGCTCCCTTAATATTAGAGTCAAGCCAATTTATCGGCCAGGGCTTAAGAATATCAAATGCTCTAAATAAAACAAACGGCATCAAAAACAGAAAAATAAAATCAATATAAGATGCCTCAATTTTTTGTGGCACGGAAGAACTATACACAAAGATTACGGAAAAAGAGGTTAATATTATGACCAGCATTTGCCCAACTACCTCATCAATAACAACTTCTTTTGGGTCTTGTTCCTGGGCATCTTTAATATATATTTTTGTAAAATAAGTACCGGCAAAAAATAGAATAATAGTAGCAAGTATCTCTATAAAAAAAACACTTAAAAATTGCTGCTCATTTGGGTTATACCCTGATATGTAAAAAACAACTTGGTGCTTTAAGCTAAAATCCATTATTATATAGCATATAGGAAAGGCAATAAGAGAACCCAAAGTTCCCGGAGCAATTTTTATTTTTCCTATATAACAAGCAGTTGCAATAAATTCAGCAATTTTATACAAAAAGTTCATTAGTAATAATTTTTAGAGGCTTTTTATATATAATTACATTAATTATAGAAAAAAGCAATTGAACTAGGTTATAACAAAAAAAGATAATGCGCTCAAAGTACTGACCTTGAATAAATAGAAACAAAAATTATTTTGTAGTATACAACTAAAAAATATGCTAAATTAAAGGATTAATACTAAAGGTAGAAAAAATCAACTCTATAGGTACAGAAAAAATTATATTATTTCTGTAGCTGAGTAAATTTAAACTTCTAGAGGATATATGAAAAGCAGAGGAGAACTAGCAAATATTTATGAACTTGGCATAAGTAGAACTTTATGGAAAAGCACTTTACTAGACAAACTTAATCAATTACGAACGGCTATTGACTTACCTCTTAAAGCAACAGCTCTAATAAAAGGCCAGTATGATGCGGAAGTAGTAGAAATACTATCTACAACTGATTTTAGCTCCCTAGGGGTTACTTATAACATTTCAAAGAATTGTGTTTTAACTTTTGCAACTTGTGGCCGCACTCCTGTAGATAATGAGGAAGTCCATTTGGCGGGAGCAGGAGACCATCACAGTGAGAGCGAATAGCACATTATAATCATTGTTTCTGCAGCTATACCAGGCTTATTTGATTTCATTTATCCGGTTCGTGCAAATTTCTTCTGTTATTGATTTTAATTTCTCAATCCTTTTTATTAAGTAAAGCAGTTGTTCCTCAGTAATTTTATAATTTTTATTATAACGAGCTTCGGTGTAAGCTGATTTAAGCAAAACGAATTTTTCCTCCTGCTCTTTAGTATCCCGCGGGAATATTTTAAGCAATTCGTCGCTATAATTACTAGCTAGACTACCTAGTTTCTCAATATCATGGAGTCTAGGTTTATAACCGGTAAATACCAGCAGAATTGCAGAATAAAAGCTTTCAGTTGCCTGATGAAGCAGAAAGGCTGCTTTATTAAGCAGGTCCTGCTTAGTATAAAAATCAACACCTAATAAAAACTCCGTCCCACTTCCAAACCAAACGTCAAAATCGTCTTTAGCTATTTGCTTCCTCTCTTCCAAGTTTAAATCTTTCGGTTCAGCTAAAGTAAATTCACCGCTATCATAAAGCAGTATCCCCTCTTTTTTTATATCCGAGAAAAAATACTGGCTTTTCTCCAGCTGCTGATTAAGATATTTTATCGGCTCAACCACAAAGGTTACCCAAGGAGCTCCGAAGCTCTTCCCCCTTAAGCCCTTGCGTTCCAGACGTTTTGTTAAATCCGATTCAAAAGATGCACCTTTAGGTCCTCGATATTTCGGACTTTTAGTTACCACCAGAATATCCAGATCACTTTCATAGCTATAGGTTATATGCCCTTCAACATACCAGTCCCGCACCCATGTCCCTTTAGCATAAGAACCAAAAAGAATAATCATGGAAATTTGGTCTCTCGCTACTGCCAAAATTTCCTGGACAATAGCATCTAGCCTGTCTTTGATTACTAAAGAATTTTCAGGAAGAGAAGTTTTCATCTGACTCGAATTCTGATTAGAAAATTTTAATGGTTACGCCTTTACAGAAAGTTTCTATAACATACTGCTATAAAAAGAATCATTATAATCAAGCTCACGCCATTTTAATATAAGATTTTTAAGCG
>Ga0214919_10000042_pt1:62500-177655 | contig 177655 bp, 154 predicted proteins | sample LL1503_MetaG_FD_177994 | JGI IMG/M metagenome (GOLD analysis project Ga0214919, IMG submission 177994) | Freshwater microbial communities from Lake Lanier, Atlanta, Georgia, United States - LL-1503 | ecosystem: Environmental > Aquatic > Freshwater > Lake | place: USA: Georgia...
ATTAGCTCTCTATAAGAGACCTCAAATTAATTCCAAATAAACAAGATTTGTTATATTATGGTCAATACCCTTAAAAATATCCTAATACAGCCACTTTATGTATTTTTTGATTATTCCATCAGGAGATTTTCTATTTTTGTTTCGCTATTCCTAATTGCCTTATTTTTACTGGGAGCTAACATATACGTATATAATATGTCATTTTCTTTGTTAACTCCAAGAACTACTACAACAGAAGCCGAGGAAGAAGTTTCAGAAAATACAGTTAATACAGTTACCATAGAAAAAGGTGACACTCTAAACACCATATTAAAACGAGAAAATATAAGTAACGAAGATATACAAAAAATCACTAAAATAGCGGCATCTAACAATTTAACTCTGTTAAAGGTAGGTAAAAAAATCACGTTTGAATACACTCTGAATCTTGTTGAAAACGGAGAAGAAGAATTAGCTAAAGAAGAAAAAAGCTTAAGTTTAGTTTCATTTGAAATAGATAATATAAAATCCATTAATATTATCAAATCCGGCGATGATTTTTCTACCGAAATTAATTCAGTACCGTTAACAAAATTAGTTACGAAATACGAAACAACGGTAGATTCAAATGTTATTTCTTCTTTAAAACAGGCCGGGCTATCCAGCACTACTATAATTAGCCTTATAAACACCTATAGCCACCAAATTGACTTTCAAAGGCAAATCCAACGTGGAGACAAAATAACAGTAATTACCGAAAAATTCGTGACTTCAGATAGTAAATTATCTCATCACGGAGATATTATATATGCTTCTATTCAAACTCAAGGTAATGAGTATAAAATCTATAAATATTCTCCAACTGGTGAAAAAGAAAATTATGAATTTTTTTCTGAAAAAGGAGAAAGCACAAAAGGTACATTGCTTAAAACACCAATAAAAGTAGTGCGAATATCATCAAAATTCGGTTATAGACATTCTCACCCTGTGCATGGTTATGGAGCTATGCATAAAGGCGTAGATTTCGCAGCTCCTGTAGGGACTCCAATATATGCTGCCGGTAATGGCACGGTAGAGTTCATAGGATGGATCTCTGGGTATGGCCGGATAGTAGTGCTTAAGCATAATAATAAACTCTCTACCGCATATGCTCATACTTCAAGATTTGCAACGGGCTTAAAAAAAGGTTCAAGAGTTAAACAAGGAGATACGATTGCTTTTGTAGGAACTAGTGGTAATGTTACTGGCGCTCACTTGCATTATGAAGTAAGAGAAAATGGTAAGCAAATCAATCCAGCAAATTTCAAATCTACTCCTAGCATACAGTTAACAGGTATGGAACTTGCTAAATTTAATAAATTTAAAAACCAATTATCACGCCTGGAATCGAAACTTGATGGTGGTACTGAAATTGCTGCCAATGATATAAAAGAAGTTAGACTATTTTAGCCGCTAAAATATAACACTAAGAATGAAAAAATTTATAAGCTATTCATTGACCGTGTTAATATTAATTACGCTGGACCAGATAAGCAAAACTTATCTAATTTCTTACCTAAAAACACAGCCACGATTTATTCTTGAAGTTCTACCATTTCTAGATCTGGTATACGCCTGGAATTATGGTATCAGTTTTGGGCTTTTTAAGCAATATTACCAATATAGTAACTACGCATTACTTATCTTAAATAGTTTTATTGTAATATATCTAATCAATTTATTACTTAAATCTGAATCAAAATTATCTCTTTACGGATTAGCTTTTATTATTGGCGGCGCCCTCGGCAACTTGATTGACCGAATAATTCGGGGCGCTGTTTTTGATTTTATTTATTTCAATTATCAAGAATTTAGTTTTCCGGCGTTCAACTTTGCTGACAGCTTTATTACTATAGGCGCTGCTATGTTCATATACGATTATTTATTCAATAAAAACAAAAATCGTAAATAGTAAGTGAGTTAAATTTTCTCAGCTCTTTGTTAATTGGTGAAGCGTTAAAGCGTTACCTTCTGAATCTAAGATAACAGCCATTTTGCATACAGGGGTTACTATATTATCTAATTTAAACTCTATATTTTTTTCTTTGAGTTCACTAACTAGTCTGTCAAGATCATCTACTTCAAAAGCAATTGAAACTCCTGATGAAGAAGATGGGGTAATATTTTCTACCATATCTGTTATCGCAAAACAGCCCCCTTGTGGTAAGTCATATTCAATCCATGATCCACCTGCTTTTTGAGGATAAATTGCAGTAGCTTTTAAATTTAATATTTGTTCGTAAAAATTTCTTGCTCTTTCCAGATCATTAACTGGATACATAGTAAAGGCTACTTTTTTTAACATTCCATCCCTTTTTATTAAATAGTGTTATACCTTATGAATAATTTTGGATCGTAATCCAAATTTTAACTTTCATCAATAGGATTTAGAGAAATAAAGATACCTATAAATATTAAAATCTGGAAAATTTAAACTCGATGAATAATTAAAGTAAAGAAAATCGAAGACGATTTCTTTGTTTCTCTATCTATAAAGCGTCCTATAGATCCTCTATTTAAATCAATTAAGGCTATAATATACACTTTAAACCTCAAGCGACGTACTCTTTAACGATAGAAAAAAGGGCTAATAGGTTATACCCTAAAATAACTTTTAAATAATTTAAATTAGTAGAAATTTATAACAATTGTCAGATTTGCAGAGAAAAAGGATTTAACTAACAAAAAATCCCAAGCTTTGACAACAAAAGCCAAAGCTAAAGGGCATAATGATAATTAATTCTTTTTTACACCAAAAGATAAGCCTGCGAATTTTTTGTTAAAGTCGCTGACATTTTTATTGGACTGATTTACCACATTAAGAGTCGACTTATTCCAAGCTGGGTGTTTACGAAAATCTACGTCCATTAGGATTTCACCACTTGTTAGAGTAGAAGAAGTTAAAAACTCATCTTTACCAATTTTAATTTTTAAGGCCTGATATTTTGGATGAACGTCTTTTTTCATACTTCTACCTTATCTTTTACTTTTTTAATTTCCTTTCTAATAGATTTGGCGTTATCAGACATTTTACAAACTTTGGCACTTAGCATATAGGTATCAAAACCTCCTGCTTTTTCAATACTACGCAAGCATCTTGCCACTACTTTCAGTTTATATTCTTGACCCGTTAATTCACTGCGGCACTTAACAATTTTAATGTTAGGCTCAAAACGCCTTCTAGTTTTTCTTTGCGAGTGAGATACATTATTACCGAATTGTACTCCAACACCTGTTAATTCGCACCTACGAGACATGTTTAATCCCTATTCTTATTTGATAAAATATAAAACTTAATTCTCCGGAAAAAGATACATAGTTATCTCCTTACTGTCAAGAAAAGAAATATAAAACGTATGTAAAATATATAACAATATTCTTGTTTTCAAGCTAAATCACAATTTTTTTACTGATTCCAGGGCTGTTTCTAAAATCATACTAGCAGCAACCATATCATCTCTTTCATTTCTTTGTCTTCTGTTAAGTCCCATATTTTTTAACATACTATCTGCGGCCCTGGAAGTTAGACGCTCATCCTGTAAATATATCGGTAAATTAGTTTTCTTAATCAATTTATTAACAAAGCTATTAACTATTTTCGCCTGACTACTACTAGTACCATCCATATTTACCGGTAATCCCACAACGATTGCACATATATTGTATTTTACACTAAAATCAATAATACGATCTAGCTTTTCCCTATCGTTATTTACTGCTATTATTGAATGAGGCATAGCTATTCTATGATCGGGACTAGAAATAGCAAGGCCTATTTTTTTATTACCATAATCAATCGCCAGTAAAGGTTTGCTTATTTCAAAAAAACTATAAAACTCTTGCAGAGAGTTTATGATCATGGTAGTAAACCTTATAAAAAATAGCTTAAAAACGTTAATATGATTAAATCCATTCAAAAACAACTAGACGTATCTTTGGTTAGCACAGCCCTTACCTTTGCACTTATATACTGTTTAATGTTTAATACAAGTGTTGTATTGTACAAATACGAATACTATCAAGTGTCATTTGTTAGCGCCGTATTTGAATTATTGAAGCAATTTATTTACACTTATATTGCAACTTTTATTTTCTTTTTTGGGCTAGCAATCCACCGCCTAATATTCATTATAGGATCAATTTTTCTCTTTTTTACCGGAGCAATCGCCAGTTACTACCTATTTTATCTTGGAGTAGCACCGACAGAAAAAATGATGCCCGCTATTTATGGCACCGAAATCTCTGAAATATCGGAGTTAATTAGCACCAGAGTCATTATATGGATAATATTCAGTTTATCAATTTGTATATTTGGAATAAAGCATTTTAACCCACAAACTACTAAATCTTTTTTTTCAAGAATGTTAACAGCATTATGTTTATTCGTAGCGATTAATAATATTATTTCTCCTCAGTTTAAAATTTTAAAAAGTTATTTCCCCCTACAATACCTTCACAATAGTTATGTTTACTTTTTTGGCAATAAAGGTCACGTACGTCAAGACATTAGCAAGAAATTCAGCTTTCAAATTATAAATAACAAAGAAGATATAGCTGGGGTTTTGGTAATAGGAGAATCTGCAAGATATAGCAATTTTGGTATTAATGGGTATGAAAGAGACACTACCCCAAACCTAAAAAAAATAAATAATTTATATTCCTTTGAAGGACGCTCGTGTGATAACACGACTCATCTTTCCATAGCATGTCTATTCTCAAGACATAGTGAACAAAATATCGATAAAGTAAAATCAGAAACAGGCTTTCTTTCAGTTTTAACAGCTCTTAGCTACGACACTACTTGGATAAGCACCCAATCTATAAGTGGGTACTATGAAAGCACAAGCACTTTATACGACGAGGTAAAATTTTCTATAATTCCTGGTGGATCATTACTGTACAGTATGAATTCACATGACGGTTTGATGCTACCATATATTGAAAAACTTCTCGAAAAACAAGGCAGGCAATTTATTACCGTTCAACTCTCCGGCAGTCACTGGAATTATGCTTCAAGATACCCTGAAGAATTTACTAAATTTAATCCAACGCAAAAAAAAATGCTAAAATAGACCAAGCAAGTTGTACTAAAGAAGAATTAATCAATAGTTACGACAATTCAATTTTGTACACTGATTTTTTTTTAGCTAATTTAATCGATCTATTAAAAAACAAAAATGCCTTTTTAATTTTTGCTTCCGATCATGGGGAATCACTTGGAGAAAACGGAAGATTAGGTCATGGTTCTGAGTTTGCCCCGGAGCAAAAAGAAATACCTTTTATGGTATGGTTTTCTGACAGTTTCAAAAAAAACTACCCCGAATTGGTAAATGCAGTAAATAGCCATAAGGGGCAAATAATTTCGCATGACTACATATTCCATAGTGTTTTACATTGCCTTGGTATAGAATCGGAAATACTGGATCTAAATTACAGTTTATGTAATTCTAAAAAAGATAAAAACTGATAATATATGAAATTTTATTTTATAGCTGGAGAAAATTCTGGCGATTTTATTGGTGCCCAAATAATTAAATCGATCAAAAAAATTAATTCTGATAGGGGTAAAAATATTTCTTTTTACGGCATTGGCGGACCGCAAATGAAATTAGCCGGAATTAAATCGCATTTTGACTTTGAACAGATAAATTTAATGGGTTTTTTTGAGGTATTACCACATATTTTGCACATCAACAAACTCATTAACGAGACTGTAAATGATATCGTAAATAGCGGCGCTAAAATCCTGGTAACAATTGATTCTCCCGGTTTTACTTTCAGAGTAGCTGCTAAAGTTAGAAAGCTTGCACCGGAAATAAAATTAGTACATGTTGTTGCCCCATCTGTTTGGGCATATAAAGAAGGAAGGGCAAAAAAATATTCTAAAGTTTACGACAAACTAATAACATTACTTCCCTTTGAACCACCTTATTTTACCAAATATGGGTTAAGCTCTGAATTTATCGGTTATCCCGCTCTAGAACAAGATTTTTATGATAAATCTAAGGATTTAAGACACGATTTTAACATTCCCGATAACCAAAAAATAATAGCAATTACTCCTGGTAGTAGAAAATCTGAAATATCAAGGCATATGCCGATAATTAGAGAAGCATTAGATATTTTATCTTCAACAACTAGATTAACTGCAATATTTGTCCAACCTAATGAATTACATGTAAATCTTATTAACAAATATTTGGTGGGTGCAAAATTTGATTTTATATTTAGCACAGAAAAGCTTAAGAGTTTTGCAGTAAGCGATTTAGCTCTGGCTAAATCCGGTACTAATACCATTGAAATTGCTGCATCTGGTACACCCATGGTAGTTGGCTATAAATTAAATTATTTAACTTATCTAGTTATCAAAGCTTGTATAAAAATTAAGTATGTTAACATTATAAATATCATTTCCAATAAAGAAGTAATTCCAGAATTTATACAATCAGATTTTACAGCTACAAATATTGCGAACGCCTTAAATGCCCTAATATCTGATCCGAACAAAGCAAATTCACAAACAGTAGATACTAAAGAAACCCTAAAAATTATTGGCCTTGATAACAAGCAGTCTCCTTCTACCAAAGCAGCAGAAATTATTTTTTCAATGGGCTTGGAAAATTAAACTCTTAAATCACTTGAATATTTTTACTAAGTGTGAACCTTGGAATGCCTTACGAATTTTATTCTTAAAAGTTTATTCCTCTATCGCCTCTACAGCTTGGACTTCTGGGACGTAATGTTGGAGCATCGACTCAATACCGTTCTTAAGAGTAACAGTAGAACTAGGACAGCCAGAACACGCACCGTGTAATTGAAGATAAACTATTCCTTCTTTAAAACCCTTATATATTATATCACCACCATCCATAGCTACAGAAGGACGAACTCTGGTTTCTATAATTTCAATAATTTGTTTTTCGATTTCTGAAAGCCCATCAGTATTAATTTGAGTGGATGTATTTTCATTATTGTTAAAAATAGGCAAACCTGAAACTAAATGATCCATAATAACCATTAATATTTCTGGTTTTAACAGTTTCCATTCAATTTCAGGGGTTTTAGTGACAGTAATAAAATCTGCTCCCAAAAAAACCGCCTCTATATTACCAATGTCATATAATTTGGCAGCGAGAGGGCTTTTAGCTTTTGCTTCATCAAAGTTATTAAAAAACACCGGACTTTTAGGGCTAATATCAAGCCCTGGCAGAAATTTCAAGGCGTTAGGATTTGGAGTTTCCTCAGTTTGAATAAACATATAACCACAACTTATAAAAAAAGATTAAAGAAATACCCTTCCCTACGATAATACCACATTTTTGTCAGATTTGGTAATTTTCCAAAATAACCATGCAGAAATGACAAAAATAATAATACCTATTACGTCTTGGCTGAAACTGCTTAAACCAAAAGGAAGTGCTAGGATATTTGCATCTTTGTACAAAGCAAAAGGTATACTAAGTAACGCTCCCATGATAGCTTCCCCTGCAATAAATCCCGAGGCTATCATCACCCCATTTTCCTGTAAATTCTTAGAATTTTTACTTTTAGACACACAATAACGAAGTAAGCCGCCAAAAAAGAACGCTACCGAAATACCCATAGGCAAATAAAACCCAGCTGCAAAAGTCATGATAGGTAATCTTAAATTAGCAAAAGACTTAGAAAGAATTAAATCAATAATAATTATTATTATACCTATAATAATTCCGGAATTGACCATAGGCCAAGGAAGCTGACCTACAAGTAGTCCTTTAGTTACGGATGCAATAAGCATAGCTTGCGGAGCAGAAAGAGCTTTGGCGGGATTCATATCAGGACGGGGCATCATGTCACCAATTCCATAAGCCTCAAACATCGTTTGGAGGACAAACGGTGTAGTAACAACTGCTACTAAAACGCCTATAAGTAATACTAGCTGTTGTTTCCAAGGAGTTGCCCCTATTAAATAGCCGGTTTTTAAGTCCTGCATATTATCTCCACTCAGGACTAGCGCAGACCCAACAACAGAAGTAAAAACTAGAGTCATACCAATAATAGTTATATCCATTATATGGCTACTACCTTCGGTAGCTAAAACCGGTGATATAACAGAAACAAATAATATAATAGTCGCTAGGCATAACCCCGATGCTGGTAATGAAGTCGTCCCTAAAATTCCCACAAGCTGGGATGCAACGGAGGACATAACAAAGCCAATTATAATAACCGCTAAAGTAGCAAGACTAGAAACAATAAGTTTATAACCAAAACTAAAACTAGTACTGGATAAAGTACAATAAAAAAACATACCGATTAGAATCGATACCAAAAATATACCAGTAACAACCCAAAAAACAGGTATATCTCTATCTGTTCTAAGATGCGCTGATGAAGCCATATGAGTTGAGCCTACAATACCTAGCGTAACAGCCTTTTTGATCGTCGGAAATATTGCTACTAATGACCACAAAGACCCTATCATCATCACCCCTACGGCTACATATCTAAGATATTGCTTCTGCAGGGCTATTAATAACGGCACAGGCTCCATAGAAGCGATTTCGCCGCTATATGTTAGGCCTAAATACGGTAAAACTACAAAATTAGCTACCAAGGCTCCAATTAGCATTATCAAGCTACTACCCAACCCTATAATATAACCTGCTCCTAACGATAAAGGAGAAAGAACAACACTTACCCCAAAAACAGAACCAAATGTTTTGATTCCATACATCACAAAATCAGAACCTATCTTAAATCCAGTTTGGCCTAAAGTAATTAACGCCGATATGAAAGAGCCTTTAAGCAACAATTTTGTTGCATACCCTTTACTTTCACCGGAAATAAGAACTTCTGCTACTGCTATCCCTTCCGGATATGGCATTTTTTCCTTAACAATCATAATATTGCGCAGTGGTATAGACATAAAAACTCCAAGTATACCGCCAAGGCCTAATATCAGCATTGTATCTAAATACTTAAACTCTTGCCAATAACCCGATAATAAAATTGCCGTAATGCAAAACGCCGCCATCGATGCAACACCCTCACCTGCGGAAGCAATAGTTTGAACGACAACATTTTCGAGTATGTTAGTTTTTTTGAATGCCTTAAATATCATCAAGGATAATAATGCAGCAGGAATAGAAGCAGCCACAGTGCGAGCAAATTTCAAGCCTATATAAAGACTAGACATTGTAAATATTGCCGCTAGGATTACACCTACCAATACTGCTTTTACCGTCACTTCTGGCAAGGATATTTGCCCCTTTATATAGGGGACATTTTGTTCTGACTCTGAACCTGGCATAATTTCCTATTACCTACTCATTTAAAAATCGAAGCCTCAACCTCTACAAGATTTATTATATATATCAATAACTAATTACAAAATTAACCTTTTTTTACCATTCTTTTCCTTTGATTAGGATCAAGATACATCTTGCGCAACCTTATTGATTTTGGGGTAACTTCAACTCGTTCGTCATCTTGAATATAAGCAATGGCCTGTTCCAATGCCATTAAACGTGGTGGAGTTAAGCGTACAGCTTCATCTTTGCTAGTGGTTCTCATATTAGTTAGTTGTTTTGACCGAAGCGGATTAACCTCTAAATCATTGTCACGTGTGTGTTCACCAATGATCATACCTTTATATACTGAGATTCCAGGAGTAATAAACATCTGACCTCTATCTTCAAGTTGCCACAAACCATACGCAACTGCTTCGCCATCTTCAGTTGATATCAAAACCCCATTTCTTCTTCCTTCAATTTTACCACAATAAGGAGCATAGGAATGATATATTCTGCTCATAATCCCCGTTCCTCTAGTTTCTGTTAAAAATGGACCATGATAACCTATTAATCCCCTTGATGGAGCAATAAATAATAAACGTGTTTTACCCGCACCAGTAGAACGCATGTCAACCATTTGCCCCTTGCGCAGATTCATTGATTCAACTACAGAACCTACATATTCAGAATCTACATCAATCTGTACTTCTTCCATAGGTTCTAGCCTTTCGCCTGTAACTTCATCAGTTTTATATAATACAGCTGGCCTGCTAATTGAAAGTTCAAATCCTTCTCTTCTCATAGTTTCAATCAGTACACCCATCTGCAGCTCCCCACGACCAGCTACTTCAAAAGAATCAGTTTGAGCAGTTTCTGAGATAGTAATAGCTACGTTCCCCTCTGCCTCTCTCATTAATCTTGCCCTTAAAACTCTAGAAGTTAATTTATCACCTTCCCTCCCAGCTAAAGGAGAATCATTAATGGAAAATATCATGGAAAGAGTTGACGGATCTATAGGCTGGGCTTCTAAAGGAAGATCCACTTCCGGAGAACAAATCGTGTCTGCGACACTTGCACTCTCAAGGCCAGCAATTGCAATAACATCGCCGGCAATCGCTGTCTGGATAGGTATCCTATCTAATCCCTTAAAACTTAGCATTTTAGTTATTCTGCCATTCTCGATTACTTTGCCATCCATACTCATAACCTTGATAGGAGTATTAATCTTTGCAGTACCGGTTTTGATTCTACCTGTTAGAATCCTTCCTAAATAAGAATCATATTCCCTAGTTGTGACAATCATTGAAAAAGGAGCATCAGGTTCTGACTCCGGAGGCCTAACGTGTTCTATTATAGTATTAAATAAATCAGACACATCCTGGCGTACCCCAGCTAGGTCACGAACTGCCCAACCATTTCTGCCAGAAGCATAAATAATAGGAAAATCCAGCTGCTCATTAGTTGCATCTAGGGACATAAACAGCTCAAACACTTCGTCTAAAACTTCAGTTTCCCTTGCATCGCTACGGTCAATTTTATTGATTACAACAATAGGTTTTAACCCGATCTTTAGGGCTTTTCCAAGAACAAATTTTGTTTGCGGCATAGGACCTTCTGCCGCATCAACAAGTAATACTACTCCATCTACCATAGATAAAATCCGCTCAACTTCACCGCCAAAATCTGCATGACCTGGTGTATCTACAATATTAATTTTTGTATCGTTCCAATTAACGGACGTACATTTAGCTAAAATGGTTATCCCCCGTTCCCTTTCCAAATCGTTTGAATCCATAGCTCTTTCTGCTACTTCCTGGTTATCACGAAATAAACCACTTTGCCTGAGCATCGTATCTATAAGCGTAGTTTTGCCGTGATCGACGTGAGCAATGATTGCTACGTTTCTAATATTAGAGGTCATGCTTTATTTATTATTGGTTTACAAAGGTTACTGCAATTTAAACATTTTATTGCTAAAAGTCTACAATTTCTTTCATTTTATCTAAGCACGGCTAAGCAATTAGCAACAATAAGCTTTTATAAAAAAGCAAAAACGAAGCGTATTATAACACTTCTGAGGATTTGGCTATTAACGATTTGGTTCTTTCATTAATCTAGTAAGTCAATATAGCTAATAACAAGTTTTTGCTTTTTACTAAACCAAGTTTGTTTTTTAAGATACAATATCTTTAGTATATTCTGTATTTTACATATCTCTTATATATGTCCTTACCCAGAATTTGAATATTAACATATAGAACATATAGAACTTTTATACCGTGTGGTTCTATAAAATAATTTTATAACTACAATCTAACTTTTCTTATTTTTGGTATTAAGGGAAATTTGATAAGCTACATCTAACCAATTACCAAACAACTCTTTATCTTCCATAATATCTAAAGGTACTTGCCAATATGATATATTAATTACCTTATCCCTAGCTTTATAAGTAAAAGGCTTTGATCCCCTATTTTTGTAGTCGCAAACAGATTGTTCATTAACTTTAAAATACAATTCCTCCCCTACAATTATTGCAACAATTACGCCATCTCTATAAACAGAATGTCCACCGAACATGGGTCGTACCCTTATATAACCATAGGGTGCTAGTAGATCAACTACGTAATTTACAAATTCACTTGTGGCCATAATATAGGCTTTTTAATGTAGAATGAGGAGACAATTACAAATCATCTCCTCATTCTACATTAAAATAGTTTCTTATAATATAATTAGTTTTTTTGCATTTCAAGCTCGCTATAAAGCCTCTGCCAAGAATCTTCAATTTTCTTTACTTCCTTATTTATAATCTTTACAATATTCTCGGAAGGATTTTCAAAATTCTTCAACTGTTGATTTAGCTGCTGGGCTATGGTGGTCAAATTATCTTGCATTTTAATTAAAGAACTAATAAACTTCTGTCCTAAGTTACTTTTTTCTATTTCGCTAAGTCTGTTTTGAATACTTAAAGCAAGCTCTGTTATTTTAGCATTCATTGACTCAAGTTGTTCTTTTCGTAAATTTATATACTGCTGCATAGTTTGGGAAGCTTTTGCTTCAACTCTAACTTTTGCAGTCCTTTTTAAATCCCAAGCCAGACCAAATACGCTCATCAAATATATTATCCATTTGTGTACATCAAATTGATACCATTTAGCCCCATTTCTGTAATCCGAAGGGAAAGCATGATGGTAGTTGTGCCAATTTTCTCCTAGTAAAAGCAGGGCAAGCCACCATATGTCACCTGAAGTGCCTTGAACATATTTTTGTGTCCCAGCAAAATGACAAAGGGAATTAACAAAAAATGTTACTTGCTGTTGCACAGCACGCCCAAGCCCAATAAATATGAAACCTGCATACGCTGCTAAAACAGTATGACCACAGGCGAACCCGATAAGAGCAGGGATTGCCGTATTCATAAATACGGCAATCATCCAATAATATTTTAACTGCCATCTGAGTAATTTATTTCTGCCTAGCTTTACCATAGTGAGCTTATCGATTGACTTATAACTTCCTTCTCCTTCAAGCATCCAGCCCATGTGTGACCACCAAAAACCTCTTACTTTACTTTTATATTTAAGAGGAGAATGAGGATCAAGATCAGTGTCGGTATAGGTATGGTGTTTAAAATGATTAGAAGCCCAGGATAGTGCAGGACCTTGTAATGTACCGGCGGACAAGAGAATCAGAACAAATTCTACATATTTATTTATTTTGTAAGAATCATGCGACCATAATCTATGCAAACCAACCCCGACAGTAATGTTACATATATAGTATCCCCCAATAAACAGTAATCCTTCAAACCAACCTACTTGATGGTCAAGTGCATAATTTACACCAAGTGTAATAATAAAGATTGGATAAATGATAAGAGCAAAAACTGCAGGCAGATTATACTTCGACATGATAAAAACCTCTTAAAGTTTTAACAAAAAATAAAGAGCCAGTGGAGCGGGTGAAGGGATTCGAACCCTCGACTTCGACCTTGGCAAGGTAGCGCTCTACCCCTGAGCTACACCCGCTTATTATACACCTTAATAGCTCACAAAAACAATCTAAAACTATAAAAGAGTATATAGCTCGTTATTGTTTTTCTGGATTAGTTGCTAAATGTACAAATAGTAAAATACAAAATAGGTAAGAAATATCAAGCACAAAATGACTAATTACGAAATTATTTTGCCTTTACATGTCTTATCCAATGAGCGCTGCGCAAAAGTGGAGCATAAAGATCTTCCTCCATAGGGATTACCACCTTTTGTTCTTCTTCTAAAGTTGGCACTCTATTAAGGAAAGAAATTTTGGGAGCATCTTTAATGATAGCTAGAGGAGTCTGTTCATTACCTTCTCCCATAACGAAAACCGCGGAAGTAGCCAAAGAATCAAGAATATTAACCTGCGTAACTCGGAGCGGTTTACCACATAAATCAGGTTTATTTATATAAGAATAAAGCGGCTCAAACCCACACCACCCAAGCGCAATACCGGTTACACCTCGCCTCATTATAGTTGTATGACTGTCAGTAATTACAACACCAAGTTTTTGTATATTATGTTGTTCTTTTATGTATTTCCAAATCCAGGCAGCTGTTCCCTGGATATCTTTAGGATATAAAACATAATATCCATCAACATTAGACTCGTCTATACCGGCAGAAGGTATAAGCACTCCTCCTTTAATTGTTAAATATAGATCGTAAGGATTTCTCTCCGTTTTCAATATTAAATCAGCCTCTTGCTGAACAAGCAAACGCTTATCTATCGTCTCTTTGGAAACCAAACGTCCTTGCAGTATGCTAATAATTTTTGAAGTGATAATTATTATATCTTCATCACATACGGATTTTATATATCCATCTAAAATCGCTGCCAGAGAGTCACTTATATCAACTTTATGAGTTTTTATAGCTTCAATTCGCATGACATTCAGCCATTCCATCAAGAAAAGACCATAATAATCTTGCTCCTTTCATCGCTCCGTGGGCAACTTTTTCCTGCTCGCTTTTGCTTAAGCGGTCAATAAGACCGATTAGCTCCTCCGTATGCCATTCATCTGCTGTTTGGTGAATAGAGAAGAACTCTAACGTTTTTTCATCACAAACAGAATAATGCTTTTTCAAGCCGTCAATTTTAGATTTCGACACTTCTGGTGTTTGCCTCTCGTAAGCATATAAAGCACCAAGGCCTGTAGCATAATCAGTTTTAACTAACTCAAAATAACCTTCAACGAGCTCTTTTGTTGTAGATAATTCAGGAAGCTGTTTGACTTCTTTCCTTGAAACCCCAAGACCTTCGGCAAAACGTAACCATAATTCAGGATGATTATTTTCTCCTTTTTCTTCATCTATCAAATTTTCCAGTAAAACCTGCCTATCTGAAATATCAGGACAAAAAGAATGGATTTGACTAATGTAACGGGGAAAAGCAGCAACATGGTGATAATATTCCTTTGCGTAAATTTTTAACGTATCAAGCGTCAATGTTCCTTCATTCCATGATTGGTAAACAGGATGTTTTAATAAATGTAATTCTTCCAGTAAATTATTAAGGGTTAGACAAAATTTCATAAAATTTCCTCATATATTTGTTAGTTGTAGAATAGTATAGTGTGGAGAGGACTTTAAAACATTTTCCCTCCACCCTTTAAAATAGTTTAAATCAAGGTAGGTATCACCTGAATATAAACGGTGGATTCTTGTTAAGATAAAAGATGATATCAGTTTATGCTTTAAAAATAAATGAGCAATTTCTGCTCCGCCTATCATAAATATTTTTTCATCCTCACCTAGACCCTGAATAACATCAAAATATTCTTCCAAGGATTTAACAAATATTCCAGGCTTAGCATCAAGCTCGTTGGGATTTTTAGAAAAAATAATGGCTTTTCTACTAGAAAAAATTCCTTGCGGCATCGCCTCGTAGGTTTTACGCCCCATAATGATAGTATGCCCATCAGTAGTCGACCTAAAATACTCAAGCTCTTCCGGATAATGCCAAGGCAATACATTTCCCTTGCCAATTATTCCTTCCTTTGTTGCGGCCATAATTCCTATGGCTTTTCTTGATTTCAACATTATATCCTTTGAGCAAAATTTTTATAGACAGCTAAAAAATGCATATGATCTTCTATATTATGCACTCGTAAGAAATCAACTTTTTCTGCCAAAAAACAAGAAACAGCTATAGTTTCTATATCTCTGTGAACTGCAGTTCGACAAGTAAAAGCACTAAGATAGGATTTTCTGGAATGGCCCATCATTATTTTGACTCCTAGTTTTTGAAGCTCAACTACCTTTTGCAAGATTTCAATATTTTGATAAATGGATTTACCAAAACCGATACCAGGATCTAGGATAATCTGATCAAGAGAAAACCCGAGCGTAAGCAATCGATCAATATAAGTCTTTCCCCATTCTACAATAACATCTATAGGTCTTTTTTCCAGTGGAATGATGACTTCCTTAGTTGGTGGAATGCTAAGAGAGTGCATTAAGCATAATTTGCAATTTTTGACGGCTATTAATTTTAATGTATCATCGTCAAGTTCACCTTTTACATCATTAATCCACGCAACAGGATAATTTTCGAGGAGTTTACTTATTACTGAAGGCCAAAACGTGTCAATACTAATAGTTAGTGTCCGATCTTGCATAAATTGTATAATATTATCGAGAACCGGTTTTAATTTATTATACTCCTGATCAGGGCCAGCTATAACTGCTCCTGGTCTCGTAGATTGCGCCCCAATTTCAATGATACTAGCTCCATCAGCGGCTAGTTTTAGCACTTGCTGAATCGCTTTATCAGTTTGGCTAAAATTACCTCCATCCGAAAAGGAATCATGCGTAACATTTACCACACCTACTAATTGAGGCGATAATACCAAGCTTTTCTTAAATGAAGGAGAAAATCCAACATTTTGCCAGGCTTTTAACCCCATAAGAGCCAGAAGATGATGCAAGAAAGGCCGATTAGCTAACTCAGGATGGGGAATTTTGAGGTCAGAAGAGTTAATTTCTAGTTTATCCCAAAGAAGAATATCCAAATCAATAATCCGAGGTGACCATAACTCGTAAAATTCAGGCCTTCCCATTTCAGTTTCAATGGATTTTAAAGCTGCAAGCAATTCACTAGGTGATAACTCTGTTTCTCCCGAAACTATCATATTTAAAAACGGTTTGTTCCACTCAATTGGCGCATTTTCCGGTAAAATAGCTTCTGTTTCTAGCACTATAGAACAAGTAGTGTTATGCAAACAGCGTTGTATTAGAAAGGCAGATGCTGTTCTTAAATTATTTATACGATTCCCCAAATTGGAGCCCAGGCTTATATATACCATACTTACTCCTTTGTAGAACTTAAATCATCGCAATAAGTAAAAGTAACACCTCCGTGAATATCAGGAACAGGTGGCGACATTTTATGACCAGTAACGCCGATAAAGGTAACAAGAGACCTATGTTGTTTTAAAGAACCCTTTACAACCTGATAAATTTCTGCCGTTAAATGTTCAATTAAATTGAATTGCCTATTTCGGCAAAAAGATTTTACGTTTTGGACCAGGTCAGAGTAACAAACAGTATCTTCTAGTCTATCGCTTGTTGCACCTTCTGGCAGGGCTTTAAAATATAATTCGACATTCAAACTAAGGAGTTGAGGATTAAATTTCTCCTGGTCGCTGCAGCCAAGACGAACCCAAATTCGCAAGTCTAAAATCGAAAGTTTAAATAATTTATCTAATGGGATACAGCCTCTTGTTTTAGTAATATATGGTTTACCTTAAGTTACCAGCAAGCCTGTTACTTATCTTAAACAACTAACCTGCAAGGTTACTTCTTAGAGCTAGAGATATATAAAAACTATATTATGAGGTATTTAGATTGTCAACCAGAAAGCAGTTTGAAGTTTATATTTATACGCTTTTTCCTGCTTAAATTTTTTCAAAACTCCTTCTTTATATCACTTAATCTAATTAATTTTTATTTTTGATAAATATAATATAGTTAAAATTTATTAAATTTTATTCTTGTAAATTAAGTTAATTTATGTTAATAATTACTCAATTTAATTTGAGGGCGAAAACATGAGCAAAAAAACCAACCTAGAGTACCATCCTTCACAAGAATTACCTTTTATTAGTCACTTACAAAAATTAGAGGATTCTATAACAGATAGCCACAGTGCAATAGATTACGAGAATTGGGAAGACCTAAAAGCCTGCATAAACATACTAAAAAACCACGAACTAAGTGACGAATTAATTATTAGATTTACTAAACTTGGGAAATCTTTGCACAATACCGGTGTAATTATCGCTCCATTTTATGACGCATTACTTAGTTTAGATCAGGAACAATTATCAAAATCCCTAAAGGAGATAAGCACTTTTAAATACAAGTTATCAGAAAATGCAAAGGAATATTTATTTGAGCAGATTTTTACAGGGGCGGCTGCTAGTAAATTCAACACCGCACAAATGACCGAAATTATTTACAATTTGTCAATGCCGAACTCTAAAAATTGGGCTAAAAAAGCTACTGAATTCATGACACATTTAAGTAGTTTAAAGGATGAAAATCAACAAAATTATAGTTTAATATGGCATAGATATACAGAGCCTAAAATGCTTTTAGAGTTCTTTAAAGGCATCAATATTGAAAAATATTTAACTCCATTAAACTCTTATTCTCAAGCAAGGGTAATTGAAAAAATATTTGAGCTGAAAAATCTCAAAGAAGCGTCGGATTTATTGAAAAAATTATCGCACGAGATAAACAAATTTTTACCACAGATGGATCCATCTGTTCAAAAAGTATTCATCCGAGAAGTATTTGACCTAAGGAGCACAGAAACCGGAGCTGAACTTGCAAGAATATTATTGCCCCAAATTTTTAAGCTTTTACCAGATTTGGACAAATCTCTCGAAGAATATCTCCAAGAGCAGAATTATTTTATTACATCGCCTAAAGAGCATGATCCAAATTTTAATATTCTAGCCTCATCTATAAGCGCAGCAAAAAAAATAAAGCTAGCTCTTGAGGAAAAGTTAGCAACTGATCATCAATTCAAAAAACTGCTCTTGCTAACAAAGAACAATTTTTTTATGGAACTATCCTATAATGCAATTGATTATCATAAACATATTAATAAGGATATAATAAAGACATTAATATTAGCAGGCCTCAAAGGAGAAATAGCACCATACTTTAACTTGTCTGATATACATGATAAAAAAGAGCAAATAGCATCAATAAAAGAAATATTTGCACTTTGGCACTCTGAAAAAAAGTTGCAAAAGGATGTATTTGATGTTTTGGTAAATTTTTATGTTAAACTTCTGCCAAAAGTCTCCTCAGAAGTACAAGAAACATTTATCGCAGAGTTATTCGATCCAAAGGGTTTAGGACTTGGACATTTCACAGCTTTTTCTAAAGAAAATTATGAGTTATTAATAGCATTATTACCGGAAGTTATTGAGGTATTCAGCAGCGAAAAAGTAGACAGTAAAATGAAAAACTTACTCCTAAGAAACCTATTTGACCTAAAAAACGATGATTATGCGCATCTAGGATTACCGCCATTACTCCTAAAATTAACAGATCTGATTGGTACAATGGACAACGAAATGTTGCGTAAATTTATTAGTGGAGTAAAAGATTTAACAAGTTGGAAGGAGTATGAAAACACATTACAAAAACAAATCTATTTAAAGGTTGCTAACTCTTTATCTGAAATTGAAAATAAGGAAATACAAAAATTATTTGTCAAACAACTTATTGAAACAGCATTAGACCCAGAAATTACTGGTATAACAATAGAAAAAATCTTATCTCACAAAAATGAATCTAGTAAAATAGATTTCATGGAAGGGACAATGAGATTAATGAGTGCATCTCCACATAACGATGAAATTAATGAAATCTGGGTCCAAATTAGTAAACTATTACCAAGCTTTACTAATTTTGAACAACTAATGTTTCTCGCATACTCCTTTGATCTAATAGACATTTTAAAACTTCAGGAACCTTCGTCATTTAAACCTGTTATATTAGAAATTAACAAGTTTATTAATAGTATGAATCCAATAAATCAGCTAGAGCTGTTTAACAAATTGAAATCAATGAAGGACATATCCAAAATAATATTTTCACAAGCTCTTAACCTTTCTGATTCAATAAATGCCCATAATCATTTAGAAGTGGAAGCTGAAACAGGGCTTCTAGAAAAAATTAGGAAAGGTCTAACTTTACAAGAGTTTGGAGAGTTATTTTCCCCCGCAGAAATCTCCTTCAAACAAAAATTTATTACTAAAATATTTAATTCAAAAGATATGTCAGCAATAGACTTGTTACCATTTATGACTCCATTTACAAGCAATAACTATCCGGATATCCAACGTACTTTTTTAATAGAAACATTTTCTAGGCTTCCATATTATAAAAAAGATTGCGCTTTAGGAAAGTTTTTAGAGAAATTACTAGAATTAAAACCTTTTTTCTTTTGTGAAATAAATCCAGCAAATAGCAAATACGTTGACAAATTTAAAATCTTTGAATTACATAAAGCAGAAGCTGTATCCGATGAACTATATAATCAAATTATCAATCAATTAGGTGGAAAAGACAAATTTTTTGACCCAAGTTTAAAATTAGTGATTTCAAAAGATATTGATCCTGTAGTTAAAAAATTATTTGATAAAGCAGTTTATTCTAAGTATATTGAAGGTCGTTTAGATGATATTGCTTTAACCTTAGATTTATTAGTCAAAAAAGATACAAGTGGTTTAATGAAAACAATATTGGAAACAGCTGATTTATCGGGGAAATTTTTAATACAAAATGATGTATTTTCTCCGAAAGTTGACAGTACATGGTGGGGATATGCTAGCCTACATGATGTAGTAATATGTTCGATGGAACAGCAAACTAATATGCAAGTAGCTACAACAATAATACATGAATTAACCCACAAACTATTAACCTTTATTTTCGAAAATAGTAGTAATCCTTATTATGGTAGTAGTCAATTATCATTAGGGAAATCATCTTCTCTGGCTCAGATATTAAAACAATTTGAACCGCTTTCGCAACAGCACACACTTTTTTCGTATAATAAAGATGCATGGAGCAGCGAAATTATTTCACATCTTTTTCAAGATTTAGCTGAGCAGATATTAACTGGAAAAGCTTCCAAGCCTATATTAGTATTATCGGAAAAACTAAGCAATTGGGTAAAAGATTATCTAAAACAAGAAATTCATGATTTTGATTCTGCTTATGAGGTTTTAGGCAGCAAAATATTAGATGAGTACAGTTCTCAACAAGTGATTTTCAAAAATTGGTCGGAAGCAAGAATCCATCAAGAACTAGAAACCATATCCAGCCTACAAAAGATTGCTGATGAAGAATCTACTGGCGGTTTTGATATTACCGGGACTATACTTGGTTACCTAGAACCAGAAGAAACTGCACTTGAAGTCGCCGGTGAAAGCTAAAAATTAAGCACTTGCGTGTAGCTGCCGGTTAAATTACCGGTAGCTATCACTTAAGGTTAAGGTATTAAATTTCAGAGAACCAATTGTAATTGGGTTTGGAGCCATTGTTTACCCTGTTCTGATAAATGTGTCATGATTTTGTTCTCTATTAATTTATAATAGCTATTAAGATAATTTAACTCATCTTTACTAAGCAAATCTTTATCTATCAGATTTTTCTCGTAAGGGACTAAAGTTAGCATCGAAAATTCCAGGAAGTTACCGTTAGGTGTTTCCTTAACATACATCATATTTTCTATTCTAATCCCAAATTCACCTGGCTGATAAAAACCTGGTTCATTCGAGATAACCATACCAGCTGCTAGCTTTGTGCCATAACTGGCTAAACTGATATTTTGTGGTCCTTCGTGAACACTTAAAAAACTACCAACTCCATGGCCGGTACCATGGGGATAATCATCCCCATCTTGCCATAAAAATTGCCTGGCCAGGATGTCAAGATTTGCACCTGTCACTGATTCTTTCGGAAATTTTATCATCGCAAGGTTTAAGTGACCTTTTAATATTTTAGTATAATATTCTCGATGTTTCTGCTCAGATCTACCAATAACCGCTACCCTAGTGATATCTGTTGTTGCTCCGAGATATTGCCCTCCAGAGTCAATTAATAGTAAACCGTCACCCGCAATTTTCTTTGCAGAATTTTGACTGGCTCTATAATGAATAATAGCTCCATTTTCCTTAAACCCTATAATTGCCGGAAAACTATCAGTTACATAATTATAACCTTTACTTCGAAATTCCTTAAGTTTAAGACCAAGATCATATTCGGAGTAATTACTTAAATCGTTATTTGCCAAAAAAGATAAAAACTCAACGACAGCTATGCCGTCTTGAACGTGGGCTGCTACCATTTTATCAATTTCTACGGAATTTTTGCATGCTTTCCATAAAAGACATGGATTCACTACATTTTGATATTCTTTCTGTTTTATTATATCCGAGATATATTTCGAACATAAACTATCATCAAATAATATTTTTCCCTGTTGCTGTTGGATTATTTGAACGAAAGAACTTTCAGGCATAATAGTAATTTCCTTCAAATCGCCGTGGATTCGAGTAATATCCGTAAATAAGTAAGAATTTTCTTTCGTAATACAGCCATTAGCTAGCAACAGAGGTGAAAATTCTATATCTGCACCTCTGATATTAAACAACCAGCACAATATTTCTGGATTAGTTATTACTAAAGCTTCTCCCCCATGGGTATCTAAAAAATTGCGGCATTTGGCAATTTTTTCTGCCCTTTCCTCCCCTGCAAAACTAACATCATAATTATAAATTTTAGAATTTGGCTTTGATGGCCTGTCCTCCCATATTTTATCAATTAAGTTTCCCTGAACTGCCTTTAAATTAAGCTTTTTAAAAGGTAGAAGCGCATTAGATGTAAAAATCGCAGGGTCATAACCTATTATATCACCCGGCCTTGCGCAATTTTGCCATGAAAAATCGATCAGTTGTTTTTGATCAAAAATTTGAAATGAATGTCTATCTAGCTCTTTTGAGCATTGTGTTAAATATCTACCATCCGTAAAAAATAAAACAGTATTTTCAAGGATAACAGCGAGACCATTGGATCCACTAAAACCAGTTAAATATTCCAATCTTTTTGCATAAGCGGGAGGATATTCGGATAAATACTCATCTTTGGTAGAAATAATATAACCATTAATTTGATTTTCTGGAAATAACAACCTCACCTGATGCAATTTGGTTTTGGTTACATTAGTCATATTACCTCCTTAATTATCTCTAACCATTCCTTCTCGGAAATAATTTTAATACCAAACTCTTCGGCTTTTTTTAATTTGCTTCCTGCTTTTTCCCCGGCAATAACTAAATTGGTATTAGCAGAAACACTACTGACAATTTTTGCTCCTAATTTTTCCGCTCTTGCTTTAGCTTCGTTCCTGGAAATAGAATTTAAAGTACCGGTAAAAATAACATTCAACCCCGTAATCGAAGAAGAGATTGTGTTATTTTCATAATCCTCAATGGTAAGGATATTAACCAGCTGATTAATAGTATCAACGTTCTGCTTACAAGAAAAAAAGTTTCTTATATCCGTAACTGTTTTATCAGCAAAACCTTCTAAACTTCTTAACTGATAGTATTTCTCCTCATCTCCTTCTGCAAGCAGCAACATAGAATTGATAAAATTTTTTATATTTCTAAATTCTTTTGCCAGTATTTTAGCATTAGATTGACCAATCTGCCTTATACCTAAAGAATAGATAAATCTGGCTAGAGTCGTACGCTTAGCCTCTTTAATACTATTAAACAGGTTCTCTACTGATCTCTTTCCCCAACCATTCATATTTTCGAGTTTTGTAAGACTTTGGCTGTTTTTATCTTCAAGAAAAAATATATCAACTGGATTATTAATGAGCCCCACAGCTTGGAGAAATTCAATCTGTTTTGCCCCGAGTCCATCAATATCGAGAGCATCTTTACTTGCAAAATGAATAATTGACCGTACTAACTGCGTGGGACAATTAAGCCCATTATCACAGCGAATTATCACCTCGTCTGGTAAAATATGGAGAAGAGAATTACAGGAAGGACAATTAGTTGGCAAGGAAACTATTTTTTCCGAGCCGGTACGTTTTGATAAATTTACTTTATTTACTTTAGGGATAACATCACCAGCTCTATGCAATAAAACTGTATCGCCGATTCTTATATCTAACCGTTTTATTTCAGCAAAATTATGCAAAGTGGCCCGAGCTACAGTAACTCCGCCAATTTTTATAGGCTCTAATTCTGCAACTGGCGTTAGAACCCCTGTTCTACCTACCTGGACAGTAATACCGAGTAATTTTGTTTCAGCAATTATAGCCGGAAATTTATGAGCTATAGCAAATCTGGGGCTGCGGGCAATAAACCCTAATCGCTCTTGTAATTCAAAATTATTAACCTTATACACTACCCCGTCGATTTCATAAGCAAGCATACTTCTTGTTACTAGAAGGTTTTCATAAAAAGTGTTTAATTCCTCAAGTGAATTTACCAATTTGCCAATTTTATTTGTTTGGAATCCAAAATTAGCCAAGACTAATAGTAGTTTTTCTTGGGTATCGGCAAATTTCATGTTTGAATAGCCAATACCATAAGTAAAATATTTCAGCGGCCTTGAGAGTGTTATGTTGGAATCTAACTGGCGCAGAGAACCTGAAGCTGAATTTCTTGGATTAGCAAAAATCTGCTTCCCTTGCAATTCCTGCTGTAGATTAAGCTTTATAAAATCTTCTTTCTCGATAAATATTTCTCCTCTGATTTCTAAAAATTCGGGAGCATTAGTAATTTTATGGGGAAAATTTTTAATAGTTTTAATATTAGCGGTAATATCCTCTCCAATATATCCATCACCTCTGGTAGCACCAGTCGTAAGTTTACCGTTTATATAGGTCGCAGAAAAAGAAACCCCATCAATTTTGGGTTCGCAAAATATTTCAGGAAAATCATCTGTAAGTAAGAATCTTTTGGTTCGGTCAATAAAATCAGCAATATCATCAATCTCAAAACCATTAGCTAAAGATAGCATTGGGATTTTATGTTCGTGCTTTTCAAATTTATCCAAAATGTGGCTGCCAACATTTTGAGTTGGGCTATCATCTGTTAAATACTCAGGAAATTCTTCTTCTAAATTTTTAAGAGTAAAAAACAGCTGGTCATATTCTGCATCTGAAATCTTAGGAGCATTTTCTTGGTAGTAAGCAATGTTATACTCTTTTATTTCTTGTGAGAGTTTCTTAATAAGTTCTCTAGCTTGTTCTTGGGTAATCCTCTGGATATCCATTTTTGTCCTCTTAAGGCTAATATATAGAACAGTTTTAGCAAAATCTTCAGCAGTTGCAAGGGTTATGTATCCCGGGTACTAAAATCCTCTTTTATTTCGCAATCAGAACTACCTCCAATTACAAATACATATAGCTGTTGCATAATAACCTCACTTTGTTGGCATATTGCCATTGGTAATATAACCTAATGTTCTCTTTAAGGTCAGTTACGTTTAAATAGGTAATTTAAGTAACAACCTATTTAATTATCTAGGAACAGTAATGAATTGGAATAATATTGAAGAAATAGCTAAAAATTTAGAAGAAACTTATTCAGAAGAAGAAATACCTAATGAAAATGATTTGGCTTATTTAAAAGAAATGGTAATGTCTTTAAACGATTTTGAAGACCATGACGTTGAAGTTGATGATGACCATCTAAAGCGGATTATGGAATACTGGCTGGAGCTTAGAGGTTAATTAGACTGGTTATCATTAAAATTCATTTCCTTTAATTTTCTTGTATAAAAATTTTTTTAAGATATAACCTTATCTATTTTGATATTTTGATTTATTGACTACGGGGTCGTAGCTCAGCAGGATAGAGCAAGTGATTCCTAATCACTAGGTCGGAGGTTCGAATCCTCTCGATCCCACCAATATATCCAAAAACTTTACTACCTAATTTTAGGCCTCTCCTAGTACATCTATTAATTGGATAGCAGTGCTTTCCGGGATTTTATCAATATCTATGTATCCCATTATAATATTACTAAGAACAGTTTGGTTCTGCATATCGCTTTCTGAGCTGCCCATAAAGCATTGAACTTTCTCTCTTATAGACAAATATTTATCTGCTTTTGGAGCTACATACTTTTTTATAAAATCTGCGACTCCTGACCAAACCATATTATCAAAAAAAGAATCATCAAGTATAGAATCAGCCAGATATTCAAAGTAATGGCTAATAATTTCCTTATCACGTTGTCCTGAGTCGTAAGAAAACAAAAAGCCCAAATTTTGCTTTAACTTTTGTTTTTCTAATGTTAATTCTTGTTCTTCAATAACTTTTAATGCATCATAAGTATCTCCCAAAGCTGACCGTACTGAGAAATAAACTTTGTAATCTTCTAAAAAGTTTTCCTGACTTTTTAAAGAATAAGGATTCTGGCAGTTATTAAATAATATTCCCATAGCAACATGAACCATTTCATGTAAAACTATAGATGGTAATTTTAATGAACGTTTAGGAGAAGGTTCTACATACGATTCAGTATCACCTACTAAAATAACATCTGGTCCCGATATAGCCATACCATTAATATTTATATCTATTCCTATAGAATCTTTTAGGGAAAGATTATATAAAAATTTCTCATGACCTTGGTTAATTTCTATTAAAGCTTTTATAATTGGATTGCTAGCCAATTTAGATAAACCTTGCTCTAAATTTCTAACTACTATCGCCTTCGAGCTATCAGTAACGTCAGTATAAAAATCTGTCAGGACAATATTTGATCCTTCTTCCAAAGAGATTTTAGGTTCCAGCGAACCTTTAAAAAGCATAAAACTATAATCAAAATTTTTTGATAAGTAAGTATTAATCTTACTTAAAGCTTGCGTTGGCAATTGCTTTGTAACAAAAATATATTCTATAATACCCTTATTTTCTGATATCAAATCAATAATTTCTTGGGGTAATTCTTTTTTATTTAGGTGCTCACTTGGTTTTTTAGACAAGAAGCTAAGTGTCTTTTTCAAAAGCTCTTTTTTAACACCATCCGTATGATCGCTCTTCTTAAGAGATACTGCTAATCTTTGCAAATCCTGTTGTATTTTCAAAGTATCAGGAACTTCTGTTTGTGCAAGGTGAGCGCTAGAAATAGATAAAGGCCTGGTAATTTCTATAAAACTCAAAGCGTCCTCTTCTTCGTCTTCCTCAATTATAGATGTTGGAAGTGTCGTAACATCCTCTAGTATAAACCCTTCTTTAACTTGAGGTACGTTATGATCGATATATTTTTCGCCCTTTTTACTCATAAAAATTAAGTAGTTAATATAAATGTATTATATATTAATGTTTTTTAACTAATGAATCAATAAAATAATGTAAACTTATATTAACAAATAACTTTGATTCAATATTTATTTCTCAACAAAACTTTATTAATCTTTTCATCGCAAATTACACGTATTATGAAAATCGACTTAAAATGTTCTGTATTTTGGAATAAGACAAATAAGCTATATCTAGTGCTAAAACTTTAAATTTTTTTCTGTATCCAAATACTTTCGAGAGCTTAAGAACAATTATCAACAAGGATAAGTTTAGAAATCTGAACAACTACTTTATGTTTTATTGATTATAATCAATAAAGAGGAGACTCTTACATTATGGTTTATGCAATAACCTCCTTTTTTCAAATCACTGTGTCTGTTACCAGTAAATCGTGCGATGGAGCTGATCTAGTTTAGTTCCTCTTTAGTAAAACCAATCAATCTAATAATGAAGATACATTATCAAAAAGAAGGAAAAAGCTACATATTTACTTAAATTAGGAATTAAAAACGAGATGTTACAGCTAATAAAAGATTGCTTAAACAACTCTCTTAGAACCGTATCTTTTTTAAGAAGAGAAAAGAGGAGAAAAACAACTTTGCTCTCTCCCCTTTTAAAACATAGTTTAGAATAGAAGTTTTAACTTTAATGTGCCCTGATGCCCAACGTATTTTTTCTTCAGATGGCAATTATAGCTGGCCTCTATTTCAGTGTTATTACGTTTTACAAGCACACTACCGCCAATATTATAACCTAATTTTGGTAATTTACGATTATTGGTATCATTTTCAAACTCCCGGTCGGCCCAATGTAATTTAACTTTTGCTTGCTTTACCTTATCTTGTAATATCTTTTCAACTGAAAAGTTTAAGGAAGGCACAAAATGTATATTTTCAGCTACCACCTGAGGCATCGAGGCCCTAATTCCTGCTATACCGGTGAATACTTTTCTAGATTTACTTGTTACTGATAAATTGAACACATCATTACCAGTTTCATCATATGCACCATCAGCTATTCTACCATATTTAAATCCTACGCTAGGTGTTAATACAAATTTATCGATGTTAAATTTATAACTTAATTGACTTCTAATGTTATAACCTTTGGTGTTGAACTTACCGGTAGCCGTCTCATATATACCATCATCGACTAACTTAACACTTTTATTAACCACTTTACCTTTTATAAAGGAAACTGCTCCTTGAAGTAATAATCTATTAACAATTTCACCCTGACCATAAATCGAAAACGTATCATGATTAACATTAAACTTATCGCCTCTAGTTTGGGACATTTTAAATTTAGAGCGAGCCTTACCATAAGCTACTCCAATCAGATTAGCTTCATTTTCCCCTAAATTGATGTCGGCCCCAATAGTAATTCCCCCTGTATTAGTTCGGTAAGCATCAGCATTTGAGCTAGAACCTTGCTTAGCACCACCATAAAAGCCGCTAATCCATACGCTTTTGTTTAGTTTCTTAGCTTCTTCACCAGCAGCAACACCCTCACCGGCAGCAGCTCCCACCATTAACATTCTATTTTCAAATTGTGTAAACATACTGCTAAATAGAATATTACTTATTTCTGGAGTTATTGGATTAGCATGCTGTTTAAAACGCTTTATCTCTTGATCAATTTCTTCACTTTCTAGATTTTGCATGTGAGCTAAATAACGTACAGCTTTATTTACAGAAGAAGTGGAAGATAATCCATTATCACTATTCGACTCTTGCATATTTTCATTAAAATCAAAATCAACTTCCGAAAGCGCCTCAGCCGTTTTTTCTGGATCTTGGATAACAGCTAAAACTACTTCTCGGGCCTTTACTTTTTTTATCCTAGTTTCCTCACGATGAGCAAGCAGTTCTTTTATTAGCTTTTCTTTGATTTTCTCATTACCTTCTGAATCCAAAATATCGTTTACTAACTCACCGGTTTGTTTAGATAACGCTTCCCATTCCTGCTTATCGCTTTTGGAATCAACAGAGTTATAATCAGCAAGCAGTTCTTTTATTAGCTCTTCTTTGTTTTTCTCATTACCTTCTGAATCCAAAATATCGTTTACTAACTCACCGATTTCTCTAGGTAAAGTTTCTAAAGCGTGTTCGGTAGTTTCGGAATCAGCAGTTTCATTATTAGCAAGGAGATCTTTAACTAAAATTTCCTTTATTTGCTTATCCCCTTCGGAATCCAAAATATCGTTTACTAATAATTCAGTTTTTTTAGATAAAGGCTTTAAGGTTGCTCCTTTTTTTCTTGATTTTTCTGCTTCAGCTAATATTTCAGCTAGTTTAGCTGATTTAACTGCGCGATCCTGAGCAAGGTTTGTAGCGGTTTGCTCATCCATTCCTCTTAACTCGACCTCTACTTTTTTTAGCAAACCAATTTCCTCGTCCGACAAAGGTGCTCTTAATTCTCTTCCAAGATGTTTATCTTCTCTTTCTATAACCGTAATAAATGCTTCTATAAATTCTCCTTGTCCATTAACTGCTTTTTCAGCAAGGAATGATTTTAACTTTCCCTTGTTAATTTCAGACAATTTAGTGGTTAGCACCTTAACCATATCACGGGTTTCGATACCGTACATTTCAAGTGGAGTCGGTACAATACCATTATCTATTAGTGCTTTAAAAGCAGCTTTATTAATAGTCACACCTCGATCACTCATTCCTTTAGCCAGATACTCTCCCTTGCCTTGGTGCGTTAATTGAGTATGAGCCGCTAATATATTGGCTTTTGCTGATTCAAGAGTTACGGGTGCTACTCCATTTGTGCTTCCTTTAGCACTTCCCATACGAGCTGCAAGTGTTTGTTTTAAAGCTTCCTTAGGCGATATTGCAGGAGCATCTACATCTGGCTTCTTTTGAACCGGCAGCGCTTTACGCAGTTTAAAGCCACTTCGTATCTGAGCAAGCAACGCATTGTTATCGTTAGAGGCCGCCGTAACGGTCGCAGAGCTGATAGATTCCTGCTTAGTTTTTTGCCCCAAAGCGTCAACAATAGGGGATAAATTGCCTTCATTATCGAAAAAAGCTACAAGTTCTTTTACACTTAGCCTATCTGCTTCCGGCATCTCTAACATAAATGCATTAAGTTGTTCCCGTTCAGCAGCTTTAAATTGGTTAATAGCATCCCCTCCTTCTAACATTTCTCTTCCTTCAGGTACTATACCCTGAATTACAAGTTTTTTAAGAAGTTGAGGAGAAACAACAGGTTTCGCAGCTGTTTTTCCGCGCGCAGCCAGTTGTTCTTGGCCAAATGAAACTAACCTTGCGTGAATGCTAGATACATTGTCTATATTTTTTTGCGCTTCTTGCAGAGATATTTTTTTTGCATCTGCTTTTTCTATTCTTTCTCTTTTTCTTGCTTCAGCTGAAGCAGCCAAAGCTGCTAAAGCTTCCGGATCTGCAGCAATCTCAGCTTTTCTCTTAGCACTACTTTCTTTCCTCTGAGCTATTAACTCCTTAGCTTTTGCTTTCTTAGTATTATCAATACCTGCAATAATAGTAGTTCTTTCCATGACAAGAGCATTTTCCTTTATGGACAAATTTTCTCCAGCATCAATTTTTAGCTTCAAGGCTTGCCCCTCACGAAGATAGGTTTTTTGCTTTTCATTCAAAGGATGACCTACTTCCTCGGCAATACTTATCAGTTTTTCAGGTGTCTCATCCTTTAAATTTATAGCTTTAGCAATAGGTCACGAAGTTTTAACGGGATTTTTTTTAACCGCTTCAGCTAACTCTTCTTTTAAGCTCTTTGGTTTATCCGCAACTTTTTCTATTACAACAGCAGCTTTCGCTCCTTTCGCAGCTCTCGCTTCCCTCATTTTTCTTAACCTTTCCTGAGGGCTTTCATCACTATTAAGAGAAGTTATCAAAGCAGTTGGATCAATAACCTGTGTTGCAGTTGCCTTTGCAGGAACTGACTGAGTTGGAATTGCCTTAGGCACAGCAAAAAGCAGACTAAATCTTTCAGAAAATGATAAAGACTTATCATTTATCTTTTCATTTATTCCAGCAAAAATATCCTGCTTTACAGTAGGTGGTGGTGGCGGTGTCATCGTTAAAGTAGGTGGTGGTACATCGTCCATAGGGGGTGGCAATGGTATATCATCCATAGAAGGCGGTGTTGACAAAGATGACGATGGTAGCGGAACAGAAGGAGCGCCTATAGAACCACTATCTATAGAAACTAAAGGTCCCTTTACGCCCACTACTTCTTTTGGTGCATCCTTAACTACCGGAATTTCAGGTACTACAGGTTTGTCAAGTTCTTTCCTTCGTTTTATTGCTTCATCAAATTCACTAGTATCAACATCTGTCTCGTTAAAATCATCAGCTATAGCAGCTCTCCTAGCACCTAACCCACTAAGCTTTTCATTATACTCTTTTTCTGCTTGAGCTATTTTTTCTTGACGTCTTTTCCTTATTTCATCTAATGAATTCTCAGCTAGCTTATCAATTCGTGCAGAACGAGCTTTTTCTGCACGCCTTTGTTCTTCTTCTTGCGCTGCTTTTTGTGCTGCCTGCTCTTTAAGGAGTCTTTGCTCTGCTAAATCTTTAGTTCTTTGTTCTGATTCAGCGATTTTACGTGCCCTTTCTTCCGCTTTAGCTTTAGCTGTGTTTTCAGCTAGCAGCTGCACTTGATATTTAGCCTGATAATCAGGAGTCTGAGCATCAGCAAGATCTGCTTGAGATTTGTTTAGTTTTTCTTCTACATCACGAATTTGAGCATCAAGTTTTGTTTTTTGTTTGTTAAGATCAGGAAGTTCGTCCCAGTCATCATCATCACCAATTTCATCAATTTTCTCTACAGTTTCCCTAAGTGCCTGGTTTAAATCATTTAATTTAATCCTATGTTCTTCGACTGTTTTTTGAATTTGGTCAGCAGAAAGAAGAACAGGACTAGAAATAACTGGAACGACTTTTTTTATAGGTTTACCACTTCTCTCCCTAATAGCTCGCAGAAGATCATCATTACCAGAAGCAAAAACCTCAGCCGTAGAAAACATTAAAGCGCTGATACTACTTGCAGCAAGTAGGTATCTCAATGAACTCTTTTTTATCATAAAAAAGTACTATTAGTTAATATTTATTAAGGAGTATAATAGCAATTCTTTTATAAATGTCAATGATTTTAGTTAAAAACTCTTAATTTATAGTAAGAAATAGTCCTAAATCTAAGTTATTTTGTGATAGAACTATACATTATAAGGAATTGAAGAGGAGATCAAGTAAATTTATATTATTTATGCACAGTAAACATTAAATATAATATACTAAAGATGACAAGCAGTTGCTTTATTAAGAATAATTTTATAAGCAATCTATCTGGTAAATCTCTAAAACTATTGCAGTAATTTGCAGAAAGGGTAGAATATTAATCTTTCGTTAAACCCTGAAGTAGAGATTTAAAGCGGTTATGGATCTATACCAAACTCAGCATATTTATATTGCTTCCTCTTATTTTTTTGTGTTAATTATTTTGGGCGGCATCTTGATAAAGGCCCTATACGAGTTAAAATCACTAAAAAATGAAAAAAAGGACTCAAACTAGATTAGCTTCGATTGTTGGGCTTTTTATTATAGTTTCTATGGGGGTATATTTTATACTTTCAAATTTGGAAGATAATATAGTGTTTTTTTACCCCCCCTCTGATATTGAAAAGATAACGAATGCAAAAACAAAGATTCGAGTCGGGGGATTGGTAAAAGAAAATTCAGTTATAACCTTGTCCGCCAATAAAATCAGATTTACTATCACCGACTATAAAAACACTTTAATAATAGAGTATACCGGCATATTACCGGCATTATTTAGAGAAAAGCAAGGAATCGTAGCAGAAGGTACTTTTGTTGACGGTGTATTTGAAGCTAAAAATTTATTAGCAAAACACGATGAGAATTATATGCCTCCGGAAGTAGTAAAAACTTTAGTTAAATGATATAATCAAAAAAGTATTTTTACAGACTAAAAACACCCCTCCGAGCAACTTAACTATTCGAAGGGGTAGAGAAAATGATTTGACTATGAGCAATTAAAAGCTATATTTTGATTTTAACCAAAAAGCAATTTAAAAAAACAGAAACCTTAAGGTTTTAAAGTAAAAACAATAATCCTAAGTAAATAATTATGAGTCTAAAATGCGGAATCGTTGGGTTACCAAATGTCGGTAAATCTACATTATTTAATGCTCTTACAGCCAGTATTGCAGCAGAAGCTGCCAATTACCCATTCTGCACAATTGAACCTAATACTGGGATTGTTTCGGTCCCAGATGAGCGTCTGCTCAAACTAGCCCAAAATGCCGGTTCTGCTAAAATTATTCCTGCCTTCATTGAATTTGTAGATATTGCCGGACTTGTCAAAGGAGCAAGTAAAGGAGAAGGGCTTGGGAATAAGTTCCTATCTCATATCAGGGAAGTAGATGCGATCATCCATGTCCTAAGATGTTTTGAAGATCAGGATATTACCCACGTACATGGTAAAATAGATCCTATTCATGATGCTGAAATAGTAGAAACAGAATTGATCATTGCTGATCTTGAATCAGTTGACAAAAGAATAGCTTCTAATGAGAAAAAACTAAAATCGGGGGATAAAAAAATTGCTGAAACAATTGAATTACTAAAAGCTTGCAAAGCTGTTTTGGAACAAGGTAAACCTGTTAGAACGCTTACCGATAAATACGCCAAAAAGGATCTCTCTTTATTACAATTAATTACTTCAAAACCTGTTTTATATGTGTGCAATGTACTTGAGTCTGAAGCTGTTAGCGGTAATGATTTTTCAGCGCAGATAGAGCAAAAAGCCAGAAATGAAAAAGCTAATCTGGTAATTATTTCCTCTAAAATAGAAGCAGAAATTTCTACCTTGAATACAGAAGCCGAAAAACAGGAATTTCTTGAAAGTTTGGGACTCACAGAGACCGGCCTTAGTAAAATTATTCAATCAGCCTATTCTCTACTCGACCTGAAGTCTTTCTTTACTATCGGCCCTAAAGAAGCACATGCATGGACTTTCGAAAGCGGAACATTTGCTCCACAAGCAGCTGGGATTATTCATACTGATTTCGAAAGAGGTTTTATAAGAGCCGAAGTAATTAATTATGCCGATTTACTTAGCATAGGTAGTGAGGTCAAGGCAAAAGAACTTGGAAAGCTACGCATCGAGGGAAAAGAATACGTTATGCAAGACGGCGATGTGGTTCATTTTAGATTTAATGTGTAAGCGGGTAAAACTATGAAAATAGTAGGACGCATACCGCCAATATTAATCTATTTTTTAGTTTCTCTTTCTACACTAACTGAAACTATATACTCGGCGGCATTACCGGACATTGCTAAAAGTTTACATACGAGCGGTGGGATAGCTCAGCTTTCTACAACTGCTTATTATTGCGGATTTGCAATCGGAATATTTACTTTAGGTAGAGTATCAGACGTTTTTGGAAGAAAACCAGTAGTACTTTTTGGTATATCTTTTTATTCTCTTGCGGCCTTGCTAATTAGCTATTCTCCTAATATTGAAACTTTCATTAGCTTGAGATTTTTGCAAGCTTACGGAGCTAGTGTAGGCTCTGTTGTAGGCCAAGCAATGACTAGAGATTCATATAGAGGGTGGGAATTATCTTACATGTATGCAAGCGTTGCTATGGTTATGACAGTAGTGCCTTCGGTGGGCTCAGCTATTGGCGGTTACATAATAGAATATTCAAACTGGCAAGCCGTTTTTAGGTTTCTAACTGTTTTAAGTACTGGATTGCTTTTAATTTATATCAAATTTTTACCGGAAACTAATGCTTATATTGGGGTTGCACGCAATAACAGATTTTTTAGCGTTTTAAAAGTAGCCGTAAAAGACAAAGTACTTCTTAGTTATTCATTTATGGTCGGCTCATTCAACGGCATTTGTTTTGGTTTTTATATTCAAGCACCTTTTATCTTTATTGAAAATTTAAAAATGTCTCCTTCTGATTACGGCCGATTATTCCTTTTTCTTAGCGGTGCAAACTTATTAGGTAGTATAATTAGTAGAAGATTAATTAGAAGGCTAATAAACACTTTCAAGGTAAAAACTATTGGTCTTGTCTTAAGCGTAATCGGTTGCATATTACTTTTAGTTAGTGCCTTTGTAATTGATAATAGTTCTACAGTAAATACGGTATCCGTACTCATTTTTACTCCTATGGCTATTCACCTAATGGGACATAGCCTATTAGTTCCGATGCTTCTTCGCCATGCACTTGAAGATTATTATAAAGTAACAGGTAGTGCCGGAGCGATTTTTGGCTTCTTGTACTACCTGATTACTGCGTTAGTTAGTTTCATGATTTCTTCGCTGCACAGCAATACTATTAATAATTTTGCCATATTATTTGCAAGTTTGCTCTTTATTTGCCTTATCTTATTTTATATGACGCTACAATGGCGCAAAACCATGAACAAACCAGAGTTTCACTAGTATTCTCACAGAAACATATTTCATACTAAGTACTGGTTTCTTTTACAAAAAGATTCAACTCATCAATATTACCCTTTGAGAGATATGCCTCTCCTTTACTTGAAAAAACAAGAGTATGAGTGGCAACTGCATTAATAAAGCTTCTATTATGGCTGACAAACATAACAGTTCCTTCATATGCCGCTAGTGCTTCGCTTAAGATTTCGGTACTTAGTATATCCAAATGGTTAGTTGGCTCATCGAGAAGTAAAAAGTTAGCCTCTTGTACTAATAAACAAGCAAGACTTAGGCGGCTCTTTTCACCACCCGATAAAATATTTACCTGCTTATAAACATCATTACCTCTAAATAAAAAAGAACCAAGCAGCCCCCTAGCATTACCTTCTGAAAGTTCTGGGTTAGAAGCTTTTAAGTTTTCCAGAACCGTCTGCTTCATATCAAGATACTCAGCCTGATCTTGAGCATAATATGCCGTCTTTACATTATGCCCGAGTTTCATATTCCCTCCCAAAAAGGGAATTTGATTTACAATAGTTTTAATCAAGGTAGATTTACCTAGCCCATTTGCGCCAACAATAGCAATTTTTTGTCCCCGTGTGACTGTAAAAGATAGCTTTTTAACAAGAGGATTAGTATACCCTACGGCACACTCTTCAAATGTTATTACTTCCTTACCGCTCTTCTGTTTAAGGGGGATTTTTATATTAATTTCTGCATCATCCTTGTTGACTGTAATATTAGAAGCATCGCTTTCAAGCCGCGCTACCATTTTCATTTTACTGCGGGCTTGCGTAGCTTTTGAAGCTTTTGCACCAAATCGATCAATAAACCTTGATAGCGTTTCTATTTTACCTTCAATATTCTTTAATTCAGCAACCTTATTTGCTTCCCTTAACTCATATTGTAATAAAAAGGAGTCATAATTACCTTGATATTCAGTTAAATCGCCATCCTTCAAATGAAGAATAATATTAGGCAATCTACTTAATAACGATTCATCATGCGAAACAAAAAGTACCGTCCGTTTGAATTTTTTTAGATAGTCCTCAAGCCATACTATGGTTGGCAAATCAAGATGGTTAGTTGGCTCATCCAAAATTAAGAAATCTGGATTTTTTATCAAAATTTTAGCCAGTTCCAACCTCATTTTCCAGCCACCCGATAAAGCTTTAGGGTGTTTTTCTAAGTCTTCCTCTTTAAAACCTAGACCTTGAAGTATCTTTGCAGCATTATATTCAAATGAATAGCCATCTTTACTACGAAAAAGATTTTCCAGAAATTCAAATTTTTCATATTTTTCATTAGTAAAATTTTCAGCCATTTCCATATTAGCTTTATTCATATCAAGCATAATTTGGAATAACTCTTCATTACCTGACATACATTCAATAAGGATTGACTCCTTGGGGTCGGGGTTAGGTTCTTGGGGAAGATAACCTATAAGCGTGTTCTTGGGTTGCGTCACAACACCACTATCAGGTTCATCCAGGTTACATAATATATTCAAAAGAGTAGTTTTACCTGCTCCATTAACCCCAACAAGAGCTATAAGACCATTTTGTGGGAAATTATAATTGATATTTTTTAGTACGAACCTTCCGTGAAAATTTTTAGATAGATTAGTAAGTATTAACATATTCGGTCACCATAAATTAAAGATCAAGGTTTAGTAAACCATTAAAAAGTGCCGAATGAATTTAAAGTTTTATCCATGCGGCGCACAAATCAAGACTTTATGCGCCCACGCTATGCGGTAATATTTATTTCTTTTCTAGACATATTAATCGATTTATTTACTAAGCTTTATGACATCCCCATATTAGCAAAATCTCCATTTATTTTCAAGGCTAGAAAAACTTCTGCAATTATCACCTATAAATTTATATTAATATTTATTGACTTTTGGTTATAATTCGTATATTTAAATCAACCTTAAGTTAAATTAATTTAATCAGAGGTAAGTTTTTTATGAAACGCAAAAAGAAAAAAATTGTAAAAAGCCAGATGCTGTCGTTAAAAGGAAAAATAGAAAAATATTTAACTAAAGAAGACTATTACGATCTATTTAATAAAGCCAAAGCTTCACTTAACATTAGTAAAATGGACTATAAGGGAACATATATTTTTGCAAGATTAATAGGAAAAAACTTTATAACAGCTACAGAACTTGATTTTAGTAGTAGCTATGAATACGGTAAGGTCGATTTAGTAAATCTAGAAACTTTAACAAAAAGTTTAGAAGAAAATACCAGCCTTACTAAACTGAATTTCAGTAAAAATAACATCTGCGAAAAAGGATTAACCTATTTCGCAAGTATTATAGCTAAAAACAAAACCATTACTAATCTCGACCTCAGTCTAAATAATAATTGCAGCTTTACAGGTTCTAAACCATCAGGACTAGATGCTATTGGATTAAGCTTAAAAGATAACAAAACTCTGGTGAATCTTAACCTTAGTTATATCAACCTTAGAACGGCAGGAACTGAGAAAATTGTTAAAGGTTTAAAAGATAATTCATCTATTACTAACCTTAATCTAAGTACTAACTTCATATGGGACGAAGGAGCAGAATATATTAAGGATTTATTATCTCAAAATAAAACTCTTACTAGTCTTGATCTTAGCGCTAATGGTTTCACTGATACCGGAATCTCAAAAATTGCAGAAGGATTAGTGGAAAATGAGGTTCTTACTACCCTTGATTTAAGTTTAAATCACATAACAGACCAAGGAATAGAAACTATACTCAACTACTTAGAATCAAACAGAACCTTGACTAAACTCGATCTCAGTGATAATGAAATAGGAAATAAAGGCGCAAAATTGATACTTTCATTTATAGAAAAACATATGACGGTTTACGTTGAAATTGCTCATAATAATAATATTAGCGAATATTTCAGCAAGGCTATTATCTTTAAAAATAGTTACAACAAAAAACTTACGGATTCATCAGAAACCGCCCAAGCTAAAACCGTTATCAAGGAGGATAAAGAAAAATACAAGCTTAAAACACAAACTAAATTTTTGAAAACAATAAAAGAAGAGAGAGAAGAAGAGGAACTTACATGCCAAATAGGTACGAACAAAGAAGAGAGAGAAGAAGTAGCAGTGACTTTTCATGTAGGCACTAATAAGAACATATTTTTAGCAGAGAACGAATTTCATCTTGGATTATCCGGTTTATATGAGACAGAATTACCTGATTTGATCTAATAATTTAATTATTAACCATTCCATTTGCTAGTTGTAGCAATAAAAGTTTTATGCTACTATTTCACGGTTCTTTTATAAATAGTGGCTGCTTAAGAACTACATATTAAAAAGATCTGTAAAACTTCTCTTTAAGAGGTATATATGTATGCAAAATTCTCAAAACACTATTTTATCTGATTACCAGGAAAAACTAGCTGAAACTTTTGAGCATATAAATTATCTAATTGATAATGATAAAATAGATAATGTAAAAATAGCCCTTCTTGCTTTACATTATGCAGATTTAGCCGATTTTCTAGACAATACCAATCATAAATTATACGACCTAGTTTTACCGATAATTGCAGACGATATAGAGCCAGAGACTCTTGTCTGGTTGAGCGATAGTAATAAACAGGCTGCAATAGAAGCCTTTGGTATTAACAAAACCGTTAAGCTAATAAATCAGTTAGATATCGAGGACTGCATTGAGGTAATAGACACCTTAGACGAAGATTTAAAAGATCAGATAATAAAAAACTTAAACCCTGATAAAAGAAAACAAATAATTGAAGGTTTTAAATATCCGGAAAATACAGTAGGTCGAATAGTTGAAAAACATTTTATTGCTTTTCAAGAAGATTGGTCAGTAGAACAAGCAATAGAGCATATACGCAAAAGCAAGATTACTCATGATTTCCATGCTGGAATTGTAGTAAATAGTAAATACCAGCCGGTGGGTAATATATTATTATGCACTTTGGTTAAAAGCTTACCTAGCGAACCGTTAATCAATTTAATGAATTCAGAGTTTAAAATTGCCGAAACTAGTACGAAACTTGATGAAATAGCTTTTATATTCAAACAATACGCTTTAACTATTGTACCGGTTGTAAATAAAAAAGGAAAGCTAGTGGGAAGCGTATCAATAGATAATATGATTTACATTATTGAAGAACAGACCGAAAGCGAATTTTTACATCTAGGCGGTATCAATACTAGCGATATATTTGATAATCTGTATGCAACTGTAAAGCATAGATTTCCTTGGTTGTTTATTAATTTAATTACAGCTTGTGCTACTTCCCTCGTTATTAACCAATTTAGCGATGCCATAGAGAAATTAATCGCCCTTGCTACCATAATGCCTATTGTTGCTAGTATGGGTGGTAATGCTGGTACCCAGGCAATGACCGTTACTGTAAGAGCGTTAGCAAATAGAGAAATAAAACAGATCTACATAACGAAAGTTATTTTAAAGGAAATATTTGTTTGTTTATTAAATGGCTTCGCTCTGGCAATTATAGGATCGTTAATTATATATATACCTTTTTCTGATTTAAATTTAAGCCTAGTTTTCACCGCTGCGATAATAATTAATTTCACGGCTGCAGGGTTGCTTGGTTCTAGTATCCCAATCATTCTGGATCATTTTGATATTGACCCAGCAACCTCTTCTGGTGTGGTTCTGACGGCACTTACAGATGCACTTGGCTTTTTTAGCTTTCTTGGACTTGCCTTCTTCTTTCTAATTTAAAAAATTAAAAAAACTTCTTTCTATTATTACAGAGATGTGTTATAAAATAAGCGTACACATTTCAAGATAAGCTTCTGTGTATTTTAATAAATTCTAATACAACTGGTTAAGTAGGACAAATGAAGCACGGTGGTAAAAGAAATGGAGCTGGAAGGCCAAAGGGACAGGGTAAATACGGTACCAGCACAAAAGCTATTAGGGTGCCAGAATATTTGCTGGAGGACGTAAAAAATTATTCCATTAATGGCGGTTATAAAGTCCCACTTTTTAGCTCAAAAGTAGAAGCTGGTTACCCCTCTTTAGCTGATGATCATATAGAGGAGATGGTAGATATGAATTCTCTTTTAATTAGGAATCCTAGTACGACTTTTTGCGTGAAAGTTTCTGGCCTGTCAATGATAGATGCAGGAATTTATGAAGGTGATATTTTGCTTGTTGACATTAGTATTAAGCCTGGGGAAGGTAAAATAATTATTGCTGCCATAGATGGGATGTTAACAGTTAAAAGACTTGGTTTTCTTAAAATGAAACCTTACTTACTTCCAGCAAATCCAGATTTTGATCCTATTCCGATTTTAGAAAATTCAGAAGTTCATATTTGGGGAGTAGTAATAAAAGTACTTAGAAGTTTATAAGGAGGGTTACAATATATGGTATTAGAAATTTACGAAATCCAGAATATACAGAGTGCAAGAAAATATTTATCTCGGACTGCTAAGCCTGTAATACTGAGTAACCCTCAAGGAAGCACCAGATATTACGGCATGAGGGTTATTGATTATATTTTTAAGACACTTCAAAGGGAGTTTCCTGAAAAAATAAAAGGTATAGTTGTTGACGCTTATGACGACTATTCTGCAGTAGTAACAGCAAAAGAATTAGGTTACGATAATATAAAATATAATAACGAATTTGCTTAAAGATGAAACCAATTTTAGATCCAAACTAATGGTTAGTTCAGAAATCACAAGTATAGTTAAAGAGTGGCAATCTTATCTCGAACTGCAAAAAAACTATTCTAAAAATACTAGAGAAGCATATTTAAATGATGTAAAAGCCTATTTTGCTTTTATCAGTAATTATTCTGAAGAATCCGTCAGTTTGAAATCTATTTCCTTAGTAGATATAAGGCTTATCAGGAGCTGGCTATCTGATCGCAGATTTTCCGATTACAAGGCTAGCTCAAGCGCAAGAGCTTTATCTTCAGTAAAAAGCTTTTATAAGTACTTGGAAAAAACACGGGATATTGTATGCCACTCAATATATACAGTATCTAGCCCTAAAAAAGCCAAAACTTTACCAAAAGCATTATCTAAAGAAGATACATTACTTTCTCTAGATAAAGTAGCCTCTTTAAGCGAAACTCGGTGGATTGATTTGCGCAATAGAAGCTTACTTACCTTAATTTACGCTAGTGGCTTGAGAATTTCGGAAGCATTATCAATAACCAAAAAACATATCAACGAACCAGCCTACATAAAAATTATTGGAAAAGGCAATAAAGAAAGATTAGTACCGTGGATTGATAATGTAAAAAAGCTTATTTTGGAGTACTTAAAAGAGTTGCCTTACAATATATGCGAAAATGAACCTATATTTAGAAGCAAAACAGGGAAAGTATTACACAGATGTAACTTTAATTCTGAATTAGTTAAATTAAGACGTATTTACGGTTTACCAGAACATTTAAGTTCACATTCATTTCGCCATAGCTTCGCAACCCATTTGCTAGAAAATGGTGCTGACCTAAGATCCATTCAAGAGTTGCTTGGCCATAAAAGCCTGTCGACCACTCAAAAATATACAAAAGTTAATTTAAGTCATTTAGAAAGTGTTTATAACAAATCCCATCCTGAAGCAAAATTATCTTTAGATAACAAACCGCTTAATCCAAAATAAGTTGTTTAATTATTTTACCTTGCCTTTTTATTGTCTTTTATACTATATTAGACCTGTTTTGAAAAAGGAGGTTAAAATGGATAAAATTATTCTGCCACAAGGTTATAAACCTTCAGAAAATGAAGAATATATGAATCCAATGCAGTTGGAATATTTTAAACAAAAACTTTTAAATTGGCGCAATGGTTTACTTGCGGAATCTAGGGAAACATTAAATCATTTAAAAGAAGAAACCTGGAATGAACCGGATTTAAATGATCGTGCAAGCGTTGAAACAGAAACAACTATTGAACTTAGAACCCGGGATCGCTATCGCAAATTAATTGATAAGATAGAATCTGCCCTTGAGCGGATCAATACAGGTAACTACGGTTACTGTGAAGACACAGGAGAAGCAATAGGTATTAAAAGACTCGAAGCAAGACCTGTAGCTACTTTGTGTATAGAAGCTCAAGAACGTCACGAGAATTACGAAAAGACCCATATTGATGAGGATCTTCTCGATTCATAAAAAGTTTTAGTATACTTCTGTTTTTATCATTGAGGGGATAAACACTAACCCTTTGGGTCGTTATATAGCTAATCTCTTGTTAGAAGATGCAAAGTAAATTTTGCCTAAGTAATAATATTTTATAACTATTCACACAGGAAATTAGCTAATGATATACTGAGTAATTATGCTATTTCAACTTCCTCATGTTCATCACTTTTAATAACACCAGATAACTTAACTGTAGATAAATTATCGCTATAACTATGGTGTTCATGGTACATAAACCCGGAACCTAAATGTACAAGCTTTGCCGGAACAGCAACTGCTGGGTTCTTAATTATTTCTGCTGCTTTCTTATTGTAATTATCATAAAAAGACTGGGCAAATGACCAAGTACTCATAACACACATAGCCCCGTTGGTTAGCATCATAAATATTTGAAACATATTAATTATCCCTCTAAATTAGGTTTACGTTTATTGAATTAAAAACTTAAGATTAAACATATAATACGCCGTAATTATAATTATAAACAACATAAATTAATAATATATTAATTTATTAATTAAATACTAATACTTTATCCGACATCATCGTTGCAAAGCTCAACACTTACTACTCATACCAGAAATTCTGATAAAAGTTTAACACTGAGTTTCAGGCAAAGGACAACTAGGGACTTTATTTTTTATGATTTATTTACGATAACAGAACGGTTTTTTAGTGTATTTGCTTGCATATTTGTAAATTCACTAATTTTATCCCTTGAATACTTTTATCTAAAAAATTAGAAAATTTTTATTTATTCTACATAATACTCAATATAACATACAAATAATCAACCTAAGCAGTGACCAACCAATGAATAACCTAGTGGATAATATAGATATAATAATAGTTATAACTTTTCTGGTAATCAACTTAATAGTAGGTTTACACTCTGGCAGAAATATAAAAACAATAAAAGAATACGCTATAGGTAACAGAAATTTTAGTACTGCGACTATTGCTGCTACTATAGTCGCGACTTGGCTCAGTGGGGCAAGTTTTACTGTTACTACAAGTGAAACTTATAATAACGGGCTATATTTTATCATCCCAGGCTTAGGTGATGCAATGTCTTTTTTTATAATTTCCTACCTTTATGCCCCACGTATGGCCGAATTTTTAGGAAAGTTATCAGTAGCAGACGCAATGGGTAGTATTTATGGTAAACATATAAGAAGTATAACAGCAGTATCAGGAATATTCCCCGCCGTAGGAAATGTCGCAATGCAATTTTCAATTTTAGCAGCATTATTAAATAGTTGGCTTGGTATCCCTGGAATATATGCAATAGCGGCAAGTAGCTTGATAATTATTACTTATTCTACCTTTGGAGGAATTAAGTCAGTTACTTTTACAGATATGATTCAGTTTTTTGCTTTCGGTGTAGTAATGCCGATAATAGCTTTTGTCATTTGGTCTGCATTACCTGGCGCCGAAACAGTATTTAACTCTATAAATCAACACCCTTCATTTAATTATCATGCAGTATTTGACTATCACGACCCTAATTTTTTGAATATTTTATTTTTATTTCTCTTTTTTATGATACCCGGCATTGATTCAGCGGTTTTTCAAAGAATCTCAATGGCAAGGAACACTATCCAAGTTTCTAAATCTTTCATTATTGCTGGTTTTTTTGTTATTATTTGTGATCTTATTGTCAATACCTTTATCGGTGTTATGTTGGTAGCAGACAACGCTCCACCTTTAGATTCAGGTAATGTTGTACCTTACATTGTAAATCATTACCTTACTAATGGTTTTAAAGGGCTTTTTATCATAGGGATTATGGCGATGATAATGTCTACAGCAGATAGTTATATTAATTCTTCTGCTGTATTATTTGCTTATGACATTTCAGAAACCATGAACTTAAAATTAACAGAAAGAAAACACCTATTATTTGTACGTATTGCTGCTTTCTTAATAGGCATTTTCGCTTTACTACTCAGCTTATTTTTAAATAACTTACTTGAGCTCGTCCTAGCTACATATAGCTTTTATATGCCAATAGTATCGGTACCTTTAATATTAGCTATTTTTGGTTTCCGGAGCTCAAGCAGAGCAGTTTTAATAGGTATGACAGCAGGCTTTATTACTGTAATGTATTTTAAGTTTTTCTCTGAAATCGATAGCATAGTGCCTGGAATGGTTGCTAATGCAATATTTTTTATAGGTAGTCACTATATACTTCGCGAACAAGGGGGATGGAGAGGGGTAAAAGCAACCCCTTCATTAGATTCTTTGAGAGCAGAAAGAGCAAGAAAAAGATACCAATTTATCCAATCACTAAAGAACTTCAATTTAATTACATTTTGTCAGAATAACACCCCGAGAGAGAAAAGAATTTTTGTCTATTTTGGATTATTTTGTGTATTAACAATATCATCTAGCGTTTACTCATTACCTAAAACTGTTCAGAATGAATATAGCTTGATACTAAATCCAATATATTATTTAGCACTTATTTTATCGACTATGTTTATTACTTATCCATTATGGTCAGAAAAGTTTGCAAATAAAGCCTTTACCTCTCTTTTATGGAATATAGCGGTATTTTATAATTTAGCTTTCTGTAATAGCGTACTAGCTATAGCAGGTCAATTTAATCAACTACATGCTATTATATTAATGGCAAGTTTAACTGCTATAGCAATTTTGATAAGATGGCAAACAGCTATATTATTTACCATAATAGGAGTAGCAATTGCTGTACAATATTGCGAAATGTATATGAATATAAGCTCTTTAAATGATCATACAGATAATTTGCAATTACAAATCACTTATTCTTTACTGCTGATAAGTGTCTTATTACTCTCCTTCTTTAAACAAAAACAAGAAGAGAATAAAATAACTGAACTTAAAGTTAGCAAATTAGATAATAAATTAGATGACCAAAAATTGGAGCTAATTAAGTCGCAGGAACTCAAGGACGAATTCTTACGAAACCTTCAACATGAAATTCGTACCCCTGTCACCGGTATTACTAGTATAGGTCAAGTTCTATGGGATAATTATGATAAATTCACTGAACAACAAAGGCGAAGTGCAATCAAGGAAATAGCAGAAAGCTCTGAACGCCTTGTAAGCCTTGTAAATAATATGGTTGATTTATCAAAACTTAAAAGTCTCACTTATGAGCTTAGCTATACAAAAGTAAATTTAAGTGAGCTTATCTATCAACGATCGGAGATTTGTAGGAAAATCTATTTAAATGATAAAGAGCTCGAATTTATCTATGACATACAAGATAATGTAATGGTTAATTGTGATAAGCATTATATAATTTCAACGCTCGATAATTTAATTACTAATGCTATTTCGTACAGCCACGAGGGAACTATTACCTTTTCCTTCAGAAAGGAAGAAAATTTTGTTAAGTTCAATATTACTGATGAAGGATTAGGAATCCCCCCACAAGAACTCCATCATATCTTTGGCACTTTTATGGTTAGCTCCAGAACAAAGGCACCTTCCGGTGGCCGAGGACTAGGACTTGCTTTATGCAAAAAAGTTATTGAAGCTCATAAAGGCCAAATTTGGTGTGAAAGCGACGGTAAAAACGGTTCTAGTTTTACTTTTGTAATTCCCTATACTTAATAATATACACCTGTCCTGTGTATAAGTAGTATATATAAATGGCTATCTTGCCTTATTTCTTACCATGATGCTACCCCTAAAGGTGGTTTTAGCAATATTTATATTATAAAAAATATATAGCTCTAACTCGTAGTATTCTAAAATGGTTTTTGGATTTAGTCAGATTTTATTGAACAAAAATATGGCTCCTCGGGCCGGATTCGAACCAGCGACCGAACGGTTAACAGCCGTTTGCTCTACCACTGAGCTACCGAGGAATAAGAAAAAACTACTCCGCAAAAACCACTTTAGGAATACAGAATAATTGAACTCCACTTCTTATAACAAAAGTTTTTTACTGGGTCTAGAGTTTTTTTATTTAAATATCTATTTTATAGGTTGAGCATGCAGAAAAATCAGTTTAATAAATAAGATATTAAGCAGGTTAAGACGTTACGAATTTAATTACTGATTACTCAACCTGCCTCAATACTACATAAGAATCATACACTAAATATATGACTTATTCTGTTTGTCCGGCAAGAGCAGTTTCAAAAGCATCAAACTGCGATTGAATATCCTTATCAGAAGGATTTGAGCACGGGGTACTTAATGTTGACATTAAACTAAAAAAATCTGCTGCGTTTTCAGATACAGTATCTGAAGGTAAAGTTTTAATAAATTGGTGAAAATTATATAATCCTTCAATTTTAGCAGTTTCTTTTTCGAAACTTGTTATTTTAGAAGTAGACATAGCTAATTCTTTAAAAACTTTATCACTCTTTTTCATAAAATCGATAATTTCTTTTAGAATTCTATCAAATTCCTCATCTTTTGTTTTCATGTATTTCTTCTCCTAAAAATTAAACCTTTAATAAAGTATACTTTAAGTAAAATAACCTATAGTATTTTTTAGCAAAAATGTCAATATTAATTAACAATTATTATTTACAAAACTTTTAAAAAATAGGCTAATTCTAAAAATAAAAAAATTCTAGCAAATGAGGTAACAGTTAAGTTATGGAATTGCAGATTCTTTAGCAAGAGAAATAAAGTTGAATTTTTATAGCATCTAGTTTATACAACCTTCTAGACTTTCTCTTAAGACTTTTTATTTTACTTTTCAATTTCCTCTTTTAAAGATAGGTTAGATTAATAATTTTATATAGAAATAGTTTATCGTGCAGATAATAAAAGTTCTGATCCCCAAAGCCGGCTTATTTCCTTTAGATTACAAAACCTCCCAAGAATTTAACTTAAAAGTAGGAGATTTAATTATCGTTCCTTTTCGCAATAGAAACATAACCGGAATAGTTTGGGAAACAAATTCTCCTCCTAGTGATAAGAAGCTTAAAATAATCGATCTAACTTTAAATCCCGCTGATAACAATTATAAAAATATTGGTCTGGCTAACATTGAACTAATCAAAAAAGCAAGTAGCTATTACCTAGCTTCACTTGGTTCTATTGCTAAACTTGTTATCCCTTTTGATATAAATCTAGAAGTTTTCCAAACCAAAAGTGAAGGATTTTCCGGGGAACATTCCTTACCCAATTTATCGGAAGAACAAGCTAGTACCTTAGATTTTATAAAAGCAACCACAAAACCTGTGTTATTAAAAGGAGTAACTGGTTCAGGAAAAACGGAAATATATTTTTATTTAGTGGCAGAAACGATCAAAAAGAAAAAACAATCGCTGATAATGCTTCCAGAAATTTCTCTAAGCTCACAAATAATAAAACGTTTTACAGAACGTTTTGGTTTTAAACCCGTTGTGTGGAATTCGACCATTAGTAAAGCTCGCAAAAAAAAGATTATGCAGGGTATATTAAGCGGTTCAACCCAAGTTGTAATAGGAGCTAGAAGTAGCTTGTTTTTACCCTATAAGAACCTGGCACTAATTGTAGTAGATGAAGAACATGACGCTTCTTATAAACAAGGCGATGGAGTCTTATATAATGCACGGGACATGGCTGTATTAAAAGCTAATTTATTAGGTACTTCTGTAATTTTAGTTTCAGCAACCCCTTCAATTGAAACTATTTATAACGTCCAGCAGGAAAAATATTCAATGGTGGAGCTTAGAAGCCGTTTCAGCGATGCCAGCTTACCAGAAGTGGAAATTATAGATATGCGGAGGATTGAGTTAGAGCAAAATAGCTGGCTTTCAAAGCCATTAGTTACCGCCATTAATACAACGCTAGGGCAAGGGAATCAGTGTTTACTTTTTTTAAACAGACGTGGCTACGCACCATTAATGTTATGTAAAACTTGTGGTTATAGATTTCAGTGCAGTAAATGCTCGGCGTCAATGGTGGTCCATAAAAGTAGAAAATTAATAGAATGCCACCATTGCGGTAGTGTGGGTAAAATTTATGACATTTGTCCTGAATGTCACGAAGATAATTCGTTAATCTTATGTGGACCAGGAGTTGAAAGAATTGAGGAAGAGGTAAAAAGGTTATTTCCAGATTCACGGATAAAAGTAATAAGCAAAGACCAAACTACAAAAATAAATCAAATACAAACTCTATTAAATGAAATGGAAACCGGTAATATTGATATATTAATCGGCACGCAGATCGTTACAAAAGGTTATCACTTTCCAAAACTTTCTTTAGTAGGTGTAATTGATGCAGACCGTGGATTCCTGGGAGGAGACCTAAAATCCGTAGAAAAAACATTTCAATTACTTCATCAGGTAGGAGGACGGGCTGGCAGAGCTAAAACAATTAAAGGGAAAGTGCTATTGCAGAGCTATTTTCCTGAAAACAAAGCCCTAACCGCCCTGGCCCAAGGTAAAGAAGAAGAATTTATTGAAATGGAAATGCTATCTCGAAAAGAAGCAAAAATGCCCCCGTTTACAAAAATGGCAGTTATCAATATCGCAGGCAAATATCTGGAAAAAACATTATCTATAGCAAATTATATAGTTCAAAAAGCCCCTATTAGCTCAGCAAGAATACTAGGACCAGCTGAAGCCCTAATATTTAAGCTGTCCGGCCGTTATAGATATAGAATATTAATAATTTGCGAAAGGAATTTTAATATCCAAAAATATATCTCTCTATGGTTTACCAATTGTAAAATCCCATCATCCTTCCAGGTCAAAATAGACATAGACCCTTATAATTTTTATTAATCTCCCTAACTATTGAGAAGTAGTTAACTTTTAAATACAAAATTAGCAAATATGCCACATGTAAATTTTTAGTCTAATTTATATTGATATTTTATTATAACTATAAGTTGACATTAACAACTATTAGTTACTATAAATACCACACACTAAAAGTTATAATAAAAATAAATGAAAGTACAATCAGTTATATTAGCAGGAGGAAATGGATCTCGTCTATGGCCATTATCTCAAAAAACAAGACCGAAACAATTTATAAAAAATTTTGCCAATTTAAGTTTATTTCAAAACACGATAATCCGTAATAGCTATTTAGGGAAGCCTTTAATAGTTGCCAATATTAATAATCAAGAAATTGTAGTTAAGCAGTTAAAAGAAATAAATGTACCAGCTAAAATAATTTTTGAACCTGATTCAAAAAATACAGCTATATGTGCGTTAGCGGCATCATACTACGCAAAACAACAAGGCTATGATACTATAATTCTTATTCCATCAGATCATCACATCGAGGACTGGTTAAATTATAGAGACAGTTTAAATATAGCCTTAAAAGCCACTAAAAAGTATAAATTTAGTGTAATAGGTGTGCCTCCAAGCTCCCCTAACATAAATTTCGGTTATATAAAAGCAAAACAACAAATAAATAAGGATGTGTATTTAGGAACTAAATTTATAGAAAAACCCGATAAAGAATTAGCTAAAAAATTAACTGCCCTACCAGAATATTTTTGGAATTCAGGAATTTATGTTTTCAATATTGATTATATTTTTAAGTTAACAAAGCAATTTATCCCCATAATAAATAGAAACTTATCGACAATATTTAATTCAAATTTGTGTACAAAGAATATACTTAAATTAGATAAAAAAGCATATGATAACCTCCCTTCAGTTTCTTTTGATAACGCAATTTCCGAAAGATTACAGGAAATTGCACTTATTAAAGCTAATTTCAAATGGAATGACCTTGGTACTTGGGAGAGCATGTGGAATCTTGATAAAACTACTAACCAACCAACTTCCGTCAAAGGGCAAGGTGTAGTAGTTACTCATAACGTTAAGGATTCTTATATTAATTCTGATGCTGAAAAAACCATAGCTATTGATTTAAAAAATATACTGATTATTTTAAAAAATGGCCAGCTTCTGGTAGCTAATAAAAATTCTACAGAGTTTATAAAACCATTAGTTATTGATAATACTTAAACGTGGAAAAAAAACCTTATATGGCATTTAAAAATTTATATATTTTTTTACAGCTCAAAACACATAAAGGTAACCTATGTATTTAAAGCATTCTCTTAGAAAAAAAATTTTAGCAGAGAGAACTTTATTTGACCGAGATAAATTCTTGGCAGAAAACAAATTAATTGTAGAAAATACTAAATTAGTAATCTGTGCGTTATGCAAAAATTTATCAAATAAGAACAGGAACTCTACTGAGGTTGAAACTGACAATTTCGAAATATTTAGTGCTGCAAATCCTATAGGCTTATATTTACCCCTTAAAGGTGAACCAGATTTAACTAGCCTTTTAGATAATAATTGGGTATTTTGCTTGCCTAAAATAAATGGTGACAAAATAGAATTTGTCCATTATCACAAAAGTATGGTCCTAGAAAAAGAGTCAAAGGGCATTAAACATCCCCCTTCGGATACTATTTTAGTTCCAAGTATAGTTATCGTACCGGGTTTAGCTTACTGCCAAAAAGGTTATAGGCTTGGTTTTGGCTCCGGATGTTACGACAAGTATTTCTCTAGACCGATAATTAATACTCCAACAACCAAAATAGGTGTATGTTTTGATAAATATCTGTTAGAATCTTTACCAATTGAAAAACATGACACAAAGTTTGACTATGTCATTACAGAGAACACCGTTCTAAAGCTATAATACTTATATGATGTTTACTATTTTTGATATTGCCGTTTTCACTGTAATTGCTATTTCAACAATTATGGGCTTATATAAAGGCTTACTTGGTATGGCTATAAATCTCGCAGGTTTTGTAGTCTCTATTGCTGCTGCAATTTTTCTGTTTCCATATGTACAAATTGCCCTTGCAAAACACGTTGAGAATGAACTACTGTTATCAATTCTTAGCGGCTCTATATCTTATGTTTGTTCTTTATTTATTTTAACTTCTATCACATCAAAAGTTAGTGATGTACTTAGTACAATCAGTAGCGGATTTTTTGATCGCACTTTAGGCACTATTGCCGGTTTTTTTAGAGGATTAATTATTTCTACAGTAATATTCACATTAACGGCTATTTTCTCTTCAGGGGCATATTTGAAAGCCGAGAATGCTGAAGATATAGTATCTAACCTTAATGCTGAAAAATATCCGGACTGGCTGAATAATTCCAAAACTACCGAATATCTGGAAATATTGCTAAAAGAATCACTTGCTCTATTACCTGAAAATACCCTTCAATCTATTAAACTGCCGAAACCAGAAGAAAAAATAGAGAAGGGTCAGGAGATTATAGACAGCATAAAAAGAAAAAAAGAAGAAGGTATTAAATACTAAAAAAAGCTAAAAAATGGCTATTTGAATAATGGTTTACATGGCTTACTTGAAATAATGGAAAAATATACACTAAAAGAGCATTTTTTAGAACTCAAAAAGCGTTTTTTTATAATTATCGCTTTCTTTATTTGCGCCTTTATATTTTGCTATTATTTCAGTAATTATATATATAACTTTATTTTGAGTCCTTTAGCAGAAGTAACAAGTAATCATAAAAGAAAAGTAATTTACACCGGAATGACTGAAGCGTTTTTTACATATTTAAAACTTAGTTTGTGGACTGCATTTTTGATAATAATTCCGGTTATATCGTATCAGCTATATAGGTTTATATCTCCCGGGTTATTAAAAAATGAAAAAACTATTATCTTACCTACGTTAGTAATATCACCCTTATTATTTTACCTTGGTGGGGTTTTTGTTTTCTATTTAGTAATGCCAAATGCTTGGCAATTCTTTTTAAGTTTTGAAAATCCAGACTCAAGCATGCCGATTATTCTAGAAGCTCGCATTAGCGAATATTTAACTGTAGTAATGCAGCTTATTACAGCCTTTGGTTTGGCCTTTGAGCTTCCTGTAATAATGTTGATATTAAGCGTATTAGAATTGGTTTCAGCTCAAGGCTTACGAAATAAAAGAAGGTTAGCTATTGTAATAATTTTTATTATCGCCGCTATTCTGACCCCACCGGATGTTCTAAGTCAGATATCCCTTGCAATACCATTGATTCTATTATATGAAATTTCAATTATAATATGTAACCTCGTCGAAAATAGGAGTAAAAAAAATGCTGGATATTAAGTGGATTAGAGAAAATAAAGAAGAATTTAATGATTTACTCTTAAAAAGAGGAGTAGAAGTTAACACTGAAGAAATTATTAAATTAGATGAGGAAAAACGCCAGCTAATTACTCTTATCCAGGAATTCCAGCAGGCAAAAAATAAGAAATCAAAAAAACTCGCTAGTTTAAAGGGCAAAGCATCCAGAGAATTCGAAGACATAAAAAGGGATGTAGAGCATATTAATGATAAACTAGCTGAGCTAGGTAAATCAATAACAAATGGTGATAAATTAAAAGAGATACTAGATACAGTTCCTAACTTACCAGATCCTGATGTTCCTTATGGGGTAGATGAGAGTATGAACAAATTCATTCGTGATTTTAAAAAACCTATTGAAAACAAGTGGGCTAAGGAACATTTTGATCTAGGACTGGATCTAGGCATGATGGATTTTGAACAGACAGCTAAAATTTCAGGCAGTAGGTTTGTTACTCTCAAGGGGCAATTAGCAAGTTTAGAGCGTGCTTTATTCAATTTCATGCTAGATACTCATACTACAGATTTCGGATTTGAAGAAATTTCTCCGCCCACATTAGTTAGACCTGAGGCTATGTATAATACGGCTCAATTACCGAAATTAGCGGATGAATCATATATAACTAGTGATAATAAATTCAGGCTTATCCCTACCGGAGAGGTGCCACTAACAAATATGGTAGCAGATAGCATTCTACAAAGAGAAGAACTGCCGATTAGATATGTAGCTTATACGAATTGTTATAGATCAGAAGCCGGAAGTGCTGGAAAAGATACTAGAGGAATGATTAGAAACCATCAATTCGGTAAAGTAGAGCTGGTAACAATTACTACTCCTGAGGAATCAGAATTTGAACATGAGTATATGCTTAATGCTGCCGAAGAGATTTTAAAAAGGCTTGATATTCCTTATAGAGTAATGCTGCTTTGCACTGGTGATATGGGATTTTCTGCAAAGAAAACTTATGATATAGAAGTATGGCTTCCAGGCCAAAATAAATATAGGGAGATATCTAGTATATCCAATTGCGGTGATTTCCAGGCACGAAGAATGAGAGCTCGCTACAAAGAAATCAATGCTAAAGAAACTCAATTCGTTCACACTTTAAATGGATCAGGTCTTGCTGTAGGCAGAACATTAGTTGCCGTACTTGAAAATTACCAAAATGAAGATGGGTCTATAACTATTCCTGAAGTTTTAGTACCTTATATGAATGGAAGAACTGTAATTCGTCGAAGTTAGAGTTTTTTTGATTGTTGGCAATTACAATTTTTATAGCACAATACTTAAGGGGTATCCATAACGACCGGACACTTACCCGAAGTATATTTTAAACAGTAAACTAGAAGAACTAGTTTGACTATTTTTATAATTTAATTTAGAATAACCCATCCGTGATTAGGTGATTCAATAACTCATAGAGCTCAATAAAATAATTTAGGCATTAACGTTATGTCCAGTTTTCTAGTCTTATCTGATTTTTAAGTTCCCTAGAACAAATAATTAAAACTCCTTATTTTTTGCTTTCGTCTAGTTAAAATTAGTTTTAACTAATTATAAACCGCTATATAAACACAGTATTAATATTAAAAGCATGACTCCAAATTTACCGTTTTTGTTTGTTATCTCCTTACTTACATGTTGTATTGAAATTGATATCTCAGTCCCAAGTTTTCCTGATATTTCCGATTATTTTGACATTTCAGACGGTCTAACTCAAATGACTATCGCTGTCAATTTTTTTGGGTTTTGTCTCTCAAGTGTTGTCTACGGCCCTTTATCGGATTCTTACGGAAGAAGAAATGTAATGCTGATCGGTAATGCAATCATGTTAATAGGAGCAATATTTTGTGTAGTTGCAGATAGTATTGAATTATTACTTATAGCAAGATTTATTCAAGGGTTTGGAGCGAGCACATCTGCCGTGGTTGTGTTTGCAATGATTGCGGATGTTTATGAAACAGAAAAGGCTGCTAAATTAATTGGAGTTATGAATTCCTTGATTACTGTTTTTATGTCTATTGCTCCTATAGCCGGAGGATTTATCAATAATTTAGTAGGCTTTAGAGGTAATTACTTCGTAATAGCCTTAGTTTCTCTTATCTCTTGGGTTATGCTTTATTTCCAGTTACCAGAAACAAAGAAAGAGAAAAAACCTTTAGAAATAAGAACTATAGCTAAAAATTTTTATATTTTAGCTACTGATAAAAGGTTCTTATATGCTTCCTTAACTCCCAGCTTAACTTATAGCGGATATATGAGTTTTATTGCCTGCGCGCCCTTTTTATATATTGAAACTTATAACCTACCAATCATGTATTATGCTATTAACCAAGGGATCATAATTGCTATATTTTCTATGTTTAGCATGTATTCCGGGCGTATCACTTCTTACCTCGGAGAAAAGACTTGTGTAGTCTATGGAACTATTTTACTTTTCTTTGCGGGAGTATTTGGCTTATTGGTAGGATTGTTATTTCCCAAATCACCTTTTTTGACAACAAGCTTCATGACTATATATTCAATTGGAGCGGCAATAACTTATCCCATCATTTTTACTAAATCCTTAGATATTTTTCCTGAAATCAGAGGCACGGCATCTTCAACCATAATGGCATCTCGATCCTTACTTTGCGCATTATTTATAGCATTTACGAGTTATATTTATAACGGGACACTGCTAAATATCTCACTTGGTTTATTAGTTAGCAGCCTACTTACGGTATTTTTTACTTTTAGATTGCTTAAGTTAATTGGTTTTGCTACAAAAAAGAACTAGACTGTTATAAATATATATTCGATGAAAAAACAAATAGCATATCCTAAATTTATACCCCGGCTTTTTTCGATGACTATAGATTTAGTAATCTTGTCAATTGTTTTAACTCCGGTAATGAATATTATTTCCCGCTACGTTTTTATCTATGCCTTTTACCAATTTTTTGTAGATTTTTCCATTGATATTCATAATACCCAGACAATGCTAGAAGCAGTAAAGATGCCGGAATTTGCTTCTTATATTTCTGCCATGCGGTTTTTTGGTTATATGGCAGTATTATTCATATTAAATACTTTATTTATGGGTATATATTTCGTTTTCTTTTGGCACAAGTTTGGAGCAACACCAGGGAAAATGATTATGCGTATGAAAATTGTTGATGCTAGCGATTATTCTAGGCCTTCTATTTATCGACTTTGTAAAAGATTCTGCGGTTATATTACTATAATTATCGGCATTTTTAATATGCTTATAAGCAAAACCGGCCAAGCTACGCACGATAAAATAGCACATACCGTCGTGATAAAAAGTTAGGTAAGCAAAAAGCTTTCCTCTTTTATTTTGCAATTTATTGTTCCTATATATAAAATTGGTTTTTAGAGTAGATAATATAAATAAAGTTATTAAAAATGAATATTCACGAATACCAAGCAAAACAAGTATTGAGCAAATATGGTGTACCAACTTCTCATGGAATTGTTGCCTTAAAAGCTGGTGATATTGACAATTTACTAGATAATTTTAACGCTGATATTTATGTTGTTAAGGCCCAAATTCATGCAGGAGGACGTGGCAAAGCAGGAGGTGTTAAGGTAGTCACAAACAAAGATGAGGCAAGAAAAATCGCTCATAATATGATGGGAATAAAATTGGTCACTCATCAAACAGGGCCATCCGGTCAGATAGTAAAAAGGGTTTACGTAGAATCAGGTTGCAACATTTCTAAAGAATATTATTTTAGCGTAGTTCTGGATAGAGCAACCAGTAAAATCACTTTTATGGCTTCTACAGAAGGAGGTGTAGATATCGAGGAAGTAGCATTACATCATCCGGAAAAAATAATAAAAATATCAGTAGATCCGGTCATGGGAATTCAACCTTTTCATTGCCGCAGCATAGCTTTTAGGCTGGGCTTTTCAGGGGATCAGGCAAAACAAATGATGAAAATTGCCGAAGCAACTTACAATGCATTTATAGGAACTGATGCTTCGCAAATAGAAATAAACCCTCTAGTGGCTACTACAGAAGGAAATTTACTTGCTCTTGATGCAAAAATCAATTTTGATGATAATGGTTTGTTTAGACACCCGGACATTGCTATGCTCCGAGATGAGGACGAGGAAGACCCTTTGGAAACTAGAGCAAGCCGAGCTGATTTAAATTATGTCCGAATGGACGGCAACATCGGCTGTATGGTAAATGGGGCAGGCCTTGCAATGGCTACCATGGATATCATAAAATTATATGGAGCATCACCTGCTAATTTCTTGGATGTAGGAGGTGGAGCTGATAAAGAAAGAGTTACCGAAGCTTTTAAAATTATCATCTCAGATAAAGCGGTAAAGGGAATATTAGTTAATATATTCGGAGGCATTATGCGCTGCGATATTATTGCAGAAGGAATAATTGCCGCAGCAAAAGATGTCCAGTTAGATGTACCCCTTGTAGTTAGGTTAGCGGGAACAAATTTTGAACTTGGAAAGAAGATATTAGCAAATTCGGGGTTAAAAATAATTGCAGCGGATGATTTAGCTGATGCTGCTGAAAAAATAGTAAAAGCTATATAAGGATAAATACAATGTCGATATTAATTAATAAAGAAACAAAAGTAATATGCCAGGGCTTCACCGGCTCTCAAGGTACATTTCATTCAGCTCAAGCCCTTGAGTACGGCACGAAGATGGTAGGCGGAGTTACCCCTGGCAAAGGCGGTCAAACTCATCTTGATCTACCTGTATACAACACCGTACAGGAAGCAGTCGATAGAACTGGAGCTAATGCAAGTGTTATTTATGTTCCCCCACCGTTTGCAGCTGATTCGATTTTAGAGGCAATAGCGTCAGAAATTGAGTTAGTAATCTGTATCACCGAAGGTATACCTACTATTGACATGCTTAAGGTTAAAAGAGCGTTAGTGGGTTCAAAAACAAGATTAATAGGCCCTAATTGTCCAGGAGTAATAACACCAGGCGAATGCAAAATAGGTATCATGCCCGGTCATATACACAGAAAGGGTAGAATCGGCATAGTTTCACGATCAGGTACTTTAACTTATGAAGCAGTAGCACAAACAACAGCTGAAGGCCTAGGACAATCCACATGTGTCGGGATCGGCGGAGATCCAATAAACGGTACTAGTTTTATTGATTGCTTAGATATGTTTCTTAAGGATGAGCAAACCCAAGGAATTATTATGATAGGCGAAATTGGTGGCTCGGCTGAAGAAGAAGCAGCTGAATTTGTCAAAACATCTAAAATAAAAAAACCAATAGTCGGTTTTATTGCAGGGGTAACTGCTCCTCCTGGAAAAAGAATGGGTCATGCTGGAGCCATAATCTCTGGAGGCAGGGGTTCTGCAGAAGATAAATTTGAAGCCCTTGAAATGGCTGGTATAAAAATTTCAAAATCTCCAGCGGAAATTGGAAAAACAATGAAAACTTTAATTACATAATCTATACCATAAAAATACGCCAGAGCTAATCTATAAAAAGGCAGCGATTCCAAAGCTCTGTAAAGATATGCATATTTATCCTTTATATTAATATAATTTTCGTCAACTCTCCAACTAAGACTTAGATTAGGTTTCCAATACCATTTTAGTTTATCTAGTATCTTTGGAGCATAATATTGACCCTAACGATAAATTGTAGTGTGATCTATCTCTACTCCTCTCTCTGTCAGCATTTCCTCCAAATCACGATAACTGATGTCGTACTTACAGTACCATCTTACCTCCCAGATTATTATGTCATATTAAACTACCTATAGTTGGAATATCTTATAATTATAGACTTATAGTTGTATAAAAACAACGATTTTATTCTCTTACTTTCCTATTTACACTAGTTCCTTTTAGAACCGAGCTTTTTACCTTGTCCTTCGATATTGATTAATTTATGTATTCTCATTTGACTGCATTCATTTTTAACAAAAGCGGAATAATCCGTTTTCGAAAACAAGTATCTGCAGTTACTAACTCCAATATTTGTCACAGGATCAAATTCTGTGGCTAGACCATTAATGAGGTAAAAAATTATGAGTAAAGTCAGTGATTATAGTGAGGCAAGAATTCAGAACGTTAAAAACTATAGCAAAACTACAACTGATGGATTAATCAAGATAGAGTTCGATGTTCCCGAAGATAACTATATAGCGGAAGGAGCTTTAACAGGGGCGGGGATTGCTATGGGAGGGGCTATTTTTGGTATAGGGCTTATTATTGCTACAGGTGGTATGGCTGGGGTTATTGTTGCGGCCGGTACAATGCTGGCTGGCCCCGCAGCTGGAACGGTAACAGGGATGTTAAAAGATAAGTACAAGCATCATGCCTATTATTTTGATAACGTTACAGAAGAATTTGTAGGTAGTGCTATAGATAAAGCACAAAGAAAGCAATACGAAATTAGAATTGGTGAAGGGCAATCTCTTCTGAATCAAGGAAAATTTACAGAAGCTCGTGATAAATTTGCTCAAGCTGGGAGAGATTCAAACGATAGCAGTATATACAATAACTATGCTAATTGCCGTGATTCTATTTCAATTGCAATTGACGCACAAACATTATTGAATAGCGGTGAATTCTCTGAAGCGGTAGTTAAGTTTGCACAAGCTCACAACGGAGCATCAGTTACTAGTATTAAGGACAAACTTAAAAATTGCGAGGATTCAGCTAAACTTGCCGCTGACGCACAAACATTATTGAATAGCGGTGAATTCTCTGAAGCGGTAGTTAAGTTTGCACAAGCTCACAACGGAACATCAGTTACTAGTATTAAGGACAAACTTAAAAATTGCGAGGATTCAGCTAAACTTGCCGCTGACGCACAAACATTATTGAATAGCGGTAAATTCTCTGAAGCGGTAGTTAAGTTTGCACAAGCTCACAACGGAGCATCAGTTACTAGTATTAAGGACAAACTTAAAAATTGCGAGGATTCAGCTAAACTTGCCGCTGACGCACAAACATTATTGAATAGCGGTGAATTCTCTGAAGCGGTAGTTAAGTTTGCACAAGCTCACAACGGAGCATCAGTTACTAGTATTAAGGACAAACTTAAAAATTGCGAGGATTCAGCTAAACTTGCCGCTGACGCACAAACATTATTGAATAGCGGTGAATTCTCTGAAGCGGTAGTTAAGTTTGCACAAGCTCACAACGGAACATCAGTTACTAGTATTAAGGACAAACTTAAAAATTGCGAGGATTCAGCTAAACTTGCCGCTGACGCACAAACATTATTGAATAGCGGTAAATTCTCTGAAGCGGTAGTTAAGTTTGCACAAGCTCACAACGGAGCATCAGTTACTAGTATTAAGGACAAACTTAAAAATTGCGAGGATTCAGCTAAACTTGCCGCTGACGCACAAACATTATTGAATAGCGGTGAATTCTCTGAAGCGGTAGTTAAGTTTGCACAAGCTCACAACGGAGCATCAGTTACTAGTATTAAGGACAAACTTAAAAATTGCGAGGCTTCAACTAAAATTGCCGCTGACGCACAAACATTATTAGAGGATGACGTAGAGGAAGTCGATGGGGAGGAACAAGAAAGTGAGGAAGAGGTTGAAGATAACTTAGCTGAATCAGTAATAGATGTATTAGGAGATCATTCTGTAGGAGAAGTAGAGTTTACCACAGAGTAATTAAAAATAAGTAAGGATTTTATATAATGGTATCCCAGTACTGGGATACCAAAATTGTCAAATGAGTTCCACATTGCGCTAAAAATTATTGAAGAGGATTATGTCAAAACCGCAAAAAAATCAAGACTTAGGGTTACATTCTAATGCTTTTAATCAAAAAGATAATTCAGCATACTTTTATCAAGCAACTGATATAAGAACTATTCAGGCTCAGATTATGCAGGGCTATTTTAGTAATTTTAGAGTATATGAACCAATTGGCAATGGCAGTTCAGCACTACCAATTCTAAAGAAATTAATAAATTCATTAACTGAGGATAAACCTACCCTTTGTGTTTATAATCTTAATAATTCCCATTGGGTAGTTTTTGCCGCCTTAAAAGTAAAAGACCAAATAACTATTCTATACAAGGATTCTAGAGGTGATAAGAGTCAGCAGTTGGAAGAGCAAATAAAAGCCATTAACTCTAAGGCAGGATTTATTGCACATACAGTTAAAGAACAGATTTCAGGAGTAGATTGCGGTCCTTTTGCACTTGAGAATATGCGAATTATGGCTGATCAATTAAAGAGGAATCGCGATCATTTCATCAAAAGTTTTAAGTTTTTTAAAGGATTTTGCAGCTTGAAGCATGCTCAAACTCTCAGGGAAGGGGAGTTTGCAGAACAATACATAATTGGGACAAGTAACGAAATGGCTTATGCTGCTATGAAGGCAGAAAAATTACAAAAAATAAGAGAATATCATAGTAGTGAAGAAGTTGAAATAGCTAAAAGGTTACAAACGATAGAGTTTTTTAAAGATAAAGGTATAAAAATAATTGCTTTATCTAAAAAACAAAGAGTTCCTGAAGCCGGAAGTGCAATATTTATTGAGGTAAGTACTAATGTTAATACTAATCCTGAAGATGAAGATTACAGCTATGGATATCGTATATCTTTTAGTAAGAACCTAAATGAAATAGGCAGGGTCATAGCTGATAATGTAAAAACTGTTTTCCCTAGTATTAATATAGATCCTGTTAGCTTTATAGTAAGGCTTGATGCTAGTAAGGCCTTATCCATTCCTAAACCAAAACTACCGGTTGAAAAGTCTAAAACTCCACCTATAAACATTACCGAACTGCTTAAAAATTTAAAAGTAGTTGAACCATCACTAGAAATGTCAGTTTATAATATTCTAAAAACCAAAGGTATAAGTTTTATATCAGAACTTCAAGAACAATCTGTAAAACCTGACAAGGCTGAAAGCCTCACTGACTACAACGATCAGGCTATCAGGAAAAAGTGCGCTCTATATCTGAAAGAACTATCAGAATTACCAGAAGAACAAGGTTTTAAAGTTTCTTTAAGAAAATTCATAGAGAAAATAGCAAAAGTTTATGAATTAGATAAGCCGTGTCAAGATTATCATACAATATTAAAAAAAGAGCTAGAGCAGCATGAACGAGACCCAGCGTACGAAATTGATCAGAAAGCTATAGAGGCTGCTAGAGTTGAATTCTTTTCAAAGGTAAAGAAAGGTAAATTTGAGGATTTAATAACTGCCAGTAACCAAAAATCAGGTTTAGATAATGAAGTGCTAAATCCCATTACTAAACTGGAAGAGGAATATGGAAAAGAATATAAAAAATTTATTGAGCTAATAAAATTGGCCCACTCATTCAAGAATATCAAGAAAGTAACTGGGGAGTTAGATGTTATAAGCAAAACATTAGGTTTAGACCCTGTGCACCTTAAAACATTGTTTACGTTAAGCAAGATTAAACGAACAGAGCTTTTAAAAAAAGATAAGACGGAAAAAGAACAAAGCAATAATCTGAAGCCAGAAAACATTGATAAAGTACTAGCAAAGATCAAGTCAATACAAAAACTTTGTCAAAATTCAGATTCAGGAATTAAACCAATTGAACAATTGTTTACTGAAATTGAGCTATTAACTGATAGTCAAAAAGAAAAGCTTGAATCGAGCTATAAGGAAGTTAAGAAATTTTGTGCTAAATGGTCAAAAGAAGATGGTATGGCTATTAACAAATGGGCATTAGATAAAAAGGGTAAACTTAGCTATAAGGAAGTTGATGAGGCAATAGCCGTAATGGATAGGGCTAACGAGTTAATAACCGGGGGACACCACTTAAGGGATACACAAATTTTATCAGTTTTGGCTTTTTTAAGCAGTGATAAGGATATGGGTAGGCTATGCCAGATCCAGACCGGTGAAGGGAAGACTATTATAACGGCAGTACTTGCTGCCATTAAGGTTTTACAAGGGGAAAAGGTAGATGTCATCACCAGTAATGCCGTACTTGCGGCTGAAGCTGTAAAAGATAAAGATCTGTTTTTTGAGTTACTCGGTATTACTGCTAGGCATAACAATGTTGAAGAAAGTGATAAATCAAGTAACGAGCCAAAAGAATGCTATAAGGCAGATATTGTCTACGGCAACATCACAAACTTCCAATTTGATTATTTGAGAGATTCTTTCGAAGGTTATGGGACTCGAAATAACAGAGGTTTTGAGAAGGTCAGTGTAATTCTTGATGAGGTAGATAATATGCTCGTGGATAATGGAGGGACTATAGCTAAGTTATCGACTCCATTTCCAGGAATGGAAGCTTTGCGCTATGTTTACATAAAAATCTGGCAGAAACTCGTTAAAGGAGAAGAAGTTTTAACGAAGCAAATTGACGAAGCCCTGCGCGATAAAGCACAGCAACTGCAAAAAGTTACTAGCACAGAAGATACAACGGAGGAAATTGCTCACAGTATAGCTCAGCAGGATTATGAAGAATTTTCAAAAGAACTATATTCTTCTTTTGTTGATAAACTCAAAGACTATATCAGAAAGAGCAACCCTTTAGAACTTGACTTAATACCGGAGCACCTCAAGGATTATGCCAAAAACCAATTAAACAAATGGATTGATAATGCCATTTACGCTAAATATCACTGCCATGAGAATCATCATTACGTGCTTAGAACAAAAAGCAAAAACACGAATGATAATGGAACAAAAACCAAAGAACTAGCTGAAGAAATAAATCAGAAAAACGCCTCAAATCAGAAAAACGAACCAGGCTATTGGTATCAAGCAACTGATATCGAGCCAATACAAAATGAGGTTATGAAAAAATATTCCGATCTATTTAGGATACACAGCCCATTAAGTGACATGAGCGGATCAGATGACGTTTTGATAAGACTATTACAAGATATAGAAAGTGGAGGTAAAACCACCCTTTGTGTCTATAATATTAATCATTCCCATTGGGTAGTTTTTGCCTGTTTAAAGGTAAATGGTAAGTTAACTGTACTATATAAAGATTCGTACGGTAAATCTAATAAAGCCTTAGCAGAGAAAGTTGAACAAGTTATTTCCGGAGCAGAATTTATATCCAATACTACAACAGAACAAACAGATGGTGTAGATTGCGGAATCTTTGCTATTAAAAATATGGAAATTCTCGCACAAAAGATCATTGAAGTTCAGAAAAAAAACGATAGTGAGGAATGGAATAATTTTATTGATAGTTTTAAAGGAGGTCAAGATTTTTGTAGTTTAGAAGAAGCGCAAGAACTTAGAAAAAATGGTTATGCCGAATCTTACACAGAGGGTATAAAAAAACAGGAAAGAGCAGAAACAATCAAAAAAGCTAAGTTATCAAAACTCAGGGAAAATCATGATAGTGAAACTATAGAAATAGCAGATAGATTAAAGGAAATTGAAGCTTTAAAAGAGTTTACCATAAAGTCTTTATCTGCTGAGGAAAGGTTGGCTGACAAAATAACCAAAACTATTACAATTCAAATTTCTACTGCTCCGGAAATTAGCACAGAAACCGCTGATTATCAATATCACTACTGTATCCGGTTTTCTAAAGATCTAGAAGATCAGATTAGCACTATAGTTATGCTATCCCCGAGGAGTTGAGAGGTGATTATACCCAAAAGGCTACAATAATAAGAGTAAATCCTGATCATGTTCAGTCTATTGCTAAAATTGCTAAAAAAGCAGTAAGAGATCAAGATATTGATATTACCAAAATTACTGCGCCTGCCACTGACCTGCCAATTGTCAGTAAAGAAAATCAAGAAGGTTTAGGTAAAAAGCAAAGTGGTGGCACGACAAAAGCAGAAGATGAATATTTAGTTGTACCGGTAGATTACTCAAATACCGGTATAACTATGAGAAACACCATTTGGTCGGACGCCCTTCATCAATTTGTACAGCTAAAACATAATCTTCATCTTACCTCTGAAAGTTTGACCAGCAGTTACATTTCCAATATTAGTTATATAAAAAAATATGGTAATAAAATTTATGGGCTTACTGGTACTTTGGGTTCAGAATCTGAACAAGAGTTAATTTCTTCGGTTTATAATATCGACTACTGCAAAATCCCAGTTTATAAGCCTAAGCAATTTCTAGAAGACGCCGGAATAGTTGTAGCTGATAATGATTGGGAAACCGAAATCACCGTAAATGCATTGGAAAGAGCCATATCAGGAAGAGCAGTATTAATAATTTGCCAAACAATCCAGGACGTAGATGATATTGTTGCTAACTTAGAAAACATAAAACATGCTGAAAAATTAAATATTAAAGTTAAAAGTTATCGAGACGAAAGCCAAGTAGCCGTTACTAAAGAACATCTTAACTCTGGAGATATAGTAGTTGCTACTAACATTTCTGGTAGAGGAACAGATTTTAAAATCAGTAATGAAATAGAAGATAATGGTGGTTTACATGTATGCATTGGCTTTTTGCCATGTAATAAACGAGTAGAAGATCAAGCCTTTGGCAGAACTAGCAGGCAGGGAAAAGAGGGAACTGCACAGTTAATCATTAGAAGCAGCGAGTTAGCCCAATTTGGCATAGATGTGGAGGAATATAACGAACAAGAAGGAGAAGATGATTTTAGTGCAATCAAAGAGTTAAGGGATGAAGCAGAAAAATTACGTATCGCAAATATAGGAAGCACCGCTATTCAAAAACTATTAGTAAAGGATAAGCTATTTAGCCATTTTTCTGATTTATATAATAGCCTAAAAGATAAAACCAGCAGTAACCCGCAAAAACTATATGCATTAAAAGACCTAAAGGAATTCTGGGCTTTTTGGCTTAAAAAACAGGATTTTAGTGGCATCAAAAGTGATGATGATCGCAAGATCGAGAAGTTATTTGCTAGTTTTAAGTTGGATGCTAGTGAAATAATAGAGGGTAATATCAAACACAACCCATATTATAGCATTGCTTTAGCAGAAGCACACTTACAACAGGACAACATAAAGAAAGCAGAAAAAGCCTTAAATAATGCTATTACGATAAGTAAAAATCCAGAAATTCTATATACCGCCTATTATAAGCTTTTTGAAATAGCAATAGAAAAAGGTGGGATCTTAATAGAGAAGTTTAAGGATGCTCTTGCTAAGGTAGCTATATTTGGTCATTTTTATGATGTAAAAAACGAACAGTACAAAGAAGAAGCTATTAAACATTTGAAGCAAGCAAAAAGTGCCTTAACAAAAGAAATTGACTATCTCAAAAAATATTTTCCTGAAGAAAACATTGATAAGAGCCTAGAAACACTAGTTGGTAGTTCGAGGTCAGGGAACTTCATTTGTTAAACATCTTCGGTCAAAATTAGAGGCTCTGCGTATATATCAGAGCACTATTGAACACTTGATACAAGAAGTAGAAAATCCTAAAAAAAATGGCCTAGCAATAAACAGCAGAATACCTGACTACCTAATAAAGCTAAAGCCTAGCACAGAAGAAGAGGTGCAGCTTAAAAAAATAGTAGGCGTTACTGAACTAATGGAATTGCAGAACATTGGCCTTGATACCATCTATGCTTTACGGGAAGTACCTGATGCCTCCCCAGAGATAATTGCTCTTGCTCAAGGACAAATAGCTGGCGGAATAGCATTATTGAGTGCCTTTCCTCCTGCTGCGATAATTACTACTTCAATTGCTAGTACTATGATCTCTGAAGGAATAACAGATATAGCTATGGAATTGATTTTAAAAGGCCAGCCAGGGCTTAACTGGGCTTATGCTAAAGCCAAAGCTATAAGTTATGGAATTAGCATAATAACGGGTTGTATTGCAAAATTAGCTCAGTGGGAAAAAGTTATGAAAGCGTCTATCAAAGCCTGTAAGAGCATCTCTAACGTGCTAAAAAAAAGCCCGGTTATGACAAAGTTATGTACTAACATCGCTGATAAAATTGAAAAACTCGGCAAATGGCTAGAAAAAGTACACGAAGTTAGTAAGTTTAACCAGCTTAGTAAAGTAAAACAATTGGAGCAACTAGAAAATTTGCGAAAAGCTGGAGACCTTGAGAAATTCACAACACTAGGAGGGTTAAAAACATTACAAGACCTGCAAAAACTGGAAGGGCTAGGGAAACTAAAAGATTTATCAAAGTTGCATACTGTTGCTAAGTTGACAGGAAAAGCAGTTGTAAGTGGTGTTAAAGGAGTGGCAACATCTGTTGCTATGGAAAAAATTGTTATAGCACCTCTACAAGAAATTATGCAAGGCATAAAACCCCGGCTTAAAGAAACGATAAAAGAATCGATTAATAAGAATATTGATAAGGAAGCAGTAATATCAGCAACAAATATTGAAGAAGCGTTAATAAAAGCTCATAAACAAACAACAGGAGAAATAATATCAGAGGTTGCTTATGAAATCGCTTTAGGCCTTACAAGACCCTACGGCGATTGGAGAGTAAAAGCCGGCTATTTAGCGGTTGATAGCATTTTATCCAGCTATAAAATGTATAATTATACCGAAGAATTTTGTAAAAAATTTAACGAAAATCTGACAAAAGGTGAAGTTGTCAAAAATGATATTGAGAAAATTATTGAAAAATTAGCTGAGCAATTGTCTGAAACTGTTTTTGGAATGGTTGTTAGTTCAACCGGTAAAATTGCTGTTAACTTGCCTGGAATAATCAAAGGGGCGGCTGGTGCTGCTTATAAAAAACATCAAAAGAAAAAAGAGGAGCAGATAAAAAGGGAGCAAGATGAAATAGCAAAGTTAGAAAAAGACGTTGCACAGCAACAACAACATGAGGCTGAAAGAATTAAAGCAGGTAAAGAGCCTAAAGAATGTGTAGGCTTAACATTGGATTCATTAAACCCTGCTGGACGATCAGAAGATGGTTTAGGGCCTAAAACCCAGAGCGAAGTAAGAGAACTGATAGAAAACAGGCTAGCTAAGGATGGCAGCAAAGCTTATGAAGAAAATCTTGGCACACTTAATAGAAAGGAAATCTTGAATGCTTTAAAGAAACATGGTGGTAGCGAAGGAATGTTGTTGCTATCAAGAGAAGATGGAAGCATAGGACATGCAGTAAAAGTACAAAAAGTAGGCAGCAAACTAATATTAGTAGATCCTCAAAGTGGCAAAGTGATGGATCATCAGCAAGCTAAAGCCTATTTTAGTGAGCATAACTATTCAAAAGCAGCTGTAATGGGTGTTCAGCCTGCTGGCTTCAAAGAAGGAATTGGTCAGAAATCGGTAAGAAAGTTTAAAGAGCTCACTGGCATTGACGCAGGCCCAGGTAAACCTTTTGATAAAGACATTGAGTTTGCTGGAGGAAAACGTCAGCAAGCTGAGGATTTACCATCTAACCCCTCTAAACAACGGAGATTTACTATGGATAATCCAGATTTACCAAAAGATAACCTTCTCAAGGATGCGCTAGGCAAACATTATAAACAAAATTGTAAAGATTTTAAAGAATTATTGCACCTATCTGCACAACTAAAATCTAAGTATCCAAATATTACCTTTGTTACTCAAGAAGCAGCATGCTTACAGTATGGTAAAGGGTTTACTACTAAAGGAAAAGAATTAAGTGGAGACTTGCTTGCACATCCCGTAAATTCTTTTGGAGATGTGCATGCAGCGCATACTATTGGCTTCGGGCTTAAAATTGAAAACGATCATTATGTAAAACCAGAAGATAGGAATCTTGTGTTAGCTATATACCATTTAACTCAAAAGACGAATTTATTACCTGGTTTTATAAATAATAATGGTGACTTCGATAAGGGTAAAGATGATATAGCATATAAAACTTTTTGTGCCTTTATAAAGGAGGGAGCAAAATCGCCAGATGGTTTTTATAAGAGTTACTTAAACGGTATGTTAGACCATATAGGACAATTTAAGAAATGGGAGCCAAAACATTATGATGGTCCAAACTCTATTAGTGCTGCTTCTTTACGAAGTAAGGGATTAAAAGCACCGATGCTAGAAGAGTGCTATGAAGCAGTGCATAAAGAGTACGAACGAGATAAGGGATTAGAAGAGTACGATAAGTCACTACTTCTAGGGGATTACATGCTGGGGGATCACATGGATTTGTGATTATGCGGAAATTTCTGGAAATTGGATTCCAGCAAGAGCGTTCATAGAACTGTATAAAACTAGAAATCGCTTGCAAAATTTAGCCTATGAGAAAAGTAAATATCTAGCTAAAAAAGTAAAGTTTGGTAGACCCGTTGGTAAAATAAACAAGAATAGCCTGTACAAAGCTGAAAGAATCAGAATTTTCTTAATGGCCAGAAAAAGTTACGATTGGATTAGCAAGGAATTATCCATAAGCAAAAAGACGATATCGAATATTAAAAAATCCTTATCGTTTCCTAGATCATTAAATAAAATGGATGAGCATCCGTAATAGGAGTCAATAAAAAAATTAGGTATTAGCATAATTTTGATTCCAAAAAGCATTATTTTTTAATAATAGCATGCATAAAACCAAGTAGTTTACGCATTACAGCGACTAAAGCTACGTTAGGTGGTTTATGATTAGCAATTAAGCTGTGAGATTCATAGACATGGTTTTCAATTAAATTGTAGTATCTGTATGTTATGGATACAAAAATTAAAGCCGCTTGGGGTGGATCAAACTTTACCTAGAAAAACAAGATTTTGGATACGTTTGCAGACATTGTGGTATATCACGTACTACGCTGCGTAAATGGTACAGACGCTATAATGCAACAGGAATAGAAGGGCTTTCTGATATAAGCAAAAAGCCCCATAATTCTTCTAATAAAAAGCTAAGAGAGCAATTAATTGAAAAAATTCTTACATTAAGAAATGAGCGTAACATTGGAGCAAGACGCATACAGCTAGAATTGTTTATACAAGACGGAACACGGCTAAGTCTTGCCAGTATCCACAAAGCTCTTAAACGGTCTAATGTTAAGCCTATCAAAAAACTAAAACGTGATAAGAAATTCAAACGCTATCAACGCCCTGTACCTAGTGATAGAGTTCAGATTGACACTTGCAAAATTGCTTCTGGTATATATTTAGTATACCGCAGTTGATGATTGTTCACGTTGGCGTGTTATGGAGTTATATAAGCGCCGCAGCGCTACTAACACTCTTGATTTTATTGATGTTATGATTGAGCAATTGCCGTTTCCATTACAGCGTATCCAGTGTGATAGAGGACGTGAGTTTTTTACTGTTAAAGTACAGGAAAAGCTGATGAAATATAGCATTAAATTTAGACCTGTAAAACCAGGTTCTCCTCATCTTAATGGAAAAGTTGAACATTCCCAAAAAACTGATCTTAGAGAATTTTATGCTAATACAGATTTATCAAATTTTGAAAAATCAACTAAAAGAATGGCAGTTTTCTTATAATTATCAGCGCCTTCATGGATTCTTAAAGGGCAAAACTCCTGCCCAATATAGCGAGAATTAGGGGATAAAACTCCTCTTTGGGGAGACGTTATAGCCGCATATAATTTATCAAAAGAACGTATTCAGGAACAAAATTATAAAATAGAATTAGCTTTTAGAAAGGCTCTGTCCATTCAAAATTGGAATGAAACCATAGCTCATTTTTTGATAAAATTTGAGGATAGAATTTAAGGTACTTATGGCTGAATTTACACAATTGATTCAAAAGACTCCTTAGAAAATTGAAACCATGTCTATGACTCTCACAAATTACTGCCTTTGGTCTTGTACCTTTTATAGCCTAAATTCTAGTTAATGAAACCTGCTGTCCCACCCAGTCTTGTCTTGAAACCAAACCTCTATTTTATCAATTATGATACCTCTGGTAGGACTTGCATAACATTATTATAATTTCTCTCTGAAAGAGTTCGTGTGGCTCTATATCTTAACTAAGATATTATCTAACCTTAAAGTTAGAGGTAATAAACTCTGATTATACTATTCTGACTTAGTCGTAACAGATATTGATTTTAGTTTCTTCGCAAGGCGACTAACTTTTCTTGAAGCTGTATTTTTCTTAATTAACCCTCTTGATACTCCACGCATTATTTCTGATTGGGTGGAAATAAAAATTTTACCAGCTTCTTCTTTTGAACCAGATTCAACAGCTAAAAGAGATTTCTTAATATAAGTCCTAATTCTGGTTCTTCTATTTCTATTAATAGCTGATTTTTTTGCTATTTTTCTTATAGCTTTTTCTGTAGATGAGTGATTTGCCATAATTTTATGCTTCTTTTACTCTTGGGTTTCTTGTACTGCTGTTTCTTCTATTTTAGGGGTCATACAACCTTTTGCATTTATATCTCTATCAACAAACTCAATATAAGCAACTGGTGCCGCATCACCATACCTAAAACCTGCTTTAACTATTCTGGTATAACCACCAGCTCTTTCTTTGTACCTATTAGCTAGTACCGAAATTAATTTCTCGGCGGCTGCCTTATCTTTAATTTTTGAGATAATTTCTCTTCTAACAGCAAGACTGCTTTTTTTTGCTTTGGTAACCAAAATTTCGACAAAAGGCCTTAATTCTTTAGCTTTTGTAACAGTAGTCCTGATTTGCTCATTCATAATCAAAGATGTCGCCATATTTGCAAACATTGCCATCCGGTGACTACTTGTTCTATTTAATTTTCTTCCTTTTAACTTATGACGCATTTTTTATACCTAAATGTCTCAGATTATATTAAATTTAGCTTTTATCAATTAAGGCTAAAATTTTAAACAATTACTACTTTAAATTACACCTATACTTGCCCTACAAAGCCCCATTTAATATGGGTCCTCATATTTTTTGGCTAGCTCTTCAACATTTTCAGGTGGCCAACCAGGAATTTCCATTCCAAACTTTAAATTAAACTTGGATAAAATTTCTTTTATTTCATTAAGAGACTTTCTCCCAAAATTCTGGGTTTTCAACATCTCTGCTTCTGTTTTTATTACAAGATCTCCGATATAAACTATATTATCATTTTGCAAACAATTCTGTGATCTAACAGAAAGTTCAAGGTGACTTACTTTCTTAAGTAAAACAGGATTAAATTCCAGCTCCCTTGAAACCTCTGCTTTTTCTTCTTCTTCTTCTTCAAAAGTGACAAACAAATCTAATTGATCTTGGAGAATTCTTGCAGACAACGCTATCGCCATCTCTGGTGTAATAGAGCCATTAGTCTCAACAGTCATTATTAATTTATCATAATCAGTTACCTGTCCTACACGAGTATCTTCTACTTTATAGGATACTTTTTTCACCGGGCTAAATAAAGCATCAATAGTTACCACACCTATCGGCAAATCCTTTTCTTTGGCACTACTAGCAGGAACGTAGCCTCTACCAGTTTCACAATAAAATTCTATCTCCAGTTCAGCATCCTTAGACAAGGTACAAATTTTTTGATCAGGGTTTAATATCTCAACATCACTTGAAGTCTCTATCATACCAGCAGTCACAACACATGGTCCTTTAGCATTAAGTCTAATAATTCTTTTCTCTAAACTATGCATCCTGATTGCTATATTTTTTACATTCAAGATTAAGTCAATAACATCTTCTTTTACACCTGATTTGGAGGAAAATTCATGTACTACTCCTGGAATTTTCATAGCAGTAATAGCAGCACCTTGTAAAGAAGAAAGCAGAATCCTCCTCAAAGCATTTCCTAAAGTTAAACCAAACCCTCGTTCTAATGGTTCGACAACTATATTAGCAACATTAATTTTATCGTCCATACCGGAATCGGCACAAATAATTTTCAATGGTTTAATGAGCGAATTCCAGTTTTTGTTTATTGATAGCATATTCTTATCCTTTTCTCTAATGTTGCTTACTTATACCCTTCTCCTCTTCGGCGGTCTAACACCGTTATGGGCAACTCCAGAAACATCAGTTATTGAAGTCACAACAAAATTCTGGCTAAATACTGCCCTCATAGCCGCTTCACGTTGTGACCCCGCTCCTTTAACCCTTATAGAAACAGTTTTCATACCATTATCTTTAGCATTTTCGGAAGCTCTATCGACAGTTAGCTGCGCAGCATGAGGAGTTGCTTTTTTTGCTCCTTTAAAACCTTGTGATCCAGCAGTAGATATAGCTATTACATTGCCCTGAATATCAGTAAAAGTTACAATAGTGTTATTAAAAGTAGCTTTAATATGAACTACTCCAAGCGAAATGTTTTTCTTTTTTTTCTTAATTTTGCTAATCGGACTCATTTATCTATATCCTAAATTATTGTTTTTTCCCAGCAATGGCTACACGCTTTCCTTTTCTAGTTCTAGCATTAGAATGAGTGTTCTGACCACGAACTGGCAACCTTCTAATATGCCTTAAACCTTCGTAGGAACGCATATCTTTTTTCTTTTTAATATTAAGACTAACTTCTCTTCTTAAATCTCCTTCTACCTGATAACTTTTTTCTATAAGAGAACGAAGAGTAATTAATTCCTGATCTACTAAGTCCTTAACCCTTTTACTTTCTGAGATACCAGCATCCTTACAAATTTTTTGAGCAGAAGGTAGCCCAATACCATAAATATATGTTAGGCTAATTACTAACCTTTTATTTGCTGGAATATTTACACCTGCAATCCTTGCCACAAAATTTCTCCAAATTTTTATAAATAATTAGAATCAGAATAATATAAAAATATCCGATAAAGTCAAATTCTTTTTGCAATCAAATCAATTTCTTCAATTACTTTTTCTTTATTAGCAGTAGCATTTATATTAAAAAATCTCCTCTTTTTCTTATAATATTCAACTAAAGGTAAAGTTTCTTTTTTATACTCTTCCATCCTAGCTAAAACCGTTTTTTCGTCATCATCAGATCTAAATAGTAGCTTAATAGATCCACACTTATCGCATATGCCTTCAATTTTAGGATTATCGTAATACTTGTTATATATGCTTCCACAAGACTCACAGTTATATCTACCTGCAATCCTCTTTATAGCTACTTCATCAGGCACATTAAAAAATATACAGCTTATTTCTGCATGTACGTTTTTATTAAGATATTCAGCTTGCTCTAAATTTCTTGGGTAACCATCCAAAATACACCCCTTTTTGTAATCATCAGAAAGTATAGCTGTTTTTACAATTTTGTTGACCAATTCAGAAGGCACTAATTTACCAGAATCCATATACTCGTATAAAAGCCTTGATTCATCAGTGTTATTTGTTGCAATCTTTCTAAAAATATCACCAGTAGAAATATGAGGGAGCATTAATTTTTCTGCCAAGATTTTACCTTGTGTACCTTTTCCAGAACCTGGAGGGCCAATCAACAATATAACCTTTTTTATCATCTCTCTTTCAATTTCATTTTCTTTACTAAACCTTCATATCTGGAACTAAACAAATGCGTCTGAATTTGAGTAAAAGTATCAATAACCACATTTACAACTATTAAGAAACTTGTTCCGCCTAAAGCAAAGGCTACAGAATATTTATTCATCAATAATTCAGGCACAACACAAACTACAGATAAGTATAAACCACCAATTACTGTCAATCGAGTAAGCAAATAGTCAAAGTATTCCGAAGTGTTTTTGCCAGGTCTTTTTCCTGCTACATAAGCGCCATGCTTCCTTAAGTTATTAGCTGTTTCTTCAGAATTAAACACAACGGCAGTATAAAAAAAACTAAAGAACATTATTAAAAACACGTAAAGCAGTATAAACAAAGCTTTTCCGTGCCCCAGATAGTGCGATAAACTAGCTATAAATTCAGATTTTTCTCCAGAAAATCCAGCTACAGTAGCAGGAAATAAAAGTATAGAACTTGCAAAAATCGGCGGTATTACACCAGCAGTATTTAATTTTAAAGGTAAATGCGTCGCCTCACCACCATAAATCTTATTTCCAACCTGTCTTTTTGGATATTGTACTAATACTTTACGCTGAGCTCTTTCAAAATAAACAATAATTGCTATCATGGCGATAACTCCTGCACATATAGAAATAACTGCCAATGGTGACATAACTCCCTTTCTGGACAATTCAAACATTCCTATTACGGCGCTCGGAAGCCCTGAAATAATTCCAACAAAAATTATTAAAGATGTACCATTTCCTATGCCGCGAGATGAAATCTGCTCACCAAGCCACATAAGAAACATAGTTCCGACAACTAAAGTTGTAATGGTTGAAACTTTAAAAATAAAAGAAGGAATGATTACAACTGGACCATAAGGGGTCGCAGTAGACTCAAGGCCAATTGCTACACCATAAGCCTGGAAAGCTGCAAATAAAACCGTTAGATACCGTGAGAGTTGATTTATTTTCCTTCTCCCCGTTTCTCCCTCTTTTTTAAGATTCTCTAGAGGTTTATAAGCAATTGTCATTAACTGAATAATTATAGAAGCAGTAATGTAAGGCATTATCGCTAAAGCAAAAATAGACATTCTCCCAAGAGATCCTCCTGAGAGCATATTAAACATACCAAGAATACCAGCCTGACTTTGCTCTGCTAAACTTGCCAGAGCAACAGAATCAACACCAGGAATAGGAATAAAAGAACCTACTCTACACACAAGCAATATAGATAGTGTAAACAATATCCTACTGCTAAGTTCGCCCTTTGATTTTTGCATTATCCCACAATCTCGTTATAGTACCTGACCACCAGCTTTTTCAATTAACTCTTTAGCAGTTTTCGAATAAGCATCTAACTGCACAGATATTTTAAAGTTCATTTTATCAATTCCAGCAAGCAATTTAACAGGAGTTTTTTCACTTTTAATGTAACCAATATTAACAAGTGATGTTTTATTGAAGACAACTGAAGTATCTATTCTTTTTTCGATAATTAAGAATTCGATATCAGCCATACTAATTGGGGTATATCTTATCGACTTAGAACTATTAAAGCCTCTTTTTGGTAACCTTTTTATAAGCGGCATTTGCCCACCTTCAGTTTTAATAGAAACACCAGAGCGAGACTTTTGACCTTTCTCTCCACGCCCACCAGTTCTACCAGTTCCACTACCATTTCCCCTACCAATTCTCTTTCTTGGTTTTCTCGATCCAGGAACGTTAAATAATGAATTTACTCTCATTTTAACCTTTATACTCTAAATTACACATTTTCAAATTTTACAAGATGCCTTACTTTATTGATCATTCCCCTTATGGAATTAGTATCCTCAAGAACTCTTTCCTTGTGCATTTTATTCAAACCAAGGCCTATAAGCGTTTGTTTTTGATCCGGCCTACGCCCTATCGGGCTTACAACTTGCACCACTTTTATCTGGGAAGATTTTGCATTTGATTTTTTTTCAGCCATAACACAATACCTGTTTATTTCTTATTTTTCTTCTTTTAGCAAGTTTACGGAAAGTTCATGAATATTTTTGTCCCTCCGTGAGGCAATAACTTTTGGCGCATTAAGGTTACGCAGCGCATCAAAGGTAGCTGTAATCATAGCGTTAGGATTAGAAGACCCAAGCGACTTAGCTACAATATCAGCAATCCCAAGGCAGCCAAAAATAGACCTCATTGGACCACCGGCAATAACTCCCGTACCGGGAGTAGCCCTTCTAAGCAACACTTTGGCAGCCCCACTCTTCCCTACCACGTCATGATGAATTGTCCTACCTTTATATAAAGGTACTGAAACTAAATTATTTCTTGCGTCTTTTGTTGCTTTTGCTCTTGCTTCTGTAACTTCTTTTGCTTTACCGTTGCCAAATCCAACTCTACCATTTCCATCTCCAACCACTACAATTGCTGCAAAAGAAAAATTCCTTCCGCCTTTTACAACTTTTGTTACCCTATTGATATGAACTAGTTCCTCGCTTAAACCTTCCATATTTTTTGTAGAATCTTTAGACATCAATATTCTCTAATTAAAAGTTTAAATTTTTTCTTGCTTCTTCTGCAAGAGCCTTAATAATACCATGATATTTATGACCACCTTTATCAAAAGCTACCAGCTTAATAGCTTTTTCAGCCGCTCTTTCTCCTATCAATTTCCCAACTTTAATTGCATTCTCAATATTACAATTTGATTTGCCAGCTTTCCTTATTTCCTTATCAACTGTTGAAGCAGAAACTAAAGTTTTTGCTGTTAAATCATCGATTATTTGCGCATATATATGTTGGCCTGATTTAAAAACAGAAAGCCTATTTCTATTACTAACTTTTTTTAGCTTAATCCTTACCCGCTCTTTTCTTTTTTGAAAACTATGACTTTTTGCACTCATATAAAACCTAAAATTAACCTTTTTTACCTTCTTTCCTTTGTACGTATTCGCCCTTACGCTTAATTCCTTTACCTTTATAAGGCTCTGGTGGCCTTTGTCTTTTTACCACTGCAATAAACTCACCAAGTTTTTCCTTATTTATGGATTCCAGAGTTATAATATTTTGTTTTGGAGTCTCGACCTTAATTCCCTCTGGAATTTCAATTTTGGTATTATGGCTTTTCCCTAGGGTTAAATTCAAGTATTTACCTTTAATTGCCGCTCTATACCCAACGCCATTAACTTCTAACTCTTCAGAAAATCCAACAGTTACACCTTTCACCATCGAATTAATAATACTTCTTGCAGTACCCCACATAGCTTTTGCTGCATTAGTATCATTTAAAGGTTTTACCACAACAGTTTCTCCCTTTTGCTCGATCGTAATATCGCCTGCAAAACTTTTTTCTAGAGAACCCTTAGCGCCATGAATTTTTACATTCAAACCAGAAATTTCTACTTTAGCACCATGAGTTAGTGATACTGGTACTTTACCTACTCTTGACATCTTTAATACTCTAAAATACTTTACAAATTACTTCACCACCAACATTCTGCTTTTTAGCCTCTCTATCAGACATCACTCCTTTTGACGTAGAGAGAATATGTATGCCCATATTATTAAAATAACCTTTAAGACTAGAAATCGGTGAATATATCCTTTTCCCTGGTTTGGACACTTTATGAATTTCACATATCGCAGGACGGCCTGCACGAGAATATTTAAGCTCGACATTAATTTCTTTAGCTTCGGAATTAACAGTATAACCAGCAATATATCCCTCACCTTTCAGTACTTCAAGAACTGCGCACTTAAGATTTGAAACCGGCAGAACCACATTAAGTAATTTACTCTTCTGTCCGTTTCTAATTCTTGTTAACATATCCGCTATATTATCGGTCATTGACATAACAATATTCCTAAATTTATATTTTTACCAACTTGCCTTAACAACACCAGGCAACATTCCTTTCCCTGCTAGTTCTCTTATCATATTTCTAGACAAGCCTACCTTGCGATAATACCCTCTCGGCCTTCCGGTTAATGCACATCTATTTCTAACCCTGTTTTTAGCTGAATTTCTTGGGAGTTTAGCTAATTTCAATACTAGGTTAAATCTTTCATCGATAGGAAGATCCTTAGAATAAATTTCTAATTTTAACTTTTCCCTTTTAGAGGCTAAAGACTTTGCAAGCCTCTTCCTTTTGTTGTTTCTCTCTATAGAACCAATTTTTGCCATAGCAACTTATACTCTAAATTAATTGTAAAATGGTAAACTAAATCCAGACAACAAAACCTTCGCTTCTTCGTCTGTTTGCGCTGTAGTAACAATGGTTATATCCATACCTCTGATTTTATCAATTTTATCATAATTGATTTCAGGAAACACTATCTGTTCTTTTATTCCAAAAGTTATATTACCTTTACCATCAAAACTTTTTACTGAAAACCCTTTAAACTCTTTTACCCTTGGTAAAGCAACAATAACCAACCTTTCTAAGAACTCAAACATTCTATCACTTCTCAAGGTGACTTTGCAGCCTATTTTCATTCCCTCGCGGAGCTTAAAACTGGCTATTGATTTCTTGGCATAAGTTACATAAGGTTTCTGTCCGGTAATTGCAGTAAGATCAGCTATAGCGCTATTTATGACCTTTGAATCAGACACGGCATCACTGACTCCCATATTAACTACTACCTTTGATAGCTTGGGCATCTGATGTATATTTTTATAGTTAAATTTTTCTTGTAAAGATTTAACTATTTCTTTTACATACAATTCTTTAAACCTAAGTAACATCACTTACCTTCCTTAGAAATTATCTCACCAGATTTTTTTGCAAATCTTACTTTCTTACCATTTTCCAAAACCTTTATTCCAACCTTAGTGATTTCATCTGTCTTTGGATCTATATGGCTTAAATTCGAAATATGAATTAGTAATTCTTTCTGAGAAATACCACCTTCATTATTACGACTAGGCTTCAAATGAACCTTTGCTAAATTAACTCCAGAAACTAAAGCTCGATTTTCTTTTGGAAAAACCTTAAGAACATCGCCTATTTTACCTTTACTTTTTCCCGTGATGACTTTAACTTTATCACCCTTTTTTATTTTAAGTTTAATCATTTATATTACCTCTTCCGCAAGAGAAACAATTTTTCCAAATCCTTTACCTCTGAGTTCTCTTGGCACTGGTCCAAAAACCCTTGTTCCAATCGGTTCATTCTGTTTATTTACCAATACCACAGAGTTTGAATCAAACTGAATAGTACTACCATCAGATCTTCTAATACCTTTTTTAGTTCTAACAATAAGAGCCCTGTGTACATCTCCTTTCTTAACCTTTCCACCTGGAATAGCAGTTTTTATAGACACAACTATAACATTACAACACTCCGTGGTCATGTGATCAGAACCGCCAAGTACTTTTATACACATCACTTTTTTTGCACCAGAATTATCCGCGACCTTAAGGACGCTTTGCATCTGAATCATAACTTAAACTTCCAAAACATAAATAATATTAAACACAGCACAAGATACAAAAATTAATACAATAAGTCAAAGATTTATTCGCTTACCACCATCCATCTTTTAGTCTTGGATATTGGTTTGCACTCTATAATTCTTACTTTATCGCCTTCTTTATACTTACCTTCAGGGTCATGAGCTGCATATTTAGTAGATCTTTTTACAGTCTTCTGATAAAGAGGATCTCTAAATCTTCTTTCTACTCTAACGGATATTGTCTTATCACATTTTGCACTTTCAACCGTACCTTGTAAAATCCTTCTTGGCATTATTTCGCTCCAACCTTTCTTCTTCTTGTTAATTCCGTTTCAACTCTTGCTATATTCTTCCTAACCTTTGCAAATCTACTGGTGTTAGTTAATTCTCCAAGAGTCTTTTGAAACCTAAGGTTAAAAAGCTCTTTCTTAAAAAAAGAAAGAGATTCTTCTAATTTTTTATTATCAAGATCAAGTAAAGCTTTTGCTTTATAATCTGAATTACTCATATCTCTTTACCACTTTTGTTTTTACTGGCAACTTAGAAGCAGCAAGCTCTAAGGCTTTTCGCGCAACAGCTTCATCCACCCCATTAATTTCGAACATTATTCTACCGGGTGAGACTCTAACCGCAAAATACTCTGGTGAACCTTTACCTTTACCCATACGTACTTCATTTGGTTTTTTAGAAACAGGAAGATCAGGAAAAATTCTAATAAAGAATCTACCTTGCCTTTTCATCTCTCTAACAGCGGCCCTTCTTGCAGCTTCAATTTGACGCGCCGTAACTCTTAATTGCTCAACAGATTTTAGACCAAACATGCCAAAATTCAGCATTGTTCCAGCTTTTGCTTTCGGAGCCACCCTCCCTTTATGAGCTTTTCTAAATTTTTGCTTCTTTGGAGCTAGCATTATATCTCTTCCGTTAAATTAAATTAAACAAAATTATTTCTTATTCTGAGCGTAATCGCCCCTATAAATCCACACCTTCACACCAATTACTCCATAAGTAGTATGAGCTTCAGATGTAGAATAATCTATATCAGCACGAAGTGTATGCAGAGGAACTCTACCTTCTCTGTACCATTCAGTTCTAGCTATTTCAGCACCGCCTAGACGACCAGAACACGCAACTTTAATTCCTTTTGCCCCCTGCTTCATAGTATTTTGCATTGCGGTCTTCATAGCTTTCCTAAAAGAAACACGATTCTCTAATTGCTGAGTAATAGTCTGAGCAGTAATAGCAGAATCAAGAGCAGGCTTTTTTACTTCATGAATATTTATAAAAACCTCACAATTTGCTATTATATGCAAGTCTTTTTTTAGTTTTTCAATATCAGAACCGCTCTTACCAATTATAATACCAGGTTTTTTAGCATAGATGTTTACAACTACGTTACTGCTTGATCTGTGAATAATCACCCTACTTACTTGAGCTATTTTATAGCGTTTTACAATCAAAGCTCTGATTTTTATATCTTCAAGCAGCTTGACCGCATAATCTTTTTCTGCATACAAAACTGATTCCCATTCTTTATTAAGCGTAGGCCCTACTCTAAAACCATGAGGATTTACCTTCTGTCCCATATTAATTCTCCTCTTTCTCAGAAACTGTTATATACAAATTGCTAAAAGGTTTATTAATCCTAGCACTTCTACCTCTAGCCCTTGTTCTAACCCTTTTCATTACAAATGACTTACCAACAGTAGCCGAATTAACAACTAAACTGTCAATATCTAGACCCATATTATTTTCAGCGTTAGCAACGGCTGATTGTAAACATTTTCTAACATCAATAGCTATTCTTTTGGGACAAAATGCCAGCTGCACTAAAGCATCTGACACTTTCATTTTTCTAATCATCGCAGCTACTAAATTCAATTTTTGAGCACTTGTTCTCAGATTTCTTGATGACGCTTTTACTAATACACCCATTTTTACCTTACACTATTTTCTTTTAACTTTTTTATCGGCACCATGACCATAATAGGTACGAGTAGGAGCAAACTCACCAAATTTATGACCTACCATCTCCTCACTCACGGAAACAGGAATAAACTTGTTGCCATTATGTACAGCAAAAGTAAAACCAACAAATAACGGTAAGATAGTTGATCTTCTAGACCATGTTTTTATAACATCTTTCTTACCTGAATCTATTGCTTTTTGTATCTTTTTTAATAAATAGCCATCTACAAAAGGACCTTTCCATGTTGAGCGCGCCATATTATATTACCTTACTTAGTTTTTCTTTTCAAAATGAATTTAGAGGTAAGTTTATTCTTACGAGTCTTCTTACCTTTAGTCGGTTTACCCCAAGGAGTAACAGGATGACGCCCGCCAGAAGTTTTACCTTCACCACCACCGTGTGGGTGATCAATTGGATTCATCGCTACCCCTCTTACGTGTGGCCTCTTGCCAAGCCACCTACTTCTACCAGCCTTACCAATATTAATATTTTTCTGATCTGGATTGGATACTATACCAATAGTAGCTTTACATTCAAGAGGTACTAACCTTAATTCTCCGGAAGCTAATTTCACTTGCGCATAACCAGAATCTTTACCAGCCAAACTAACAGATGTACCAGCTGATCTTGCAAGTTGACCTCCTTTACCAGGTTTCATCTCAACGTTGTGAATAATAGTTCCCACAGGAATATTCTTAAGAGGTAAGCAATTACCAACCTTAATATCGGCATCAGGTCCTGAGGCTATTTTATCCCCAACTTTTAAGTTATTAGGTGCTAAAATATAAGATTTAGAACCATCAGTATGACCAAGTAAGGCTATAAAAGCAGTTCTATTTGGGTCGTACTCTAAACGCTCAACCACAGCTTCACCTTCTACTGACCTTTTAAAATCAATAAATCTATAGAGCTTTTTATGCCCTCCGCCCCTGTGCCAAGAGGTGATCCTACCAGTATTATTTCTTCCTCCAGTATTTATCTTACCTTTAGTCAAGGATTTATATGGCTTCCCTTTCCATAAATCGCTTTTATCAACCTGAACCAACTCTCTCTGGGAAGGAGTAGTCGGATTATATTGCTTTAGAGCCATTACTTACCTCCCCCTGTAAAATCAATAGTGTAATCTTTCTCCAAAGTGACCATAGCCTTTTTCACATCAGACCTACGTCCCATTACGCCTTTAAATCTTTTCTTTTTGCCTTTCTGATTTAAAATGTTCACAGATTTAACTTTAACTGTAAAAATTTCTTCAATTGCTTTTTTTATCAAACCTTTTTCAGCACTTTTCTCCACCTCGAAAACGTACTTCCCAAGCTCGCCTAAAACGGTTGATTTCTCAGTAATCAACGGTTTTCTTATTATATCATATTTATTAGCAGATATCATCTTAACCTCTCTTCTAAAAGCGGCAACGCATCCTTAGATATTAAGATATAATCGCTATTTACTATATCATATACATTTGCACCAATAACAGGCACTACACAAGTATTCGCTGCTGATTTTGCTGATAATTTTATATTTTGATCAACTTCTTTTCCATCTATAATAAAAAATTTACCGAGACCAAAATTAGATAATGATTTCACTAAGTCCGCTGTCTTCGGTTCTTTCATTTTTGTTGAATCTATAATATGAACAGCACCTTCAGAAAACTTAACAGACAAAGCATGCCTCATTCCAAGCTTTCTAACTTTTTTCTGCAGTTTGATTTCATGAGATCTTGGCACAGGACCGAAAGCAATACCGCCACCGCGACGCTGAACACCCCTTGCATTACCTTGCCTTGCATTACCAGTACCTTTTTGTTTAAAAGGCTTTTTTCCAGAACCAGAAACTTCCCCAACAGTTTTTGTTTTATGAGTACCGCTCATGGCTTTAGCTCTCTGCCAATCAACAACTCTTTTTATTATATCTATTCTTGCTTCTAGACCAAATATGGCATCATCTACCACGATGTCTCCCAACTCCTTATTGTCTAGACTTAATAGCTTGGCTTTCATATAAATCTTACCTAATTAACCCTCTAATTCGACGCTGACTTTTTAACCGCATCTTTCACATATATATAACTGCCCTTAGAACCAGGTACATTACCACTTACAATTAGTAAACCTTTTTCAATATCTAAATCTACTACCTTTAGATTCTGCACAGTAACTCTAACATCACCTAAGTGACCAGCCATTTTTTTACCCTTAAAAACCTTCCCCGGATCTTGACATTGTCCTGTAGAACCATGAGAACGATGGGAAATTGAAACGCCGTGAGACGCTTCCAATCCACGAAAATTATGTCTTTTCATAACTCCAGCAAAACCTTTTCCGATTGAAGTACCAGAGACATCTACAAACTGCCCTATTTCAAAATGGGTAGGTTTTAATTCCAGACCAACATCAAGCATGTGGTTCTCAGAAACCCTAAACTCTTTTAACTTAGTTTTTGGTTCTACCTTAGCATTAGCAAATACTTTCTTCATTGATTTAGAAACCTTGTAAGGCTTCTTTAATACGGCCCCAATTACAACTGCATTATAACCGTCTCTATCAATAGTTTTCTGACCCACTACTTGACAATTATCAATATGCAAGAAAGTCAGCGTTAGCCTTTTACCCTCTGCGGTAAATTTTGAACTCATGCCGAGTTTTTTTGCGATTAAACCTGTTCTCATTTTTACACACCCACCAATTTAATTTCAACATCAATACCAGCTGGCAGGTCCACTTTTCTTAAAGCTTCAACAGTTTGAGGCGTAGGATAATTAATAATCACAAGCCTTTTTTGAGTCCTAATTTCAAATTGTTCCCGAGATTTTTTATCTATATGCGGAGATCTATTAACAGTAAACCTCGCAATCGATCGCGGAAGAGGAATCGGACCACTAACATCTGCTCCTGTTCTTTTTACAGCACTAACGATTTCTCTAGTTGCATGCTCCAGGGATCGATGATCAAATGATTTAAGCCTAATTTTTATCTTTTGATTATTCATTATTAACCTATATTTTAAACAGCCAGCAAAAACTCACAGAGTTAAACTAATAATTTAAAAACTCAGCTTAAATGAAGTTTAAACTGAGTTCAAAACAAATTTATTTAATTATTTTTGATACAACACCTGCACCAACCGTTCTTCCACCTTCACGGATAGCAAAACGCAAACCTTCATCCATAGCAACTGGAGCTATCAACTTAACAATAATTTTTGTGTTATCGCCAGGCATAACCATTTCCTTACCAGCAGGTAATTCGATTTCACCAGTAACGTCAGTAGTTCTAAAATAGAACTGAGGACGATAATTTTTAAAGAACGGAGTATGACGACCACCTTCATCTTTTGCTAGAACATATATTTCCGCTTCAAATTCAGTATGCGGAGTAATTGAACCAGGTTTAGCAAGCACCTGCCCTCTTACTACATCCTCTCTTTTTGTACCACGAAGAAGAACACCCACATTATCCCCGGCTTGACCAGAATCAAGAAGTTTTCTAAACATCTCAACACCAGTACAAGTTGTTTTTTCAGTAGATTTAATTCCAACTATCTCTATTTCATCACCAACTTTAACAACTCCTTTCTCAATTCTTCCAGTTACAACAGTACCACGACCAGAAATTGAGAATACATCTTCAATAGGCATCAGGAAAGGCCTATCAATATCACGAGCAGGTTGCGGAATATAAGAATCAACCGCATCCATTAATTCATCTATACATTTAGAATCACCGCCATTGAGCACTTCAAGAGCAGAACCTTTTATTATCGGTATTTCATCTCCTGGATACTTATAAGCTGTAAGAAGCTCTCTTATCTCCATCTCCACAAGTTCAATCAATTCTGGATCATCAACCATGTCGACCTTATTTAAGAAAACAACAAGAGAAGGAACACCAACTTGATAAGCAAGTAGGATATGCTCTCTAGTTTGCGGCATAGGACCATCAGCTGCGGAGACAACAAGAATCGCACCGTCCATTTGCGCAGCACCTGTAATCATGTTCTTAACATAGTCAGCGTGACCAGGACAATCCACGTGCGCATAGTGCCTTTTATCTGTTTCATATTCCACGTGCGCAGTAGAAATTGTAATACCCCTTTCTCTCTCTTCTGGAGCCCCGTCAATATCATCATATTTTTTTTCTTGTGCTTGTCCTTTTTTGGCAAGAACTTTAGTAATCGCAGCTGTTAAAGAGGTTTTTCCATGGTCAACGTGTCCGATGGTACCAATATTACAGTGCGGTTTATTCCTTTCAAATTTTTGTTTAGCCATAACCTTAATCTCCTGAAAGTTTATTACAAATCAACATCAAATAATTAATTACACTTTTTAACTACATCATCCGAATAAATGGAGCGGGTGATGGGAATCGAACCCACGTGGCCAGCTTGGAAGGCTGGAGCTCTACCATTGAGCTACACCCGCATACACACTTTCCCCAACCAACCCACAAAAAAAATGTAGATTATATGGTGGAGGGAGAAGGATTCGAACCTTCGAACGCATACGCGGGCAGATTTACAGTCTGCTGCCTTTGACCGCTCGGCCACCCCTCCATTCTAACGCTTACAGCAAAATAGATCATCTCTAAGCTAAACGCAAGCAATTAATTTATCTTTTACTTAATAACTTATGATTTGGATGCCATTCTTTAGGCACACTAAATCTAAATCTTTTGGTTGATAGTTTCTATAATAAATAGTATTTTGTGTCAAGAACATTTTTAAATAAAAGCATCTTTTAACCATGAGAAGCAGCAGGAAATCAACCTACAATAACGGTGGTTTATACTATATGTATGGAAAACATGCAGTACTTGCTGCCATCAGCAATAATAATAGGCATATTGAAAAAATTTATTGCCTAGAGAAAACATTTCTTGAACTTAAAAACCAAATTCATCATTTTAGCGTTGAAATAGTTTCACCGGATTTTATTAACAAAAAAATTGGCCACGGCCAACCTCATCAAGGGATAATCGCTTATATTCATCCAATATTTCTGAGTAACCTAAGTCAAATAAATTTTTCTAAAGATATTGATAGAATAGTTATTCTTGATCAAATAACAGATCCTCAGAATATCGGAGCAATAATTAGAAGTGCTGCTGCATTTGGCATAACCAAATTAATTCTTCCTGCCCACAATTCCCCTGCAGAAAGTGCCACTATTGCAAAAGCAGCTTCCGGCTGCCTTGAATTAGTACAGGTAGCAAAAGTTGCAAATATCAAAACCGCTATTGAAACATTAAAAAAACAAGGGTTTTGGATAGTAGGCCTTGATTTGGAAGGTAAAGATAACAATTTAGACTCTTTAAGCGAATTTAACAAGATAGCTATCATAATCGGCTCAGAAGCAAAAGGAATGAGACGCTTAACAAACGAATCATGCGATTTTTTAATTAGAATACCTATTTCAAGTAAAGTAGAAAGCCTCAACGCATCTAATGCTGCATCAATTATTTTTTATGCAGTAAGGACAATATAAACAGAAAACTTATAAAAAAGCTGCGGTATCTAGAAAACCTCAGTAGTTTTGTAAAGTTAGAAGCCAGAAAACAATTTATTATCTGCCAAGTACATAGACAAATACAAATAGAAACAACCATACTACATCGACAAAATGCCAGTACCAGGCAGCAAATTCAAACCCTAAATGCCCGTTTCCTCCTATAAAATGCCCGTTTTTTGCCCTAAAATAACATACTGTTAAAAATATCGTACCGATTATTACATGCAAACCATGAAACCCAGTAGCTAAGTAAAAGTTGGCAGCATATATACCGTCAGTTAACTTAAATGCAGCATGATGATATTCATAAGCTTGAAAAGTAGTAAAAGCAATTCCAAGCAATACAGTAATACCTAAGGCCATTACTGAGTTACGCTGATCATTTTGAGTAATAGCATAGTGAGCCCAAGTAACGGTAGTACCAGAAAGCAATAAAATAAGGGTATTCATAAACGGGATATCCCAAGGGTCAAAAGTTTGTATTCCTTTTGGAGGCCATAGCCCTTCCCCGGTTACCCATAAGCCTTCTAATATTCCAGCTGGAAAAAAACGTGCTAGAAAAAAAGAAAAGAAAAACCCGAAAAAAAACATGGCTTCTGAAAGTATAAAAAGGGCCATGCCTATTCTTAATCCCATTCTTACTTTCTCTGTATGGTGATGCCCTACCCTGCCTTCTTTTATAACATCCTTCCACCAATGATAAGAGCAAAAAATGACTGCCCCACCGCCAAAAATACTAAAATACTCAGCCATAGAGTGGCCATGCATTAAAAATACAACTCCAAGCGTAACAAATAAAAGAGAAAAAGCAGTCAAAATAGGCCAAGGGCTTAGTTCTACTAGATGAAAAGGATGTTGTTGTTTTGCCGACATTTTTTACCCGAAACTTCTAAATTATCAAAGGGGTCGACGAATTACAAAATTCTATAACCCTGTCTATTATATTATCCCGCTATCTTATTATGTCTAGAAAATTTTTCTTTTATAAATCCCTAACCTTAAAGAAACTATAAGATAAGGTAATCCTGTCAACATCGTCCATATCTGGATCTTTATCCAAGTCCGCACTAATATAAAACGAAACAGGCATAAGCATTTTCTGTCCGGCTGTTAATAACTGCTCCTCGAAACAGAAACAATGGACTTTAACAAAATATTTACCGGCTTTGTCAGGCGTTACGTTATATACAGAAGTACCTATGATATCATTATTACTCAAATTTTCCGATTCATAAAAAATCAAAGCAGTTTCTCCCGTAGTTACTTCTGCCCGTCGATGTTTGGGAACAAATCTCCAAGGAAGGTCCTTATCAACATTAGCATCAAATTCTACTATAATTTTCCTGATACCTTTTTGCGGCTTTAGAAATGATTCCTGGCGTGTAACAGTACCGCCAAATCCTGTTGCTTTACAAAATAAACTATATATAGGAACAGAAGCAAAAGAGAGGATCAGCATGCTCATTAGCAATAGCACTATAGATAAAGCTAGTTTAATATTTTGTTTTTGCATGAAGAGTTAATAACTGAATTGTTCTTTTATCATTCTATCTTCAAAAGTATGATTCTGATCAAATAAAAGCTTAATAGCCTTATCTTTGGATGATCTAATTATCACCCTTTCAATATGAGTAAATTCGTTAAAATCTGCTACTGCGCTTACTGGCCTCTTATCACTTTCGAAAATCTCAAATTCGATAACAACATCTGCCGGTAATATCGCTCCGTGCCAGCGCCGAGGTCTAAAAGGAGAAATTGGTGTCAGGCATAAAACATTCGAACCTAAAGGAACTATAGCGCCTCCAGCAGAAAGGTTATAAGCACTACTTCCTGCCGGTGTAGAAACCAAAGCTCCATCGGCTATTAATTCTTCCATTCTTTCAATGGCGTCAACTTTTATCCGAAATTTTGCTGCCTGATTGGTTTGCCTAAAAATTGACACTTCATTAAGCGCCAATGCTTCAAATTCTTGGCCTTTGGTATTAATTGCCTTCATTTTTAAAGGATATAAATTTGTAGATTTTGCTTGCTGAATATTACTTGGGAAATTCTCGATATGAAAATTATTCATTAAAAACCCGACGCTACCGGAGTTAATGCCGTAAAATGGTATATTTAAACCCATATAATTATGCAGGGCGTGTAAAAGACTCCCGTCTCCGCCGATTACTACTATTAAATCAGAATTTTCTGGATCTACAGGTGAAAAATATGTGCGCAATTGGTCAGCTATTTGTGTTGACTCTGTTGTAGACTGATGAATAATTGCTATTTTTTTAAATTTCTGATGAGCATTTGCCATAAAATAAATATTACATGATCAAGAAACAGTACTACAAAAGCCGAAGCTAATACATCGCTTAAAAAATGTCCTCCCATTACGATCCTTGAAAGCCCCACTAAACTACCAAAAACAATTCCGGCAAGATAAATTCTATTAAAGTACAGTAAATTTGTAGTATAAGCAATTGCAGTTAAAAAATATCCCATAGCAGCATGACCTGAAGAAAAAGAGCAATTACGTTCACATTGGTCGCTCATTGTAAATGCCCCTGTAAATTCTCTTTGCCCATTAAATTCTTCTATATGACGCGGCCTTGCTCTACCAAAATTTTCTTTAAACACTTCATTTACCACAAAACCAGGAGCAATCGCAGCCGCAATAACCAAAAAAAACACCCCAGATCTAAGAATTCTTTTATAAGACCTGTGTTTAATAGCAATGTATACAAGGTATATCAGACAAATTAAGGTAACTAATTTAGTCAACGAAGGCAATAGTGCGTGGATCTGATAAACCAAAAAGTTTTCCTTATATATAAACCCATTCTCCTCGAAAAAAAAGAGCTGAGAAAAAGAAATATCCAATTCAGGAAATGCAATAAGTAAAAGCGTAAGAAAAGCAGTAATTATTAGGCTTATATTAACAAGGTAATTATTTATCCATAGACTAAACATCATTAATAGTTTATATAATTAACACAGGAAAACACAATAATATAGAAAAATAAATGTCATTCAACCCAAAAACTTATAAAGATAAATTATTATTTGTTCCACTCGGCGGAGCAAATGAAATAGGTATTAATGTTAATTTATATCATTTCCAGGGAAAATGGATAATGGTAGATTGTGGTAGTGGTTTTGCAGACGAATATCTACCTGGTGTAGATATGGTAGTAGCAGATTTAAAATTTATTGAAAAGCATAAAAAAGACCTACTTGGTTTGGTTCTTACTCACGCACACGAAGATCATCTCGGAGCTATACAGTATTTATGGAATAGCCTAGAATGCCCTATATATACGACTAAGTTTACCAAAAACTTTTTAAAAACGAAAATATCAGAATATGCTTTTGCTAATGATGTTAAAATAAATGAGGTAAAAGCCGGAGATAAATTTGACCTAGGCCCTTTTTCAGTCGAAATGGTGCCTTTAACCCATTCAGCTCCTGAGATGCAAGCCTTAATGATCAGAACTGCTGCCGGCAACATTATGCACACTGGCGATTGGAAATTTGATCCCGACCCTGTAGTAGGTAAACTGTCAGATTTTGATATATTAAAAAAATGTGGAGATGAAGGAGTTTTAGCCTTAGTCTGCGATTCAACCAACGTTTTCAATGCAGGTATCTCAGGCTCAGAAGGAGATGTTAGAAAAAGCCTTATAGATATTATTGCTGGCTGCCCAAAGATGGTGGTCGTTACAACTTTTGCTTCCAACCTTGCAAGGTTAGATACTTTAATTCATGCAGGTCAAAAAGCCGGAAGAAAAATTGCTCTTACCGGAAGAAGCTTGCACAGGATGCTTGCTGCGGCTCAAGAAAGCGGATATTTAAATGATATCGCGCCCTTGATAGATGAAAGGTCTATAGGAAATTATAAAAGAGAAGAACTGTTAATTATAGCAACCGGTTGTCAAGGTGAGTCAATGGCAGCAACCGCTAAAATGGCTAATAGAGTCCATCCCTCGGTAAAATTAGCTCCAAAGGATGCGGTTATATTTTCTTCGAAAATTATTCCCGGCAACGACAAAAAGATTTTCAGAATGTTTAACACTTTTGTCAGGATGGGGGTTGAAGTAATTACCGAAAGAGACCACTTTGTTCACGTATCAGGGCATCCAGCTATTGAAGAATTAAAAAAAATGTACGAGCTGATTAGGCCTAAAATTTGCATTCCAGTACACGGTGAACCTGTTCACATCCACGAACATGTAAAATTAGCTAAAGCTAGCGGAATAAAGAAAACAGTTGAAGTGGAGAATGGGAGCGTTGTCTTACTCGACGAGAAAGATCCTAAAATAATAGATACTGTAGAAAATGGGTATTTGGCAGTTGATGGAGATTATTTACTCCCTGATTCTTCCCCAATTTTTAAAATGCGACGCAGAATTCGCGATTCCGGTATTGTGGTCGCATCGATAATAGTTAATGGGAAAGCAGAACTTGTAACAAAACCTTTAATAGTAATGCCTGGCCTCCTTGACCCAAAAGAGGATGAGGACTTTTTAAATTCTATTACCCGGGAAGTGGCAGAAACATTGCATAAACAAAGGAAGCAATCTAAGGGAAGATTATTAATCGACGAAATACAGGAATGCGCCAAGTCAGCAATTAGGCGGATATTAAAGCATGAGATTAATAAATCACCGATAATTATAGTCAATATTGGCGAAATTGATTAACTCTGCTTTTTATTATACAGAAAGTAAATTATACATAAGAATCCCGCTAAGCTATACCAGGTGATTGCATACTCCAAGTGATCATTTCTAATTACATTTAAATAAGTAGAAGTTAAAGGAAAAGCTCCATCTGGTAGGTTCGTGCTGTTTACCTGCATTAAATAAAAATCTTTTTTAGTAATGCCCAATTTTTGGCTAGCCTCCTGTAAATCTAGGGTAAACCATATATTATTTTTTTCATCATTATCCGGTATAAAAATTCTCTTTTCTTCTCCAGGCATCACGAAAGCAGTAATGGTTTCTTCACTCTTTGATTTAAAAGAGCTAATACTCCCTTTAACACTTTGGGGTATCCAAGCTCTCGAGACTAAATAAACATTCCCTAGCTTATCCTTAAACGGTGATAAAAGATAATAACCATCTTTTTCCGGATAGGCTGACCTTCTACCATATAAAAATATATTTTCATCATCTAAGAAATGGCCTTGTACTTTTATTTTAGCATAAAGTTCTGGCGCAGTCTTAAGATCAACCATTCCAACGGGAGAATTTTTTATATTAAGCTCAATTTTTGCGATAAAATTTTCTTTTTCTTTAAGCCGTTTTAACTGCCAATTCCCAAGGCCGATTAACGCTAATATAGATAAGAACACAACCAAAAAAGGTACTGTTTCAAATTTTCGATTAAAGATAAAAAAACTTTTCATACAGATTTAATCCATAGTCACTTAGGTTAGATGGTAGCGAGAAAGCCTTTATTTGTCTAGTTTTTAAAAAAAATAACTTTACAATATTGCTAGTTTAAAATAATTAATAATTTAAAATTATCTATAAAAATTATTTATAAAAATGCTATTTAGCATTGATGCCCCCAGAAATCTCATATATTATACGTTAGACTAAATTAGTTAATGCCAAATCCCAATTTTAAACTTTGCCAGAATAACTTTTTACAAAGGCTTAAACTGGCTCTTAATATAGATATTTGCTTTGGAAGAGGGGTGGTCACCAGATAGATGAGTTATTGTTTTTTATATTAATAAATTAAGAAGTTAGGTTCAATATATGGCTTTAGAATTCAAAGCACCTGAAAATGTTATTTTAAAACCGATTATTACAGTCCTTGGCGTGGGAGGCGCAGGCGGGAATGCCGTTAATAACATGATTAGGGCTAATCTGCAGGGAGCTAATTTTGTAGTCGCCAACACAGATGCACAAGCATTAAGCCATTCCGAATGTGTTAATAAAATCCAGCTGGGAGCTTCTGCTACTAAAGGCCTTGGAGCCGGAGCATCTCCTGATATAGGAAAACAATCTGCTATTGAATCTGAAAATGAAATAAGAGCCTATTTAGAAGGTAGTAATATGGTCTTTATTACCGCAGGTATGGGAGGCGGCACAGGTACTGGAGCCTCACCGGAAATAGCAAGGATGGCAAAAGAACTTGGAATCCTAACGGTCGGCGTAGTAACTAAACCGTTCCTATTTGAAGGTGGAAGGAGAATGAAAGCTGCCGAAAACGGCTTGAAAGAACTACAACAGTATGTTGATACTTTAATTGTCATACCAAATCAGAATTTATTCCGTATTGCTAATGAGGACACTACTTTTGCCGATGCTTTCAAAATGGCTGACGAAGTGCTGCATTCAGGGGTTAGAAGTGTGACAGATCTGATAATCATGCCAGGACTTATTAATCTGGATTTTGCCGATATCAAAACCGTGATGAGCGAAATGGGCAAAGCGATGATGGGAACTGGGGAAGCTTCCGGAGAAGAAAGAGCTATAAAGGCTGCCGAAGCTGCTATTGCCAACCCGTTACTTGATCACACTTCAATGTCCGGGGCTAAAGGAGTCCTGATAAATATTACCGGTGGTAAAGACATGACCTTATATGAAGTTGATAGTGCTGCAAACAGAATAAGAGAAGAAGTCGGAGATAGCGATGCAAATATCATTTTCGGTTCTACTTTTAACCCTGATTTACAAGGTATCATAAGGGTATCAGTAGTTGCTACAGGTATAGATTCAGAATCAATTAATACCATGCGCAACGCAAGGCAAGAATTAACTCCAGAAACCAAACATATTGAAGAAATAGAAAACAGTTTATATCACCAAGAATTCTCTACCGAGATAGAAGAAATACCGGAATATGAAAGCAAAAATGAGAACGAAAGTCATATTGAGTTTAATAGCCAAGAAGCTGATTTACAGGAAAAAATAGCAAAACTATCAGCTCAAATAGACCTCGAATCCGAGCAGGAAGCTCCGAAAGAACAACAAACAGTTACTGTTTCGCCTTCTTATAAAGAACAGGTTATTGTCACCCATAAGCCATCCCTGCTAAAACGTATGTGGAACTCTTTAAAAAGCGCTGAATCAAATGATGAAGCAAAATCACCAAGAGTACATACAAGTCCTGACGATAAAAAAGAGCACTCTCTACCAAGCATATCTAGGAACAGTTCCGATATTCAGGATATTCCAGCGTTCTTAAGAAAAAAATAGATTCAAGGGTTATTTAAGAGGTTTTAAATTTTGATATTCGAATACTTCAAGTTTTAAACAATAGATAAGCAAGAATTATAATAATAACCTTAGGTATTTAAATTGACCCTTATTATAAATTCGGTTAGAATCGCTGCCGGAACGGGTAAAACCTTTCCGGGGTGTAGCAACCTTTTTCAAACGCGGTGTAGTTTTGGCTGCACCGTTAACAATTATCCTCGGTTTCCTTATTTAAGATCGGGGAGATAATGGTTATGTCCAGAGTTTGGTTTTCCCAAAACTTAAAGACCATTATAGCTGCTCGTTTGACAGTTTGCTAACTCCCCCGATCACCAATAACCAAGTTTTTTGGTGGTCGAACTTAATTTCATTTTTTAAGTTTAAAGGAGTTAACATTATGAAAAAAATCCAGTTCACAGTCCTATCAGTAATCCTTTCTTCCGTTATTCTATCTTCCTGCGGAAAAGATGAAATCGAAAAATGGGAGGAAGAAAAAGACCAGGCACTTATTGATGCTGAATTTACAGATACACAAACCCGCCTTGATTACCTGCAATGCTATGCTTTATCTTCCCAGGAAAAAAGCAAATGCCTACTTAAACTTAACAATAAAAAGATCAAACCAGAGCTAATAAAGCATCATTTTTATACTAATAATTACGTTTACCAGCTGGAGAAACTAGGTTTTATGCAATTCCTCAAAAACAAAGGAGCTGTTTGTGATAAAATCACGGAAGGGCCTAAATACACCAGCGAAACCGAAAGTTACGTAGCTAAATGTACTGACGGCAATATCTATTTACTAAAATTCGATTATGAGGAAAGTAAATGGCTTTTTCTGAAATAGTTCTAACTTAGTATGGTTTTTAAATTAGTACGCACAATAGTAGATGTCTTAACATCTTCAGAGCTATGAAAAATAATATTCTATTTACCTCAAATTTATCTCTTGACTTTTTAAATATATTAATTTATATTAACTATATCTTAATTATTATTAACTTTAAAAATTAATGGGGATTAAATTATGAAAAAAATTATGTTTGCAGTTCCCCAGCATGCAGCTGAGTTTATTGAATCAGCTAATTTGGAAGCTGAAGGTATAACAAAGTTAGATCTAGGCGAGAATTTAATTAGAGGCTATGTATCAGAAGTTGCAGAAGCTCTAAAAGATACAGGCGTAAAAGAGCTAAATATGACCAGAACCGGCATCTCTGAAGCTGAAAGTATAGAATTCATTGAAGCGATAGTAAGAGGAGTAGGGATAGAAAAACTTGCTATTGATCACTCCGATACACCTGCATTCAATCACACACTAGCCCAATTGGAACAGGAAAAAACGAATATAGTCGATGAAGCATTAAGAGAACTACCATTCGATATAGTAAACTTAATTGGTTCTTATGACGAGGTGATTGAAATTTGCCCCGATGCTTCTTCCCTGCATTTCCTTCCATAAGCTGAAAAGCATAAAGTGAGGTTTTAATACTAATCTTAGGAGTCAAGAAATAAATTTGAGTTAAAATATTATTTTTCATGACTCCGAAGATGGTATAGTTTGTATATTATACATACCAATTTTAAACAAAAATCTACCTTTTTTCTTTACGCCACTATTTCTTTATTCATACATAGCTATAACAGGGGCATGATCCGATGGTTTGCTTCGCGTTCTTGTCTGGTAATCTATAAAACAATCTTTTAGAAAAGGTAAGGCGTTAGAGCTAGATAGGATGGAATCTATTCGCATTCCCTTATTTTGCTCAAAAGCTCCTGCCCTATAATCCCACCAGGAAAATTCCTTTTTTTCCGGGTGGATAATTCTGAAATTGTCGACGAAACCAGAATTCAGTATCTTCCGCATCCTAGCTTTTTCTACAATTGTAAAGCAGGTAGTATCCTGTAAATTATCCGGGTCATAAACATCAATATCAAACGGGGCAATATTATAGTCTGCTCCAATGAATAATTTTTCATCATAAGATACCAAATTATTTATATAATTAGTAAATTGGTCATAAAACTTTAACTTTATATGGAATTTATCGCTACCTACCTCCCCTCCGCCATTTGGAGCATATAAAGATATTACCCTAGTAAACCCCATAAAACTATTAAAGCAGATTTCAATAAATCTTGCCTGATCGGATAGTAAATTACCAGGAAAATCAGTTTTAACTTCATCAGCCGGAATTTTTGAGAGAATAGCTACCCCATTATAGGATTTCTGACCATTAATATATAAATTATAAGGCAAGTGAGATAGTAACTCATAAGGAAATTTACTAGTTTCACATTTTAGTTCCTGCAGGCATATAACGTCAGGATTATGCTGGCCTATAAAATCAATTAGATCATTTATTCGTATATTAATTGAGTTTATATTCCAGGTTGCTATTTTAAGTTTCATAATGTTTTTCGTTATTAAAGAGGTTTTATATCTTCTGGCAAGTAGGGCAAAAATAGGTTGCTCTTCCACTTTGTACTATTCGAACTATTTTCGTCGTGCAAGAATAGCAGCCCAAATTTTTGCGATCATAAACATTTAGTTTTTGCTTAAAATATCCAGGTTTATTATCCCCATTTACAAAATCCCGCAGTGTTGTGCCACCTTCTTGTATTGCCTGATTTAAAACCAGAATAATTGACTGGGTTAATTCCAAAATTTCGCTTTTTGTTAGATTTTGCGCTGGTTTTAACGGGTTTATTCTGCTCAAAAATAGACTCTCCGAAGCATAGATGTTCCCTACTCCTACCAGAATTTTATTATCCATAATAACTGATTTTATTGGAGCTTTTCTATTTTTAAAATAGCTTGCCAAATATTCTGCATTAAATTCTGCCGATAACGGCTCTAACCCGATATTTTTTAGATATTTCTCGGATTTTAACTCATCAGTAGCAGCTACATATACCATACCAAAACGCCTTGCATCATTAAACACAAGAAGATTACCATCATCAAGAAAAAAAGCTAGATGATCATGTTTCTGAAAACTATAATCGCCTTTTCTTAGCGTTAACCTACCCGTCATCCCAAGGTGAAATATTATGGAATTATTATTGGTAAGCTCTACGACTAGATATTTAGCAATTCTTTGTACATTCGTAATAAAAGAATTTATGGTTTTAGCTGATAAATTCGGATCTAACTCGTACCTCAATGATTTTCGGAATTGCATAAAAGAGGTGATTTTATGACCCATAATATGATTTTTTAAGGATCGCTTTAATGTTTCTATTTCTGGCAATTCCGGCATTTATTTAATATGCTGATATTAATTGATAAGCTATAACTTATACTATTAATTTACATTCGGTCAATAATCATGAACAAGAACAAAAAAACTCCTAATAATAAGGACGCAGTAAATTTTGGCTTCCAGAAAGTTACTGCCAAGCAGAAACGCCTGCTAGTAGATGAGGTATTTTCTGACGTAGCCGGTAAATACGATTTAATGAATGATCTAATGAGTTTTGGTATCCATCGTCTTTGGAAAGATGTTTTTTGCAAAATGATCCCAAATCTAGATAGCAATATAATAGATGTTGCAGGTGGTACTGGTGATATAGCATTTAGAATTAAAGCAAGAGGGAAAGAACTGAATCAAAATCCTTATATTGTTATTTGCGATATTAACCACGAAATGCTAAAAGTTTGCCAAGATAAAGCCGTAAATAAAAATATTTTGCATGGTCTCGACTTGATAGTAGGTAATGCAGAAAAATTACCATTTGCCGATAATAGCTTCGATTATTATACTATAGCTTTTGGCATCAGAAACATGTTATCAATTGAAGATACTTTAAAGGAAGCACATAGAGTATTAAAACCTACTGGTAAATTCTTATGCTTGGAATTTTCACAAGTTCAGAATGAATTAATGAAACCACTATATGATTTTTATTCCTTTCATGTTATTCCCCATATAGGAAAATACGTGGTTAATAACAAGGAAGCGTATCAATATTTAAGCGAAAGTATAAGTATGTTTCCTAACCAGGAAGATTTCAAAACAAAAATTCAAAACGCCGGGTTTATGGATGTAAATTATAAAAACTTAACGCTCGGAATTGCTGCTATCCATTATGGCTATAAGATATGATCAATTGCATTAAGAATATCGCTAACCTCGTTTTATTTTTACATAAGATAAGCAAATATCAAATCCTTACTTATCCGGAAAAAATAAAAATACCTCGAAGAATAAGATTCCTAGCAGGAGTAGTATGCCTGATAATATATCCTAAAAGATTTTTCATAACACCAAAACAAGCCTTTGGAATAAGGTTAGCAAATTTCTTCAAGGATCTAGGTCCAATTTATATTAAATTCGGCCAAACTCTTTCAACCAGACCGGACTTAATTGGGCGGGATGTAGCACATCACTTAAAATCTCTTCAGGATAAGCTCAGTCCCTTTGATTCCAAAATTGCAAAAAACAAGATAGAAGAAACTTTCGGCACTAAAATATCTGAAATATTTTCTAGCTTTAATGATATTCCAGTTGCTGCAGCTTCTATCGCTCAAGTTCACAAAGCAGTACTAGTAACAGGCGAAAAAGTGGCAGTCAAAATATTAAGGCCCGATATTACTAAAACATATAATAACGATATTATATTTTTAGAATTTATTGCCGATTTTACCGCAAGATTTGTTAGAAACTCACAACGACTCAAACCACGGGAGGTAATAGCAGTTTTCCGAGAATCAATGAATTGCGAGCTAAACCTCCTTATGGAAGCCGCCGCTGCTTCAAGGCTTGCTGATAATTTCGCTCTGGACAAGAGCATTTGTATACCAAAAATTTACTGGGAATTAACTTCAGAGGAAATAATAACTTTAGAATGGATCAACGGTATATCAATTTATAACAGGGAAAAACTAATTAAAAACAAATTAAATCCTGATGATATTGCCGCTAAAATTGCAGTTATCTTTTTCAACCAGGCCTATAGAGATGGGTTTTTCCACGCTGATTTACACCCTGGAAATATTCTTGTAAAGAAAAACGGTGAGATAGCACTTATAGATTTCGGTATTATAGGTATCTTGTCAGAAGATGATAGGCTAGCTATTGCCGAGATATTATATGCTTTTTTGAAACGAGATTATAAACTTGTCGCAAGTGTTCATCATAGGATAAGCTATATACCTAAAAATACGAATTTAGAGCTTTTTGCTCAAAGGTGTCGGGCAATAGCCGAACCGATTATCGGTAAACAGATTAAAAATATTTCGATAGGAAACCTTTTAGCTCAATTATTCAAAATCACCGAAGAATTTGGCATGGAAACACAGCCTCAACTTTTACTCCTCCAGAAAACGGTTGTGGTCGTAGAGGGTATAGGACAAAGCCTAGATCCGGAGATTAATATGTGGCAACTAGCCGAACCATGGATAAAAAAATGGGCGGCAAAAAATTTGACTCCGGAAGCAAAATTACTTAGGATAGCTAAAAAATTCATAAATAGGATTGCCGAGGATTTATAGGAAAATTTTCCCTTCACTTGTTAAGTAAATACTATTTCATTTAAATAATTATCATAATAGCAGAATATTCATCCTCGAAAATCATGACAAACCCTATAATTATACTCGGCAGTTCCAGAACATTTGGCGAAACAAGAAAAGTAATAGATTCAATCATCGGGAATAATAAAATACCAATTATCGATCTTAAATCTCTTGATATATCTATTTATGATTATGACCATTACAATAAGGATGACGATTTTATACCATTAATGGAGAAAATAATAACACATGACCTAATTGTACTGGCTACTCCTGTTTATTGGTATACGATGAGTGCCACCATGAAAATTTTTCTGGATCGTTTAACTGACCTGCTTGATATTAGGAAAGATTTAGGACGTAAATTATACGGCAAGAAAGTATTTATTATTAGCAGTTTAGCCTCTAATTTACTACCACAAGGCTTTGATTATCCTTTTTGGCAAACGGCAGAATATCTGAAAATGGAGTATAAAGGTTGCATTTTCATCTCTAGCTCTCCAAATCCCGAATGCAAAAAAAATAATGAGTTAGAAATACAAAAGGCAAGAGCTGTTTTATTTAAAAGTTAGGATACAATATGAAAATAGCCACTTGGAACATCAATTCGCTACGCCTTAGACTAGATTTACTCTCTACTTTTGCAAAGATCAGTAATCCTGATATAATCTGCCTGCAAGAAACTAAAACACCTGATGAGCTATTCCCTCAAGATGAAATTAAGAAGATAGGCTATAAGTACATGGCTTTTAAAGGAGAGAAATCCTATAACGGGGTTGCAATTTTGTCTAAACATCCTATTGACAACATTTTTGCTTCTAGCTTTTATAACGACGATAAAAGGCATATTTCTGCTAAAATAAGGGATATCGAGATTCACAATTTTTATGTGCCAGCCGGCGGCGATGAGCCAGATATTGAGATTAACCCTAAATTCAAACATAAACTAGAATATATTAGATCAATTGAAAACTGGTTCTTAACCAACCGGAATAAAAACGATAAAATAATATTAGCTGGTGATTTAAATATTGCTCCGCATGCCAATGATGTATGGTCCAGTACCCAGTTAAAAAATGTGGTGAGCCATACACCACTTGAGCGAGAATTATTAATAAATCTCCAACATTCTTTCGACTTCGTCGATAGTGCCAGATTTTTTACTAGTATGGAAGAAAAATTATATAGCTGGTGGAGCTACAGAAATAGAGATTGGAGAAAGTCTAATCGAGGTCGAAGGCTAGATCATATATGGGTAACCCAGCCTTTAAAACATCAACTCAAGAGTATTACTACCCTTAAAGAAGCCAGAGACTGGATACGACCATCCGACCACGTACCTTTTATGATTGAGTTATGAGCACTATTTCAATTTATGTCCATTGGCCTTTTTGTTTGTCACTTTGCCCCTACTGCGACTTTAATTCCCATATTGCAAATAACGTAGATCATAACAGTTGGTTAAAAGCTTATGAAAAAGAGCTAGAGCACTTTACTTGGAAAATAAGAAACAAAGAAATTAAATCTATATTTTTTGGAGGTGGCACACCTTCACTGATGCAACCTTTTGTAGTTCAAGGCATAATAGATAAAATAGCTTCCATTGGCACAATTTCTGATTCATGCGAAATTACCCTCGAGGCTAATCCTACCTCTTTTGAAACAGATAAATTCAAACAATTTAAATCAGCAGGGATCAACAGAGTTTCTCTTGGCATACAGACATTTGATGAAAAAGATTTATTGGTGCTAGGAAGAAAACATTCTAGCAGTGAGGCTATTAATGCTATCGAATCGGCAAGTAAGATTTTTTCTAGATACTCATTTGATCTGATTTATGCTCGCCCAGATCAAACGCTTGAAAAATGGCAGGAAGAGCTAAAATTTGCTTTAACACTCGCAGGTAACCATATTTCTCTTTATCAGTTAACCATTGAAAAAGGAACACCGTTTTTTAACCTCTTTCGGCATAATAAACTTTCATTACCGGCAGATGATTTAGCAGCTACCTTATATGAGTGGACTAGTTCCTACCTTAAAGAGCGTGATTATAATCGTTATGAAATATCAAATTACGCCAAGAGCGGAGAGGAGTGTATTCATAACTTATGCTACTGGAATTATGATGAATATATAGGTATAGGACCTGGAGCACATAGCAGACTTCATGATAGGTCCGGGGTATTAGCGGTGATGATGCATCATAAACCAGATAAATGGTTAAATTCCGTGGAATTGCAAGGTCATGGCATTCAAAACAATGCAAGGCTTTCAAGCTCTGAAATAGCTGAGGAATTAATAATGATGGGAACAAGATTATCTACCGGCGTAAAAGAAGAATCCCTAATGCAACTTACAAAGTTAAGATTTATAGATGTTCTTAACCATGATATTGTCAATGAATATATCAAACAACAGTTAATAACTATAGCAAGCAATAGTTTGAAACTTACTGAGCATGGTCTGTTATTACATAATTATTTAATTCCGAGGTTACTCTCTACATAACTTTAAAATTATCAAGCAATATTTTTTCATTACACTTTATAAAATCAATAAGAATCTTTAATTTTATAAGGCGCAGATATAATTCCTCCGTGCTTTTTATCGCCAGTAAAAATTTTTCCTATAACCGGCACATAACCAACAAGTGAGCTTAAGCCATAAAGAGAAGGCGTAACTTGCCCTGAAAGATCTGTAACCCTCTTAGTCGTATCTATATCTCCCTGCATAGTAAAACTAAAAAAAGGCCCTACCGCCTGGCTATGGAATATATGTAAAACTCCTTTTTGGAAGTTGAATTTGCCTTTCATATTGGAAAATATTATATCCTTGTTACCGCTAATCATGTTAACAAACCCAGGAACAGAAACAACAGATACAAGCTTGGTAAGAGAAGGAGCATTATATAGAACAAAACGCTCGAACTCAAATTTACCATCCACAATAGGAATTACTTCCCCAGCAATTATTTCTTTCCTACTAGCTGTTAAAACTAATAGCATACTTCCTGCTCTCATATCTTCATATGCTCCAATACCTTTAAGTAAAGCCCCGGCATTATCCGATTTTACTAACCATTTTTCAGAATTTCTTTCTTCGGTAAGTTTCATTTCAACTTTTTTAGAACCAATTTTTGCGTCAATTTGCCCCTCGTAACATTTTATGTAAGTGCATTTAAAGTTTAGTTTTAAATCATTAAGCAAAATATCGTTTTTTAACTTTACTTTATCTACAGCAAGGTGCATTTTAGTAGTACCTGCATCCCTTTCTTTTTCAAGAAATTGGAACATATCGGCTCTTGATAAATCAAGGGTTTTACCTTTAATAATTATATCAAAATTATCTTTATTAATTAATATGCTTGAAGAAAGTTCGGTTTGCCGATGATTAATTTTATCCAATATCATTTTAGTAGTAGTCTCATCAATATCTATCAAACCGCTGATATTAAGATTATTATCTCCAGCAACCTTAAAATTAATTTTTCCTTTTATAGGGTTCTCTAAAATTCCATTTAAAATAAAATTTGATTTCTCTCCTTGTTTTTTATGAATCCCTAATTTATCAAAATATAGGTCTAAGTTCTTTAAATCAGAATTTACGGTAATTCTCCCCTCATCATTTATATTAATATATTCAAAATTTAATTTTGAATTACCGCCAAGTAATTTTATAAAACCAATTTTTTGAAGTTTTTTACTAGATTTACTAAATTGCAGAGCAGTTATTATATTTAATTTATGATGAAATTCTGTCTGATCCTCAAAATTTTGAGTAAACTCTATTTCAGAATCAAAGCCGTTGATTTTACCCGCTCCTGTTATTTTCAGTCTATCACCACTATATTTACCGAAAATATTTCCTTTATTAAGGGTAATTTTATTATTAAAGATAGACAATCCTGTATTTGGCATTTTCGCAGTTATGTCATAAGTATCTTTAGTACCCGGTTTTATAGGGATTTCTATTTTTATATCAATATCTGCTTTTCCAGAAAATTTTCTTAAATCAATAGAAGCCTGCTTCAACATTTTATGAATGTTAAATGTAATAAAATCCGTTAGAGCGCTAGTAGGACCTTGAGCTTTTGCGGTAATTAATAATTTAGTATGTTCCTGGCCTTGCCAAACCATATGTATTAAGCCATTAGTAATTTCAATATCCGTCGAGTTTGCTTTATTGATAACAAATTCCGTAACCATTCCTTTTTGCAAAACATCGATTTGCATATTAGTTAAAGGAGGTAATTCATTATTGTAAACAAACTTTAGATCTCTTACTTTAACAAAACCCTTTATATTTTCGCCGTTATAATTGTTATTTTTAATGTCTTCTTCTGATACATTAACACTAAATTCTCCAGATTCGAGAATTCCTTCTTTAATAAATTCCTTCAAGAAAATCAATAAATCGTTCTTCTGGGATAAGTAGTAAATAGGCTTATAAATAGTTACGGGTAAATTTTTTACTTCTCCTGTAAAAATAATATTATTACCAAGTTTACCATGTAGATCAAAGGTTACACCATCCTTAAAATTTACCTTGATATCATATTTAGATTGTTTATCTGCAAAAGAGTATTCTATTTGAGCTTTTCCATTCTGGAGTTCGATTGGCTTATCGGCGTTACTAGGTGCTTGCTTGTAAAAGATATCGTCTATATCCAACAAAACCTTGGAGTCATTTTTAATAAAAAAGCTTTCATAAGCAATGTCTATCCTCCCAGTCGCCAATTGTTGGTTATCAGGAGTACTAGCTTTTATCTTATCTATCTGCACAACTGCCGAAAATCGGGATTCTTTATAATTTAGATCAAAATTATAATTAATCACGATATTATTTAATGTAAATTCGATACCTTTTCTTGATATTACAATCGAATCTATCCGGGCCTGATTCCCTTCCAGAGCTAAATAACCGATTTGAGGATCAATTTTCTTTAACTGAAAATAATATTGCAACGCATAATTAATAGGAGTATTTAATTTTCCTGCTCTTAATCCGTAAATAGCCAAAACCACTAGCGCAATAAAAATTATGCTTAAAATAACGAGTATACGTAGAGCTTTCATTAGCTTAATCGGAAATAAGTTCAGTTATCACAATAGTATAACAGCCTTGATCTTACAAGCCATCACACTTATTAGTGCAGTTTTTATTTTACTTTTGTTAATTTTAGAGTAATCTGAGCCTTAATTTATAAATGTGGCTAAATAATCTGTAGAGAGTCGATGAAAATTACATTTATTGGTAGTGGCTACGTGGGGCTAGTATCTAGCATAATGATGAGCCATTTAGGTCATTCTGTTACCTGCCTTGATATTGACGAAGTAAAAATTAATAAGTTAAAAAATTTAGAAGTCCCAATTTTTGAAGATGGATTAGAAGAATATTTAATTAAATATGGCAATACAGATAGGCTAAATTTTGTATGTGGTTACGATAACACAATATATGAATCAGAAGCAATATTTATTGCCGTAGGCACACCTCAAGGAAATGACGGAAACGCAGATTTACAATATATTTTTAAAGCAGTCCTGGCTGCGGCTGAATATGCAAATCCAGATTGTGTATTCGTTATTAAATCTACAGTACCTCCAGGAACTTGCAAAAAAGCTAAAGAATTATTGGAACAAAATGGTTTTAATAATCCTATAATTTCTAATCCTGAATTTTTGAGAGAAGGCTCAGCTGTACATGATTTTTTATATCCGGACAGAATTATTATAGGCTACGAATCTGATCCCGCTCTGGAAATTATGAAGCAGATATATAAACCGCTCGGTAACCAAGGAACACCAATTCTGGAAACTGATCTGGTAACTTCCGAATTAATCAAATATGCCTCAAATAGTTTTTTAACCTGTAAAATTGCATTTATTAATGAGATGGCCGATTTATGCGAGGTTATTGGTGCAGATATAAATAAAGTTTCTACTGGTATGGGCCTTGATAAAAGAATAGGTTCTGATTTCTTAAAAGCTGGTCCTGGCTTTGGAGGATCCTGTTTCCCAAAAGACATTTTGGCTCTTCAATATTTAACTACTCAAATCAAATCAGATTTTCTTGTTCTAGATGCTGTTATTAAAGCCAATAGCAATAGAGTAAGGTTAATAGTTGAAAAAATAAAAAAGTTTCTTGGCGGCAATATTTGCGGAAAAAAAATTACGGTTCTAGGGTTAACTTATAAAGCAGGCACTGACGATTTAAGAAGTAGCCCTGCAATCGAATTGATAAACTTACTCTGGGAAAACGGCGTCGAAGTAAAAGCTTATGACCCTCAAGGTATGCCTAATGCCTACAAATATTTCGGTAATAGGCTGGTTTGTTGCCCTTCTGTTTTTGAGGCCGCAAGTGGTGCAGATGCTATAATTATAGCCACTGAATGGCCAGAGTTTGTAGAAAGTGATTATGCAAAACTCCTGCCAAAATTAAATAGCCCCAATATTATTGATCTTAGAAATATTCTCGATAAAAAAACTCTACATAATTTAGGATATAAATGCTACTTTGTTGGACAAAAAATCAGTTAATTAAATACAGAATTTGGCGTTAATTTAAATGATCAAAATCGTTCCCAGTCTATTTTTCCTTGCAGCTAATTACTTATTTTTAAAAGAAGCCTATTTCCTGAGTACGTTTCAAGAATTCGCAAGTGTAACTATATTCCTGTTATGTTCGTTTTTGCTTATCTCATTAATAAGTTTAGTTATTCCCGCTATATTTTTTTCATGCTTGGTTTACCTTTATTTGCTAATAGCCAGTATAATTAATTACTTTAAATTTTATTATAAAATCGTCATTTCCAGCACTTTAATTCAAAGTGTTATACACACAGATGCAAGAGAAGCTTCTGAATTGTTCAACCTCTCTTTTCTTATATGGTTTATGCTAACTGGGATTCTACCCTGCATTTTATTTTGGCTAACAACAAAATATACTAGTCTGCTGCGCAAAAAAGCCAAAGATATCCTTATAATAGGAACATTTCTAATAACCGGCTTAGTCTCTAATATATGTATCTTACCAGCTAATATCCATACGTTCCGTTACTTAAGTAATGCTTTATGCTCATTCATGCCTTTTAATTACATTATAAGTCTAAAAAATTACCTCTCACTCTACAAAACCACTAATTCTGCTGAAAATATAACTAAGGTTTTTACCTTTGAGATTGATCCTACTGATCAGGAAAATTTAAATGTTATCTTAGTTATCGGGGAATCCGCCAGAGCAGATAGGTGGGGGATCAATGGTTATCAACGAAATACGACGCCAAATTTGGCTCATCTGCAAAATCTCATTACTTACAAGGAAGCGTATTCATTAGCTACCAATACTCCTTTAGGAATACAAAGCATAATGAAAAAAGAAGGATATTATCATTTATCTTCCTTTATTAAGGTATTTGATCAGCTCAAATTTAAAACTTATTGGTTTTCTAATCAAGGCACCAGATATAAATTAATTAATTTAATTGCCGCAGAAGCTTCTGAAAACCTATTCAGTGATGATATAAGAATTTCCAATACTGGTAACAATTACGATACCGACTTGATACCTTTCGTTCAGGATATATTAGTAAAAAATAAAAATAAATCTAATATGGTCGTTCTTCATACAATAGGTAGTCATAGATTATATGATCTAAGATACCCAAATGAATTTAAGGTTTTTAATCCTACATGTATAAATAACGAACTCTACTATTCCACAAATGAGTGTTTAGATGCAGAAAAATTAGGTAATTCTTATGATAACACAATAGTTTACACTGATTATTTTTTATCAGAATTGATCGAAATATTGGGAGAAACTAATTCAATTCTTATATATATTTCTGACCACGGCGAATCTTTAGGAGAAAACGGAATATATGCTCATTCATATCCTTTCGAATTAGCTCCGATAGAGCAAAAACATATACCTTTGATAATTTGGGCATCTAAAAAGTTTTTAGCTAAAAAAACCAATCTCGATAAATTTCTTAATGCTAGTAAAAAAACCGGAATTAAGGTAGATCAAAGCAGCATATTTCATTCGATACTTGATTGTGTAGGGATTAAGTCAGAAGCAATAGATTATAATAAAAGCTTATGTCATTGACTTTATTTCTCTAATGGTAAAATTTCACCAAATTAAACATATCTTGGTAGTTAAAAAATTCACTGTATGTACCGAACATATTATTTGTAGTAGTATAAAGATAAACAGATAAAGGTAAGCTCAATAGAAAAAAATAATTCCTGGGTTACAAGTTACGAAAATTGCCCCTATTCTGATAGGTTAATTACAAAACTTGTTGCGTTAAACGAAAAAGCCAAAAAGAAAATTAACGTATTAGAGGTTAAAAAGGCAATCTATTACGCTAAAAAATATCATGGGGCACAGAAGCGTGAGACAGGAGAACCATATTACTCCCATCCACTTGAAGTAGCCTCCATGGTTTCTGATTATTTATTTAGAACAGATATACTTGTAACAAGTATATTACATGATACCATAGAAGATACTGATCTTACCTTTGAGGTGATTCAGACTGAATTTAGTCCATTAGTAGCAAACCAAGTCGTTGACCTTAGCCGAATTAAAGAGGGCGGTAATAAAATTAGCTCAGCAGAGATGGTCAAATCTTTGTGGTTACAAAAGAAATATGACCTTCTTTTAGTTAAACTATTTGATAGATTGCACAATATACAGACTATCAGTGTTAAATCTCCAGAGAAGATCCATAAAATATTAGAAGAAACTATAAGTACTTTTTTAGTCCTCGCGGTATACCTTAATATTAGCAATGCGGAAAAAGAAATCATTCAGTTATGTTCTAAATATATAACCTCTAACTCGCTTGACGAAGCTCATCTCCACCCTTCTGGAGACGATCAAAATCTTCTTTCTCTAATTCCTCAAAATGATTTAAACCGTAAATAAACAAAATTGCTGTCGGTATTACAATAACTAAAATCCCCCAATTACCTAAATATTCTGAACAATAGACCAGTCCAAACGAAGTAACTATATATATAAAGGCACGTGATAAGGCATATGCAAATGTTGTATAAGTAAAGCGTTTAAAAACTGGAAAACGCTTGTAAAAAATTGGCATAGCAGGCGTTCCCATATATCCAAACACAGCGATAACTGACTGAATCAGCAACATTTGGAAAGAAGATTGGATGTTATCAAGAAAATATGGGCAGAATAGGATAAATATTGTAAATATTACTAACCTGACTCTTACAATTTTTAAAGGATATATTTTATAACTTAAATATGATAGTATTACCCAAGCAAACAGCTGGATTAGCGATACAATAAAATTTTGGTGAATTACTTGTTCTGGGGTAAAGTGAAATAAATTTTTAAGAATATTTCCGCAATACATATACGCCAGGTAAAAGCATACCGGCCATGAGCATTCTATAAAAAATAACGAGAGAGCTGTTTTCTTATTTACCTTTTCAACCCATATAACATTTTCCTTTAAAATTTTCGGATCTCGTTTAATTTGTGCTAAAGCCTTTTTTACCCTACGTTTTGCATCTGCAAAATCAGGCGTTTCCCTGAGCCTCGTTCTTGCAACTGCTCCCACAATTGCTACTAAGGCACCAATCCAAAAAGCAATACGCCAATTAAAATTAAAAGATGTAACAAACGTAGCGACCGCTAGAGCAAATACTCCTCCTAAAGCACTACAAATTGAGGTAATTGTTACGGCTGGGTATTGTATTGGCGGCTTAGTGATCTCAGTAATATATATATTTGCTCCTGTTACTTCTCCCATGGCAGATAAACCTTGTACCATTCTGCATATAGTCACTACCCAGGCAGCGGTAATGCCTATTTGCGAATAGGTCGGTAGACTTGCCATTAATATACATGATAAAGACATCATCATTGTGGTTATGATAACAGTAGCCTTACGTCCTATATTATCACCGATATAACCAAAAAGTAATGCTCCAAAAGGCCTTAAAACGTAAGTAGAGCAAAACGCAAAAGCAGAATGTAGGCTTGCAGTAAAAGGGTCAGCCTTAGGGAAGAAAAGCTCGTTAAGAAGAACTGCCATGTGAACATACAGCAGTAAATCAAAATATTCAAGAAAAGTCCCCATAGATAATAATCCAATTGCTTCTTTTTGCTGTGAAGTTAGTGAATGCGCTGTCTGAGTATTGTACATCTGGAATATTTATTTTGATTTCTGCTTATTCTTTTAGTATTACTAATTTATGTTTAAAATTAAACTATTATTTTAAATAATATTCGTAAATTATTCTAAAAATAGTTTCTATGAAAAATATTTTTTGGCTGATTACTTTATATATTTTGGTAGCAATAAACATGACAGCATATGCTCAGATAACCCAAATTACCGATTTCCAACTTATTGAATCTAATATTAAGAATATGGATTCAGATACTCTCGTAATTTTTGATGTAGATCACGTGCTGATCATGCCTACATATGAATATAGCCTTAACAGAAACCCTTACCGCAAGCAATTATGGCAGGACCTAAAGCTAAGATCTTCAGAAGAAGAGTTCAAGTTTTTACGCAGTATCGCAGTATCGTCAGCCAAATGGCGTCTAGTAGATCCTAATATCATGACTGTACTATCTGAGTTAAAAAATAAAAATATCCCAACAGTTGCTTTAACCTCTCTTGCAACTGGTAAATTTGGCATTATAAAAAAAATGGAAGATTTGCGGATAAAAGAATTACAGAGTGTAGGAATTGACTTTACTAATTTAACACCGCTTCATGGAGAATTACCCATAAATGAATTAAAAAGTATGCACGGTACTCCAATGCTAAAGGCCGGAATTATTTTAACAGCAGAAGTAGATAAAGCTAAAGTCTTGGAGCATATTTTACACAAAAAAAATTACTATCCTAAAAGAATAGTATTTATCGATGATCAGTTAAATAACCTGGAATCATTGGAAAAACTTTGTATAAAGCTAAAAATAAAGTTTGAAGGATTTCACTATATCGCTGTATCTTTAATGACTACCTCTACTGTCGATGAACAACTAGAAAACTTGCGTTTTGAAATTTTAGAAAAAGAGCATCGCTGGCTCAGTTACAAGGAATTAGCTAGCAGAATGGATATCCCAAATTCTATTATTACCCCATAGAAAATCAGGTAATAAACATCAATAGGTAATTCCAGTCAAGGAAATATATTTTGATATAATACAAGACTTATGGTTTAGCCCATAAGAAAAAGTTAAGCATCTTTTAAGTTATTAAAGCTAGAAAGCTTGATTTGACCGTCTTTAAGGTGAGCTGTTATATATTTAGAAGACTGAACTTTTGATACCGTTGAAATATAATTATCAGTGGGATCTTTTAACATAGCATAACCTCTAGCTAGTACTTTATTATAATCCAAGCTAGCTAGAATAGAGCTGTTGATTGATAGTTTATGCTCAAATCGATTTAACAAGGTAGTTTTTTTGATTAACAGATTATTTTGTAAATGATTTAATTGCAAGTACTTATAATGTATTATCTTTGTCGGTTTAAAACGAGAATAAGGAAAATATTGAAGGGCAAGATTTTTTTGCTTTAGCAAGCTCGGTAGGGAGCCAGTGAGTCTGAAACCTAAATCATCCAGTTTCTGTATATTATAATTTAAATAGTTTATTGGGTATTGTAATAACCGATTATAATTGCTCAAAATGTGAGCTTTATGTTTTAATAATATAGAAATTCGCCTTTCTATATTATTGTATAGAGAATTTAATGTGTACTTTAAATTCTCTCCAACCGGAACAGCAAATTCAGCGGCAGCAGTAGGAGTAGGAGCTCTTAAGTCAGCAACAAGGTCAATAAGTGTATAATCCGTTTCATGTCCTACAGCCGATATTATTGGAATAGCTGAATCAAAAGCTGCTCGCACTACTTCCTCTTCATTAAATGGCCATAAATCTTCTATTGATCCTCCTCCCCTTGCTACAATTATCACATCTGGTTTTAGCCCCTCATCTAATAAATTAAAGCCATTTATAGCAATAGTAATTTCGCTAGCAGCCGTTTCTCCTTGAACAGTCACTGGCCAAATACATAAATTGACCGGAAATCTGTCAGTAATTCTATGAATAATATCTTTTATAACTGCGCCGGTTAATGATGTTATAATTCCTATTTTTTTTGGTAAATAAGGAATCTTTTTTTTATACTCTAATTTAAATAACCCTTCTTTTTCTAATTTTCCTCTTCTCTCGTTCAAAATCTTTATAAAAGCACCAACCCCTGCTGGCTCAATCATTTCTACTGAAATTTGATATTTTGATTGGCCGGCATAAGCAGTAATTTTTCCAGTAACAATAACTTCTAGTCCTTCCGCAAGGGAAAAATTAACTCTAGAAAGACAATGCTTCCAGCAAGTTGCAGCTATGACGGCGTTTGTATCCTTTAAATTAAAGTACCCATGACCTGATGCAGCAACTTTAAGACCGGAAATTTCTCCTCTGATCCTGATAACAGAAAAATTATTCTCAAGTAACCATTTAATTTTATTTGATATTTCAGTTACTGAAAATTCATTTTTGCCGGCAGGGCGATCAATATTAAAATCATTACGATTAAGCATAATATTTATTACTAGCATTTACTAATATTAAATCAGCATCTATAATAGGCTTTTTTAATTATAATTAGTTTTAAATTAATTTAAATGCAGGTTTTTTGCAATTTTTTATTAGCTCTAAGCATTTTTTGTACCGTACAAAATAGTTATGCGCTAGATTCCACAGTAAAAGAAAACGATTTAATCACATTAAAAGCCGATCTTATAAAATATGACGATAATTCGGACACGTTAGCAGCAAACGGTAACGTTTTTGTTGTTATGGGATCATATATACTAAGAGCCGATAGTCTATATTATGATATTAAGAAAGATGTACTATTTGCCGAAGGCAATATCAGAATTAAAGATGAGCAAGGAAGAATTGCTACCGGACAAAGAGCAGTTTTAAAAGACAAACTCAAAAAGGCTCTTATCGATGAATTCCTTTTGAAACTGCCAGATGATTCCCTGATTATGGCCGCATATGGTAGTAGAAATGATACAAATAAATTTGGCTTATATAAAGCAATTTTTAGTCCCTGTAAAATTTATTGCGCAAATAAACCTATTTGGCAAATGAGAGCAAAAGATACGGATATAGATTATGAAAAACAAAGAATAACATATAAAAATATGTTTTTTGAGGTTTTTGGCCTTCCGGTAGCCTATTTTCCCTATTTTTTTCATCCAACACCGACGGCTGATGCTAAATCAGGAATCCTAGTGCCTGAAATCACACGGAGTAAATTTGTTTTACCAATATATTTTAGGGCCAAACCAAATCTGGACTTTACCTTAAGCCCCCACATGTCAAAAAGCCATACAATTTTTCACGGAGAACTTAGGCATCTTATTAAATATGGGAGTTATGAAGTAAAAAGTAGTTATAGCCATCATCCATACTATAAAGGAGAAAAACATTCAAAACCTCACAGATATACAATATTTGCCAAAGGTAATTTTTACAAAGATAAAATTAATTATGGTTTTGACTTAAATAGAGCTTCTGATAAAGCTTATCTTGTAAATGATTTTGAAAATTATTCAAGCTACCTGGAATCAAAAATTTATGCAAATAAGGTAGATAAAACTGATTATTTCTCTCTTGAAGGATACTCATTTCAAGGTTTTAGAGCAGATGATAAAAAGAATAAAGCTCCAATTGTTTTTCCGAGGGTTAAAGTACAAAAAGTAATAGCCGTAGATGACGATGAAACTACCCTTTTTCAACTCAAAAATAATTCTATAGCTTATAACGAAGATTATGAAAGGCAATTGGCAAGAAACGCTTTGGAATTAACATTAAGTAAAAAAATAATAACCTCAAATGGGCATTTATTCAACCTTGCCTTAGCAAATAGGAGCGATTTATATTGGTATAGTTCTACTAATTCTTCATCCAATACAGAAAAAGAAAAGATATGGGCCAGAAATATTCCTGAATTTCATGCGAAATGGCGTTATCCATTAGTACGAGATATCTTTGGAACTACAACAGCCAAAATAGAGCCGATTGTAGCTGCTTTTATTGGCCAAAATTACAATAAGGATTTTAAGAAATTTGCTCTTATTGATGTAAGCAAATATGAATTATCAGAATATAACCTATTTAGTTCTAATAAGTTTAGCGGTATAGACTACCACGATTATGGTAAAAGGTTTAGTTACGGAATCAATGGCTCTTTACTTTTCGAACAATATTATTTGGATCTCTTCTTAGGGCAGCTAATTTATCAGAATAATATTAATACAAAAGGTAATAAAGATTACGTGGGAAGCTCATCAATCGATATAGCTAATAATCTGAAGTTGTATTATAGATTTAGAAAAGATAAAAAATTAAATCCAATAAGAGATGAAGTAGGTGTTACAACTACTTCAAAAAAGCTAACTACAAGCTTATCCTTTTCCAAATTGAATAATATTTCAAAATATTATTCAGATGATGGGTTAATATTTCCTGAAAATAAAGTTAGCCAAATTAGCTTGATTGTAGGTTACCAAATATTTGAATCATTAAGAGTTGATACTGGTGCGCAACTTGATATAACAAAAAAAACCAGGCTGTTAAATAGGAGTATACAGGTGACATATGTCATGGATTGTGTTAGTATTACGGGACGCTTTTATGATAATTTTACCCATGACAAAAGTAGAGGAGTCAAAAAAAATAGTAGCAAAACTTTTGCTATAGGATTAAAAGTCTTAAACATGTGAGATTAATTTATGAAATATTTAATTGGTATAGTTATCTTCTTCTTTTCAGTAAACATTTTTGCAAAACAGCAAGATATAGTGGTTATCGTAAATGACAAACCAATTACCATGTACGAATTTACCGCTAGAAAAAAGATGGTTATTGCTTTAAATAAAGTGGATAATTCTGATATAAATACCGACAAGCAGTTAAACAAAAATGTCCTGAATCTTCTTATCGAAGAAGAACTGTTAAATCAACATGCAGAAAAAACAGGTATTAAAATCTCTGAACCAGAAATTGATAGTGCAATATTAACGATCGAGGAGAGAAACAAAATGCCTAAAGGTCATTTACTACAATACATGAGAGAATTAGGTGTAAGTGCCGATAGTTTTAAAAAACAAATAAAAAGTGAGCTAATTAAGTATAATATAATTAGTAATCTGTCTAACTCAATTTCCGTTAGTCCAAAAGAATTAGATGTCGCTGTAATTAATAGCGGATATGAAGATTTTAATATTACAGCCTGGATATTTGCTTCCCTTAATTCTGATGACAAAACCTTAAATAAAATGCAAAAACTTCAGAAAAGTCTTACAGATTGTAACAAAATAGAAAATAAATTATATGCTGATTTTGCAATTGGCGAAAAAATCGAAGGTAAATTAAAGGATTTAGGAGATAAAACAAAATCTGTTATCCTTGACACAAACGAAAACAGCTGCAGTAACATTTATCAAGAAGATGGTAAGTTTAAACTAGTTTTAGTTTGTTCAAAAAAAGCTTCTGTATCAGGAGATGAAATTAATAAAGTCAAAAGCTTTTTATCAAATCAAAAAATGTCTAAGAAAGCCGAGAAATTTTTTAAAGATCTAAAATCAAAAGCATATATAAATATTTTACTTAACGAGTAATAGGTAAATAATTAGCTGCCGTCTTGTTAAGAAATCAAGCTAATTTATCAAAAAATGGGCCATAGCTTCTCCCCAATTTTGGATGGGCATAGTCCATTTTGCCCTAATGTAATTTATTGTCAAGTTAGCGCCTTAAAAACAGAATCATCGCTAGAAAAAACCAGCTTATT